>Ga0190270_10001659_pt1 | contig 10466 bp, 7 predicted proteins | sample Popmic320T_FD_133748 | JGI IMG/M metagenome (GOLD analysis project Ga0190270, IMG submission 133748) | Populus adjacent soil microbial communities from riparian zone of Weber River, Utah, USA - 320 T | ecosystem: Environmental > Terrestrial > Soil > Riparian zone | place: USA: Utah | collected... | reverse complement strand
CCCTGATTGCCGAGGTCGCCGTTGCCGGTGTTCCAGACCCAGTGCCAGTCGTAGTGAAGTTTGGTGCGGCGGAGCGGCAGTTTTTCAGCCGGGCCGCACCAGAGATCATAGTCCACGTTGGCGGGAACCGGCTGCGGGCCGCTCGTTTTACCGATGCTGGGGCGCCGCTTATAACAAAGTCCGCGGGAGAGCGTGATCTTCCCGAGGTTGCCCTCCTGCACCCATTTGACGGCGGCGGCGATGCCTTTGCGGCTGCTGCGGCACTGAGTTCCGGTTTGCACGATCTTTCCATGCTTGCGGGCGGCCTCCACGACCTGGCGTCCTTCCCAGACATTGTGCGACACGGGCTTTTCCACGTAAACATCGCGCCCGCTTTGCACGGCCCAAATGGAGCCGAGGGAGTGCCAATGATTTGGCGTCGCGATGGAAACGGCGTCGAGGTCCTTGGCATCGAGCAAGTGACGGATGTCGCGGTAGCCTTTGACTTCCGACTTGGTCTTGTCGCTCATCTTCTTCACTTCGCCGTCGAGGATTTTCTGATCCACATCACAGAGAGCCACGAGCCGCACGCCCTTCATGCCGGAAAATGCGCCGATATGACTTCCGCCCCGCCCGCCGAAGCCGACCACGGCCACGCGGATGTCAGAGTTGGCGCCCGCGACTTGCGACCAGCTTCGCGCCGTCCACGCGGAGGCGGCCGTTAGGGCGGTGGACTGCAAAAAGCGGCGGCGGGAGAGACGGGATGGATTCATGATCGAAGCAGTGGGTTGTTGAAAAGCCTTATGCCGGAGGCGCGGTCCCGCCGGCAAGCTTCATGGGTGCCGCAACTGCGGGGGACCGGGGCATCGCTGCTTTGGAAAGCAGGTTGACCGGATTTCAGAATTGGCGAAACGGTTGCCCATGGAGTTGCACAGCCTCTCGAGAAGGTTCCGCGCGATTTGCGCGATCTGGGGAGCTTGTTTTCTCACCGTGGCGCGGGCTGACCCGGCCCCTTTGCCGAAGAAGGCGGAAGACATTCTGAAGGTCTATGAGGAAATGCTTCCAAAAACAAAAAATCCCGATGCCCTCACCAAACTGAAGTCGTCGGTGTGTGGCGTGCTGGATGCGGAGATCGCAGCGGAGACGGCCAAAGACAAAAAATCGCCCGTGCTGCTGGCGCTGCTGCAGCGGCGGCTGGAAGTGGCTCCCCTCGACCTTCTCAAGATCAACGCTAACGCATTGAAACCTGAAACGGAAGGAATCAATGTATTCGCGGGCTTGCCGCTGGCGACGCCGTGCCTGCTTTCGCCGCCGATCAAGTTCGAGGCCACCGTGAAGGCGAGCAAAGGAAACCTGCGGCTGCTCGCGGGCGCCGACCAGATTATTTTTGGCTGGGAGGTCAACCCGTCGGAACTGCGCATCGATGGCGGGCCGGCGGATAAGCATCACATTGCGAAGCAGGGCCGGATACCGACCAACAGCTTTTTTACCGTCGAGCAGGAAATCACCGATCAGTTGATGGTGGTGAAAATCGACGGCAAAGAACGGGCGCGATGGCACGGCGACTTTTCAAAAATCAGCGAGCAGGCGGGAATGAAAACCGGAGGCGACAGCGAGCTAACGGTGAAGCAGTGCAAAGTGAGCGGGAAAGTGACCGGGCTGCCGGAGTGAAGCGATGAAGGAATGCGAACCGGCGGCGGGCACCGGGCGGCGAAATTTTTTCTGTCGGATTCCGTACGGCGGGACGTTCTTGAAAGAAGAACCCAATGATGCTGACATGAAACAAGTTTTTCGACTCACGCTGTGCGCCGTGATGATCATCATAGCGCTGTTTTCTAATACGCTGATCGCTTCACCGCAGGGGCCTTCGGAGGACGCGCTGAAAGCAACGACGGAGCGGCTGCAAAAGATCCACACCGCCTTGCTGGCATTTGAGAAGAAGCACCGCCGATGGCCGGACTGGCTGTCGGACCTCGTGCCGGAATATCTGCCGGATGAGGCGGCGTTGCGGGATCCCGCGGATCCGGGAAGCGGAAGTCTCGGCAGCGACCAGGCATACGAGGACCCGAAGTTTCGCGTGAGTTATTCCTATGAACGGTGCGCCAAAATATCCAACGGCCTCCCTGGTCCCCTTGGGCCGTTTCCGAAACCGGATGTGGGCAATGCGTGGGGGACGTGGCGGCTGGTCAACGGGCATCAGGAATACTTCTGGGGCGATCAAGTGCCGCTGGTCCGCTGCTATCTGCACCGGCCTCCGGAAGAGGAGCGCGCGGATGGCCACGACCTCGTGCTGAATCTGACGCCATCGGGCCGGATTTATCGCAGCAAGTACGACTGGAATGCGCATCCGGATTCCATTGAGTTCGTCCTGCGGACACTCGCACGGGATATGCAGGCCGGGTTCAAGCATGTGGGTCGGCACTGGTATCTGGGCCGCGTCAGGGAGTACCTCGACGGCAATGACGATGCGCTGGCCGATGCGCGGTTCGCTCCGCTGCTGACAGAACTCGCCGGCGGTTTCATGAGCCGCCTCAAGGAATTCGGCGATGCCGCCCGGGTGGCCTGTCAACTGGCCGCGTTGTTTGAATTGAAGCTGGGACATCCTGACAAGTGCCTCGCCGCGCTCGATGAAGCCGCGAAGCATCCCGGTCCAAAATGGGCGCCGCTGATAGATGGCCAGCGGCGGGCCGAGGCTCACCGCGCCGCGAAAAATTTTGCGGAGGAGGTGGCGACGTACCGCCGCCTGCTCGAGTTGAGCCCTGACAATCAGTCCTATCTCCGCGGCCTCGCGGCGGCCCTTGAATCCAGCGGCGACAAAACCGCCGCCGCCGCTATCCGCGCGGCGTCGGACCCCGGCGCCGCCCTCGTCGGCAAGAAGGCGCCGGACTTTTCCGTGGCGCTCGCTGACGGCGGCCAGGTTGATTTGAAAAGCGCCCTGGCCGGCAAGAAAGCGCTGCTGCTCAATTTCTGGTTCCTCGGCTGCGGCCCGTGCCGTCAGGAAATGCCGCACCTCCAGGCGCTTCACGAACGCCATCGCGACACCCTCGGGATGCTTTGCATCAATTCGAGTGACAAGGCCGCGGAGATCACCAAGTTTGCCGCGGAGAAGAAATTCACGCTCCCGTTTGCTCTTGGAAAGGACGCGGAGGGAAAGGACCATCCCGTCTTTTCCGCATGGCACGTCTCCGTCTATCCGACCAATTATCTGATAGGGAAGGACGGCAAAATTCTTTGGCGCGGCACTGGTTTTGGAGCGGAGGACTTGCGGTCCCTCGAGGCGGCGCTCGCCGCGGCGGGAGTGAAATGAAGGGCAGTCATGAGCGAATTGAATGCCGCATTGCACCGGCGGGCTCCACCGGGTAACGCTTGCGCGCATGAATCGTCTGCTGCCCGCACTTTTTGCAATGACACTGATCGACCTTCCGCTCCATGCCGTGGAAATCATCGCTCATCGCGGCGCTTCGCACGACGCGCCGGAGAATACGCTGGCGGCATTCAAACTCGGCTGGGAGCAGGGCGCTGACGCGGATGAGCTGGATATTTATTTGTCGAAGGACAACGAAATCGTGGTGCTGCACGACAAGACGACGAAGCGCACTGCGGGGCTGGACAAGGCGGTGGCGGAGCAGACGCTGAGCGAATTGAAGAAGCTCGACGCGGGCACGTGGAAGGATGCGCGTTTCGCCGGCGAACGCATCCCCACATTGAAAGAGGCTCTGGCGACGATGCCGGCGGGAAAAAAGATGTTCATCGAGATCAAGTGCGGTCCGGAGGTGCTGCCGCCCTTGCAGAAACTCCTGCGCGAGTCCGGCCGGCCGGCGCAGCAACTGGTGATCATTTGCTTTGAAGAGGACACGTTGCGCAAAGCGCGCCCGCTGTTTCCGGATTTGGAACTCTACTGGCTGGTGGGCTGGCCGAAAGACAAAGCGGGCCAGCCGCCCGTGGCGAAACCCAACGTCGAAGATCTCATCGCCACCGCGAAGGCGGCGGGCTTCACCGGATTGAATCTGCAGGCGGATTTTCCCATCGACAAAACGTTCGTGGAAAAAGTGAGCGCCGCGGGATTGAAGCTCTACACATGGACGGTGAATGATGCGGCCAAAGCCGCCATGCTCGCTCAGGCCGGCGTCGCGGGAATCACCACGGACCGCCCGGCGTGGCTGCGCGGGCAATTGAAGAGCGCGGCACGCTGAGCGCGATGACCGTCCGCTGGCGGAACCCGCGGCCGGCGGTTGCACGAACGGGGCCACTTTCCGATGCGCACCGCCGCGAAAGTTTTTCTTGCCCACTGCAAGGAAACCCTGTCAAATCGCTCCCATTAGCCATCCAGGAGACTTTATGAAAACGTTTATCGCCCTCACCTTCCTTGCCGTTACCGTGTGCGCCTCCCAAGCCGCCGTTCTCCAAATCGACCTTCTGGGCAAGGCGGGCCCGGGATTGATTTCCGGCAATGAAACCAATCCCATCACCGGCAGTCCTGGAACCGGCGGCGAATTCCTCGGCGGCATCACCTTCGACAACGTATCCAATCTTCTCACCGTGAACGTCGCATGGGGATCGACCAATGGCTTCACGAACTTGAGCGGCACCGCGAGTGCCGGGCACATTCACCTGATTACGGTCGCGGGAGACCCGTTCAACACAGCAGGGAGTCCAACGATCGATTTCACCGGCAATCCCAACTTCGTCTTTAACACTTCGGCCAGTGCCGGTTCGGTTACCGGTTCACAAGTTCTGACAGCTGCTCAAGCCACGGCGCTCGATCAACGCAGGCTTTACATCAATATTCACACCCAGACCAATGCGGCGGGTGAAATCCGCGGCAATCTGGTCCCGGAGCCGTCCACATTTCTCGCGCTCGGCCTTGCCGGTCTCGGCACCTTCCTGCGCCGCCGCCGCGCCTGAACAAGCGCCGTCCGTCAGCGCGCGATTTTCGCGCGGATAAACTCCTTCACCGCCGCGGACTCGGCAGCCATCGGCCATGTTTGCACGGGCAGAGACTTGAGCGCCTCAAGGGCAGGGTGCTGCGGCGTGAAACCGGTCACGCGCCCGACGACTTCCGGGAACTTCGCGGGACTCGCCGTGGCCAGCACGACGCTGACGCGGTCCTCTGCCATGTCGGTGAACGCGCACGCCGTATGCGGATCAACCATGTACCGATGATCGTGCCAAAGACGGGAGATAGCTTCCTCGATGCCGGCGTCCTCCATGCGTGAGGCCCGGATGCCTGATGCTGAAAATGGCCGCAGGTCGGCGCGGCCCGTGGCCTTCATTCCTTCCATGACCGCGCGGACGCGCTCCGGATTTTCCTCCAGCAGATAGTAGAGGTAGCGCTCGAAATTGGACGCCGCCTGGATGTCCATGCTCGGCGCATGACTCGGCTGCACGCCGCCCTGTTCGTAAATCCCCGTCGTGAAAAATCGGTAAAGGATGTCGTTCTGATTCGTCGCCACCCGGAAACCGCTGGCGGGCAGTCCCATTTGGCGCGCGAGCCATCCGGCGAGGACATTTCCGAAATTGCCGGTCGGGACGACGAATTCCACACCTTCGCGGGCCTCGTCCGGCAATCGCAGCCATGCCCAAATGTAATAGACGCACTGCGCAAGGACCCGCGCGATGTTGATGGAATTCACCGCTGACAAATTCACCTCCCGCGCGAACTCCGCGTCGGCGAACGCCTCCTTCACCACGCGCTGCGCGTCATCGAACGTGCCCGGAACGGGAATCGCAAAGACATTCGCCGCACCCGTGCAGGCCATTTGGCGCTCCTGCAGCGGAGCCACTCTCCCCTGCGGATAGAGAATGAACATCGTGATCCCCTCCTGTCCTAGGCACCCGTGAATCGCCGCCGATCCTGTGTCGCCGGAAGTCGCCCCCAACACCGCGAGCCTCCGGCCCGTGCGTTCCACCTGACGCTCGTAAAGCAGCCCGAGGAGTTGCAGCGCAAAGTCTTTGAACGCCAGCGTCGGCCCGTGAAACAACTCGAGCACGAAAGTCCGGGCATCGAGTTTCACCAGCGGCGCGATGTCACGATGCGAGAACCTTTCGTAGGCGCGCCGCGTCATCCCGTGCCATTCCGCCGGCGTAATCTCCGGCGCAAACAGCGTGAAAAACTCCGCCGCCAGTTCCGCATAGCTGAGTGCTTTCCACCACTCCAGCCGCCCGCTGATATCCGGCAGCGACTCCGGCAAGAACAACCCTCCATCCGGCGCCAGACCCGCTGCGACTGCTTCGGAAAAGGTAAGCGTCCCCGTGAGCCCGCGCGTGGAATGATAAAGCATAGCAGCCTATAAAACGGTCTGTCCGCCGTGCGGCAACGGGAAAACCCGGCGAAGCGACATCAAGCACGACACAAAAAAACCGGGGGGAACGATGTAGGATGAGGAGTAACTTCCGGCGCGGCGCGAATGTAGCGCGGGCATGGCGACAGCCTGCCCGTGTTTGGCCGCTGCCCAAGCAACATCCGCCTGAAACGAACACGGCCAGCCTGACGGCATGGCCGCTACGGTCCTTCCGTCTTGGAGAACCGCGCCGCGATTCCGTCACTCGCTGGATCGACCGAAATTCTCCAACTCCATCCGGAAATCACTTTGGCAAACGCTCTAATCCCTGCCGCCCTCAGCGGCGGCCCTATCAAAACTCGTCGGCGATGAACTCCACGACATAGCCGATCCGGACCGCGCCGGATTTGACGCTCACCCAGTAGATCTTTCCGGCCTCCGGTTTGATCTCCGGCTCGAAGACCACCCAGCCCGTCCCCCATCCTCCGGAGCCATCGTTGAACTTTTCGAAGCCGATCTTCACCATGCCGCGATTTTTCGCCAACGCCGGTTTTGGCACCAGCCCTTGCCGCCGCATTCCCCACTCCGCCGCCGGTTATTATATAATAGTACCCCGCTCGCCCGGCCGGTGCCGCCCTTCCGCCGCCAACCCTTCCCTTTCGCCTCCCAAGGCCTGATATTAGACCATTTTGTCCAGGATTTTGCCTTTTTTCCCCATCTTGACGTCTGCACAGAACCTCCCCTACCCCCTCTCACCACGCCCTCGACGCCCCCTCGGAGCAACCGTAAGACAGATTTGTCCAGGCTTTCGCCTCTTTTGGCTAAACCGGCGGCTTTTCTAACCAAACGGTTGGCTGCACGGACCGACCGGACGGAAAAGTCGCCAAATTCCTGGTCATGTTTGTCCTGGAATGCCGACATTTTTGCTAGAGGTGCAGGCAACTCGCCCTAAAAAGCCCATCCGGCCCCCGCCGCAGCCGTCAAAATTACCGAATACACTCCCTTTTTGTCCAGGAAAGGCGCAAAGTGCGCCGTTGCAGGCGGTAGCGCGTATGAACCTGCCGACCCTTCCACCCACCGGGCCATCCAGCCCCGCATCTCCGGCAACCGCCCCGGTCTTCCCTGGCGGAACCGCCGCGCCCCCGCGCCCCGCAACCGGCACCGTCCGCATCCTCCGGGCCGCCGGCCATCCGTTGCGCTGGCAAATGCTCGTCACCCTCGCCCGGGACGGCCCCCGCAGCGCCATCACCCTGGCAAAGGAACTGCGCTCGTCCTACGCCATCGTCACGAAGAACCTCAACCGCCTCCGCGCCGCCTCCGCCGTGGACTCGCGCCCGGACACCGACCGCCGCATGTCGCTCTACTTCATCCCGCCCCACGTCCTCCGCGACACCCCCGACGGCGAACGCCTCCTCGATTACGGCCACTGCCTCCTGCGCCCCGGCCTCTTCCTCCCACCCCCCGCCGCCCGGCCTCCTCCGCTCGCCACCCTAACGCCCCCGCCGGATGATGGCTGGCACGACCGCATCATGCCCTGACAAATCCCCACGCGCGCGTTGGCTTTAGAATATGGTGGGGCGAGGCTGCCGCCGAGCCGACTTCAAGTACGCCGGCGTCTCAGCGCCACGCCCGCCTCCGCCCTTCTGGAGTCGGCTCGGCAGCAGCCTCGCCCCACCTGGCGATAAGCTCCGCCCCGCGCCGTGCCCTCCGTGCCGCGCGAGACTTGCCACCCGCAAGCGCTTCACCTAACCTCGCGACCATGCCGGCTTCCAAAAAGAAAACTCCCCCGCGCGCGGTGGCCCGGCGCCCCGCCGCGTTCAAGCCAGCGACGGAGAAGGATGTCACCGTCATGGTCTTCCGGCATGAGAGTCTGGTTTGGCGGGTGGCCATGCCAACGGATGGGCGTTTTGCGCTCACGACCAGCGATGACGGCACCGTGCGGTATTGGCCTTTACATAAGTCCACCGGCCAAAGGCGCTTGATGTTCCGCGGACGGGGTCTCGTGGGCCTTGCCGTAACGGCGAATGGAGATCTAGCCGCGGCGGGAGAAGATTTTGGTGCGGTGTATTTGCTGGATGTGAAAAAGGGAACAGAGATAGGTTCCTTCCAGACCGAATCAATTGGAGTCAATAATATTGCGTTTTCGGCGGGCGGAACACAGCTTCTCTGTGCCGGCAGGCATCGCTATATAAGCAGGTGGGACGTGGCTACGGGCCGGAAGCTGGCAGAGTGTAAAACGTCTTTCAGCAGTCTCTCTGGCGTCGCCGTTTCGGCGGATGGGAAAACGATCGTCTGCGCAGCAACAGGCGAGGGCATCGTCGTTTGGGATGGTCAGACAACGAAGCCAACTAGGGTCCTGCGGGCATGCGTCGCTGATCAGTCGCCGGTGAGTCTGTCCGCCGATGGCCTTCTCGCCATCACTGGTTGCGTGTATGGTACCGCAGAGATTTGGGACGTGGCAGGCAGAAAATGTCACTCTGTCTTGGAGGGTCATACGGCACAGGTTCCCGCCGTGGTGCTCACGCCAGACGGTCGCTTCGCAGCTTCGGGCGGAATGGATCGCATCGTCCGGCTATGGCATGTTGCCAGTGGTCGCTGCATTGCCATTTTGCGCGGCCATACGAACTGGATTTTGTGCATCGCTATCACGCCGGACGCCCGGCGCATTGCCTCGGTAGGTTTTGACAAAACCCTCCACGTCTGGGACATCCCCGCCAAACTGCTGGCCCGCGCGGAGCAGCAGGAGAAACGTGGCTATATAAATGCGAAAGTAGTGCTGCTGGGCGAGTCCGGCGTGGGGAAGACGGGACTCGCGCTGCGGCTGTGGCACGATCGCTGGGAGGCTACCGAATCTTCCCACGGCATGGAAATTCAGCGGCTGACACTGCCGGATGATGGAGCCGAACCCGGCGTGGCGCGAGAAGTGTGGCTGTGGGACCTTGCCGGGCAGCCAGACTATCGGCTCGTGCATCAACTCTACATGGAGGAGACGGCGCTGGCGTTGCTGGTGTTCGATCCGCAGCGCGACGATCTGTTTTCCACCCTCGCCTACTGGCAAGCCGCGCTGAAAAAGATCGCGGGGAAGACGCAGCCGCCGGGCATTCTCGTGGCTGCGCGCTGCGACCGCGGCGAATTGCGACTGACCATAGAGGAGGTGGCGCAGTGGGCGAAGGCGCGGGGCCTTGACGGCCCGGTACTCACCGCGGCGAAGTTGGAGAAACATCCCGGGGCGGCGGAACTGCGCGGGCTGATGGCGAAGCTGATCCCGTGGGAGCGCATGGCCTTTCGCAGCACGCCGGAGATTTTCCCGCCGCTCAAAGACGCCATCCTCGGGGTGCGTGACGCCAAAGGAACCGGCGGCGCCGTGGTGAAGCCTGACGAATTGGAAGCCCGCGTGCGCAAGGCCGCGCCGAAGCTGAAATTCACCGCCGATGATCTGCGCGCCGTGACGGGACTGCTGGCCGGCGAGGGCGTGGTGTCGCAACTGCCCTACGGCGATCTGGTGCTGCTGCAGCCGCAGTGGTTGAACTGCTATGCATCCACGCTGGTGAAGATGGCCGGTGAGGACAAGTACAAGCTGGGTCACGTGCCGCTGGCAACGATCCAGCCAGACAAACTGCCTAACGATGGCACGCCGCGCCTGCCGGAGGAGGATGAGCGGCAACTCCTGCCGGCTCTGGTGAACACCTTTCTCAAGCGCGCCCTCGCATGGCAGCAGGACACAGAGAAGGGCACGATGCTGGTCTTCCCCAGCTACGCGCGCCTGCCGCGCCCGGAGCCGCCACCGCGTCCGGGCCGCACGGTGATGTATCGCTTCACCGGCGCACTGGAGGAAATCTATTCCACGCTGGTGGTGCGGCTGCATTACTGCGGGCTGTTTGTGGGAGAGCAGCTCTACCGGCTGGCCGCGGACTTCCATACCGCCAGCGGCAAGCTCGCGGCCCTGACATTGACGGAGCACGGCGGGCGCGGGGAACTGGAGATTTATTTTGGCCAGGGCCTCGATCCGGATGTGCAGGCGGCCTTCCAGCAGTTTGTGGACGACCACCTGCGTCTGAAAGCGACGGACCTGGAGCGGCTGCGCACTTACCATTGTCCGAAATGCCATGAGGAAGTGAAGGACCGCGCGGCCATCGACTTCGCCCTGGCAAGAAAGCGGCCATCGCTGATGTGCCAGTATTGTGATCCGAAGAAGAGGCCCGGAGT
>Ga0190270_10001658_pt1 | contig 10467 bp, 7 predicted proteins | sample Popmic320T_FD_133748 | JGI IMG/M metagenome (GOLD analysis project Ga0190270, IMG submission 133748) | Populus adjacent soil microbial communities from riparian zone of Weber River, Utah, USA - 320 T | ecosystem: Environmental > Terrestrial > Soil > Riparian zone | place: USA: Utah | collected... | reverse complement strand
CTACAACGTGATGCTCAAGGATGACAAGGCCTACCCGCATCTGAAGCTCACGATCAATGAAGAATTCCCGCGCATTTTCAAGACGCGCAAAGTCGAGAAAGACGGCGCGGCCTATTACGGCCCTTACCTGCCTGCGTCGCTGGCCGACAAGACCGTCTCGCTCGTCAACCGCGAATTCCAACTGCGCACGTGCTCGGACGAGGTTTATGAAATTTACAGGCGCGCGGGTCGGCCCTGCATGGAGTACCAGATCAAACGCTGCATGGGGCCTTGCCAGAAGGATTTGTGCAAGCCCGATCAGTATCGCGAAGCGGTCGATGATGTGAAATTGCTGCTGGAAGGCAAGGACAAAGAGCTGGCCGATGAATTGGAAGCGCGAATGCTGAAGGCTTCTGAAGAGCTGCGGTTCGAGCAGGCGGCGAAATACCGCGATCTGCTCAAGACCGTTCGCGCGCTCAGCGAGCACCAGAAGATGATGGGGACGCTCGATCTCGACATCGATATTTTCGGTTATTACCGCGAGGGGCATCAATTGTCGCTCCACCTTTTCACAATGCGCGAGGGGCGCGTCGTCGGGCGGCGAGAATTTTATTGGGAGGACATCCCGGTCGAAGGCTTCAACCCGGCCGAATTCCTGGGGGCGGTGCTCGAGCAGTATTACACCATCGGCAATTACGTGCCGCTGGAGATTCACGTGCCGGTCGATTGGGAAAGCCGCGAGGCGCTCGAAGAGGTGCTCGGCGAAAAGCGCGGGCGGCGCGTGCAGATACTCGACCCGCAGAGGGGAAAGAAGCGCGAGATGATCGACCTGGTCGAGAAGAACGCCAAGCTCGGCTTCGACCAGCGCTTCCGCGTCATCAAGCCCGACTGGTCTAAGGTCCTGGCCGAATTGCAGGAGACCATGGGGCTGCCGTCGTACCCGCATCGGATCGAGTCGTTCGACATCTCGAACATCCAGGGCGCCGAGAACGTCGCCGGGATGGTCGTTTGCGAAGAAGGCGAGATGAAGAAGTCGGATTACCGCAAGTTCATCATCAAGACTGTCGAAGGCGCGGACGATTTCGCCTCGATGCGCGAGGCCGTCTACCGGCGATATTCGCGGCTGTTGAAAGAGGAGAAACAACTGCCTGACCTGGTCTTCATTGACGGGGGCAAGGGACAACTGTCGTCAGCCGCAGCCGCGCTGCACGAATTGGGACTGGCCGACCTGCCGATCGCCGGCATCGTCAAACCGCGCGGACGTCACGAAGAGATCAGCCACCTGCTCCTCAAGGGGAGGGAAGACGAGCCGATCTTTCTGGAAAAGACTTCGCCCGTGATGCGGCTGGTCAGGATCATCCGCGACGAGACCCACCGCTTCGCCGTAAGCTTTCACCGGCAGCGACGCGCGACGCGCGACTTCACATCCGAGCTGACCTCGATTCCTGGCGTCGGCGAGAAATTGAAAGAGCGGTTGCTGCGAAATTTCGGGAGCTTGAAGCGCGTGTCGAAGGCGACGGTCGACGAATTAAAGCCATTCGTCGGCCAGAAGCAGGCCGAGATGATCGTCGAACACTTCAAGGAGAGAAGGGAAGCCGAAGCCTCAGGGGAAATCGCCGCAACGCCGGAATAATATCCGCATAAGCGTAAGGCGGATATTATGAAAAATGAAAGACGTGGACCCACTGGTCTCAGTCGTAACGCTGTGGCAAGATCGGAGTCGTGAAGCAGGAGACAGTGTCGGATGATGTAAGGAGCGCCGCCGTCGGAGAAATGACTGAACCCATCCTCGGCGGGACTTTCCGCGCGCTCCGCTACCCAAACTATCGCCTCATCTGGATAGGCTTTTTCCTTTCAAACATCGGGACGTGGATGCAGACGGTCGCGCAGGGTTGGTTAGTGCGCGAGTTGACAGCTTCAACCGCGCTGATCGGATTCGTCTCGTTCGCCAGCTCGTTTCCGCAGATAGCCTTCTCGCTCTTCGGCGGCGTCTACGCCGATCTGTTCAACCGCCGCAAACTGCTGATCGCCACGCAAGCGGTCCACATGTTCAACGCCGCCGCCTTGGGAGCGCTGGTCCTGCTGCGCGACTGGAAGTTATGGGAAGGATTGTTACTCTGGCATGTGATCGCCATCACTTTCGTCAGCGGACTTTCGTCCACGCTGGCCACGCCGGCGTTCCAGGCGCTGATGCTCGACCTGGTCAGGCGCGAGGATTTGCCGAGCGCGGTCGCGCTCAATTCCGCGCAATTCAACTTGTCGCGCATCATTGGACCGACGATCGGCGGATTGTTGTTCGGCGTCATCGGGATCGCGGGGGGGTATTTCCTTAACAGCGCCAGCTTTTTAGCGGTGATCGCCGCGCTGTGGCTTTTGCGGATGCCGCCCTGGAGCGCGCCGGCCAGCCTCGGCGCGCGCGAGATGTGGCGTCAAATGGTCGCCGGTATTCGCTACGTCCGCAAGCGGCCCCGCGTGCAAGCGCTGCTCGGCGTCGCCACGGTGATCAGCCTCTGCGGGTTGCCGTTCCTGATCTTTCTGCCGGTCTTCGCCCGCGACGTCTTGGATCGTGAGGCGCAGGGGCTGGCGCGGTTATGGGCGGCCATGGGCGCGGGGGCGCTTCTGAGCGCGCTGGCGATGGCTTACAGCTTGAGCAATTCGCGGCGCCGCGGCCGATTGCTGCTCGCCGGAAACATCTTTTTCGGGCTGGCGGTGGTGGCGTTCGCGTTGTCACGCAACTTCGCGCTTTCCTGCATTTTCCTCGCGCTGGTCGGCGCCGGAATGGTCTGCATTACGACCACGGTCAACACGCTGTTGCAGATGCTGGTGCAGGACGAGATGCGCGGGCGCGTGATGAGCATGTACGCTCTGGCTTTCATCGGGCTGCCGCCAGTGGGAGGCTTGTTGATCGGCGCGTTTGCCGACCTGATCGGATGGCGGTGGGGACATCACGGCGCGCAGTGGGCGATGGCCGCCGGAGGCGCGGTCATCGTCTTGTTTGCTATCGGAGTGACGTTGGCCGTGCCGAGGGTTAAAGAGTTGGAGTGATGCGACACTATTCATTGTTCATTTGTCATCGTTCATTTCTCATTTGCCATTGCCCAGAAATCGCCCAACGAACATTGGGCGTTGAATCAGGATCGCCTCCGGCAATGACAAATGAGAAATGAACGATGACAAATGAACAATGACAATTTACCTTCCGCCATCGATCCCGAAAACCTCGCCTGTAATGAAGCTCGCGTCATCCGAAGCCAGGAAGGCAACCAACTCGGCCACCTCCTCCGGCGAGCCTGCGCGTCCGAGCGGCGTGGCATTAATTACCTCCTGCAAGCGATCGGGGCGCGAGAATTGATCGTGAAACGGAGTCAGGATGATGCCCGGAGCGACGGCGTTGACCGTCACGCCGTACTGGCCGAATTCGTTGGCCAGCCCCTTAGAGAGCGTGTTGACCGCGGCCTTGGCCGCCGCGTAAGGCAACGACCCGCCGCGCCCGCCGACCTGCGCCGCCAGCGACGAGATGTTGATGATCCGTCCGCCGCGCTGCTCTTTCATATACGGGACCACCATCTGCGAACAGAGAAAGACGCTCTTCAAATTGAGATCCATAACGGCGTCCCAGACCTCCTCGCCGCAGTCCTCGATGCGCATCAGTTTGACGATACTTCCGGCGTTGTTGACCAGAATGTCTATTCGCCCGAAATTATCCAGCGCGTCCACGATCATCTGCGCGACCTGGGGCCGCTTCGTCACGTCGGCGCGGACCAGCAGCGCGTTGCGGCGCATCAACTGGATGTCAGCCACGGTTTCCGCCGCGCCCCTTTCATTTTTGAAATAGTTGACGACGACCGCCGCGCCGTTGCGCGCCAGCGCGACGGCCGACGCGCGCCCGATGCCGGAGCCCGCGCCGGTGACGATGGCGACTTTCCCTCGTAAATCGTATTGAGCTGCCATAGAAGTGTATGTGTTGAGCGTTGTCTGTCTTTGTGTTTAGGGTGTCTTGTAGAAAGGGGAGCGCAAAGCGGTCGAGTTTGCGCTGCTTAGGGCGGTTTTCAGATCAGTGTACGGGTTAATAGAACGCGGATGACGCGGACGGGCGCGGATCATCGCGGATAAAGCCAAAAAAGATCAGCGCCAATCCGCTCTATCAGCGTTCTATTGCTGCAAACACCAATTGCTGATCCCATATACGCAATTGAAAACCGATCTAGGCAGAGGGCTTATCGAGGAAGCGTCGCAAACTGTCGAGTGTGCGCTACCCTTTCCGCGATCTCACATCTTTATTGCGCTTTCTCAGGATGTTTGATCTTCCTGATAGTATCTCCGATCCTTCAATTTCTCCGGAAGGCATACCATGTCGCTGCGGCCTTCCTCGTAATCGTGAGCGTATTTGTAATCTTTGCCGTAGCCGAGACCCTTCATCAATCCGGTCGGCGCGTTGCGAAGGTGGAGCGGCACGGGTTCGCTTTGCGTCGCGCGGGCGTCTTCGGCCGCGGCCTCGTAAGCCACACAGACCCTGTTCGATTTGGGAGCGCGGGCGAGATATACGGCCGCTTCGGCCAGTGTCAGACGGGCCTCGGGGAGTCCGATCAGATGCGTCGCCTGCGCGGCCGCGGCGGCCAGAACGAGCGCCTGCGGATCGGCCAGGCCGACGTCTTCGGCGGCATGATGAACGATCCGGCGCGCGATGTACATCGGATCTTCGCCGGCTTCGATCATTCTGGCGAGCCAGTAGAGCGTCGCGTCGGGGTCGGAATTGCGGATCGATTTGATGAAAGCCGAGATCAGATTGTAATGTTGCTCGCCCGATTTGTCGTAAAGCGCCGAGGCGCGCTGCAAAGCCTCGCTCAGGTCGTCGTCGGTTATGACGCGACCATTTTGACCGTCCTTCTCGCCCGGACTTGCCGAAAGGACCGCGAGTTCGAGCGTATTCAAGGCCGTCCGAGCGTCCCCGCCCGTATGGCGGGCGAGCCGGCGCAATTGTTCCTCTTCGATTGAAACATTCAACTCGCAGAAGCCCCGCGCCGAGTCGCGCGCGGCTTCTGCGAGAATCCTGACGATCTCGTCTTCGGTCAGTTGATTCAGGACGAAGACCTTGACGCGGGAAAGCAGGGCCGAGTTGATCTCGAACGAGGGGTTTTCGGTCGTCGCGCCGATCAGGATGATCGTCCCGTTCTCGACGTAGGGCAGGAAGGCGTCCTGCTGCGCCCGGTTGAACCGGTGGATCTCATCAATGAAGAGAACCGTGCGACGGCCCAACTTCGAGCGGACCTCGGCCGCGTCCTTCATCACCTCGCGAATCTCCTTGATGCCTGAAGTGACCGCGCTGAATGGGACGAACTCCGACGCCGTGCTGTTGGCGATCACTCTGGCAAGCGTGGTCTTGCCTGAGCCGGGCGGCCCCCAGAAGACCAGCGAGGTCAAACGGTCTTCTTCGATCAAGCGCCGCAATATCCTTCCCTCGGCGAGCAGATGATCCTGCCCCACGAATTCGTCGAGCGTGCGCGGACGCATCCGCTCGGCCAGAGGCGCTGTCGAAGGATCGCTGTCGAATGGTTTGTGAGACCTTGCGGAACCCTCTTCCATCTCGGGAAAGAGACTCGATGGTCTTTTGCTCGTCGGCATGAGCCAGAGCATAGCACGATTGCAGAGCCTGAAGGTACACAGGCTCAATACGGGCGCAAAAGTCAAGATCCTGGTAAAGTTCTCAATTTAGGACAAATGATTTGGGCGCGTTTGACGGGGGATTGCTGACTTTCTAGCATGCGACAACCACCTGAACTGTTCCGAGTTCTAGGCCGGTCTAGTAAAACAATTAGAATTTTTGGCGCGGGGGCCAAAAGGAAAGAGGTGTACCTTTATGTCGCCAGGCGAGGTTTCGCTAAGGATTCATTTTGCCGATGCGTTCCGCCAAATCACCAAGCGAGCGGAGTCGCCGGAGATTCACGTAACTTTCTACCCTTTCGCGGGGCTCAATCATACGATTCGCATACGCAAACAGCGCGTTTATGTGCGCATCTCTGACATTATGCGCGACGCTCCAGCCTCAGTGCATCGCGCGCTCGCATTCATCCTAGTCTCGAAACTCTATAACAAACGCGTGACGGCGGAGCATCAAGACCTGTACCGTCAATACGCCTATCACCCGCAGGTGCAACGCGCGACCGATCTGGCCCGGCAGCAGCGCGGCCGCAAGGTGCTGACCAGCGCCGTCGGCAGGACCTACAACCTGGACAAACTCTTTGCGCGGCTCAATCGGCGCTATTTCGGCAACGAATTGCCGAAGCCGATTCTTAGTTGGAGCGCGCGCCGCACCAAGCGGATTCTGGGCCATCACGATTACGTTCACGAAACGATAGTCATAAGCCGATCACTCGACAGCTCCGCAACCCCGGAATACCTGGTTGAATTCGTGCTCTATCACGAAATGCTTCATATGAAACACCGCCCGCGCACCGTCAACGGCCGCCGGGTCTACCACACGGCTGCGTTCCGTGCGGACGAACGACGCTTCGAGCGCTACGATCAGTCGATGACCGAATTGGAGAAGATGAATAACAGAAAATGAGACTGGGCGATGGGGCGACTGGGTGACTGGGCGAGAAGATGATCGCCCAGTCGCCCCATCGCCCAGTCGCCCAGTCGCTCTGTCACCCGGTCTCAGAATGCATATCGGAATAGACGCCCATGCCATCGGCGCGCGGCAAGGCGGAAACGAAACCTACATCGCGAACCTCATCAAATCTTTAGCCGAGATCGACGGCGATAACCTCTACACCATCTACCTCGCCGACGCGGGCGCCGCGGCCCAGTGGCGCGAAAAGTTCACGACTCGATTTAAGAATTTCAGCGTAAGATTGTTGCCGCCGCCAACGCCGCTGGTGCGCGTTCCGGTCTATCTGACCTATGAGCTGTTCAGGCGTCCTGTTGACGTGCTGCACGTGCAATACACCGCGCCGCCTTTTTGCCGGGTCCCCGTCGTCGTGACGATTCACGACCTTGCGTTCGAGCGCATGCCCGAGACGTTCACCCGCCGGGGGAGCTTTCAATTGAAGCTGACCGTGCGGCGGACGGCGAAAAAAGCGGCGAGGATCGCGACGGTCTCGGAATACTCGCGGCAGGATTTGCTGGACATTTACAAACTCTCGCCGGAAAAGGTCGTCGTCACATACAACGGCGTTGAATCGAGTTTCACCCCTCAGCCGTCGGTCCCGAACGAGGCCGAAGCGGTTCGCAAACGCTTCGGCGTCTCGCGCGATTTCCTGTTGGCCGTCGGCAGTTTGCAGCCGCGTAAGAACCTGGTTCGATTGATTAGGGCATACGCGAGATTGCGGAGCGAGCGCGAAGACTTCAGGCCCCAACTGGTGATAGTGGGGCGGAAACTGTGGCTGGCGAGCGAAATCTTCGACGAGGTGAAGAGACAGCGCTGGGCCGATGACGTGATCCTGACCGGGTACGTCGCCGACGAAGATTTGCCCGCCCTATATCGCGCGGCCCGCGCTTTTGTGTATCCTTCGCTCTTCGAGGGGTTCGGGCTGCCGCCGCTCGAAGCGATGGCTAGCGGGACGCCGGTCGTGACCAGTGACGTTTCCAGCCTCCCCGAAATCACCGGCGACGCCGCGCTGTTGATCGACCCGAACGACGAACGGGCGCTGGCGAACGCCTTGATCGAAATCATGAACAACGACAGCCTGCGCGCGGAACTGCGCGAGAAGGGGATCGCTCAGGCGAAGAAGTTCACCTGGCGCGAGGCCGCGGAGAAAACTCTGAGGCTTTATAAGGAGGCTTATACGGCGTTCAGGGGAAGGAATTTCAGCAGCGAATGAACACGAATGGACACGAATCTCTTTCTAGATTTCGGGGCATCAATTTTTCCCGTCCACTTTGCCCATATTCGTGAATATTCGCGCTCATTCGCGGCTGAAATCCCTTTTCCTGCAATTGATCGCTTGATCCGGCTTTGAATCTCGAATATCGAATCACTGATCAGCAATACCTGCCCTGCGACCTTTGCGGCGCGACCGAATCCGGTCTCGTCCTCACGACGCCGCGCCTCGACGGCCCGCTCGTTCGGTGCCGCGATTGCGGTCTCTTTTATGTCGTTTTTCCTGGGAATGGAGGCATGGGACAAACCGCAGTCTGCGCCATGCCAGGACAGACTGCGGTTTGTCCCATGCCTTCGGCCGCGTCGGAGATGGCGCGGCTGGCGGAACGCGCGCGCGCGCTTGATCTGATCTCGCCGGAGGTCGAGGCGAGTGAGCGGCCCTGGCGTGAGATGACGGCCCGCGAGAGGCTGGACGATCTCAAACGGTTTTTTACGAAAGGGCGGTTTCTGGAGATCGGCTGTTCGACCGGCGAGATGCTCGCCGCGGCGAGTTCGTCTCTCGTGGCGGTGGGCGTCGAGGCCGACGAGAGGACCAGCCGCGCGGCCCGCGCCCAGGGGCTGGAAGTCTTCGGCGGGACGCTCCGCGACGCGCGCTTCCCGGACGGGCATTTCGACGCCGCCGCGATGTACCACGTCATCGAACACGTCCAAAGCCCCCGCGAGGAACTGCGCGAACTGCGCCGCATTATCAAGCCGGGCGGGTGGCTGGTCCTCGAGACGCCGAACATCGCGACCCTCTGGTATCGGTTGTTGGGCGCGCGATGGCGCCAATTCATTCCAGACCACATCTTCTTCTTCACTCCGAGGACTATTACCAGGCTTTGCGAAGGCGGCGGGTTCGAGGTCCGCGAACTTCGGAGCGTTGGCAAGGCGATGAGCCTGCGGTTGTTCATTAACAGGCTCGGTCGCTTTCACCGCCCATCGGCGAACCTGCTCGAAGCCGTCGGCGACCGATTGCGCCTGAGCGACCTCACTATCCGTCTCAGACTTGGTGACGTGATGCGCCTCTACGCGAGGAGGATCGAAGATTGAGGATCGATGATGGAAGATCGCGCCCTTCACTCCGGCGGCGATAAAAATGCGCCGCCGGACTTCTTGCGCGCCACCTTCAATCGATCCTCGATCATCAATCTTCGATCCTCGGTCTTCGATCCTCGGTCCTCAGGTTCGGTGATGGTCCCCACGATCAGAGCCTCCCATCTTAGGTTGAACTTCTCAATTCGCATACGCCCTTGTTTTTCAACCTCGCGCGCGAAGACGAGTTCCGCAAGTTGGGTCAATGCGCGGGTCGTGGTGAAAGTCGCCGACGTGTAGGTTTGCGCGACATAAGTTTGTCGTTCGGGCAGATTAAGTTCGCGGCGAATGCGGTTGATTAACGCCTCGCAATCGCCGAGTCCTTGAGTGTCGCCCGTGGCGTCGCGCAGACTGAGCGCCGCATGCCCGAGTTCGTGCAGGATCACGAAGCCCAGGTCGAATGCCGCCAAGGCCTGAGAGTCGCCGCGCAGTTTCGAGAAGTCGCTGAAATCTATCTCCAGTGGGAAGACGTCGATTTTCGCCCCCGATGAATAGTGCTGGTAGGCTAAGGGTTTGCCCAGTCTGGCGAAGGCGACTTTAGATGAGTACAAGTGGGATTCCAGGTCGACCGCGAGAGTCATGGTCGCCGCCGCGTCGAGCAGCGCGCGCGCGGTGGCCGATCCGCCTGAGAATTTCGTCTGATCGCCGAGCGTCAGAAAGCCGTTCTCGTCGAACCGCATATCGAGTAGCCCCGCCTTGTCGCGCAGGCTCTTGAGGACGGCGTCCAATCTCTTAGCGTCGAGTCTGCGTTCGCCGGGGCTGTTTCGTAATCCGCCGCGGTAGCGGAACGGGTCGCCGGCTGCCGCGTGCGACAGGGGGAAGAGCGAACAGAGCGTCACGAACGCGGCGGCGATTACACAAGCTCGGCTCGGACGGGCGCGCGCCGAGCGGAGTTGCTGAACAAGGCGAAATACGGCAATGCTTCTGGCAGAATTGATCATCTCCCCTCCTGTGAGAACCAACCAGGAACAAATTAAGCGTCGGGAGTGAGGATCGAGAGTCGAGGGTAAAATGAAGAACGCCATCTTCTACCACCAATCCTCGATCCTCGATCTTCTGACTTGCTGCTGGCTACTACTCCGAATCGCATCACCGTGTTCGGCGCGGAGGGCTGAAAATGCGGCGTTTTGGGCTTCGCGCGGGCGAAAAAAATGGGCCGATGAAGTCACGGTTGATTGTTAAACGAGTTTCTGGCGAGAGTTAAAGAGCCATTCCACGAACAGGCTGAAGCCTTGAAGGCTGAGGCGTTATTGACACTGGGCCGTTCCAATCATTCGACCTCGCCTTAGTAATTGTTGGATAGCGCTATGCGCGCCTGGCGCCCTTGATTACACAGTGGTTGGTTGGCGCATAATCTCCGGCATGGACGGACAAGACACAATCGAAATAATCGTCAACGGCGACGCGCGTCAGGTAAGCCAGGGCGCGCGCGTCACGGATCTGGTCAAACAACTCGAGCTTGCGCCGGAACGGCTGGCGATCGAATTAAACATGTCGATCCTGCCGCGCGCGAAATGGGCCGAGACCGAGTT
>Ga0190270_10001657_pt1 | contig 10472 bp, 11 predicted proteins | sample Popmic320T_FD_133748 | JGI IMG/M metagenome (GOLD analysis project Ga0190270, IMG submission 133748) | Populus adjacent soil microbial communities from riparian zone of Weber River, Utah, USA - 320 T | ecosystem: Environmental > Terrestrial > Soil > Riparian zone | place: USA: Utah | collected... | reverse complement strand
GAACGCGACCAGACGCGAGACGGGATCGCTACCCATCGCCCCGCTCGCCGACGACCTCGGCGAGCCGGGCGACGACGAGCTCCTGGTCCTCGTGGTCCTTCACGACGGCGCCGAGGGTGTCGGTGGCGGCGGCCTCGTCCAGCTCATCGACCCCGAGGAACGCCAGCGCGTTCGCCCAGTCGATCGTCTCGGCCACGCCCGGGAACTTCGCCAGGTCCATCTCGCGCAGCCGTTCGACCGCCACGGCGACGTCGCGGGCGAGCGCCTCCTGCACGTGCGGCGCGCGGGTGCGCACGATCGCCACCTCGCGGTCCAGGTCCGGGTGGTCGATCCAGTGGTAGAGGCACCGGCGCTTCAGGGCGTCGTGCAGCTCGCGGGTGCGGTTCGACGTGACCACGACCGCCGGCGTCGACGCGGCCTGGATCTGCCCGATCTCGGGGATCGTGACGGCGAACTCGTACAGGATCTCGAGCAGGAACGCTTCGAACTCGTCGTCGGCCCGGTCGAGCTCGTCCACGAGCAGCACGCACCCGTCGCCCTCGCGGATCGCCGCCAGGAGCGGCCGCTCGACGAGGAACTCGGGGCCGAACAGGTCCTCGACGTGCGCTTCGGCGTCGGCGGCGTCCATCGCGCGCACGGCGATCAGCTGGCGCGAGTAGTTCCATTCGTAGAGGGCCTGCGACGCGTCGATCCCCTCGTAACACTGCAGGCGGATGAGCCGGCGCCCCAGCAGGTCGGAGAGCGTCTTCGCGACCTCGGTCTTGCCGACCCCGGCCTCACCTTCGAGGAGCAGCGGCTTGCCGAGCGACAGCGACAGGTAGATCGCCGTGGCCAGGCCGCGGTCGGCCAGGTAGGCCTGGTCGGCCAGCTGGCGCTGCAGGTCCTCGACGGTGCCGAACGGAAGGCCGGGCATGCGCGGAAGCGTAGCGGAGCCGGCCCCTCAGGGGGTCGCCGGCGTCGCCGAGGCGGCCGTCACCGGTGGCACCTTGATGCCTTCGTCGGCGATCCGCGCCACGATCTTCTCGCGGAGGAGCCGCTCGGTGTCGACGCGGTGGCTCGGCGACGTCTCGGCGGCGATCCGGAGCACCTGGGCCACGTCCGTCATCTGGGTGATCCCGAGGACCTCGGGCCGGTCGCGGAGCCAGTCGACGAGCGGCGGCTGGTCCACGACCTCGTCGAACAACGTCTCGATGACCCGGCGGACGTCGTCGGCGTCCTCGCTCAGCGCGAGTCGGATATCGACGACCGCACGACCCCATCCACGCGTGCGGTTGTTCGTGATCTGGATCGTGCCGTTCGGGATGATGCTGAGCGAGCCGTCGTACTGGCGGAGCGAGGTCGTGCGCAGGTTGAGCCGCTCGATCGTGCCCGAGACGGTGTCGGTGTCGGTCGTGAGGTCCACGATGTCGCCCACGTCGTACTGCGCCTCCAGGAAGATGAACATCCCGCTGATCGTGTCCTTCACCAGGGTCTGCGCCCCGAACCCGAGCGCCACACCGATGATCCCCGCCGACGCGATCAACGGGGCGATGCTCACCCCGAACGCGTCCATCAGGACGAGGAGGAACACGAACCACGCCACGACGAGCGCCGTGGTGGCCACGATCCCGACCACGGTGGCCGTCCGGCGCAGCCGCCGGCCCATGCCGTCGTCGCCGGCGGCGTTCGCGCGCTTGCGCAGGCGCCCCGACCAGCGCCGCCCGGCGATCGTCACGACGATCGCGATCAGCAACGTGAGGCCCAGCCCCCAGGCGTGATCGGTCCACCAGGCGGCGTCGAGCGGCGTGTCGACCATCACGCGGGGACCCTAGCAGCGAGCCCGGCGCCGCCCCCTCAGCCGGCGACCGACAACACGACGCCGTAGCGCGGCCCGCCGTCGTCGGCCACCCGGTCGACGTGCCACCCGCCCGCGGCGGCGATCGCGGTCAGCTCGGGCAGCGACATCGCCGCGTAGTCGAACCAGGCGGAGCGGTGCGACCGGTACCGCAGGCGGAAGCGCGTCTGGCCGGCCATCCGTCCACGCTCCCGGTTCCGCTCGTGATAGGCGAGGGCGTCGGGGTCGTCGGTCCGGTAGGGGTCGCGGATCGACCCGATGAGCCGGGCGTCGGGCGTCGCGGCCGCGCGCAGACGGCGCAGCAACCACGGGCCGTGCCGGTCGTCGCGGAGCAGCCCGAGGTTGTTCCCGAAGAACGCGAACGTGTCGAACGGTCCGTCGGCCGTCCGGACCGACGACACGGCGCGCACCTCGGCGCGGCGGACGCCGAGCTCCCGGCACACGCGGATCGCCCCCGGCGAGGTGTCGATCGCGACCACGTCGTGACCACGGTCCTGGAGGTGCAGCGCCACGCGGCCCACGCCGGCGCCCGCGTCGAGGACCATCCCTCGCGCCGACCGGACGACCTCGCGCTCGGCGTCGATCCATCGGCGCGCCGGCGCGAAGTAGCGAGCCATCTCCTCGACCGCGATCCAGCCGTCGTCGCGCTCGACGACGAAGGTGACGCCCTCCTCGCCGCGGTGGACCGCGAGCGCCGCCTCGCCGTACGCGTCGTGGCCCGTCAGGCCATCGCCTCTTCCAGGGCGCGCCGCACGAGCACCTTCACGAGCTCGCGGCGGTACTCCGCCGAGCCGAACGCGTCGGACGGTGGCGCCGTGCCCTCGTCGGCCCGCACCGCGGCCGTCGCCGGGTCGGCGCCCCCGTTGAGCGCGTCCTCCACCCCCGTCGCTCGGAGCGGCGTGAGCCCCATGTTCGTGAGCCCGACCCGCGCACCGCCGTTCGAGCGGACCGCCGCGACCCCGACGAGCGCCCAGTCCTGTGCGCGCCGGTTGAACTTCAGGTACGCCCACCCATCGGCCGCCCGCGGGACCCGGATCTCGGTCAGGACCTCGTCGGGTGCCAGCGCGGTCTGGAAGAGCGACGTGAAGAACGCGTCGGCGGCGATCGTCCGCTCACCCGACGGCCCGCGTGCCACGAAGGTGGCGTCCAGAGCCATGAGGACGCTGGGCATGTCGCCGGCCGGGTCGCCGTGCGCGACCGACCCGCCGATCGTGCCCAGGTGCCGCACCTGAGGGTCGCCGATCTGCCCGGCCGCGTACGGAACGATCGGGCACATCTCCTGCAGCGCCTCGGAGGCCGCTACATCGTGGTGTCGCGTGAGCGCCCCGATCGCCACGCCATCGCCGTCCGCCCGGACGTACGACAGATCCGAGAGGCGCCCGATGTCCACGAGCGTCGCGGGTCGCGCCACGCGCAGACGCATCGCCGGCAACAGCGAATGCCCGCCGGCGAGGAGCTTCGCGTCCTCGCGCGACACCAGCGCCTCGATCGCGTCCTCGACCGAACCCGCCCGAACGTAGTCGAACGGCGCCGGGATCATGCGTCACCTCCTCGTGCGTCCTGGATGGCTCGCCAGACGCGCTCGGGCGACGCGGGCTTGCCGACCTCGGTGACGCCGAGGTGCGAGACTGCGTCGACGACCGCGTTGACGACGGCCGGCGGCGAGGCGATGGTGCCCGCTTCGCCGATCCCCTTCACGCCGAGCCCGTTCGTCGTCGACGGCGTCTCCGTCCGGTCCAGCTCCATCCGGGGGATCTCCATCGCCGACGGGATGAGGTACTGCGTCATCGACGACGTCGTCAGGTTGCCGTGCTCGTCGTACAACGCCTCCTCGTACAGGGCTTCTGCGATCCCCTGCGCGATCCCCCCGTGGACCTGCCCGTCGACGATCATCGGGTTGATCACCGTGCCGCAGTCGTCGACCGCGACGTACCGGAGGATGTCCGTCTTGCCCGTCTCCGTGTCGACCTCGACGATGCAGACGTGGGTGCCGGCCGGCCACGTGAAGTTCGGGGGGTCGAAGACCGCCGTCCCCTCGAGCGCCGGTTCCACCCCTTCGGGGAGCGCGTGCGCGGTCCACGCGCTGGTCGCGAGGTCGGGGATCGTGCGCGCCTTGTCGGGCACGCCCTTCACCCGATAGGCCCCGTCGCTCCACTCGAGGTCGTCCTCGGCGACCTCGAGCTCGTGCGCGGCGATCGTGCGCGCCTTCTCCTTCACCTTCTCGACGGCGCGGCGGAGGGCCTCGCCGCCGACCGAGACCGACCGTGAGCCGTAGGTGTCCATGCCGAGCCGCGTCACGGAGGTGTCGCCGTGGAGGACCTCGACGTCGTCCGGCGACACGCCGAGCCCGTCGGCGACGATCTGGGACCACGCCGTCTCTTGGCCCTGCCCGTGCGGCGACGTGCCCGTGCGCACGACGATCTGGCCGAACGGCCGGCACTCGATCTCGGCGGCGTCCCACCCACCGGCGACGTAGCGCAGGGCGCCGAGGATGTTCGACGGCGCCAGCCCGCACATCTCGATGTAGCTGGACAGCCCGATCCCGATCTGCTTGACGTCCCCGCTCTCGCGCCGCGCGGCCTGCTCCTTGCGCATCTGCGAGTAGTCGGCCATCTCGAGCGCCCGGTCGAAGGCCGGCTCGTAGTCGCCCGAGTCGACCTGCAGCCCCATGATCGACGCGGTGGCTTCGGTGAAGGGCGGATGCAGGTTCATCCGCCGGACCTCGGCGGGGTCCTTGCCGATCCTCCGAGCGAACGCGTCGACGAGCCGCTCGACCACGTACGTGGCCTCGGGCCGACCGGCACCTCGGTAGGCATCGGTGGGCGTGGCGTTCGTCATGATGCCCCGGAACTCGTACCAGTAGGCGTCGGGCGCGTAGGGCCCCATGTAGACCCAGCCGCCGAGCTCCGGGATCCCCGGGGTCAGCAGCTGGAAATACGCCCCCATGTCCGCCAGCTCGACGAACTTCATCCCGAGGATCTTGCCGTCCTCGGTCCCGGCGAGGGTGCAGTCGTGCAGCACGCCGCGACCGTGGGTCGTGGCGACGTAGTTCTCGCCGCGGTCCTCGATCCACTTCACCGGGCGGCGGAGGTGTCGTGCGAGCGCGAGCGCCAGCGCCTCCTCCGCGTAGACGTTGAGCTTCGACCCGAACGCGCCCCCGACGTCGGGGGCGATGACCCGGAGCTTGGCCTGCGGGATGCCCGTCGCGAGCGAGAGGCCCACACGGAGGATGTGCGGGATCTGGGTCGCCGAGATCAACGTGTACTCGCCGGCCGCGGGGATGCCGTACGCGAGACACCCTCGGCCCTCGATGGCGTTCGGGATCAGGCGCGGCTGCTCGTACCGCTCCTGGACGATGACCGGCGCCGACTCGAAGACCGATTGGTCACCGGCGCCCCCATGGCTCCAGTGCACGACGACGTTCGTCCCGAGGTCCTCGTGCAGGACGACCTCATCCTTCGCGGCTTCCTCGAGATCGAGGACGATGGGGAGCTCCGTCGCCTCGACCATCACCACCTCGGCGGCGTCCGCCGCCTGGGCGCGCGTCTCCGCCACGACGACGGCGACGGCGTCGCCGGCGAACCGGACGCGGTCCTTCGTCAGCGGCCAGTGGGTCGGCAGCTTGATGTCTTCGGTGATCGGCCACACCATCGGAAGACCGCCGGGGAACGCATCCTCGAGGTCGGCCGCGGTCAGCACGGCGATCACGCCGGGCATCGCCGCGGCGGCGCTCGTGTCGATCGCATCGACGGTGGCGTGGACGTAGGGAGGACGGACGAGCTCCATCCACACCATCCCCGCCATCGTCTGGTTGTCGACGAACGTGCCCTGGCCCGCGAGGAGCGGGGCGTCCTCTTTGCGAAGCATGGGCTGACCCACGTACTGCTCGGTGGTCGCCATGTGCCCCTCCCTCAGGCCGAGGCGCCGCTCATCTGGCCGGCGGCGTCCATGATCGACTGCACGATGTTCTGGTAGCCGGTGCACCGACAGAGGTTGCCCTCGAGCGACTCGCGGACCTCCTCCTCGGTCGGCGACGGGTGCTCCTGCAGGTAGCTCGCCGCCGCCATGATCATGCCCGGCGTGCAGTAGCCGCACTGGAGCCCGTGGTTGCGATGGAAGGCGTCCTGCAGCGGGTGCATCGTGCCGTCCTCGCCGGCCATCCCCTCGATGGTCGCGAGGTCGCGGCCGTCGGCCTGGACCGCGAGCATGGTGCAGGACTTCACCGACTCGCCGTCGACATGGATCGTGCACGACCCGCATGACGAGGTGTCGCATCCGACGTTGGTGCCGGTGAGCCCCAGATGCTCCCGGAGGAAGTAGACGAGGAGCGTGCGAGGCTCGACATCCGCCTCGTGACGGACCCCGTTCACGGTGACGCTGATGGCGGTCACGGGAACGAACCCTCCTTCCGCAGGGCGAGAGGAGCGAGTCTATGCCCGGTGCTCGGGCCGGTCGAATCGACGCGATCCGTCCCGATCCCGCAGGAGGCGGGCTACCAGGTGCCGGTGGCGTCGGCGTGGAGCGCGGCGGCGCCGGTGCACTCGGTCCCGCGGTCGCGGGTGACGACCCCGTCCGCGGAGAGCCGGATCCACACGCAGTTCCCCGCGCCCATCACGGCGGCGGCCCACGCATCGCGGGTCGCCGCGACGCTCACCACGCTCGGCGCCGTCGACGGTCCGTCGACGAACGTGTATCCCGATGCCGTGCCGGCGAGGGCGGCGGGATCCGCTTCGCTGAGGTCGGGGATCGCGAGCGCCAATGCGAGGGCATCGTCCGCGGCCCCGCGGGCCGCCATCTCGATCGGGTCGTCGACCGAGGCGGTCGCCGCAGCGGCGGCGGCCTCTTCGGCCATGTCTGCGTCGGCCGCGGCGGCCTGCGCCGCCAGGGCCGCCCGACGCTCGTCCGCCGCGTGCTCCTGCGACACGACGAACGCGCCGAGCCCGCCGAACAGCGCCACGGCGAACGCCGCGGCGAACGCCGCCCGGAGGGCCAGCGGGTGCACCGTGCGTCGCGGCATGACCGGCGCGATGAAGCCGAAGGTGTCTTCCATCCCGCACGAGGTATCGGCAGCCGTGCAGCGGGCCTGAGCCGGCTACCAGGCGGACGCGTCGGCGGCCAGGGCGTCCGCCGCCGAGCAGGACTGACCGGACCCGTGCGACACGGCGCCGTCGCGGCCGTCCATCCGCAGCCACCAGCAGGTCCCGCTGGCCGATCGCACGGCCACGGCGAAGGTGTTGCGGTGCCCCACGACGCTCGCCTCCGCCTCACCCCCGGACTCCCCGGTCGTGTACGAGAGGGACGGCTCGATCATGCCGAGGAGCGAGGGGGTGACGTCGTCGAACGACCCGAGGTCCCCGTAGACGGTCACCGCCGCCGCGGTCGCGCTGCGGGCGCTCGTCTGCGCCGCGGCATCCATCTCCGCCGGGGTCCGGACCGCGAGCGTGGGCTTGGCCTCCCGGGACGGACGCGGCCGTTCGGGTCGCGGCGCCGCGGCGACGACGTAGAGGCTCCCGGCGAACAGGAGGATCAGGGCGGCGGCCATGATCGCCACGGTGACGGAGCCACGTTCACGCACCCTTCCGGGAACGGCACGATCGCGGCGACGCTTGAGCCCCGCCACGATCCGGGGGACCTGTCCTAGCATGGCCGGGTGAGCGAGATCGCCGATGTCCTCGAGGCCATCGAGTCGCTGTCCGCCAGAGGCGAGCGGATGGCGCTGGCCACGATCGTGGCGGTGCGCGGATCGACCTACCGCCGTCCCGGCGCCCGCCTGCTGGTGCCTGAGGACGGGGCGCCCATCGGCAACATCAGCGGCGGTTGCCTGGAGGGTGACGTCGCCGACATGGCGAAGGTGGTCATGGAGGAGGGCCGCGCCCGGCTCGCGGGCTGGGACCTCACCGCGGACGACGACGAGGTGTGGGGCCTCGGCCTGGGTTGCAACGGGGCCATCGAGGTGTTCATCGAGCCCGCCGAGCGCGCCGCCGAGGTCGCCGGGGCGCTCCGGATGGCGCTGGACCGCGAGCAGCCGATCTGCCTCGTCACCGTGATCGAGTCCGAGGACGAGCGGGTCGCGCCCGGCGCCCGCCTCGTGGTCACCGCCGACGCGGCGGCGCAGGGCTCGCTCGGACCCGACGACGTCACCGCCGAGGCCACCGCGGTGGCGCGCGAGCTGCTCGCCGCAGGACGCTCGGAGGTCCGCACGTTGCCCGGCGGTGCCCGGGCGTTCGTGGAGGTCCTCGAGCCGCCGCTGCGACTCGTCGTCTGCGGCGCCGGTCACGACGCCGTGCCGCTCGTCGCGGCGGCGGCGGCGATCGGCTGGCGACCCGTCGTGGTGGACGACCGCGAGGCGTTCCTGACCGCCGACCGCTTCCCGCGGGCGGCGGACTTCGTCCACGTCGGCGAGCCCAGCGAGGTGGCGACGGAAGCGCCGATCGACGACCGGACGGTCGTGGTGGTGATGACCCACAACTTCCTGCGGGACCAGGCCTACCTCCGCGGGCTGCTGAAGACCCCCGCATCGTATGTCGCGATGTTGGGCCCGGCCGCGAGGACGCAGAAGATCCTGATCGACCTCGCGACCGAGGGGATCGAGGTCACCGACGACGATCGGGAGCGCATCCACGCACCCGCGGGCCTCGACCTGGGCGCCGAGGGCCCCGAGGAGATCGCGCAGTCGATCGTCGCCGAGATCATCGCGTCACGGCACGGCCGCGACGGCGGCTCGCTCAAGCTCCGCCCGGGCCCGATCCACGACCGCCCCCGCCCCGGCACCGAAGCGCGCTAGTCCCCCGGCGAGCCCGGCGGGAAGATCGATTTGCCGCATCGCACCACCCGTGTGACCATCGATCGTCGGGCCCCAACTCGCGGAGGAGCACACGCATGCTGCCAGCGCGCTTCGAGTACCACCGGCCGTCGACGTTGGAGGAGGCCCTCGCACTCCTCGCGGAACACGGGGACGACGCGAAGGTCCTCGCCGGGGGGCAGAGCCTGATCCCGATGATGAAGCTGCGGTTCGCCGCCCCGGCGCACCTGATCGACATCAACCGGATCGAGGGGCTCGACGCGATCGAGGAGACCGACGGCGAGCTGCACATCGGCGCCCTGGTCCGCCACAACCAGCTCGCGGGCTCGCCGCTGATCAACGAGAAGTACCCGCTGATCGCGGCCGCCGCGCCGCAGATCGCCGATCCGCTCGTGCGCAACCTCGGGACGATCGGCGGCTCGCTCACCCACTGCGATCCGAGCGGCGACCTCGGGTCGGTGATGCTCGCCGCGAACGCGCGCGTCGTCCTGCGATCGAACGCGGGCGAGCGCGAGGTGGCGATGACCGACTTCATCGTGTCCACGTTCCAATCGTCCATCGAGCCCACCGAGCTGCTGACGCAGATCCACGTCACGTCGCCGACCGGCAGCTACGGCGGCACCTACCTGAAGCTCGAGCGCAAGATCGGCGACTACGCGACCGTCGCGACCGCGACCCGCCTGATCGTCGAGGGGGGAACGATCGCGACGGCGGGGATCGCCCTCACCTCGGTGGGGCTGACGAACATCAAGGCGACCGCCGCCGAGGACTCCCTCATCGGGAAGGCACCGAGCGAGGAGGCCTTCGCGGAGGCGGGGCGCCTGGCCGCGGAGGCGTCGAGCCCGGTCACCGACGTCCGGGGCTCCGAGGCGTACAAGCGGCACATGGTCGAGGTCTACGTCCGGCGAGGGCTGACCCGCGCCGCCGAGATCGCCGGCGCGGCCTGAGAGGAGCTGAGATGCAGATCACCGTCACCGTGAACGGCGCCGAGCGCACGCTCGACGTCGAGCCCCGCACGCTCCTCGTCCACATGATCCGGGAGGACCTGGCGCTCACCGGCACCCACATCGGTTGCGACTCCACGAGCTGCGGCGCGTGCACCGTCCTGTACGACGGCGTGCCCGTGAAGTCCTGCACCCTGTTCGGCGTCCAGGCCGACGGTCGCGAGATCACCACCGTCGAGGGCCTGCTGACCGCGGCCGGCCTGGACCCGATGCAGGCCGCCTTCAAGGAGCACCACGGCCTGCAGTGCGGCTACTGCACGCCGGGGATGATGCTGGTGGGCAAGGTGCTCATCGAGACCAACGACCATCCCTCGGACGACGAGGTCCGCCAGGCGATCGGCGGGAACCTCTGCCGGTGCACCGGCTACATGAACATCGTGAAGGCGATCCAGGCGGCCGCCGCCGAGCGGCGTCAGCCCGCCGCGGCCGAGGCCGCGAGCTGAGCCCGGAGGAGGAGCACAGATGGCGACCGAGGCCGACGAGATCCGCGGGATCGGGCACAGCGTCCGGCGCAAGGAGGACGACCGCTTCATCCGCGGGCGGGGGAACTACATCGACGACGTGAAGCTGCCGGGCATGCTGCACATGGCCATCCTGCGCAGCCCCTTCGCACACGCGACGATCAACGGCATCGATACCGCCGCGGCCTCGGCCGTCCCCGGCGTCGTCGCCGTGGTGACCGGCGAGCTGATGGCCCAGCACAACCTCGCGTGGATGCCGACGATGTCGGGCGACACGCAGGCCGTGCTCGTGACCGACAAGGTGCGGTTCCAGGGCCAGGAGGTCGCGGCCGTGATCGCGACCGACCCGTACCTGGCCCAGGACGCCCTCG
>Ga0190270_10001656_pt1 | contig 10474 bp, 7 predicted proteins | sample Popmic320T_FD_133748 | JGI IMG/M metagenome (GOLD analysis project Ga0190270, IMG submission 133748) | Populus adjacent soil microbial communities from riparian zone of Weber River, Utah, USA - 320 T | ecosystem: Environmental > Terrestrial > Soil > Riparian zone | place: USA: Utah | collected... | reverse complement strand
TCATTCTCACCTCCATCGCGTCCGGCATTCGCCTCATGAAAATCGGCATCTTCGGCGGCACCTTCGACCCGATCCATTGGGGCCATCTGCGCAGCGCCGAAGAGGTCGGCGAAACTCATCGGCTTGAGCGCATCTATTTTATTCCCGCGTCTATTCCGCCGCATAAACGCGGCCAGACCACGACACCCGCGCGTGATCGATTGCGGATGGTGCGTCTGGCGGTTTCGCGTAATCCGCGCTTCGCGGTATCCATGGTAGAGTTGGCCCGTCCCGGCTTGTCTTATTCCGTCGATACGATCCGAGAGTTTGCCGGCAAGCTTAAAAAAACCGATGCGCTCTATTTCATCATCGGCTTAGACGCGTTTCGCGAGATCGGCACCTGGAAGGATTTCCCAGAAATATTTCCGCTTTGTAACTTCATCGTCACCTCGCGGCCCGGCAGCAAGGAGAACGATCCCCTCAAAGGCACCGGCGTTGCCGTCAAAAAACTCTTTTGTTATGATTTAAAGCATAAGAATTATCGCCATCGGAGCGGCACACGCATATACTTCATCGAGCTTACGGATATCGCCATCTCAGCTTCAGAAATACGCGCCTTGGTCCGGCAAGGAAAGTCGATTCGTTATTTAGTGCCAGCGGCAGTGGAAAAATATATCAAACAGCGCGGGCTGTACGCCAGCCGGCGCGGCTAGTGGTGAAACTTTGAAAGACATCAGTTCTTGGGACAAAGTCTTAATGCTGACGCGCGCCGCGTTGGAGAAGAAGGCCTGTGACTTGGTCGTTTTGGACGTGCACGAACATACGTCCATCGCCGATTATTTCATCGTTTGTTCGGGCCGCTCCGACCGCCAGGTGCAAAGCATCGCGCAAGGGTTGGAAGAAGAGTCCGGTGAGGAAGGCATCAAACCCTTCGCCGTCGAAGGGGCGCAGCGCGGCCATTGGGTATTGATGGATTTCTCCGACGTGATCGTCCACATCTTCTACGAACCGGTGCGCCAGTTTTACGATCTCGACGGTCTGTGGGGTCATGCTCCGATAGCAAAGCTGCCTGAAACCTACGCCAAATTGATCACACAGTTTCAGGCTTCCGACGAGCGCTTATCCTCGTAAGCGAACTTTCCCGCTTAATTCACGCTGCGGCGGGAAGTTCTAACCAGAAAGGAAATCCCTTTGAGCACGATTGAGCCCGTGGTTCTGATTATCTTGGACGGCTTCGGCATCAATCCGCGCAAGGATCATAACGCCATCGCCAACGCCACGAAGCCCAATCTCGACGCGTTGCTGCGGGATTACCCCAATTCCAAGCTGTCCATGTCCGGCGTCGACGTCGGTTTACCGGCGGGACAGATGGGCAATTCGGAAGTCGGCCACATGATTCTCGGCGCCGGGCGAATTGTTTTTCAGGATTTGACTCTGATCCACAAAGATATCGACGAGGGAAAATTTTATCATAATGCCGTACTGCTCGATGCGCTGCGCAAGGCCAAAGCGAAGAGCGACCGGCTGCATTTGATGGGACTTCTCGGTGACGGCGGCGTGCATAGCCACCAGCGGCACATGGAAGCGCTCCTGGAGATGGCCAAGCGCGAGAAACTCGGCCAGGTGTATCTCCACCTGTTTCTCGACGGCCGCGATACGCCGCCGAACAGCGCCGAGCAGTTCATGCTCGATTTGAATGACAAGCTCAAAGCATTTCCCAACGTAAAAATCGCCACGGTGAGCGGGCGCTATTATGCCATGGACCGGGACAAACGGTGGGATCGGGTCGAGAAGGCTTATCTTTGTCTTACTGAGGGGATAGGCAATCAGGCTTCATCGGCGCTCGAAGCGATTCGCAACAGCTACAAAGAGAATGTGACCGATGAGTTCGTCTTGCCGACGACGATTGCCGGCGTGGTTCCCGATGGACTGATCCGCAACGGCGACGGCGTGATATTTTTTAACTTTCGCGCCGACCGAGCGCGCGAGTTGACGCGCGCCTTGACCGATCCGGAGTTCAAAGAGTTTTCCCGGCCGCGGCGCATCGAGCTATGCAGTTATACGACGATGACGCAGTATGACGAGACGTTTAAACATCCGGTCGCCTATCAACCGCGCGAGATTAGAAAAATTCTCGGTGAGGTGGCGAGTCAGGCCGGGGTTAAGCAATTGCGCATCGCCGAGACCGAGAAATACGCTCATGTGACGTATTTCTTCAATGGCGGCGAGGAAAAGAAGTTTCCCGGCGAAGAGCGGATTCTCATTCCGTCGCCGAAAGACGTCGCGACCTACGATTTGAAGCCAGAGATGAGCGCCCGGCCGGTGACCGAAGCTTTGGTGAAGCACTTGCGCGAGACCGATGTCGGCCTCGTGATTGCCAACTACGCCAACGCCGATATGGTCGGCCACACGGGCAACTTCGAGGCGTCGATTAAAGCCGTCGAGGTGATCGACGAGTGCCTCGGCAAGGTTGTCGACGCCGTGCTCGGCAAAAAAGGCAAGCTCATCATCACCGCCGACCATGGCAACATCGAGCAACTGATCGACTACGACACCGGCAAGCTGCACACCGCACATACGATCAATCTCGTGCCGGTGATTCTCATCGACGAAGAGCATCGGAAGTGCCGGCTCAATCAAGGCACGGCGATCGATGTAGCGCCGACGGTGATGCAGTTACTCGGATTGCCCCTGCCAGCCGAAATGACCGGCCATTCCTTGATCGTCGAAGCGTAGCGAAAAGAAAATCTCCCTCGCTTGCCCATTTCTAAGCGAAAGACTGTTTGGCACTTTTTTTTGATCGGCGGCAAATTTTGCTTTGCCAGTTGGAGCACGGTTTTGATAGATTTCCTGGCGCGATGGAACTGGCTGAACAGCGAAACCTTTCCGATCGGCTCGATTGGCTGGTGGATTGGCTCTATCCGCCGCGCTGCCGCGCTTGCGCCGGGCGGATTCATGGGCGGGATGCGGAATATTTCTGCGCGGCTTGCTGGTGCCAGATCCAATTGGTTTGCCATCCGCTCTGTAGGATTTGCGGCCGGCCATTTCCCGATGCCGGCGGTGACGATCACACCTGCGGCGTTTGTCTGGAGCGCGCGCCGCGTTTCGCCGCCGCGCGCGCTTGGGCCTGCTATCCGAGAGAAGAGTCGGCGGAGCATCCGCTGCGTCAAGTGGTGCATAAATACAAATACGGCCGCAAGGTCGCGCTCGGCAAACCACTCGGACGGTTGATGGCGCGCGGCTGTGCGGAGTTTCTCAGTGAATTTCACGCTGACTTGATCGTTCCGGTGCCGCTCCATGGACGAAGATTGCGCTGGCGCGGCTTCAATCAATCGTTGCTCTTGGCACGCCAAGTGAGCCGAGCTTACACCGTGCCGGTCGATCCCTTCGTCCTGCAACGGCGCAAGGAAACCGCGGCGCAAACCCAGCTTCCCGAAGACGACCGGAGGCGCAATGTGCGCGGCGCCTTTGCGCTTCATCCGGACAAATCGGTGAAAGACAAAACGGTCTTGTTGATCGACGATGTTTACACCTCGGGCGCGACAGTAAATGAATGCAGCCAAACTTTGAAGCGAGCCGGCGCCAACGAAGTCTACGTGCTGACGCTGGCGCGGGCGGTTTACTAAGGAGATGCAAGGATCACTCTTGTCTCAAGAAGATCAAGTAAGATGGGATAAGCAGCACGCCGATTCTGCGGACACCGCACAACCGGCGAGTTTCTTGCGACAAGTTTTCGCAACCGACGCTTGGGCATTGCCGCGCGGGCGAGCCTTGGACATCGCCTGCGGCAAGGGGCGAAATTCTCTGTATCTTGCCGAGCTCGGCTTCGAAGTCGCCGCCATGGATATTTCTGCTGTGGCATTGGACGAAGCGCGCACACGAGCCAAATCGAGGCAGCTTTGCATCGATTGGCGCCAATCCGATCTCGAAGTCGTGCAACTCGCTGAAGCTGTGTTCGATCTAGTGGTCAACTTCAACTACTTGCAGCGCTCGCTGATTCCGCAAATCATGGGCGCGGTGAAGGTCGGCGGTTACGTTATCTTCGAAACCTATTTGATCGATCAAAAGGAGATCGGTCAGCCGAAAAATCCTGATTATCTGCTCGGCCACAACGAGTTGCTTGAACACTTCCGCGATTTCCGGGTGCTTTACTATCGCGAGGGAAAATTCACTGAAGGCGAGGAAGCTTCCTATCGCGCCGGTATCCTAGCGCAGAGAACTGTGTGAGAACCCCATCGGATCTGGTTTTATGGCGGTAACGATGCTTAACACCGACATCACGCATCGCTCGGCTCGATGGCTCGACCGCACCGAATATCGCCTTTGCTGTCCCCGTTGCCGCCGGCCGCGCAGCGGCTGCTACTGCTCCGTGATTTCGCCGTTCGAATCCGAGCCGCGTTTTATCATTCTCAGCCAGCCGCGCGAGGCCAAGCACCGGCTCGGCACGGGACGCATGGCTCATCTTTGTTTAGCCAACTCGGCGCTTTTCCAAGGCGTCGATTTTTCCGATGACGATCGGGTGAATCGCGAGATTGGCGACCCGGCGAATTGTCCCGTCTTACTGTACCTAAGCCGATTCTCCATCAACCTGTCACGGCTGGTTGAGAGTGAACGACAGAGGTTGTTTACCAATGATCGTAAGCTCGTCGTTTTCGTTTTGGACGGAACCTGGAAGAGCGTGCGTAAAATGATTCGTTTGAGCAAAAACCTGGCGCGTCTGCCGACGATCTGTTTCGATCCGCCGACGCCGTCGGCATATCGGATTCGCCGCGAACCGCGCCCGCAATGTTATTCGACCATCGAGGCGATCCATCAAGTGATCGAACTGTTCACATTCGAGGCTGCCCCTTACGGTCCATTTTCCCGGCCCCATGACACGATGCTCGGTGTCCTTCGTTCCGTGATTGAGCGCCAGTTGACCTACACGGCTTAGCCGACCGCGCCTTGGCGCCGGCCCGGTCTGAGCGCCGCTTGGCGCAATCGGCCGTTGTTAATATCACAATATTCACATATAATGATTGACTAAGAGTCGATCCATGGATTTTGTTCGCACACTCAAGGCTTTGGCCGATCCTTTGCGCCTGCGGGTTCTTGCCGCGGTGGCGGAAGAAGAGTTGACCGTCGGCGAGGTTCGCGAAGTGGTGGCTTCGGTGCAATCGTCGGTGTCGCGCAATCTGGCGATGTTGCGCGACGCCGGCTTCGTGCGCGACCGCAAGGAAGGCACCAACGTGTATTTTTCGGTGCGTCCGGATATGGCGGCGCCGGCGCGCGAGCTGTTCAAGTCGCTGCAGTCGCGCTTTGCCGAGATCCCGGAGGTCAGAGGTGATCAAGCGCGCTTAGCGGAGTGCCGGCGCCGACGACTGCGCCGATCGGCCGGTTATTTCGAATCGGTGGCCGGGGACTGGGAGCGCATTCGCAAAAGCTATTTCGACGACCGCGTGACTTCATTGGCCATCGAGAAACTCTTGCCGCGGGATTTGACCCTGGCCGATATCGGTTGTGGCACGGGCAGTCTGACCTTTGAATTGGCGCGCTTCGCGCATAAAGTTATCGGTGTCGACTTATCGTCGGAAATGCTTCGGCGCGCGCGCGGCGTCGCCGAAGAGCGGCGGATTCACAACGTCGAGTTCCAACAAGGCGACGCGCTCAAGTTACCGCTGGCTGCGCACAGCGTAGATGCGGCGTTTTGCGTCATGGTGCTGCATTTTCTCCCTGATCCGGCGCGCGCCGTCGCCGGCTTGTGCCGCATCGTTCGACCGGGCGGTTCGGTGATACTCGTCGACTTGGTGCAGCATAACCAGGAGTGGATGCGCGAACAGATGGCGCATCGATGGCTTGGCTTCGAGCGCAAAGCGATGGAACGGTGGTTTCGTGACGCCGGGATTGCCAACTTGGATTATGATCTGACGGGTTCGTTTGCCGGTGAAAAAATGGCGCGCAACGGCAATCGGCCGGTGGAGATATTCGTCGCCCGTGCAAGTATGCCAGCGAAGGCAACCGGAGAATTAGCGAGAAAGAAAAATAAATGAACTCAACCGAACAGACGCTACGAAACTTACTGTCCGAACGCATCGTGCTGCTCGACGGCGCCATGGGAACGATGATTCAAGAGCACAAGCTCGACGAGAAAGCCTTTCGCGGCGCGCGCTTCGCCAACCATGGTAAAGATCTCAGGGGTTGCAACGATCTACTTTGCATCACGCAAGCGGATTTGATCACCGAGATTCACGTTCAGTATCTCGATGCCGGCGCCGATATTGTCGAGACCAATACGTTTAACTCGACTTCGATCTCGATGGCCGACTACCGACTGGAGCCGTTTGTCTACGAGATGAACCTCGCCGGCGCGCAGGCGGCGAAGCGAGCGGTTGAACGGGTCATGGCGAAAGAGCCAGGGCGAATCTGTTTCGTCGCCGGCGCCATCGGCCCGACCAACCGGACCTGTTCGATCTCGACGGACGTCAACAGCGCGTCGGCGCGCGGCGTGACTTTTGAAGAACTGGTCGATGCCTACTATGAGCAGGGACGCGGTTTGGTCGACGGCGGCGCCGATATTCTCTTGGTGGAGACGATCTTCGACACGCTCAATTCCAAAGCCGCGTTCTTTGCCGTCGCCAAACTGTTCGAAGATCGGCAGATTCAATTGCCGCTCATGGCTTCCGTCACTTTCATTCAGCCCGGCAGCAATCGCGGCGTCACCGGACAAACCGTCGAGGCGTTCTGGAATTCCATTTCCCACGTGCCGCTGTTGAGCGTCGGTATGAACTGCGCGCTGGGGCCCAAAGAAATGCGCCCGCTGATCGAAGAGCTGGCGCAGATCGCGCCGACCTACATCAGCACCCATCCGAATGCCGGGTTGCCCGATCCGTTGCTGCCCACTGGTTTCCCGGAAACTCCCGAGTCTTTGGCGCCGCAGTTGCGCGAGTGGGTCGACAACGGTTGGTTGAATATCGTCGGCGGTTGTTGCGGCACGACGCCGGCGCATATCGCGGCGCTGGCGGCCGCGGTCAAAGGCAAAGCTCCACGGCGGGTTCCTGAGGTCGATCCTTATCTACGACTGAGCGGTCTCGAAAGCGCGACGGTTCGTTCGGAATCGAACTTCGTCAACATTGGCGAACGCACGAATGTGACCGGCTCGCCGATCTTCGCCAAAATGATTCTCGCCGGCGATTTCGAAAAAGCCGTGAGCGTAGCGCGCCAACAGGTCGAGGGCGGCGCGCAGATCATCGACGTCAACATGGACGAAGGCATGCTCGATTCGAAAGCCGCGATGGAAAAATTTCTACGGTTGATCGCCGGGGAGTCGGATATCGCGCGGGTGCCGGTGATGGTCGACAGCTCCAAGTGGGAAGTGATCGAAGCCGGACTCAAGTGTGTGCAGGGCAAAGGCATCGTTAACTCGATCAGTCTCAAGGAAGGCGAAGAGAAATTCATCGCGCAAGCGAAATTGATCCGGCGCTACGGCGCGGCGGTCATCGTGATGGCCTTCGATGAACGCGGACAGGCGGACACGCTGGAGAGAAAGATCGAAGTTTGCACGCGTTCGTACAAAGTCCTGACCGAAAAGGTCGGCTTCCCGCCCCAGGACATTATTTTCGACCCCAATATATTGACCGTCGGCACCGGCATCGAAGAGCACAACAGCTACGCGATGAATTTCATCGAGGCGACACGCTGGATCAAGGAGAATTTGCCGCGGGCCAAAGTTTCCGGCGGCGTGAGCAACATTTCCTTTTCATTTCGCGGCAATAATCCGGTGCGCGAGGCGATGCATTCGGCGTTTCTCTACCCCGCAATCAAGGCCGGCATGGATATGGGCATCGTCAATCCCGGCATGCTCTCCGTGTACGAACAAATTCCCGCCGACCTGCTCGAATTGGTCGAAGACGTGTTGCTCAACCGGCGCGCCGATGCCACCGAGCGGCTGGTCGTCTTTGCCGAAACGGTCAAGGAAAAAGGCAAGGTCGCGGTCAAAGACGATTCCTGGCGCGATGGCACGGTGGAAGAGCGTTTGTCCCACGCACTGGTCAAGGGACTGACGGATTTTATCGATCAAGACGTCGAAGAAGCGCGGCAAAAGTATGACAAGCCGTTGGGTGTCATCGAAGGCCCGCTGATGGACGGCATGAACGTCGTCGGCGATTTGTTCGGTTCCGGCAAAATGTTTTTGCCCCAGGTGGTGAAGAGCGCGCGGGTGATGAAAAAAGCGGTGGCCTATTTGACGCCGTATCTCGAGGCGGAAAAGCAGCGCGTACAGGACACGACCAAGCGCACCAAATTGGTGTTCGCCACGGTCAAAGGCGATGTTCACGACATCGGTAAAAACATTGTCGGCGTCGTGCTCAGTTGCAATAACTACGATGTCATCGATCTCGGCGTCATGGTGCCGGCGGATAAAATCATCGACACGGCGATCGAAGAGAAGGCCGATATCATCGGGCTGAGCGGTTTGATCACGCCGTCGCTCGACGAAATGGCCCACGTCGCCAGCGAGATGACGCGGCGCGGTTTAAAAATTCCGTTGCTCATCGGCGGCGCGACGACGAGCAAGCGCCACACGGCGGTGAAGATCGCGCCGTCCTACCAGCATGAAACCATTCACGTGGTCGACGCCTCGCGCGCCGTGCCGGTGGTCGGCGCATTGATGAAGCCCGAAACGCGCCAAGCGTTCGACCAACAGAATCGTCGGGAGCAAGCGGAAATTCGCGAGCAATTCGAAAACCGTGCCGGCACGCAGTTGCTGACCTACGAAGAAGCCGTGCGCCACAAGCTTCACACCGAATGGGACGAACAGCATATCGCTGTGCCCGAGTTCATCGGGCGGCGCGTGCTAAAAGATTTTTCCCTCGCCGAGTTGGTGCCGTTTATCGACTGGTCGCCGTTCTTTCACACCTGGGAAATGCGCGGCCGTTATCCCGATTTGCTCAGCGATCCAACGCGCGGCCCGGCGGCGCGCGAGCTGTTCGCCAACGCGCAGGAGCTTTTGCAAAAGATTGTCGATGAGAAACTGTTCACGGCGAACGGGGTTTACGGGTTCTATCCGGCCAACAGCGATGGCGACGATATCGTTATTTACGCCGACGTGACGCGAACGAAGGAATTGACGCGCTTGCACACGCTGCGCCAACAAAAAGACAACCAGCGCGGCAAGCCGCAGCTGGCGTTGGCCGACTTCATCGCACCGCGCGAGAGCGGTCATGTCGACTACCTCGGCGCGTTCGCAGTGACGGCGGGTCACGGCACGCAGGAATTGGCCGAACGATTCGACAAAGATCTTGACCAGTACAATTCCATCATGGCCAAAGCATTGGCCGACCGGCTGGCCGAGGCGTTCGCCGAGTGTCTGCACAAACGCGTGCGCGCCGAGTGGGGCTACGGCAAAGACGAGAAGCTGAGCAACGAGGATATGATCGCCGAAAAATATCGCGGCATTCGCCCGGCGCCGGGTTATCCATCCCAGCCCGATCATACCGAGAAGCCGTTGATTTTCGATTTGTTACAAGTAGGCGAGGCCACCGGCATTACATTGACCGAAAGTTTCGCCATGTATCCGGCATCCTCGGTGTGCGGAATCTACTTCGCGCACAAAGACACGCACTATTTCGCCGTCAGCTCCATCGGCAAAGACCAAGTCGAGTCCTACGCCACGCGCAAAGGGATGAAAGTCGCTGAAGTGGAACGCTGGCTGTCGCCGATCTTAGGCTACGATCCGGCGAAGAAGTGAGCCCTGCGGTTTGTTTAGCATGTAAAGCTTCATCCGCGAGCGTCGTCGTATTTCAACGTTTCCGGAATTCCGGAATGTCGAAGAGGGTTAGCAAAGTAAAGGAGGCAATGAAGGATGGCGCAAGATTTTGTCGGTACCAAACGCTGGATACGGCCGGCCACTCCCTATGAGCTTTACATGGAGGAGCAAAATCTCCCCATCCATCGCGGGACGGTGGGATTCTACGACCTCCGCGACCTGACTTTAGGATCTTGGCAGCGCATGGGCGCGCAAGGCGCCTTCATTGAGCTCAACGGCTGCGGCGGGCTCCAAGGGATGTACGTCATCGAGGTGCCCGGTGCCGGCGTCATCACTCCTGAAAAGCACATGTACGAGGAGATTTTCTACGTGATCGAGGGACGCGGCACGACGGAAATCTGGAGCGATGATGCCACCAAGAAACAGACCTTTGAATGGCAAGCGGGCAGCCTGTTCTCGCCGCCGCTAAACACTTGGCACCGCATCGTCAACGCCACCTCGAGCCCAGCGTTACTACTCGGCGTGACCAATGCGCCGCCGATTTTTCAGCTGTACCGGAGCCAGGACGCCCTGTTCAACAATCCGTACCAGTTCAAGGATCGTTATGATGGCAGCTCGGATTATTTCAAAGCGCAAACCGAGCTCGGCAAAGATCCGCGCCACGGCGGCGCGCGCAACTACGGTAATATTATCCCGGATGCCGATCGCGTCGAGCTACCGCTCGATGGCCAGCGCGGCGTCGGGCACCGAACT
>Ga0190270_10001655_pt1 | contig 10475 bp, 8 predicted proteins | sample Popmic320T_FD_133748 | JGI IMG/M metagenome (GOLD analysis project Ga0190270, IMG submission 133748) | Populus adjacent soil microbial communities from riparian zone of Weber River, Utah, USA - 320 T | ecosystem: Environmental > Terrestrial > Soil > Riparian zone | place: USA: Utah | collected... | reverse complement strand
GATCGCGCGCATCCGCGCCGTACTGCGCCGCACCGAGATGCGCGCGACCCCGCCGGGCGAGGAGGCCGAGGACGAGCCGGTGCAGCCGATGATCGAGCGCGGGCGGCTGGCGATGGATCCGGCGCGGCACCGGGTGAGCTGGTCGGGGCATGACGTGACTCTGACCGTCACCGAATTCATGATCCTCGAGGCGCTTGCCCAGCGCCCCGGCGTGGTCAAATCGCGCAACCAATTGATGGACGTCGCCTATCAGGACGACATCTATGTCGACGACCGCACGATCGACAGCCACATCAAGAGGATGCGCCGCAAGTTCCGCGCCGCCGACGACGATTTCGCGGCGATCGAGACGCTCTACGGGATCGGGTATCGCTTTGCAGAAGAATGAGGAGCGCGAGCTCGCTCTGCGCTGGACGGGGCGGATGGCGCTCCGCCACCGCATCCTCGCGGTCAACATCTTCGCGCTCGCGATCCTCGCCGGCAGCCTCTTCTATCTCGACAGCTTCCGCAGCCGACTGACCCAGGCGCGGATCGAGCAGGTGGCGGCCGAGGCGACGATGATCGGCCGGATGGTCGGAGCGATCGCGGCCGAGCGGCGGCAGGACCTGCTGGTCCGGCTCGGCCGCGATTCGAAGACGAGGATCAGGATCTACGGAGCCGACGGCGCTCGGCGGCTCGACAGCTGGGAGGGTGCGGCGCCCACCTACGAGCTGCGCGACCCCGCCGCCGAGCCCTGGAACCGGGGCCTCGCGCGCGCGCTCGACAACGCCTTCGACGCGATCGTCGGCGCGCGCCGCCCGCCCCTGCTCGAGGAGCCGGCGCGGGATGTGCTCGCGGCCTGGCCCGAGGCGCGGAGGGCGCTCGGCGAAAGGCGAACGGTGTCGCGGCTGTGGCGGGCGCCGGAGGGGACGGCGTTCGTCTCGGCCGCGGCCCCGGTCGCGGGGCCAAGCGGGGAGGTGCTGCTGCTCACCGTCAATGCGCGCGACATCCGCCGCGTCGTCCGCGACGAACGTATGACGCTCGGCCTCGTTCTCCTCGCCACCATCACCTTTTCGGTTTTGCTCTCCTTGTTCCTCGCGCGCACGATCGCGCGGCCGCTGCGCATCCTCGCCCATGCCGCGCACCGGGTGCGGCTCGGCCGCGACCGCGAGGTCAACGTGCCGATGCTCCCCGCCCGACGCGACGAGATCGGCCGCCTCGCCCGCGCGCTTCACGACATGAGCCAGGCGCTGCGCGACCGGATCGACGCCACCGAGGCCTTCGCCGCCGATGTCACCCACGAGCTCAAGAACCCGCTGGCGTCGCTGCGCTCGGCGGTCGACAGCCTCGACCGGGTCGAGGATCCAAAGCTGCGCGGGCAGCTGCTCGACGTGGTCCGCCAGGACGTCCACCGGCTCGACCGGCTGATCGTCGAGATCGCCGAGACGTCGCGGCTCGACGCGGAGCTGTCGCGGGCGCGGTTCGAGCCGGTCGACCTCGGCCGGCTGGTCGAGGCCTTGATCCCGGTCTGGGAGCAGCGCGGCGCGGAGCGCGGCGTCGGCGTCGCCTTCGCACGGCCGCGCACCGGAAGCGCCGTCGTGACGGGCGACGAGGCGCGGCTGGTACGGCTGATCGACAATATCGTCGACAATGCCATCTCCTTCTCGCCCGAGGGGGGGCTGGTCGAGATCGTGGCGGCGAGCGCGAACGGGCAGGTCGCCGTCAGCGTCGAGGATGAAGGCCGCGGCGTCGCCCCGGAGGCGCGCGAGACGATCTTCAACCGCTTCAATTCGGATCGCCCGGCGGAGGATTTCGGGCGCCATTCCGGTCTCGGCCTCGCCATCGCCCGAGCGATCGCCAAGGGTCATGACGGCCGTATCGAAGTCTCCGACCGCCACGACGGGGGCCGTGGCGCCCGTTTCGTCGCCCGCTTCCCGGCGGCGGCGTCATGAGCGGGACGATCCACGCCGGCTGCATCGCGCTCGGCGGTCGCGGCGTCCTGATCGTCGGCGGCTCGGGCAGCGGCAAGTCCGACTTGGCGCTGCGCATGATCGACCGTGGAGCCGGCCTGGTCAGCGACGACTATACTTTGCTTCGCGCCGAGGGGGGGCGCCTGTACGCCTCGGCGCCCGTCGCGATCGCCGGCAGGATCGAGGTGCGCGGGATCGGCCTGATCGAGATGGCGGCGGTCGGCGAAGCGCCTTTGTGTCTGCTGATCGACCTCGACTCGCCGCCCGAGCGGCTGCCGGAACCGCGTTCCGCCTCGTTTCTCGGGCTCGAACTACCGGCGGTCACGCTCGCCGCGCTTGAGGCGTCGGCAGCGATCAAGCTAGAGCTGGCGCTCGACCATTTCGGACTGCCCGCCCCTTGAAGCGCCAAGCCTCTCCCCAGCGCCTGCTCCTCGTCACCGGCCTCTCGGGCGCGGGCAAGTCGACGGTGCTCAGGACGCTCGAGGACATCGGCTGGGAGGTGGTCGACAATCTGCCGCTCGCCTTGCTCGACAATCTGCTTGCCACTCCGCCCTCGCGCGGCGCGACCGCGCGGCCGCTCGCGATCGGGGTCGACACCCGCACCCGCGGCTTCGACGCGCAGCGCATCGTTCGCAACATCAAGCGGCTGGCCAAGGACTTCGAATATCCGGTCGGCACGCTCTATCTCGACTGCGCCGGCACCGAGCTCATCCGCCGCTATTCCGAAACCCGGCGCCGGCACCCGATGGCGCCGGACCGCCCGGCCACCGACGGCATCGCCGCCGAGCGCGAGCTGATGGAGCCATTGCGGCGCTGGGCCGAGCATGTCCTCGACACCACCGACACCGACACCAACCAGCTCCAGCAGCAGATCCGCACCCGCTTCTCCTCGGACCAGAGCGCTCCGGCGCTGAGCGTGATGTCGTTCGGCTTCGCGCGCGGCCTGCCGCGCAACGCCGACCTCGTCTTCGACATGCGCTTCCTCAGGAACCCGCACTGGCAGCCGGGGCTGCGCGACCTGACCGGCGCCGACAGCCGCGTCGCCGACCATATCGCCGCCGACCCGGCCTATGCGGACGCGATCGAGCGGATCGAGGCTTTGCTCGTCACCCTCCTTCCCCGCTACGAGGCGGAAGGAAAATCCTATGTTACCGTCGCGTTCGGTTGTACCGGAGGGCGACACCGCTCGGTCCACGTCGCCGAACGAGTCGCGGCCCGATTGCGCGCCGAGGGCTTTTCGCCCACGGTCGAGCATCGCGACCTCGCCTCGCCTCCGCGCGATCTGATCGAGGGCGCCGCGGGGGCAGGCAGAGAGCTTCAAGGTGAATGAATGATCGGTCTGGTGCTGGTGACGCATGGCCGCCTCGCGGCCGAGTTCGTCGTCGCGATGGAGCATGTGGTCGGGCGGCAGGAGCAGATCGAAGCTGTCTGCATCGGGCCCGATGACGACATGGAGGCGCGGCGCAACGACATCGCCGCGGCGATCGGACGAGTCGACGGCGGCGACGGCGTCATCATCCTCACCGATCTGTTCGGCGGCACCCCGTCCAACCTCGCCATCTCGCTGATGAAATCGGAGAATATCGAGGTCATTGCGGGGGTCAATCTGCCGATGCTGATCCGGCTCGACGGCACCCGCAGGAAGCTGGACGTCAAGGCGGCGGTCAGGGCGGCGCACGAGGCCGGACGCAAATATATCTCGGTCGCGTCCGAAATCCTGGGGGAAGCGGCAGCCTGATGGTCAGCCGTACGGTCGAGATGACCAACAAGCGCGGCCTGCACGCCCGCGCCAGCGCCAAATTCGTCACCCTTGCCGCCCAGCAGAGCGCCGAGGTCGAGGTCGAGAAGGACGGCAACAGGGTCTGCGGGACCTCGATCATGGGCCTGATGATGCTGGGCGCGGCCTATGGCGACCAGATCATCATCCACGCCGAGGGCGAGGGCGCGGACGCGGCGATGCAGGCGCTGCTCGACCTGGTCGAAGCGCGCTTCGGCGAGGAATAGTGCCCCGCGAGATCACCGCCTTTTCGAACCCGCTGGTGAAGCAGGTGCGCAGCCTGCGGGACAAGAAGCACCGGCGTGAAGCGGGGCTGTTCATCGCGGAGGGCCTGCGCATCCTCACCGAGGCGCGCGAGGCGGGCTTCCTGCCGAAGATCCTGTTCTACGGCGCGGGGACGCGGCATCCGCTGCTCGCCACCCTGGTGGCGGAGGTGGAAGCGGCGAGCGGGGAGGTGATCGAGACCAACGCCGACATCCTCCACAAGCTTTCCGGCAAGGACAATCCGCAGACGATGCTGGGCGTGTTCGAGCAATTCGACACATCGCTCGAACGGATCGACCGCGAAGCGGCGCCGCTCTGGATCGTCGCGCAGGCGCTGCGCGACCCGGGCAATCTCGGCACCATCCTGCGGACCGGCGACGCGGTCGGCGCGGGCGGGCTGATCCTGGTGGACGATTGCGTCGACCTCTTCTCGGTCGAGGCGGTCCGCGCCTCGATGGGCGCCTTGTTCACGCAGCGGATCGCCGCCGCCCGCTGGGAGGAGTTCGTCGCCTGGCTGCGGACGGGCGAAGGCGCGCTGATCGGCACCAGCCTCGCCGCGACGCTCGACTATCAGGAGCCGCTTTATGCGAAGCCCGCCTTCATCCTGGTCGGCAACGAGGCGCAGGGGCTGCCGGCGGACTATGAGGCCGAATGCGACCTCTTGGTGAAGATCCCGATGACCGGCAAGGCGGACAGCCTCAACGCCGCCGTCGCGACGGCGGTGATGGCCTATGAGGTCGTGAACCAGTGGCGGCGCTGAGTCCCTCCCCTCGATGGGGAGGGCTTTTTGCTATTCGGCGGCGAGCGGCTCCGAATCGTCGTCGGGCGCCGCGGCCAGCTTGGTGAGCGGACGGGGCGTGACCTCGAGCAGCGGCAGGGGCTCGATCTCCTTGGCGCCGCTCGAGACTTCGAGCGTTTCGAAACGCTTGGCCTGCGTCATGACCTGGCTTTCGAGGCTGCCGACCATCGCGTTATAGGCGCCGTTGGCGAGCTCGAGATTGCGGCCCATGCGCGCGACATGCGATCCCATCGTGGCCAGCCGTGCGTGGAGTTCCTTGCCCAGCCGCGCGATCTCGGCGGCTTCCTCGGCGAGCTTCTCCTGGCGCCAGACGCTGGCGACGGTGCGGGCGATGGCGACGAGGTTGGTCGGCGTGGCGAGCAGGACGCGACGCTCGAACGCCCATTCCCAAAGGCCGTCGTCCTGCTCGAGCGCGGCGGTGAGGAAATGCTCGCCGGGGATGTACATGACGACATAGTCGGCGGCGTCGCCGAACCGGTCCCAATAATTCTTGCCGCCGAGCTGCTGGGCATGGTTGCGGATCGACATAGCGTGCGCCTTGAGATGGGCGGAGCGGGCGGTCTCGTCGACCGCCTCCGACGCGTCGAGAAAGGCATTCAAGGAGCATTTGGCGTCGATGATCAGCTTGCGGCCGCCGGGCAGGCGCACGATCACGTCGGGGCGTAAGCGACCGTCCCCGGTGTCGACCGAGACTTCGGACTGGAAATCGGCGAAGGGCGAGAGGCCGGCCTGTTCGAGCACGTTCTTGAGGCTCTGCTCGCCCCAGCGGCCGCGGGACTTCGGACTGTGGCGGAGCGCGCTGACCAGCTTGGCGGTCTCGTCGCGCACCTGGGTCTGGCCCGAGCGGACCAGCTCGACCGCCTCCCGCAGCCCCGCATAGCTGTCGACGCGCTCCTTCTCGACCTTGCTGAGGCCCTCCTCGTAGCGCTTGAGCGTCGCCTCGACCGGCTGCAGCAGCGACTTCAGTTTCTCCTCATGCTTCTCGCCGGCCTGGTTGAAGCGGGCGTCGGCGCGTTCGAGGAAATTCTTTTGAGCCTCGCCGAGAAGCTTGGTCCCGATCTCGCTGAATTGAGACGACAAGGCCTCGCGCGCTTCCTTCAGCTCGGCGAGCCGCGCCTCGAACGCGCGCTCGCGCTCGTCGGCGGAGGCCGAGAGGCGCGCGCATTCGTTGTGCGCGGCGCTGCAATCCTTCTGAACCGCGTCGAGACGCTCCTGCAGGGCCGGTACCTGCTTCGCGCGCTCCTCGGCGGCGGCGAGATCGGTGATCGCGCGGCGGAAATCGTCGAGTCGGTCGTCGCGCTCCTTGCGGAACGCGGCGGCCTGCCGGCTGCCGAGGTACCAGCCGAGAGCCAGCCCGAGAGCGAGCAAGAGGGCAAAGAGGAGAAATGCCGTCGCGTCCATGCGCGTTTCCCAGATGCGGAACGGAAGGCGAACCTAGAGGAGGACGGGCGCGGGCTCAAGCGCGGGTTTGATTTTGCTGTGGAAAAGAGGGGGCAACCGGTCGTGAAGGTCGTCATCCCGGCGGAGGCCGGGATCTCAGGGAGATGATGTGCGGCGCTTGTGCAGGGCACCCTGCAAATGCCGCGGAGATGTCTCGTCCCGAGATCCCGGCCTTCGCCGGGATGACGGTCTCGCTCGGCCCGCCCGCTTACGCCGCGCGCTTGGCCTGTTCCTTGCGCTGCTTGGCGAGCTTCCGGAGGACCATGTCGCGCCTGAGGCGGGAAAGGTGGTCGATGAACAAGATGCCGTTCAGATGGTCCATCTCATGCTGGAGGCAGACCGCCAGGAAGCCGCCGATCTCCTCTTCGTGCGCCGTGCCGTTCTCGTCGAGCCAGCGGGCGCGGATCCGATCGGGGCGGTCGACGTCGGCATATTGGTCGGGGATCGAGAGGCAGCCCTCGGTGTAGGGCAGCTCGCGGTCGGAATTCTCGACGATCTCGGGGTTGATGAAGACGCGCGGGTCGCGGACCGGCTCGCCGCCCTCTTCCTCCGGCTCCTGCAGATCGATGACGAGCAGGCGCTTGGGGACGCCGACCTGGACCGCGGCGAGGCCGATCCCCGGCGCTGCGTACATCGTCTCGAACATGTCCCGGATCAGCGCCCGCGTCTCGTCGGTGACCTCCTCGACGGGCGTGGAGATCTGCCGCAGGCGCGGGTCCGGGACTTCGACGATCGACAGGATGGCCATGGCCGCCAGATAAGCGGATTCGGCCGCTTTTTCAAGGAAAGGCGCCCCGAAATGCGAGGGAGGAGCCGGCTCGCGCCGTCCCCTCCCCTGCTCCCCCCAATCGATTCCTACATCGGGAAATCGGGCACAATCGGCAGCGGCGGCGCCGGCTGGGCGAAGAACACCGTGCCGAGGACCGACACCGTCGCCGCATCGTTGAGCGTCGAGACGTCGGCCGCGCTCGTCTGGGTGACGTTGAGCACCCCGCCGGCGGCGTCGTTGAGCCGGATGACGTCCGCGTCGCCCTCCGAGAAGAGATTGCCGAAGATATTCAGGTTGAGCACGGCAGTCCCGGTGGCGAGGCCGGCGCTCGCGTCGAACTCGAGATCCGCGCCGGCCGTATCCTGGATAATATTGTCGGTCACCGTCGCGTTCATCACCGCCGTGTTGACCGAGCGAACCCGAACCACCTCGATATTGGAATTGGCCGTGACCGAATTCCCGTCGAGCAGCACGTCCACCTGCGCGCCATTCTGCGCATTGACCAGAAGCGCATTGGCGTTGCCGTTCCCGCTCGTCCACAGATTGCCGTTCTGGCCGACCAGATTGTCGCTGACGATCACGTCGCCCACCGCGTTTCCTATGAAGTTGACGTTGATCGCCGCCTTAGTGAGGCTCGCCAGCCGGTCGACGCTGTTGCCGTCGATCAGCACATAGGACGTGCTGGTCCCGTCGCCATTGAAGCTGATGCCGCGTGCGCCGGGCAGGTCCTCGATGACGTTGTCGACGATCCGGAAGTGGGCCGTGGCGGTGCCCCCGTTGGAGAGGTTGATCGCTCCGAGGGTGGTGTTCGGCCGCATGACGTCGTCGAAGGTATTGCCCTCGACCAGCGCCCGCATCGTGCTGGCGCCGAGCGAGTTCAGCGAAACGCCGCCATTGCCGTTCGGGGCGGCGTTGACGAAGTCCGAACCTTCGATGGTGACGTTGATCTGGCCGGTGCTGCCGACTGTGGAGTTGACCTGCACGCCGTCGCCGAACAGGCCGCTGAACGTCGAATCCTGGACGAACAGGCGCATGTCGGACGAGCCGATCGCCTCCATGAACAGACCGTCGTTCGCGGTCGCTCCACCCGAGATACTGGTGTCGGCCAGAGTGAATGAACCGAGGTTGGTGTTCGTATTGACGATCCGGATCGCGTCCGTGCCGCCGGCGGTGCCGAAGCCGGCAATCACGCTGTCCGAGATGCCGCTGTCGCCGCGCAGGTTGGTGGCGTTGAGCACGCCGCTGGCGCTCGCACTGATCGACATCCAGGTGAGGCTGAGATCCATCGTGTTGTTGGCGAGGATCACCGGGCCGATCGAGCCGGTGACGGTCCCGCCCGAGCCCGCCGCGCCGGTGCCGGTGACCGAGAGGCCGCCGAGCGAGCCGGTATTGGTGAGCACGATCGTATTGACCGCGCCCGCGCTGGACACGCTTTCGAGCGTGACGCCCGCGGTGCCGATCGTGGTGCCGCTGATCGTCACGGCCGTCCCGGTGGTCGAGGCGACGCTGTTGCCAGCGTCGACGGCGGTGACGGTGCCGCCGCCGGTCGCGTTGAGGCCGGCGCCGCTCGTCGTAACGATGTCGAGGCCTCCGCCCAGCGCCAGCGAACCGCTGTTGCCGACATAATTGATCGCGGTGTTGCCGCCGGTCGAGACGAGCCCGCCGCCGGTCAGCGAGACGGCCGCCGAGGAGCCGGTGACGTCGACGCCGCCGCCGCTGTGCACGCCGGTGATCGTCGTCGCGCCGACCACGGTGAAGGTTCCGCCGACCCCGGCGAGGTCGATCGCGCCGCCGGTAGAGGCAGTCGAGGAGGCCGCGTTCAACGAGATGCTCAGCGTGCCGCCATTGTCGATATCGACGATCTGGCCGGTCCGGCCGGCGCCGTCGATGGCGACGTCGGTGACCGAGAGGTTGCCGACGGTACCGCCGTCGTCGTCGATGCCGGCGCCGCTGGTGCTGCCGATGTCGATTCCGGAGATGACATTGTCCTCGGCGACGTCGATGCCGTCGCCGGCGGTGGCCGTGATGGTCGGGCGCAACGGACCCGAGGCGACCCCGATCAGGGTCTGGTCGTCGAGCAGGTTGATGCCGTCCGCCTCGGCATAGGTGCCGGTCCCCGCGAGCAGATAGACGGTATGGCCGACCAGCGGCCCGGTCGCCGTGTTCTGCGCCGCATTGAAGGCGGCGATCGAGGTATAGGGGTTGGCCGCGGTGCCGACGTTGGTGCTGCCGACGGCACTGTTGTCGATATACCAGACGGTCTGCGGGCCGACGCCGACGCCGGCGCCGGTGATGGTGATGACGACGTTCTGGGTGACGGTGCCGCCATTGCCGTCGTTGATCGTAACCGTATAGGTCTGGGTGCGGACCTCGCCCTCGCTGAGACCCTCGAGCGCGGAATCGTCGACGGTGAAGTCCCAGCCGACGCTGTCGCCCGCCACCGGATCGAGGGTGAACGTCCCGAAATAGCCGCCGCCCTGGGGCGCGAAGGTGGCGCTGTGGGTATCGTTGACGTCGACATCGTCGAACGCGATCGTGCCGCTGTCGGTGTGGACGGCGGTTCCTTCGCCGGGCTCCCCGTCGGGGATCTCGGCGACGCTGCCGGTCGCGTCGGTGCCGCCTGCATCGATCGTCGGCGCGTCATTGGTGCCGGTGACGGTGACCGTAAGCGTCGCCGAGTCCGAATAGGTGCCGTCGGTGGCGGTGTAGGTGAACACGTCCTGCTCGACCTCGCCAGCGGAGAGCCCGTCGGCGGCGGCGTTCGGCACATAGGTATAGCTGCCGTTGGCGGACAGGGTCAGCGTCCCGTAGGTGCCGGCATAGGTGCCCGGATTCGACACGGTCAGCGGGTCGCCGTCCTCGTCGGTATCGTTGGCGAGGACGTTGCCCGAGACATTGGCATTCTCGGTGGTGGCGGCGGTGTCGTCGACGGCGTCCGGGACGCCGCCCAGACCCGTTACCGTGATGGTGAGCGTCGCGGCATCGGTGGCGGTGCCGTCCGACGCGGTGTAGTTGAAGACGTCGTTGACCATTTCGCCGTCGTCGAGGGCCGAGGCGGCGCCGCCCGGCGTATAGGTGTAGCTGCCGTTTGCCGCCAGGACGAGCGTCCCGTAGGCGCCGATATAGGTGCCCGGGTTGGTCACCGTCAGCGTCTCGCCGTCGACGTCGGTGTCGTTGGCGAGCACGTTGCCGGAGACGGCGGCATTTTCGAAGGTCGCCGCAGTGTCGTCATTGGCGACCGGCGCGTCGTTGGCGCCGCTGACCGTGATGGTAAGTGTGGCCGAGTCCGAGGCGGTGCCGTCGGAGGCGGAGTAGGTGAAGACGTCCTGCGCCGATTCGCCCACGTCGAGCGCCTGCGCCCCCGCGCCGGGCGTGTAGGTATAGCTGCCGTCGGCGGCGATCGTCAGCGTGCCATAGGTGCCGACATAGGTGCCCGGGTTTGCCACGACCAGCGGCTCGCCGTCCACGTCGGTATCG
>Ga0190270_10001654_pt1 | contig 10487 bp, 8 predicted proteins | sample Popmic320T_FD_133748 | JGI IMG/M metagenome (GOLD analysis project Ga0190270, IMG submission 133748) | Populus adjacent soil microbial communities from riparian zone of Weber River, Utah, USA - 320 T | ecosystem: Environmental > Terrestrial > Soil > Riparian zone | place: USA: Utah | collected... | reverse complement strand
TCGTCGCGATGTATATGGTTTGCGGGCGGGATGGATGCACCGCGATGGAGTTAATCTCCAGTTGCCGGGAGGTAGTGACCATCCATGAATCCTTATTCCCACCCCTCTCTGAGCGCCAGAAGCCTTCTGTCGTTCCGGCAAAGACCAAACCCGGGATCGTCGGATGCTGCAGGATGGCGCGAGTTCTTCTCGACTGGGAAGGTATCCCCTGCACTTTCTCCCAACTGTCGCCGCCATTTTTGGTTTCATAGATACCGCTGCAGGCGGACATGATGACGTGATTCGCGTCGCGCGGGTCTATGTCAATCGCAAAAATATCTGAATCGTCGATGATGCCGTTCTTAATGCTCTTCCAGCTCTTCCCACCATCTGTCGACTTATAAGGCAAGTACCACGTTCCCGCATAAATGGTGTTGGTCGTTCTGGGATCGACGGCAATAGACTCAACGTGAAGCAGACCCGGTGTACTTTGGGTCGGCAGCTGAGACCATGATTCGCCGGAGTTGTCTGAGCGAAACATGCCGTTGAAGGTACCGACGAACAGCACACTCGGGTTGGACTCTGATTGAAATAGTGAATGCAGCGCTTCATTTTTAAGCTCTGAGCTTTCACGCCAGCTGCGCCCCCCGTCTAACGACTTAAAAAAACCTCCGCTCTCTTTATGTCGATGAGCTGCGACGTAGAGAATTTTTGAATCGCGAGGATCCACAATGATGTGGTCTACAAAGAGCTTCGGCCGATTAAAGTTGTACAGGAAGTCCCAATTCTTGCCGCCGTCCGTCGAGGTGTAGATCTGACCGTCAAGCGTGCCGAAGTACAACCTATCGGCATTGTTTGGGTCAATGACCAGACTTCGAACATCGCCTCCCGGAGGCCCGTTTGCTCGCCAGTCGCTAGAATACTTTCCCGGATCGGCAAGACTCTCGGGCGAAACCGTATCATCATCGAAGGCGACCAGTTGAATAGAACCGGCAAGAGATACTGCCAGTAGAAGAATGAGATTCAGCAATCGGTTTTTCATATTTCTTAGAGCCATTTCAAAATATATCGAGCGTTTGGGGGCCGATTCGGTTGCTAGTTTAATACAAATCGCCTTGTTTGTATCTATCTACCTGCCGCGGCTTGGATGCGCCGCATTCGATAACAAGTTGTAAGCGGCAAAGACTTGAGTAAAGCGAAGCGGGCGACGTTTCTATTGAAACATCGCCCGCTGCGGAATAGTCGCATCACAGATGCGAACGGAGTTTAGTTCTTCCTAGTCCCTTCGGCCACGGCGCCGGCGTGGCGCTGGCTTCTTGCATTCAGGACAAGGCGAGATGACGTCGGTGCTGGCCGCGGGTGCGGTTGCGCCTGGCGGCACGATCCACAACTCGACGGTCAAGTCAGCCCGGCATCCACCATCAATTGTTACCAGTCGGCCCGCATCGATACCGCGCGTGTTGACAAGGTAATCCTTCGCGCGATCCGCTCGAGCTTGTGCGGCGCCGGCACAGTTGCCATAGGCAAGAATGTAGCCCTGTGCGCCTGGGTCGTTTTGCAATTGAATAGCGAAGTTGTCGAGACGGGCTTTCTCATCGTTAAAGCGGATGTCGCCATACTCGTCAAACTTCCTCGCTGGTGGCGGTGGTGCGGTGACAGTAGTCGAACAAGACGCTGTTCTCGAACAGGCCGGATCAAGTCCGCCCAGCTCAAGCGTCGCCGTTACAGTCTGCCCACCGAGACCGGCAGTATCTACAGTGATTGAAGACGTTCCCTGACCGCTGGAGATTGTGCCTGCTGACACTGTCCAGTTGTAGGTTACGTTTGCATCGCCTGAAAGCGAGGCAGTAAACGTGATTGGAGTTCCCGGATCGACTTGCGACGGGCAGCTCACCGAAACAGTCGGGCATGGCGGACGGCAGTCAGTGCATTCTGCCACTGTAACCGTAGTTGAAGCGGTGACGGTATGAGCGTTGCCGTCATTCACCGTAACTGTCGCTGTATAGGTCCCAGGATTTACACCCGAAAGATCCCAGGTTACGCCTCTGCCTTCGCCGCTAATGCTGCCACCCGTGACTGACCAGGTGTAAAGCAGCGTGTCGTTGTCCCTATCCGTTGCATCGGCCGTCAAAGTAACCGAGCGCGATGCGCTGGGCGTACAAGATGTGGAACTTGTTCCCGGCGGACACGGCAATGTGATACTCGCCATTGAGGCCGAAACAGAGACTGTCGGCGCCTCATTTGGTGGCGGAGGCAATCCTCTCGGATTGCGGTGTCCGGCCCAGAATTGGAAGATGAACCCATTCGGATCGTCTGAAGGCCTAAAGGCATTCGGCAGACCATTCTCGAAGTGGGCGCTATCCTGTTGATTCAGGTGACGGCGGTACGCCGCGCCGACTCCCCACCAGCGAGCCGGGAAAATCCTGATGCCGCCGATAGCTTCAACTGGATTATTTGGAAACGCGTTTGGCGTTCGGCCGCCTACGTACATGGTGGAACGCACTTCGCCGATGGCCTGGAACCACTTGTTCACTGGAAAGTCGAAGCCGACCCCCGCCAGGAACTCATCCGGACGATCGAGAAGTACAGCGCCGCCCATAGCCTCGCTCTTGGGATTGCTGTTTAGGATATAGCCCAAGTTAGCCGAGACATTGACATGCTCGCTAAGCCGTCCATCGGCAAACATAACGAGACCGAAGTCGCCGATATCGGCGCCCGGGCCCGCTCCACGCTGCATCTGATTAAAGCCGGAAAAGTCATTAGCCTTATCCAGATACCACCTATAGAAGGGCACAAAGCCAAATCCAAAAGGACTATTTGGCCCAGTCATGCGAATCTTGGCGCCAACCACCATGTTGGTAAAGCTGGACTCGCCGTAAAGCCGGTTCACGAATGGCGCATCAGGTAGATAAGTAGGCGCAATGGTGAACAGATCCGGAACCCTCAGGGTATTAAATGTAAGATTTGGTGGAATCGTTCGCGTTGAAAGCACGATACCAGGAAGGATGCTTCCCACCGCTGAGCCCATCCCCGGGAAGTTTGACGCGCCGCCGAAACTTCCATTTCCGCCGAACGGAGCGCCTATCACACTTGTAAACGGCGCACCGGCAATCGGCGGTCCCACATTGAACGTTGGGCCAGTGGCGCCAACGAACGGGAACTGCCTAAACGGCTGACCGCCCGTATTACACGGTGGTCCTGCCGGCCGGAACAACGGCGAAACCGTCGTGATTCCGAGTGGTCCAGTCACGCGAACGGGTGGCTGAATTATCGCCGGGCCCGTGCAACGCAAGTTAGCACCGAAGTAAAGTTGGGAATTCGGAAGGTAAAAGCTTGATAGATTCTGGGGAGTGTTGACCTTGATCCCGCGCATGCCATTCGTCTTAACGAAAAGCTCCACGTGATCGTTAAGACCAACGTTGAAGCTTAGCGGGATATCGGCAATGTCCACGTTGCCAGGATCGCGATCGTAATTACTGTACGCGATACTAAACGTGAACTCTCCTTTTCGAATCGTTGCCCCATCGTAGATAGTGAAAAGACCGGTCGGGCCACCTTCCGGGCCACCCGTGCCCACCGTGGGAGCTTGATTCCGCGGATCTCTTGCTGATCTCACAGCTTGCGCTGATACGACAGCACATAAAACCAAAGTTGCGAGCGCGGCTATAAGCGCCCTAGTTGCGAGTCTCATCGCATTCCTCCTGCGAAATGAGTATAGAAGTTTGATTATGAATGCCCCCGTCGGCAAGTAGCGGGATCACAATTGTCCAGCCTATCTTCTTGCTATGCGGAGGCGCCAACTACAAGCTGACGAATCGAACGCTCAACCGTTGCTACGAGCTGAGCTGCGCTCGAAAAGCAAAACTAAAAAAACCAAAATTACTCTGCTTATTCAATCCATTGCTTGCAGAAAACCTAAACGTCACTTCTTATACGGAAAGTGTAGTTTAGTGTCAACGATTCAGCACCAGCCCTAGCTAGGGCCACAAAATCTTCACACTAGTCCGAGGTACAAAATCCTCCAGACCATACTCTACCTTTTGGTCGAAATCAAGACCTTTTCATGACAATGGGCCAATTTCTTTATGTTTTTTCCGTCACGCATAGATGCCTCTCATCCGCGTGTCATAGGCCACGCGGTCTATCGCCAACATGTAGGCCGCTGTCCGTGTGTCGACCGAGTGCGAATTTGCATAACGGCATAAATCGTTGAAACTAGCAACCATCGTATCCTGGAGTCTTTCGTTGATTACATCCTCGCGCCAGAAGTAGCCCATGCGGTCCTGGACCCATTCGAAATAAGAGACGGTCACACCTCCCGCGTTCGCCAAGATGTCCGGAATGACAAAAATCCCATTCCCATGCAGGATTTCATCCGCGGCCGCTGTGGTTGGGCCATTAGCACCTTCCGCCAGAACTTTACATTTGATCCGATCCGCATTTTGAGAGGTTATCTGATTCTCCGTCGCCGCCGGCACAAGCACATCGCACTCCAGCTCAAGCAACTCACTGTTGGTCACCCTTTCAACCCCGGGAAAATCCTCAAAGGATCTGGTGGCCTGTAGATGTTTGAGAGCGCCGGGAATATCAATTCCATTTGCATTGTAAATTCCACCGTGAATGTCTGAGATGGCGACCACCTTGTAGCCTGCCTCATGGAGCAACTGTGCGCCGATACCTCCCACGTTGCCGGAACCCTGAACGACAACTCTCGTGTTCTCAGGCAACATCTTGAATCTCTTAATTGCTTCATTAATCACAAACAAGATGCCGCGGCCGGTTGCTTCGCGTCGCCCGGACGAGCCGCCAAGGTCAATGGGCTTACCAGTAACCACGGCGGTAACCGTATGTCTGGCGTGCATTGAGTAGGTGTCCATGATCCACGCCATCGTCTGCTCGTTCGTGTTCATGTCCGGAGCCGGCACGTCCTTTTCCGGTCCAATAAAGTCGAGCAGCTCAGAGGCGTAACGGCGCGTCATTCTTTCAAGTTCACCCATGGACATTTGTTGCGGATCGCAAACGATGCCCCCTTTAGCGCCGCCGAAAGGTACGTTTACAACCGCACACTTCCAGGTCATCCACGCAGCGAGCGCTCGCACCTCGTCAAGATTCACATCCGGAGAATACCGGATTCCACCTTTCGCCGGCCCGCGCGCGAAGTTGTGCTGGACCCTGTAACCCTCGAAGACTTGAATCCTGCCGGAGTCCATTCTGGTCGGGATGTAGACCTTCAATTCACGATTGGGTACCCGCATCACCGCATATAGATCAGCATCCAGATTGAGCAATTGGGCAGCCCTATCAAACCGTGACATCATCGACTCGAAAGGGTTCTCTTCCTTAATCTCGCGAATGTCGTCCACGTAAACTGTGCTTTGCGTACTGGCCATTTGTATCTCCGAAGGAATTAAGCTCCGTCAATAAACCTATTTATTCCCAAGGGCGGGCAAAACTTCATTCATCGATCCGCTGCGATAACCCTGCATATCAAGAGTCACGTATTTGAAACCCAGATCACGAAAGCGGCGCGCAAGGTCGGTAAATACATCAAGCTTTAAGACCTCGGCCATCTCAGCTGGTGCTATTTCAAGACGCACCAGGTTGTCGTGATGTCGTACCCGAAACTCGCGAAAGCCCATCGCCCGAAGGATCTCTTCTCCTCGGTCGACCTCCGAAAGTCGTTCAATAGTCACTGGCGTTCCATATGAAATACGTGACGAAAGGCACGGACTGGCGGGTTTATCCCAAGTCGGCAAGCCCGCCCGCCGGCTCAACATCCTGACTTCGGCCTTGCTCATGTCCGCCTCTATAAGAGGACTGCGCACGCCATGCTCGGCCGCAGCCGCACGTCCCGGGCGATAGTCACCGAGGTCGTCACAGGTTGAACCATCCACAATGAATTGAATGTTTCGAGCGGCCGCGAGGTCGTGAAGCCGCATGTAGAGTTCGTCTTTGCAGAAGTAGCAACGACCCGGTCCATTGGCGGTATAGTTTGGGTTATCCAGCTCCTGCGTCTGGATGACCTCCCGGCGAAATCCGAACTGGTTTGCCAGCTTATTGCTTTCTTCACGTTGATACGCAGGCAAACTCTCAGACTCTCCGGTTACACACAGCGCCTGTTCTCCGAGCTCCTCGTTGGCGACATACGCAACATAACTGCTGTCGACGCCTCCAGAAAAAGCTACGACCACCGAACCCATTTCGCACAGAAGTCGTCGAAGAGTTTCCTCTTTGGCTGTAACGAGATGTTCCAGCCCGGATCCGATTGCCACTCCAACATCTTCGTTATCTTCGGTCAAAGAGGTGCTCAAAACTATGCGCTCCAGATGACAGAGACACTTCGCCGGGTGCGTCTCGCTTCTCAACTCAATTGGTGTTGGGATTACGAGGCAATGTTATCCCATGCATCAAGAGCAACGCAACCAGCATCTTAGAGTTGCTGGCAGTGGCGGAGGCTGAATACTACTGACTTGGACGCGATTGGTTTTAGCGTGATAACATCCACTCCTCCTCAGGTAGTTTTTTCCCAGCCAAATGCGATTTGTTTTCATGAGCGCACCAATATCAAAAAGTAAGTCTAAGCCCTGCTCTGCGCTACTGCTGATCGCGGCCTTGTTACTCACGATTTCCTTAAGCCGGTCGACGGCTGCACAAACTGAAGACGCCTTTGGCGAGACTTCCGCGGATCCAGTGAAGTTGTTCGAACAGGGCCAAAACGCTCACGCGCGCGGCGACCTGAACAAGGCGCTCGCGTTCTATGAAGAAGCTATTAAAGTTCGGCCCGAGTTTCCTGAAGCCGAATATCAACGCGGCACGGTATTGGTTTCGTTGGGACGCCTGGCTGACGCCGAGTCTGGTTTTCGACGTGCAATAGAGCTGAAAAAGAATTGGTCCCTTCCCTACTCCGCGCTGGGCTCGTTACTTGTCAGGCTGAAGCGCGATCCTGAAGCCGAACCGTTTTTGCGCGTAGCCAGCAACCTCGACAGGCAAAGTAGTCTGGCTCTTCGCGTTCTTGCCGACGTTCGTCTTCGAGCTGGCGACGTAAAGGAAGCTCTTGACCTGGCGAAGCGCGCGACCAGGGATCCTGACGCGCCCCTGTCCACATGGATCCTCGTAGCGGTGGCTCAACGCGCGGACGGAGACAACGCCAGCGCTCTCGCGAGTTTGGACCACGTTCTTCAAATTGAGCCCCTGCAACTCTCAGCGCTGATCGAACGCGCAGAAATCCGTCTCACAAGTGGCGACAAGGAGCGGGCCCTCGCTGATCTGGCGGCAAGCGAACCGCTGGTGAAAAGCGATAAGGAGAGTGCCACGCGAATCGCCGCTGCTTACGAGCGCGCAGGGAAACCCGATGATGCCTCGAGGGTCGCCAAGGCCGCTGGCTTAACTGAAAACGCGAAAGTCGCAGTAAACGGCCCAGGTGGACCAGGTGGAGTCGTAGGCAAGCCGGAAGAAATTGAAGCGGCTAACAGTGCGGATGCCGAGGTCGCACGCAAGGCTTTGGAAACCCTGCTGCAGAAAAACCCGAACAACGCTCTGCTCCTGGCGCGACTGGGCGACTCCTATCGAATAATCGACACCGCCCGATCGCTGGATTTCTACCGTCGCGCGGTCCAAATCGAACCTGGTAATGCAGACTATGCGACTGGCTACAGTGCCGCACTCGTTCAAGCGAGGCGTTTCGCCGAAGCAGTAAGCATTTTACGGCGGGTGATTGCGGCGTCTCCTGATAACTACGCGGCCCATGCAAACCTGGCTACGGCCTTCTATGCACTCAAGTTATTCAACGATGCGCTGGCCGAGTATCAATGGCTCCTGGCGGCCAAACCTGAACTGACGATTACTCGCTATTTTATTGCGACTGCGCATGATAATCTTGGAGAATTCGAGGAAGCGCTCGCGTCTTATGAACAGTTTCTGGCGAACGCCAATCAAAAAACAAACGAACTCGAGATCGAAAAAGTAAAGCTGCGGCTGCCGTCTCTCCGTCGTCAGATTCAACTGGGCCAGGGCGTTAAGAAGAATCAAAAAGCGCGCAGGAACTAAATGGGCCGCGTAACGGGTTAGCATCACGGAAAACGACGCGTAATGTTTCGAGCTGTACAATCCCTCCTGCTTATTACTGTCATGAACGCGATTGCGGGCGGACAGGAGCCTCCACGCGCCACGGATGTGTCGCCACCGCCGTTGAAAACTATCTCGCGCCTCGAACGATCACAAATCGACGAAGCTGACGATTCAAAGTCTCGCGTAAAAATAACGTTGACGCTGGCTGAAACTCATCTTGCAAATGCCGAGGCCCGCACTTCGCAAAACGATTTCGCGGGCGCGTCTGCCGCCATGGGCAAATATTGGGCCCTGATTGAGGACGTCTTTGCGTTTCTAAAGACCCACAAACCGGAAAGCAACAAAACGAGAGATCTTTACAAGCGTGTTGAGTTAGCCCTGCGAGCGCAGGGTCCACGCCTGACCGCGATGCGCCGCAGCACTCCGGCAGAGTTTTCCGTTTGGATCAAGGAAATCGAGGACTTCGCCAGAAATGGCCGCACCGAGGCCCTTAACTCTTTCTATGGTCACACTGTTTTTCGCGAGGCAAACCCGAAGCCATCTTCTAAACAAGAGGGTGGACCACCTCAAAAGACTTCAGGCGCAAAGAAACCATGACTACCCGTATCATCACACTCTTCCTATCGCTTTCTTTGATGCTGGCTCTTTGCGCTGTGGGAGTAGCCAACCCCCTTCAGGGTCGGGATCACCTTACTCCGCAGGAAGTGGATTTAGTAAAGGACGCGCAGATCCTGGACAAGCGGGTCGAGATTTTCATAAAAGCTGTCGACCGCCGGATGCTGGTCATCAATAACAGCGCCGAAGCCAACGCGAAACTACTCAAGAAGGACTCGGAAAAGTGGGGGGAACTGCCGACCGGCACGCGCGCGCAACTGATGAGTGACATCTCCCGGATCTTCGATGAAGCTATCACAAACATTGACGATGTGAGTGCGCGCGATGAAAAGAACCCGCTGATCCCGAAAGCTCTGCGCAAACTGGCCACTGCTGCTACAAGGATTGTGGAACAACTTAAGCCGATAGCTGGGCAGATCAAAGGCGACTCGGAAACCAGCACGTTCGATCAGCTCACCGAAAACGCAGAATCGATTATTCAAGCGGCGAACAAGCTTCCAGCAGCCGTGGAAAAGAAGTCCAAAAACAAATCCGAGAAGACTACTAACTAAACAACCATATAGAACCGAGCGCGGTAACAGGTGTTCAGAGTACAAGCTTTAGCTTGCGTGTTTCGTAAGAAGCAACCTGAAGGTTGTACTCTGAACACCTGTTACCGCGCTCAGGTTCCTTAGGTGACTCCCTCTTACTCCACGCCCGGTCCCATCGCCGGCATGTACAACTCCTGCGTGTTCGTTGTCTCCGTATAACCAGCCGGAACGTCAAACAAAGAAGCATCCAGCGGTTCGCGAGAGAGCTCAACCACTTCCTTCGTAGAGGTGAACATTACCTGACCGTCTGGTCCGTACATGGTCGTGGTCTCAATTAACGGATAACCGTCACGGCCGGTACCTACTTGCTTAAATTGATACCGATCACGACAACCACCGGCCGCATACTGCCCGCCCATCATTTGCTCGCGGTTAATGTCACACTGCAACCCGTAAGAAAAGTCGATGTACCAGCCATCCCTTTCGATTTTCTGGTTCATTGGGCTGCAGGCATCCGGTGAAGACTGAATCGTCGTCGTCGTCTTAACGTGACGAGCCTTGAAGCCAAACATGTCGCGCCGTTCGCCGGTGTCTATGGAAGTCGTCGTATAGGTGACTACACCTCCACCCGACGAAGTTGATGGACTGCCCCCTGGCGCCGGCGAATTGCTGCGAGCGCCTTCTGAACCGCCGGCATCCATCGGAGTGACTACATACTTCTTTGCGGTGTCGCTCAGTTGAACTGTCCGCTTCAAATCGCATTGCGTAATGTTGATGATCTCCATTCCGCCGCCAAGCTTCATTTCGGAACGCTCGCGTTTGCCTCGAATCAAGGTTGTGCTTTCCGATGATTGTCCGCCCATGTTCGTCTTGTACTTTATTTTCAGATTGTTGACGGGAGCCGCCGGTGAGACAGGACGATTCCTTGGTTGCTGTGCCACTAACGACGAAGCCAACAAAGACAACGCTGCCAGTACAGTTGACGCATAAATTCCCAAATACTTTTTTCTCATGTTGCTCTTTTTGAACCTTCCTTTTCCTTTTCTTGATCTTAATCGCGCGCCTTCTTCAAAGCCTCAGTCGCGCGATCAATCGCTGAAACTATTCGTTCGAGCGCTTCTTTGGCATTCGATACATTTCGATCGTCGAGCGCCTGACGAAAATCCGGCAGAGGCTGCGCCGCATAACCGGTGTAAGTTCCAGGCGCATAAATCTGATGCGTATACCATTCGCGTCCCCGTAACCCACGTTGATCGGTCAGGGCGCGTTCGACCATCATCAAGGCGTCGTTTATTC
>Ga0190270_10001653_pt1 | contig 10488 bp, 7 predicted proteins | sample Popmic320T_FD_133748 | JGI IMG/M metagenome (GOLD analysis project Ga0190270, IMG submission 133748) | Populus adjacent soil microbial communities from riparian zone of Weber River, Utah, USA - 320 T | ecosystem: Environmental > Terrestrial > Soil > Riparian zone | place: USA: Utah | collected... | reverse complement strand
TTTCGATAACGCCATTACGAATCCGTCCTTCTATTCAGGCGGTGGCAACACAGTCTCCACTCCGATCAATACCTTTTCTCCGATTTCGGGATCAAGATCCGGGGTGCAAAACGCGGCCACTGCACTGATCGGAAGATTCTCTCAGTACGGGGCAACGTTCACTTTCGATCATGATGGCAAGTTGTTGCCGTCAGGGACACCCAGTGTTCGCGACTTCCGCACAGAGGAATACGATCTTTACGCACAAGATGCCTGGAAGCTCAGTCCGCACCTGACGCTTACCTATGGCTTGCGCTACTCGATTAGCAAACCAGTCTACGAGAAAACTGGGTTCGAGGTCAGAACGGATATTCCTTTATCCGACGTGTTTAGATTGAGACAGGAGGCGGCCGCTCGCGGGGAGAACTACGATGACCCGCTAACCCTCGTCCTTTCAGGACCGGCGAACAATGCCGCGCCGCTTTACGGGTACGACAAGAATAATTTCCAGCCAAGAGTGGCCGTCGCCTGGTCTCCTTCGTTCAAGTCAGGCATCCTGGGCAAACTCTTTGGCTCTAACCATGAATCGGTTATTCGCGGCGGATTTGCTATCACCAACGACTACTATGGTCAACAACTCGCGGTGAGTTTCGACCTCAACAACACCCTGGGGTTCTCGTCGAACCAAACCATCTCTGCCAATACTTTTAATGTCACTACCCGACCGGCGCCCGCCTTCACAGGTTTCGGCCAGGCTGTCAGGCCTCTCCCCAGGATTGTCGTCCCCGGAAATATCTCATTCCCCAGGACACAACCTTTCGATCCCAATCCAATATTCCAGGCGGCCCGTATCGAGTCAACGCTTGATTCCAAACTAGTCGCGCCGATCAACTACTCCTGGAACCTGACTTATGAGCGCGAATTGCCGAAGGGCCTTGTGATTCAAACCTCCTACATCGGTAGATTGGCCCGCAACCTCATTGCGTCGCGCGACGTGATGGCTCTCAATAATCTGGTCGACCCAAAGTCGGGAATGGACTGGTATACCGCGGCTGGAATACTGGAGGCTTTGCGCGCCGCGAATACGCCAATCAGCGCCGTTCCGCAAATCCCGTATTTCGCGAATCTGTTGCCGGCCAACATCGCACAGTTGATGGATGAGAATTACTTTGGGGCCTGCTGCGGTGTCTTCCCGACATACAACCTGACCCAAACTCAAGCTGTCTATGCAGTAGCCCTAAACTTCTATGGCAACGACTGGACTGATACTCAGGACGTCATAGAAGACGGATTGGAGAGGAACCTCTTCTTCCATCCACAGTATGGCGCCCTGTCGGCTTTCAGCAGCATCGCGCGATCCAACTACCACGCGGGCACGCTGACGGTTCGCCAGCGTCTCGGACGCAGCCTGACGATGGATTTCAACTATACGCTTTCCCATTCGTTCGACGACGCCTCGGGCCTGCAAACCAGCGGCGGTTACGGTGAAGCGTTTATTCTGAACCCCATCCGGCAAAGGGATAATTACTCAGTTTCAGACTTCGACACGCGACATATCATCAATGCGAATGCGGTCTGGGAGATGCCGTTTGGTCGCGGAAAATCATTCTTCAGCGGCATCGGACGACTTGCTGATGCAGTAGTTGGGGGCTGGCAATTGAGTGGTATTTTCCGCTGGAATTCCGGTCTGCCAATCAGCGCGCCTTACGACGACGCGCGTTGGGCCACCAACTGGAATGCCCAGAGTAGCACCGTCAGAATCCGCGACGTACAAACTTGTCCCACCAGAGGCGGCCGACTTTTTGGCTGCAACACACTGGAGGCATATAAGAGTTTCCGCAACGCCTTCCCCGGCGAGACTGGTGACAGAAACATTCTGCGCTTGCCCGGTTATGTCAACCTTGACATGGGATTAGGCAAGTCTTTCAACCTGCCCTGGAGCGAAAGTCATAAATTGCAGGTACGCTTCGAGGCCTTTAACGTAACCAACACGCAACGAATGGGGGCGGTTGACGGCAGCCGCACCGGTTATGGACTTGCGCTCGATCCTCAGCAGAACGTCAACAGTTTGACGGATATTCCGCCTAACTGGACGAATTTCACCGGTATTCAGGGCCAACCGCGTGTGATGCAAATGGGCGTTCGTTACTCGTTCTAAACCAGGAGCCGACGTCTACACCATAGCGGGCTGAGGCACAGGCTTCAGTCCGCTATTATTTTAAGCTATCATTCACTCCACGCCCGTCCGGTAAACGGAGAACGAAGGTGAACTATGAAAGTCTTCTGTCTCATGCTCCTGCTGACGATCTTCGCGGGAGCTTCGTCTGCTAACTCCACGCTCGCCCAGGGCGGAAAGCACATTCTCTATGGGGACGTTAAGGTTGATGAAAGCAAAACTGCGGGTGCAAAGCCCCTCAGTTACGATCTGATTCTCTACCTGGGCAGTATTATCGTTCGCCGCCAAAGTGTAAGCAGCGAGGGGCGCTACCGATTTATAGATTTGACTAACGGTTACTATGACCTCGTAGTGGAACTCGAGGGCAGTGAGATCGCCCGGATTCGAGTCGAGATCAATTCGCCCAGAATCAACACTGATTTTCGTCAGGACATCGCTCTCGAGTGGCGCGCACCGCCCGGCATCGCGCCTGCCAAGCCGGCTTCGGTCTCCGCGGCAGACTTTTACCAACGGTCTTCCCCCAATCAGAAGCTCTTCGACAAAGCTCAAGCCGCCACCGATAAGAAGAAGTATGAAGAAGGCGTTACTCTTCTGAATCAGCTCCTCGCAAACGATCCAAAGGACTTTCAGGCCTGGACCGAGCTTGGGACCTTGAATCTTCTTCAGAATAATTTGCCAGAGGCGGAGAAGGCGTATCTTCAGGCTATTGAGATACGGCCAAAATTTTTCCTGGCCTTGCTGAACCTTGGACGACTGCGAAGTGCCCAGAAGAAATTTGAAGAGGCGGTGGATCCGTTGACGCGGGCTCTCGAGATCCAGCCAACATCCGGCAACCTCAACCTCTTGTTAGGTGAAGCTTACCTTCAAATCAAGAAAGGCTCGAAGGCCGTGGTTTACCTGGCCGAAGCGGCGAAACTCGGCCAGAATGATGCCCACCTTCGTTTGGCCACGCTGTACAACGCTGCCGGTTTGAAAGACCGAGCGGCAATTGAGTACGAAGAGTTTTTGAAGAAAACGCCAAATTATCCCGACCGAAAAAAGCTCGCGGAGTACATCAGCGCAAACAAGAAGAGCCAGTAAGACCGTAACACTAAAGCGAGCAGGCTGGAGATGAATCCAGCCTGCTTGTTTTTTTAGATCCCGTTTAGAAAGGGCACTTGTGTCCCGCCGCGCAGACAAGTCCGCTTTCTAGGTGGATAGAGATGCCTTGTGGTGGCCGCTCGGCCACAGGACGTTTGTTGCCTCAGTCACCGGAAACGGTATAGCTACTTGTAGGAGACGATCCGAGCACGCGCGCTCGCATTCGATCATGAGCCTCCATCATGCTCATGAAACGTCGCTGGACGACCGGACCCACGTCCACCCGGGTTCGAGCTTTTGATTTACTTTCCCCAAACCCTTCATCAGCGGGCGCGAACGAACTTTCGGCGGGAGCCGATAGTTTGGAACTTGCGTTATCTACGGCGCGCGGCGAAAAAATTTGTCCCAGGCTCATAATCCCTACTCCTTACCAAGTGGGGCTGTCTGTTTCACTTTCCGTTCCGGCAACGCACTGAGGTTCGTTAAACCTCGCAAAATGACTGTGGTAGTAGCTTAACTTGGGCAACGGACGTACCATTTGATTTGGAACTTGAGTACCGCCCCTTTTGCTGCCGTATTTCCTGTTCGCCTGCCGTTCTACCTCCCAACGGCGGTACTTCCGTCGTACCGTTTTGAAATCTCGCGGGAGGGCATTTGTGTGGAATCAGTTCACAGAAATGAAATGGTCTACTTTGTGGATTCCCGGGCACGCTGAAGATTGCGTGGTCGCCAGAGCGAATCCACGGAAGTGAAACAGAGGGACAGCCATGCAATCCCTTCAGGTATCGCGCCGACTACGTCCGACGTTTAGCTATGTCTTGTCCGAAATTACGTTCGCAGATGCTAGTCATGTCCACGTTGCACAAGATTAATCTTCGCTTTGTGTGTTAGCGCACAGACGAATCCCCCTTCCAGTGATTAGATGACCCTCGAAGTTAAAGATTATGGTTTACGGCGAGCATAGCTGCTCGTCTGTGCGGGCTACCGATCAGATGGCATTAACTTCTCTCGTTCTCTTATTGGAAACGACCCACTGGCCACCCGGCTGTGCCTTACCTGCCGCGCGGTCCGTCTCAACGTGAAGGAAGAACTATGTATCAACCGAATATGTTGCGGCTTTGCCGCAAACTTCTAACGCTCTCTACTCTCATCGCTTGTCTGATAACGTTCTCTTCGCTCCTGGAAGAGCCTGTCAAAGCGGATACCTGTGAGCAGTGTGAGACCGCGTATTTTCAATGCATCAACGTGTGTAGCAACGAGGAAGTGCAGTGTCGGATGGGACGTCCGGAGTGGGAATGGGGCATCTGTTACCAGCAGCACGACCAATGCGTCAACAATTGTACAGCTGCGCGCAGTGCCTGCATGAGTAGCTGTTCAGGCGGGGGTGGCGGCGACGACCCGGAAACGTGTCCAAGCAACTGTGGCGTGCTCTATCACGCCTGCCGCGAATACAGACCCGCCAGCGAGTGCTTTCCTGAGCGAATGGAGTGTTTAGACAACTGCCCTGAGTGAAGTTGTCCTCGCCGCGAGACTGATAAGGCCCATCTTCCGCGCACCATGCACGATAGATTGTTGTCCACGTGCCAGATAGCCGGTCGGGCTTCAACGGTCCGTTATACCTGTCATCGAATAATTCAGGAGATGGTGCTATCCGGCAGCACCTAATTATCTCAACCGACTTGGAAAACTTTCGCGTAAATTCGTAAAGGCGGACATGAGATGAATACCATATTCAAAAGGATCGAACTGCTCGCCAACGTGGCAATTATTACAGTTGCTCTACTGCTCGGCGGAGTTCTCATCAAACGTTTCGTGTTCACCTCGCAAACCCCAAACCAATCCTCGCGCGAGCAAACAAACATCGGAGACAGAGTCACACTCGCGAACGTTGATTGGTCCAAGAATAATTCGTCACTGTTATTAGTGCTATCAGAAGGGTGCAAGTACTGTACTGATAGCGGCGCGTTTTACCGGAGGCTTGCAAAGGTGCGAGCGGAGCAAAATGCAATTCGCATGATTGCGGTCCTTCCTCAAACTGTGGGGGATGGTCAGAAATACCTAAACAGTCTTGACGTATCCGTTGATGAAGTGAGACAGGCGCCATTAAACGCACTTGGCATACGCGGCACTCCAACTCTATTGCTTGTTAATAATGCGGGTATTGTGACGGATATCTGGATCGGAAAACTACCTCCCGAGAAGGAGGATGAAGTTCTAAATCGCTTGCGTTTGTGACGCAGGGCGCGGTTTCACGCGTGACGATGTCGCCAGAAGGAATACGTCAGCGTTAAACACAGAGATAGCCATGCCAGTCCTTCAGCTATCGCGCCAACCACATCAGTCAGGTAATGCGCGCCGAGGTATATGCGACTGAACGCAACCAGAGCGATCAACAGGCTTGCTGACAGAATGGCGCCCACGCGAACCATCCGGTTTTTTGTGTTTGCCACAATCAGGGCGGCCAGACATCCGAATACGACAGTCGCAGTCAGGGTGTGGCCGCTCGGAAAGCTATAGCCGGTAAAGGTGAAGACAGGATCATCGAGTTGCGGCCGCGCTCGCTGAAATGCGCTCTTCAACAGTCTGTTGAGTATTGCACCTCCTGCCACAGAAAGGACCAGCGCCGCGAACCAATAACGCCGCCGGCTCAGCAGTAAGTAAATGCCGGCCACAGTGGTGATGATGCTTGCAACGACGGTAGAGCCGAGCCATGTAACATAACGCATCGCATCAAGCCGGATGGATGTTCTGGTGGTCTGCAGCCACGCGCTGAATTCCGCATCCATGGCAGTCAAAGGCCGACCTCGGATCACCTCGTCCGAAATCGCGGCCAGCAGGAAAGTCGTCGCGAGGAACACGAATAGACCAATCACAATGTGCCATCCCAGGTAACCCTTAAATCGTTGGCGGGTTCCCATAGTCTTCACCTGCGCCTGAAGTCTTCTCTTCGCACCTGGAGAGGCAGTTCAGAGTCCATCAAGCTTTAGCTTGCGTCTTGCCACTAGCAACCCCGCTGCTGACTTAGAACGCCTTACTGAAGTCGCGCCCAGCCATCTGCCGTATGTTTGAAACGCTCGGCGTTGGCCAGTGTGAATCCGGTATCATCAGGTTGCCACTCGAAACGTTCGACCTCGATATGTGGCCTCTCAATGTGGATCACGTTGAACGAGTTTGCTTCACCGCGGCCGCGGCTTGACGTTGCAGTGCCGGCCTGCACTACCAGGGCTGAGTATCCTGCGATCTTGTATCGACTCGCACTGTGTGTAGTGTGACTTACGTGAAGATGTCCGGCGAGAAACATGTCAGCCCCGCAACTGGCGAGACCCTCCATTGCCATGCGTGCACGGCCAACCAGATCGCTTTCATCATGCCCCTCCGGTAGATCGAAAGGATGATGAGTGACCACGACTTTTACAATCTTCTCATCGAAGGCACAAAGCTTTTCGCGCATCCAGGCCACTTGCGCTTCGTTGACGCGGCCACCTTTGATTGTTAACGAGCGGGCGGTGTTTACACCTAGCACGGCAATTTCATCGTCGTCATAAAAGGGGGCCAAATCATGAGTGATGTAGCGTTGGTATTTCCGCAGTGGATTTATGAAACGCGCAAACACGTTGAAGAGCGGGACGTCGTGGTTTCCCGGCACCACGATTTGTGGTTTGGGTAAGCGATCCAGAAATGCGCGCGCTTCTTTGAACTGGTGAGAACGCGCCCGCTGCGTCAAGTCGCCCGAGACCGCAACCAGGTTGGGACGAATCCGATTGACAGCTTCGATCAACGGCTCAACCACCGGTAGATGGATGCGTCCAAAATGAATATCTGAAAGATGAAGTATGGTTCGCATGGTCGTCGGCCAGTCTCAATTATATTTTGGCATCGGCTCTTTTGGGACCACGGGCGTCTCGCCCGCATCGCTCGCTGGAATTCCGACTGGCTCTCTAACGTCCCGGAGAGAAACCGCTGAACAGGTGTCCGGTACCGGGTGTCGGTTAATCAGTCTTGGCACAGTGCATAGCGGACTAATTGACAGAATGACTCTGTTCAGTTCTGACCAGCACCCGACACCCGGTACCCGACACCCCTTCTTATCCGCTCCTATTCAGGCTTCGGCACCAGCACACGCAGCGCGCGTGGACGCACGCGATAATGAAGTGGCGCAACCATTCTGGTTACCTCGCCATCCAGTGCGACGCGCAGTTGCTTGTGCCTGGTTTCTATCCAGATTTCCTGAGCGCATAATGCCAGAAAGTCTTTTTCCTGGCGCAAACCTCCGAAGAGCGCACGCCAGGCAAGACGGATCAATCCCAGCCGACCAATTCGATTCGTCACATACAGGCTCAGTTTTCCCGCATCGAGACAGGAGCGACTGCCAATATTAAGACTCTCCATCCCATATTCATTGTTGCCGACGAAGACAAACGGCGTGCGGCTAACCAATTCTTTGCCTTCCACACTCAAACGAACGCTGAGAAAAGGATAACGGCGGAGAACTGCGATCGCGGCCCAAACAAACGCGGGCCACTTGCCCCATCCAAGTTTTTGCTGTTTCTCACGTTCGTGAACGATGCTTGGATATAGACCCAAACTAGAGTTATTTAAAAAGATGCGATTGTTGACTTCGCCTACGTCAATTTGGACCACGCTGCCTTGAATGATTGTTTTGACTGCACCCTCGACGTCGAGAGGGAGTTTTAAATCTTTGGCTAGATGATTCATGGTGCCGAAGGGCAGGATTCCCAGCGTCTTGTTGCTGCCGATTACTGCTGCAGCGACGGCGTTGATGGTTCCGTCACCACCGCCCGCTACGATTATCTCGGCGTTGGTTCGAGCGGCCCGCCTTGCGAATTCGACAACTTCCGTTCCCGAGCGCGCCAGTGAAATTTGGGCCTTGATATTGTTGCCGCCAAACGTCTCTTCAAGATGCCGCCGCAGCTCTTCTTTATCGTCGGCGCCTGATCCGGCATTGATGATCACCTCGATTTTCACGCCCGCATATTATTACCAGCTTGTTACAAAGCCGTAGCGGTCCGAGAGGAACCGTTGTGAGCTCTCAGGTAAGGAAGGTGGGCTTGCCCCCGCTCTTACCCGCGCAAATCCAACCGTGAGCGAAATGGAAATCTTCATTCACCTCTTAGAGATGTGGACGATACTTTAAAGAACTCAGATCAGCCAAACGAAGAGCGGGGGCAAGCCCACCTTCCTTACCTGAGAGGTAACAACGGCTCTCCTAGGCGCGTCATTCATGATCATGAACGGCACATGGGTTCGAGACATTTACGCTATACTCTTAACCCTTCATGGTCAGTAAATCGTCTCGCGAAAAATCACTCGACCTGTCAGCGATAGCTGACCAGGCCATGATCGACAACGGCTTCGTACCGGAATTCCCAGCAGCAGTTAAAAAGGAAGTAAGCACCCTCGAAGCGAAAGCTTCGAAAAGTTTTTCCGACAAGTCCGTCCGCGATCTGCGCGAGCTTCTTTGGTCTTCTATAGACGACCCAAAAACTCGAGATCTCGATCAGGTTGAATATGCAGAGCCGCTTCCGAACGGAGACGTACGTTTGCTCATCGGTATTGCCGATGTCGACGCGTTCGTGCCGAAGGGATCGGCAACCGATAAACATGCGGGAAGAAACTGCACCTCGGTTTATGCGGGCGTCAAAACGTTTCCGATGCTTCCGGAGGAATTGTCGACCGACCTGACGTCGCTGGTTGAAGGTGAAGACCGCCTGGTTGTAGTTACCGAGATGACTGTCTGCGCAGATGGCTCAGTACAGTCGGCCCAGTTTTATCGAGCGATTATTCAAAACAAGGCGAAGCTCTCTTATGAAGCGATCAGCGCGTGGCTGGAGAGCGAAACCGGGCCGCCTAAGGTCGTCAAATCAGACCCCGGTCTGGAAGCGCAGATTCGTTTGCAGTGGGAAACCGCAGAGCGACTCGCTGAATTTCGCAAGAAGCTCGGCGCAATCGATTTGGGAACGATCCAGGCGGTGCCGGTAATGAACGAGCAGGGAAGGGTGATCGAGTTAAAAGTTATCGAGCAAAATAGCGCGCGCGAGTTAATCGCCAACTACATGATCGCGGCAAACGTTGAGATGGCCGAGTATCTGGAAAGCAAAGGTGGGCCATCGCTGCGCCGAATAGTTCGAAGGCCCAAATACTGGGATCGCATCGTGGAAATCGCGGATGAGTTGGGCGAGAAGTTGCCGCCGACTCCTGACTCCCGAGCCCTCGCTGCGTTTCTTGAACGCCGAAAGAAAGCCGATCCGCTTCATTTCCCCGATTTGTCGCTGGCAGTTGTGAAGTCGTTGGGACCGGGTGAATATGCGGTCCAGGCATCGGGAGAAGAAGGCGAAGGGCATTTTGGATTAGCCGTTCAGGATTACACGCATTCAACTGCACCCAACCGGCGTTACGTAGACTTGATCACTCAGCGGCTGGTTAAGGCAGCGTTACAGAGCGGCCCGTTGCCTTACGATTTGAACCAACTGAAGCAGATTGCCGAAGCGTGCACCGACCGCGACAACGCCGCTCGCAAAGTCGAGCGGAAGATGCGCAAAGTCGCAGCAGCGCTTCTGCTCGACGACAAGATTGGCCAGGTGTTTGACGCGATCGTCACCGGCGCCTCAGAGAAGGGAACTTTCGCGCGCGTTCTCAAACCACCCGTCGACGGCCGTATCATGCGCGGCGAACGCGGCCTGCGGGTCGGCGATAAAGTCCGCGTGCGGCTCCTCTCAACAGACCCCGAACGAGGATTCATCGACTTCGCAAAAGCGTAGTCTTTTCGGTGCGGAGTGATGAGTGCTAAGAGCTAAGTGCGGAGTGCTAAGTGCGGAGTGATGAGGACTGGGTTCTGAGATTTGAGTGACGTCTGTGTTCTGCTTACCGCCTTCTGCTTACTGTTTACTGCTTACTGCTTACTGCCTACTGCCTACTGCCTACTGCTTACTGCCTTCCGCCTACTGCCCCTCTGCCTATCGCGCAATGGTTACGGTTTACAATTTGTACTTGCTGTTTGCTGTCTGCTGTTCGCTGTCTGCTGTTCGCTGTTTGCTAATTGCTGATCGCTGATTGCTATAATGACAATCTTCGTGGCGGGGTAGCTCAGATGGTTAGAGCGTGGGATTCATAACCCCAAGGTCGGCGGTTCGATCCCGCCCCCCGCTACCAGTTTAGTTGCCGACTTCCAGCGGCCCAACTTGGCTGCTGTTCGTCACTGTGACGGAAAAATGTGGCGGTGAGCTTTTTCTTTT
>Ga0190270_10001652_pt1 | contig 10489 bp, 2 predicted proteins | sample Popmic320T_FD_133748 | JGI IMG/M metagenome (GOLD analysis project Ga0190270, IMG submission 133748) | Populus adjacent soil microbial communities from riparian zone of Weber River, Utah, USA - 320 T | ecosystem: Environmental > Terrestrial > Soil > Riparian zone | place: USA: Utah | collected... | reverse complement strand
CGGAATCCTCACCCTCGTGGTCACAGGTGCCCCTAACGCCGCATCTCGCCGTGCCTCTCGTCATCGTTTGGAAAGAAGGGCGCGAGGAACCGCCTGTCACCGCGTTCCGCCAACTGCTCGCCGGGTGGCAGCGGGAAGGAAAACTCTTCACGCGTCAGCGGCGTGCCTGAGCGGCGGCGATCACTGTGCGGAATGGATTTACGGACGCTTTACTCTCGCGGAGTTGAAAGCCGCGCGACTTTGTGCCAGGGCTCATGCGGTATCGCTTTCTCAAAAAACCAACAACGTCCCCTATGCATCTCCGTTTTTCGGCGCCAGCGCTCTTTTGTTTTCTCTCCTTAATCAATCAACCAGTTCAGGCCACGGGCCAGTTGGATTCCGCTTTCGTCAGCACCATTGGCGCCGGGATCACGCCTGAAGGGTACCCGACTTTCGACAACGGGACCGGCGCGGTGAATGCCGTGGCGCTGCAGTCCACGGGCAAAATTCTCGCTGGCGGCAATATCTCAAAATATAACAACAGTGGCGCGCTCAATCCGCTGAAGCGCGTGAATGCCGACGGTTCGCAGGACACTGGGTGGAACAGCGGCGGAGCGGGCTTCGCAGACACACAGGGCGATCCGGAGGTGAATGCGCTACTCGTCACGAGCGGCGACAAGGTCTATGCCGGCGGCGTCTTTCAGAGCTACAATGGCACGGCGCGTTCCGGCATTCTCCGGCTGAACGCCGATGGTTCGCTCGATACCTCGTTCGCTGCGGCCGGTGTCACTTCCGCCGGCGCGTTCGGACTGCGCTACGTGCATGATGTTGCGGAGCAGACGGTCGGCGGGCAGACGAAGGTGCTCATCGCCGGCGGTTTCGATCGCGTGAACGGCGTCTTCCGCAAACATATCGCGCGTCTCAATGCCGACGGCTCGCTCGACGCTTCGTTCAACTGCCCGGCGGTGCAAAGCGCCGGCAACGTCTGGGATGTGGAAGTGCTGCCGGATGGCCGCATTATTGCGTCGGCTTCCACCTACAACGCCGTGCTGGATCGGAATGAGGCGCTCGTGATCAGACTCTTCGCCGACGGATCGCTTGATCCAGGTTTCAGCCTCGCCCTCGGCGACAACTACAGCCTCATCAACAAAGTGCTGCCGCTGCCGGATGGGCGCGTTGTCTGCGGCGGAACGTTTTCCATCGCGCCTTCGAGCACGGTGCGCGGCATCGGCTGTTTCAACGCTGACGGCTCGCCCAACACTGCCTTCAACAACAACCTCGGGACCGGCCCCAATGGCTGGAATGGCGGCGAACTCGTCCTGACACCGGACGGCAGTATCCTTGCCGGCGGCATCTTCACCAGTTGGAACGGCGTGCCGCGGGCCTCCATCGCGCGTCTCGCGTCCAATGGCACGCTCGACGCCGCCTTCGATCCGCAGCCGTATCTCCCGACTACGACTGTGGGCTATCTCACGCACTTGTATTCGTTCGCCGTGCAGCCTGACGGAAAAATCGTCGCGGGTGGTTGGTTCCATCACATCAGCGACATCGCGGTGGAGACGTTCAACCTGACACGGTTCACCGCCGACTTCACGCCCGGGCCGGGCACGCTGCGGCTCACGGCGCCGGCCTACACCACGGCGGAAAATTCCGGCAGCTACACCGTCGGCGTCAGCCGTTCGGCCGGCGTGACAGATGCGGTATCGGTGAATTTTTCCATGGGCGGCGGCAACGCCAGCAACGGCACTGACTACACTGCTTCCAGCGGCACGCTGTCATGGGCAAACGGCGAGGGTGGTGTGAAGACCATTACCATTCCGATCCTCCAGGACGCGGCGCAGGACGGAGACAAGACGTTCATCGTTTCGCTCAGCAGCGTTACCGGCGGCGCGACGCTCGCCACGCCCGACTCTGCGCCCGTGCTCATCCGCGACGACGACGGGCCGCCGGTCATCCTCGTGCATCCCCTGGCAATGACCCTGGAACAGGGAAACAACTTCGCTGTCACGTGCTTCTTCGACAGCGTACTGCCGGCGACGATCAAATGGCAGTTCGACAGTGGCAGCGGATTTCAGGACATCCCCGGCGCAACGAGCATCGCCTATAGCGTGAGCGGCGCCAACCCCGCGCTGCATGCCGGACAATACCGCGCCATTATCACGAATGCGAACGGAGCGGTGACATCGAACGCGGTGACGGTGACGATCAAGACTCCTGCTGGCTCGGTGGTCACCACTTACGCATCGTCACTGGCGGGCGCGCCCGATGTTTCCATGCTTGACACGCAGGGACGGTTCATCGGTTTCAATGGCACGGGCGGCATTCGCGTCAGCACTGCGGGGGTAATCGATACCGGCTTCACGCCGACCGTGAACAGCGTCGTGAGCGGCATGCTGCCATTGAGCGGGGACCGGATGCTCATCGCGGGTTTCTTTACGACGGTGAACGGCATTGCGAGGAATTACCTCGCGCGCCTTGAGGCGAACGGCGCGCTGGATGCTTCGTTCAATGTCACGCTGCCCACGTTCGTGACGGCGCTGGCGGCGGGCACGGGCGGAAAGTTCTACGTGGGACTGGGGAGTTCGAATGGCGTGCGCCGTTACAACGCCGACGGCACCCAGGACAATTCATGGAATGGCAGCAGCATCGGCAGCGGCACTAGCGGCTATGTCTGGGCCATCCGTGAACTCCCTGACGGCCGCGTCTTCGTCGCGCATCAGACCGGGAACTTCGGGCAGCTCAGTTATAAGATCGAACTCTTCTCTTCTTTGGGTGCGGTCGTGCCGTCGTTCGTTTCGCCTTCCATGGACGGGCCTGTAACGATCATCGAGCCGCTCCCGGATGGCCGCGTCGTGGTCATGGGCCGGTATACGGGCATTGGCGAGCCATTTGAAGTGGCGGGCGGTTCCACAATCCCTGGAGGGATGGTGATTCTCGCGGCGGATGGCCGCCGCGACGACAGTTTCATGTTCGGAATAAATTCTGGTGGATCGGTGGTCGCAGGGCCGATAACCGGCATTCGTTATCTAAACGGCCGGCTGCTGGTCTGGGGGGAATTTATTCATGTTGTGAGCGGGGCGACTTCCTCGTTCTTCGGCCTCGTCCGCGTGAATCTGAATGGCAGCATGGATTCCGCGTTTAGTTCGGGTGCAGGAGGGCTTACCAGAGTGACCACGCTCCAGGTCCGGGCCGATGGTGACCTCGTCGCTGGCGGAACGGCCAGAGGTTCCAACGGAGGGACGCAAAACCGGATCGTCCGGCTGGAAGGCAGTCCCGGTGCGGTAAGCGCGGAGCCATTTGCCATCGCTGTGCAGGAGAATGCCGGCACTGCCACCGTAACCATTAAGCGCTATGGTCCGCACACGGGCGCGGCCACGGTGGACTACCGCACCAGCAACCAAACTGCCGTCGCTCCCGGCGATTACACAACAGCCAGCGGCACCCTGACATGGGCTGCGGGAGACATGACTGACCGAACAGTGACGGTGCCTGTCATCAACGACACGACGGGCGAGCCGACGGAGGTATTTCGCGTCTTCCTCGAAAACACCACTCCCGTGGACGATCTAAGCGTGGCGAGTACTGGCACCGTGACTATCATCGACGACGACAATCCTCCGTCGGTCACGCTGCATCCCGTTTCGCAAACGGTGGGGCAGGGGATCAACGTCACCTTCACTGCTGCGGCCTCCGCGGTGCCGGCAGCGACGGTTCAATGGACGCGCGACAATGTGGACCTCGCGAACGGTGCCGGCATCAGCGGCGTGACGACGACGACACTCAGCATCACGGCAGCAGGCCCCGGGAACGCCGGGCTTTACCGGGCGCGCTTCACTAGCACGAACGGCAGCACCACTTCCAATCCCGCGCAGCTTGCCATCGCGCTGAATCCTTCATTCGCTGACACCGCGTGGCCCGGAACCCTGACCATCAACGGCCGCGTCAGTGCCGTCGTGCCGCTTCCGGACGGCGGGGCTTATGCCGGCGGAGAGTTCACAAACTTCAACGGGCAGGCTGGTAAAAGCTACCTCGTGAAGATATCCGCTTCGGGCGTCGTGGACACGACGTTCGCTCCGGCGCCGAATGCCGGTGTGGCAGAACTCCGGCTCGACGACGACCGGCTGTATGTGCGCGGCTCATTCGCGAACATCGGTGGCGGCGCGGCCCCTGACGGATTCGCCGCGCTGGATGCGACGACAGGCGCACGTCTGACGACCTTCATGACGAATCTTGGCGCGGGGCCTGACGGAATCGTGCGCGCCATCGCGGTTTTTCCTGACGGCGACGTCCTGCTCGGTGGCGACTTTACGAGCGTCGCCGGTGACGTGGATCACCGCTATCTTTCCCGGCTCAATCCCGACGGCACGCGGCATGCGCCATTCGACACCAGTCTCGCCACCGGCACCGCAGCGCTCGTCGTGACCGCGGCGGATGTCGGTCAGGATGGCAGGATCGTTGCTGGCGGCACGATCAGCTATGCGGGCGGCAGCCGGCTCATCCGTTTCAACGGCGACGGTTCGCGCGACGCCTCGTTCGCGCCCACAATGTCAGGAAGTTCCAGCGTTAGCCGCATTCGCATTCAAAGTGATGGCCGCGTCATGGCCTCCGGCGGCAATCTCCCGGGCGGAAACCGTACGTTCACGCGCATGGCGCTCGACGGCTCGTGGGCATCGACGGATTTCTTTGGCGCGAGTTCCGGACCGGTGAATGACTTCGATGTGCAGCGGAATGGCCGCTCGATCATTGGCGGGCAATTCTCGCTTGTCCGTCAGCCCGCCGGCAGTGGCAATGTTAGCAACATCGCGCGCTTTGATGCCACCGGAAGCTACGAAGGCACATGGGCCAGCGGCATTGGCACCGACAACACCGTCGCGGCCGTCGCCATCGCCGAGGATGGCAAGATCTGGCTCGGCGGCGACTTCCTGTTTTACAACGGCACGGCGGTGCAGCGCCTCACACGCCTCAATGGAGACCCCGTGCCGCTCGCGATCACGCTCCAGCCGAAACCGGTGAATGCCAATCCGGCGACTACTGTGACTTTCACGGCACGTGCCACTGGCACTTCGGCAATCACTTACGGGTGGCGGAAGGATGGAGTCGCTCTCACCAACGGCGGCGGAATCAGCGGTGCGAACACTGCGGTGCTCTCTATCGCGAATGTCGCACTGGCGAACGAAGGCATCTACACGCTGCGCGTCAGCAATCTGGCCGGTGAGGAGATCAGCGCCGCAGCAGAACTCGTGGTGCTCGGCGCCCCGGAAATTCTCGCACAACCCGCGGCTGCGGTCACGGCGCTGGCCAGCCGGCCGTTTGCGCTCGAAGTCACCGCCCGCGGCATCGCGCCGCTCACCTGGCAGTGGCGGAAGGGCAACGTCGCACTGACAGACGGCGCCGGCATCACGGGCACGAACACGGCCCGACTGGAATTTGCCAGCCTCACGCCAGCCGACGCCGGCAGTTATGACGTCGTCGTCACGGGTACGGCGGCGGTGCCCTCGCAGACCATCATGCTCACGGTGCTGCCCCATCCTGCGGATCGCGCGCCCGCCTTTATGAGCGTGAGTGCCGCGATGTCAGGCTCCGCGCCGGGACTGGTGCGCACTGTGCTTCCCCTGCCGGATGGCGGCGCGCTCGCGGGCGGAGGATTCAACTCCATCGCCGGCGCGTCAGGCTCATCGAGCGGCGGAAGGCTCGCGCGCATTTTGCCGGACGGCACCGTCGTGGCCGCGGCGTCGGTGCCAACATTCAACGGCGACGTCTGGGCCATCGCGCGGCAGCCGGACGGGAAGATCATTGTCGGCGGCGCCTTCCAGCTTGTCGGCGGCCAAACGCGGAACCGCATCGCGCGGCTCAATGCGAACCTGACGCTCGACACGGCCTTCGATGCCGGCGCCGGACCGGCCTCCAGCAGTTCTCCCACCATTCAGGCGCTGGCGGTGGATGAACTGGGACGCGTCTATGCCGGCGGGGACTTTGATTCATGGGCCGGGCGTCCGGGGACCTCGAAACTCGTGCGGCTGCGCGACGACGGCACGTTCGATCCTTCGTTCATCGCGCCGCTCAACGGAACGGTGCAGGCACTGGCCATGGACAACTCCGGCGGCCTTCTTGTCGCCGGGGCGTTCTCCAATTACCACGGTGGCAGCAATCTTGTCAGGCTGTTGGACGACGGCACGCGCGACAGCGCCTTCGCGGCTGTTCCGGGCACCGTTGTCAATGATCTCGCGATTCAGCCTGACGGCATGATTCTCGCCGCACAGAGCACTGGCGTTCGCCGATATCTGACCAGCGGCGCCCTCGATCCTGGATTTGCCGCCGTGACGCAATCCAGCCTCGGCACTGTCGCCGTGCAGCCGAACGGGCTCGTACTCGGCGGTGGTTCTTTCTCTGCATACAGCGGCACACCGCGCGGGGGACTGGCGCGGCTCTCGGCGACGGGTGCTTTGGATACCGCTTTCGATCCTGTCGGAATCAGCGGCGGCACGGCGAGCATCAGCCAGGTGCGCGTGGATGGCTATGGCCGCGTCTGGCTGGGCGGCAGTTTCACGCAATTCAATGGCTCGTTCGACACGCGTTCCATCGCGGTGCTCAACGGCGATCCCGTGGCGCTCGGATTTGTCGAACAACCGGCGGATGTCGCAGCGGTGCTCAGCCAGACGGCGACGTTCAGCATAATCGCGACAGGGACGTCCAATGTGACTTACCAGTGGCAGAAGAACGGAGTGCCGATGATCAGCGACGGCCGCGTTCTCGGAGTGAACACCGCCACGCTGAGCATCGCGAATCTAACACCGGCCGATGTCGCCGGCTACACCGTCGTGATCAGCAACGCCTCCGGCATCGCGACGAGCGATGCGGCGCAACTCATTCTCCTCAACACGCCGGAGCTTCTCATCGAACCAGCGGGAGCGACGCTGGAAGTTGGTCAGCCGGCGGAGTTCTATGTCAAAGCCCGCGGCGCCGGCACGCTGACTTACGAATGGCTCCACAATAACCAGCCCCTCGCCAATGGCGGCACGGTCAGTGGAGCGGCGTCGCATTTGCTCAGCGTCTCCTCGCTCGTCCTCACCGACGGCGGAACCTACGCCGTGCGCGTCAGCAATGCCGCCGGCTCCATCACCTCGACGCCGGTAACTCTGACGGTGAACCGCAATCCCGCCGCGCCCGACCGCTCAGTAGTCCTGCCCGTTTTCAACAACACTGTCAGCGCAGTGTTGCCCCTGGACGACGGCTCGTTCTTCGCCGGCGGGCTCTTTACTACCGTGACATGGAACGGCGGCGCCGCATCGCGCGGCCGCTTTGCCCGCATCAAGGCCGACGGCAGCGCCGATCTCACGTGGCCGGTTTTTGCGAATGGCCAGGTTAACGCTATCGCCAAAGACAGCGCTGGGAAGATCTATATCGGCGGCAGCTTCACTTCCATCACGCCAGCCGGCGGCAGCGCCACGACGCGCAATCGTATTGTCAGGCTCAACTCCAACGGCACGCTCGACACCACTTTCGATCCCGCTGCCGGAGCTGCAAATGCTGTAAATGGAGTTCGATTCGACGACACCGGCCGCGTTTACATCTTCGGCGATTTCGGGAACTACCGCAGCGAGGCTGGCAGTGCCAATGTTGCGCGGCTTACCGACAACGGCTCGCGCGATGCCGGATTTGTTTCGTCGGCGAATGCGACCATTTACGACATGGAATTCGCCGCCGGCGGAAAGATCTGGCTCGCTCACGCCAACGCATGGGGCGGGCAGTCGCGTATCGTGCTCGTGGATGACTCCGGCGTGCGCGATCCCGGGTTCACTTACACCGGCACGATGAGTTCCCGCGGCATTGGACTGTTGGGTGACGGCAGCGTGCTGAGTTTCAGCAACAACTCGCCGTTCGTTCAGAAGATCTCCGCGGCCGGCTCATTGACCATGCCTTTCCCGGCGGCGGGCGGGCCTAACGGTCAAATCGTCACGCACGCCGCGGCTGGCAGCCAGTTCTACGTGAATGGAGCCTTCACCACGTGGGGCGGTGTCACAGCGAACACGCTGGCCCGCATCAATGCCGACGGCTCGCTCGATGCCACCTTCGACGCCGGCAGCGGCTTCAATGGCACGAACCTCGACACCATCGTTTTAGACAGTGCCGGACGCGTGTGGTGCGGCGGCAGCTTTATCTCCTATCGCGGTGACACCAGTGCCGCGCGCCTCGTCGTCCTGAACGGCGGCCTCGCTCAATCCAATAGTGGTCCGCCTGCCGATCCGTTCGGTGCCTTCATGGAAAGCGCCGGCGTGCCTGCCAATCAGCGCGGTGCCAACGACGATCCTGACGGCGACGGCATTCACAACCTCATGGAATACGCGCTCGATCTCGCTCCGATGGCCAACAGCACCGCCTCGCTTCCCGTTGCCATCCCCACCGCCACGCATCTCACGCTAACCTACCGCCGTTTCCGCGCCGATGTCACCTACTCGGTTGAAGCCGCCGCCGACACCGCCGCCGCATGGTCCGCTGCTCCGGTGAACCAGGGCACTCCCGCCGGCGACGACACCACGACCGCGAGTATCCCGCTTAGCAGTCCGGAGAACTTCCTGCGCCTGCGGGTGACGCTTCTTCCGTAGCGGAGGTTTGCAACCTCCGCTGTGCAGGGGACGGTCACCGCATCCTTCCGGTCGCGCGTGGCCATCCCATTCCCAAAACCGGTCTCCACCTTCCACGGACGGAGGTTGAAAACCTCCGCCACGGCCTACCAAATCCTCTCGATGAACCGCCCGATGGCGCCTTTTTCGTGGTCGGGTCTTGTCTTGCGGCGGGTGGAAGTTTCAGCGCGGAGTTCCGGGCTGTTGGAGGGGACGAGGCGGAGGCTCTTGATTTCGTAACGGCGGGTCGGGCAGTCGTTGGTATCGACAGTCATGGCGGCGATGGCTTCGAGGGCTTCGATGCCTTGAATGACGCGGCCGAAGACAGTGTAGCGGCCATCGAGTTTGGTGTCACTGCGGAGCATGACGTAAAACTGGCTGCCGCTGGAGGCCTTGTTAGAGGCATTGAGCGGGCCCTGCCGCGCCATCGCGATGGCGCCTTTGACGTGGCGTCCACGCAGTTCCGGCGGAAGCTTATAACCGACATCGGAGAGGCCCCATGAATTGCGATTGTCGTCGCTCTTCGTGGTGGGGTCGCCGGTTTGCACGAGATAGCCCTGGATCGCGCGATGGAAGGCAAGGCGGTTATAAAAGCCGGCGTTTACCAGCTTTTTGAAGTTGGCCACGGCTTTCGGAGCGACCCTGGGATCGAGCGCGATGACGACCTTGCGCTTCGAGCCGTTGATATCGACGTACATCACCGCGTTGTCGTGAATCTGCGCCGCGGGCGGCAGGGGCTCGGCCTCCACGGCTTCGGGATCCTGGGGCTTGTCCTTGCCCTTGAAGAAGCCAATCGTCTTGTCAGTGACCTTGTTGAAGGTGCTGCAGGAACTGAAAGCAAGCACCGTAAGGGTCAGCGCAAGGAGGCGAAGCGGCTTCATCATAGTGGCCGGAATGGATGGTTGCGGCTGTTAATCGTCAAGGGTCTTTCTGATTTCCACGGTGATGGCGGGTGTGGCGCCCGCGGGACCGGCGAGCAACGCACCGTCTGCCGCACTGCGTTTCACAAATCCCAGCGCGATGCCTGTCTGCAGCACGGGATGCCATGCCGCCGAGGTAATGCTGCCCGCGGAAACCGGCGCGCCGCCGTCACCCATCGCAAACAACTCCCAATGCGCTTCGAGTTTTTCTCCGCCGCTTGCGGCTAGCGAGACCAGCAGGCGGTTCACTTTGCCGACGCTTCGGATGCGGCTGATGACTTCCTGTCCTGTATAGCAACCTTTGTAGTAATCGATGGCGGAGGAATCGAGGCGCGCTTCCGGCGGAAGAATCCCGCCTGACAATTCCGGGACCCATGCGGGGATGCCGCGGTCGATGCGGAGGGTTTCAAGAGCCTCAGAGCGCGTAAAACCGGACGCCGTAGCAGCCGGCGTGAGGAGGCTCTGAAATTCGGGGGAAGTGAGCCTCGTGACCTCGGCTGCTACGGCGTCGTAATGACTTTGCGCATCCGTCGCCGCCAGCCAGAGATCCACGCCAGGCGTTCCGAAGCGCGTCGCGGAGAACAGGATGGGAGCCGTTGGAGCATGGGCAGCAGGAATTTTCAAAAACGAGGGGCCGAAAAAATGGATGAGGGAATACTTTTCCGTCACATCCTCCAGCACGGCGTCGTCGGCGATGAGATACTTTTCCATTCGGAGCGGCAGGAAGTCCCGCAAGGCTTCGTCCGCGCTGATGTAAAACGCGCCCGCCGGGTCGCGGCTGATCATCACGAAGGCCTCCAGCTTTCCCTTGTGATTGCAAAGACATGCCGGCATCGAGTCAATTCCCTGACCGAGACGCCGCACATCATTCGTCACCTGGCCGTTCAGATAACGCAACGCATCCGGCCCGCTGAGGCGGAGTTTCACCGACCGTGAAAGGTCAACGATTCCGCCGTGCCGCTCCAACTG
>Ga0190270_10001651_pt1 | contig 10490 bp, 10 predicted proteins | sample Popmic320T_FD_133748 | JGI IMG/M metagenome (GOLD analysis project Ga0190270, IMG submission 133748) | Populus adjacent soil microbial communities from riparian zone of Weber River, Utah, USA - 320 T | ecosystem: Environmental > Terrestrial > Soil > Riparian zone | place: USA: Utah | collected... | reverse complement strand
TCACTTTTCCGCGCAACATCGTCGATTTCACCCGTCCCACCGAGCCGGCATTCCTCAAGGGACGCATCGGCGACGTGCAGCGCGAGTACGAAACCGCGTGCGACAACCTGCGCAAGGCGCGCCGCGCCGGCATCCCGATGATGACCGGCACCGACTCGGGCTTCGCGGTCACGCCTTACGGCGAATGGCATGCGCGCCAGATCGAGATCTTCGTGAACGACCTGGGCTTCACCCCGGCGCAGGCGCTGCGCGCGGCGACCCAGGTCACCGCGGGCTTCATGGCCAAGGGCGCTTCGCTCGGCGTGCTCGAGCCGGGCCGCGCCGCCGACTTCATCGCTGTCGCCGGCTCGCCGCTGAAAAATGTCGCCCTGCTCCAGGACAAGAAGCGCATCCGGCATGTGCACCTCGCCGGCAAGCGCATCGAGCTGCCCGATCGTCCCTACGACCCGCGCGAGGTGACCGACTTGGCGTGGACCAACTGGAACGACTTGTATACCCAGTCGCGGGTGGCCGAGCTCGGCATCCTGCCCGAACGCAAAACGTGCGCCGTTTCGCCCTGATCGGCTATGGCGCCATCGCCGAAGAGATGGTGCGCTGCCTCGGCACCCTGGACGAATTGCCGGCGCTCGCCGGCGTGCTGGTGCGCCGGGAACGGCGAACCCGGGTCGCGGGCAGGTTTTCCGTCGTGAGCGACGTTGACGCCTTGATGGCGCTTCGCCCCGAAGTGGTTGCCGAGTGCGCCGGCCACGGTGCGGTCGGCGAATTTGGCGCACGGGTGCTCGAGCGCGGGGCGCACCTGCTGTGCGCCTCGGTCGGCGCGCTGGCCGCGCCGGGGCTCGCGGCGCGGCTGGCACGCGCCGCAGTGGCCGGTGCACAGATCCTGATTCCCTCGGGCGCCATCGCCGGCGTCGACGGACTGCTCGCCGCGCGCAGCGCCGGACTGCAGCGCGTCACCTATACCTCCATCAAGCCGCCGGCCGCGTGGGCGGGCATGCCGGCGGACCGGCGGGAGGTGTTGTTCGAAGGCAGCGCGCGCGAAGCCGCACTGCGCTATCCGCAGAATGCCAATGTAGGAGCGACCGTGGCCTTTGCCGGGCTCGGGCTCGATCGCACCACCGTGAGGCTGGTGTCGGACCCGGACGCGAGCGGGCCGCTCGGGATCATCGAGGCCGAGGGCGACTTCGGCCGCATGCGGTTCGAGATCCTCGCCTACGCGTCGCGCAACCCGAAGACTTCGACGCTGACCGCGCACAGCATGGTAATGGCGTTGCGCGAAGGCATGGCTTTTGCGCTGCCGCCTCAGGATTCGTAGACGATGAGTCGAGCGGGCCTTTGATAGAGTTGTCCAACGCAGTTCCTTGGGAGAGAGCGATGACGATTAGCTTGCGAACCGGGTTCACCGCCGCGGCGCTCGCCGCGTGGATGCTGTTCTTGCCTGCGGCCTTCGGCCAGGGCGCCAAGCCGGCCGCGGCGCCGACCACGCTCAGCTTCAATTGGGAGGGCGCGTATGGCCGCGCCAACATCCTGGTGTGGCCGTTCCGCCCGGGCGGCCGCTACGAACAGCTCGTCACCCAGCACACCAACGGCGGCGTAAAGCTCGACATCAAGGACAAGCTGTTCGGCCTGATGGATTCGGCCTTCGCCATTGGCGATGGCCGCGTGCTGATGGGCACGCAGTCGATTCCCGCCGCGAGCGGCACCTATCCGCTGCTCGACTTCGGCGGCATCCCGGGCCTATTTTCCGAGATGCCGAATGGCGCCACCGAATACGCCAACGCGCTTCTCGATCCGAACATGATGACGGCGATGGACGAGTACACCAGGCGCGCCGGCTTCAAGGTGCTCGGCGCCGCGATCAGCCTGGCCAACAACTCGCTGTGGGGCAATAAGCCGATCCGCACGCTCGCCGACTTCAAGGGCGTCAAGATGCGCGCCTCGGGCCGCACCCAGACCTCGGCGCTGCGCGATCTCGGCGGCAGCCCGCTCACGCTGTCGATGGCGGAGATCGAGCAGGCGCTCAGCCGCGGCACGGTCGATGCGATCACCACCAGCAAAAGCTTCGGCGCCGAGCGCGGCCTGACGCAGATCGCGAAGTACGTCTCGATCTGGCCGATCACCCCGATCTTCCCGCAGGTGATCGCGATCAACGTCAAAGCCTGGGAGAAGCTCACGCCCGAGCAGCAGCAGGGCCTGATGCGCGCTTCCGCCCAGCTCACGCGCGAAATGGCGCTCGCCCTGGAGCAGATGGACCTGGTCTACACGTTGTGGATCCGCTCCACCAAGACCGAGATGGTGATTCCCGAAGACGCGGAAGTGAAAAAGGCGATGGCGCTGATGCAGCCGGTGGTGAAGGAATGGCTCGAGACCGCCGGACCGCAGGGCAAGCAGGTGCTGCGCATCGCCGCGAGCCACGCGAAAGGCCCGTCGTCCGGGCTGATCGGGGAGATGGCGGCGAAGTAAGCGGCGCGTGCAAACCTTCGGCCGTGCGGTGCACCGGCTCGCGTATGCGGCGGGCTATCTGGGCGCGCTCGTGCTCATGGGCATCATCGTGCTCACGATGGCCGAGGTGGTCTCGCGCTACGTGCTGAGAAGCCCGCTCATCCTCAGCGACGAGCTCGGCGGCTATGCGCTGGTGGTGATCAGCTGCCTCGGCCTGGCCTACTGCGCGCAGGGCGGGGGCCACATCCGCATCACCTTCCTGGTCGAGCGCGTCGGACGGGCGAGCGGGCCCCTGCGCGTCGCCATGCTGGCGCTCGGCTTGGTCTTCCTGTCGGTGCTCGCCTGGGTCTGCTGGCAGTTCCTGGCCGATTCGTTCGCGCGCAACATGCGCTCGAACTCGCTGCTCATGATGCCGCTCAAGTGGCCGCAGCTCGCCATGCCGGTGGGCTTCACTCTGTACGCGGTCGTGCTGCTCGTGCAGCTGGTGCACGCGGTGCACGAGCTGCGCGCGGGACGCGGCGTCGAGCGGTTAGCGGCCGGGGAGCTCTAGCTGACCCCCGAGCTCGCCACCCTGGTGCTGATCGGGTTGCTACTCGGGCTGCTGGCGCTGGGCCTCGAAGTCGGGATCGCCATGGGCCTCGCTGCCGCGGTGGGCCTGGTGTTCATGGTCGACAAGCCGCTGGTGCAAATGGCGTGGAGCGCATGGGAGTCGCTCAATTCGTTCACGCTGCTCGCCATGCCGCTCTTCATCTTCATGGGAGCGATGTTCTCGCACGGCGGCGCCCTCCACCTCATGTTCGCGGCGCTCGACAAATGGCTCGGCTGGCTGCCCGGCGGCCTCGCCTCGGTGGTGATCGCGGCGAACGGCCTGTTCGGCGCGGTGTCGGGCTCGAGCGTGGCGGCCGCCGCCACCTTCAGCATGATCGCCTATCCGGAGATGGAGAAGCGAGGCTACGACCCGAAGCTCTCGCTCGGGTCGATCGCGGTCGGCGGTACGCTGAGCGTGCTGGTTCCGCCGAGCCTGATCCTCATCGTCTACGGCTCCTGGGAGAACGTGTCGATCGCGCAGCTCTTCGCCGCGGCGGTAGTGCCGGGCGCGATCCTGATGCTGCTGCTGATCCTCAGCGTGGTGGTGATGGTGAAGCTGCGGCCCGAGCTTGCGCCGCGCTCCGCGCCCGCCAGCTGGAAAGAGCGCCTGCTTTCGATCGGGGACATGGTGCCGTGGCTGCTGGTCGTGGTCCTGGTGATGGGCTCGATCTTCGGTGGATTGATGACGCCCACCGAGGCCTCGGCCCTCGGCGCGGTGCTGTCGCTGGTGGTGGCGTGGTACTACGGCAACCTGAGCTACCGGATGACGCGCGACTCGTTGCTGTCCGCGGTCAAGGTGACCGCCATGCTGGCGTTCATCATCGTCGCCGCGCGCCTGCTCTCGTTCGTGTTCCAGGACCTCGGCGCTACGGCGAAGCTCTCGAGCGCGGTGCTGGGCATGGAGCTGGGCACCTACGGCACCATGCTGGCCATCGTGGTGCTCTATCTCATCCTGGGCATGTTCTTCGACTCGATGGCGATGATGCTGCTGACGCTGTCGTTCGTGGTGCCGATCGTGCTCAAGCTCGGCTATGACCCGATATGGTGGGGGGTGACCTTCGTGCTGCTGGCGGAAATCGGCCTGGTGACGCCGCCGTTCGGGCTCAACCTGTTCACCATCAACGGCGTGCTGCCGAAGTTCTCGGTGATGACCATCGCGCGCGCCTCGCTGCCGTTCCTCGCCGTGATGCTGTTGATGATCGCCCTGCTCATCGCCTTTCCACAGATCGCGCTGTGGCTGCCGCGGCGATTGTACTGACATGAGCGGCGCCATCCTCGGCGGCGCGATGTTGCCACACGCGCCGCAATTCTTCACCCAGCCGGAAACGGAGGACCGCGCCACCATCGCCCGGGTGCAGCAGGTCGCGCGGCACATCGGCGAGCGCCTGAAGGCGCTCGCGCCCGAGGTGTGGATCTGCATCTCGAACGACCACGCGTTCCAGTTCTTCCAGCGGGTAGCGCCGCCGTTCACGCTCCACGTCGGCGCCCGGGCCGAGGGCGAGTTCGCCGGACGCCGCTTTTCGCATCCCATTGCAAGCGAGCTCGCCTTCCGCTTGGTCCGCGAGCTCTACCGCATGGGCTTCGACCCCGCGTTCACCAGCACCGCGCAGGCGGACTACGCGCTCGGCATCCCGCTGGCTCACGCCGGGATCGACGGGCCCATCCTGCCGATCTTCGTCAACGCCTACCTGCCGCCGCAGCCGCCGATGGAGCGCTGCTACGCCTTCGGGCGTGCGCTCGCGCAGGCGCTCGAGCGCAGCGGCGTGCGCGCGGCGCTAATCGCGAGCGGCGGCATGTCGCATTTCCCCGGCACCGAGCGCTACGCGAAGCCCTGCCTCGACTGGGACCTGCGCACGCTCGAGCCGCTGAAGCGCGGCAACCTGCGCTCGCTGCTGGGCTACGACGAGCGCGAGCTGGACGATACCGGCAACATCGAGCTGCGCTGCTGGGCGGTCGCGGCCGGGGCGCTCGGCGAGCGCAAGCCCGACGTGGTGCAGATGGATCCGAGCTGGCACCATAATTACGCCTCGCTCGGCTGGTGGTCGCCACCCTCGAGCGAGGCGCTCGCGCCGCATTATCCGAGCATCGCCCCCGGGCTGGTAAATCTGAGCGAAGCGCTGCATCGCCTGGCGAACGACGCCAGCGCGCGCCGCCGCTATGCGGCCGATCCGGCCGCGTTCTGCACCGAATGCGGGGTGAGCGGTGCGCAGGCGGCGGCGCTCGCCGCGATGGATATCCGGCGGCTGAATGCCCTCGGCGTACACCCCCTGCTCGCGTTCCTCGCCGACCTGCACCTTACTCGAGAGAAAAACTAGTCGATGCGCAGCGCGCCGCGACCGTACTCGTTGTTCGCCTCGATCAGCCGCGCGAGCGTCGCCATGAACAGGTCGCGCTCCTTCTGGCTGAGCGGCGCGCACAGGCGGTCCTGCGCGCGCTGCATGCTGGAAAACATCGCCGCCGTCAGCGCCCGGCCGCGCGCCGTGATGCGCGCGAGCCGCGCGCGCCGGTCGCGCGGATTGGGCTTGCGGGTCACCAGGCGCCGCTTCTCCAACCGCGCGAGCACTTCCGCGGTGCTGGTGCGGTCCAGGCCGAGCTCCTCGGCGAGCGAGCCCTGGTCGAGCGCGCCGCGGATGGCGAGGGCGGTGAGCAGGCCGTACTGCACCGGCGTGAGCTTCCAGTGCTTGCACTCCTCGAGGAACAGGGCGACATGGATCTGATGCAGGCGCCGGATCAGGTAGCCAGGGCGCGACCACAGCGGCAGCCGCGGTTCGCGCACGGGAGATTTCATGGCGCGCGAGTCTAACGCCTTTCCGACTGCCCTCGATATTGCGCGCCGCGTGGCCGGCGGCGAGGTGTCCGCGCTGCACGTGATCGAAGACTGCCTCAAACGAATTGACAAGTTGCAGCCGAAGCTGAACGCTTTCGTCACGGTGAGCGCCGACGAGGCGCGTGCGCAAGCGGTCCAAATCGACCGTGCGCGCGCCGCTGGCAGGAAGCTCGGGCCGCTCGCCGGCGTGCCGGTATCGGTGAAGGACATCCTGAATACCAAGGGCGTGCGCACCGCCTGGGGCTCGCGCCTGATGGAAGGTAATGTGCCCGCGGAGGACGCGGTCGCCGTCCAGCGGCTGAAGGACGCGGGCGCGGTGATCGTCGGCAAGACCACGACGCCCGAGTTCGCCTACAAGCTGCTCACCGACTCGCCGATCTCCGGCATTACGCGCAATCCGTGGAACGCCGAATTGACGCCCGGCGGCTCCTCGGGCGGCTCCGCCGTGGCGGTGGCGGCCGGCATGGGCCCGCTTTCGCTTGCGACCGACGCCGGCGCCTCCACCCGCCTGCCGGCGGCCTGCTGCGGCATCCTTGGCCTGAAGCCCACTCTCGGCCGCGTGCCGCACAACCAGGTGCCCGACGCGTTCAACAGCTTCATCCACCTGGGCGTGATGGCGCGCACCGTGGATGATTGCGAGCTGATGCTGGAGGCGATCGCGGGGCCGCATCCGAGCGATCCTTATTCACTGGTTTCTGACAAACATAGATCGGACACGCTGCGCATCGAATGGCGGCCGCTGCTCGGCAATACGCTGCTCGACGACGAAGTGCGCCGCCTTTGCGAGGAGACCCTTGCGGTGCTCGGCGAAGTGCGCACGGTCGACGAGCCGTTCGAGAACGCCGAGGCGCCGTGGCGCGTGCTGCAGCAGTCGAACTGGGCGGCGCGCTACTTCGCCAAGCTGGCCGAGGTCGAGTCGAAGATCGAGCCGGGCTTCGCCGCCGGCATCCGTGCCGGGGGCGCCTACACCGGACAGCAACTCCTCGCGGCGACCGTGAAGCGCACCGCGTACTTCCGCAAGGTGCAGGGCTGGTTCGAGCGCTGCGATCTCGTCGCCACGCCGACGATGAGCCGTCCGCCGCTCTCGGCGACGCACGCCGTGGACCAGCCGATCACGGTGAACGGCAAGCCCGCCGGCGACCTGCGCGTCGCCTGGGCGCCTTACCTCAACGTGTTCAACCTCACCGGCCACCCGGCGCTCAGCGTTCCGGCGGGCTTTACGCGCGAGGGGCTGCCGGTCGGCCTGCAGCTGGTGGCGCGCTGGCACGCCGAGGCCGACCTCTTCGCGGCCGCCCGCATCGTGGAGAAAGCCCGCCCGTGGGCCGCGCACCTTCCCCGGGAAGCCGCATGAGCCTGTTCCTGCGCGGCGTCGATTCGCTGAGCTCGGCGGCCGCCTGGATCGCCACCTGGTGCGTGCTCCTCGCCTGCGCGGTCAGCGCGGGCAATGCCATCATGCGGTATTCCTTCTCGGCCGGCTCCAACGCCTGGCTCGAGATGCAGTGGTACCTGTTCGCGGTGATCGTGCTGTTCGGCGCCTCGAAGACGCTGCGCCTGAACGGCCACGTGCGGGTCGACCTCATCTACGGGGCGCTCACGCCGCGCGGCCAGGTATGGCTCGATCTCGTTTGCCTCTGCCTGTTCCTGCTGCCGGCGGCGGGTCTGCTCGCCGCCATGTCGTGGACGCTGTTCATCGAGTCGTGGCGCATCGGCGAGATTTCGTCCAATGCCGGCGGGCTGCTGCGCTGGCCGGTCAAGCTCGTGCTGCCGCTCGGCTTCGCGCTGCTCGCCCTGCAGGGGGTGGCCGAGATCGTGCGCCGCGCGGCGATGCTCACCGGCGCGCTGCCCCTTTCCACCCAGTATGAGCGGCCGGCGACTTAAAGAGGCGATGGTCGAAAACATCGCTCCCATCATGTTCGCCGGTCTGATCGTGTTCCTGCTGATCGGCTTCCCGGTGGCGTTCTCGCTCATGGCGCTCGGCCTGTTCTTCGGCTTCGTCAGCATCCAGGCCGGCTTGTTCACGGTCGACTTCCTCTCCAACCTGCCCCTGCGCGTGTTTGGCATCGTCTCCAACGATCTCCTGCTCGCGATTCCGTTTTTCACTTTCATGGGCACGGTGCTCGAGCGCACGGGTCTGGCCGAAGACCTCCTCGAAAGCGCCGGGCAGCTCTTCGGCAGCGTGCCCGGCGGGCTCGCCTATGCGGTGATCATCGTCGGCGCAATTTTCGGCGCGATCTCGGGAACCATCGCCGCCTCGGTGATCGCGCTCGGCATGATCGCGTTGCCGGCGATGCTGCGCTACGGCTACCACGTGAAGACCGCCACGGGAGTGATCGCGGCTACCGGCACCATCACGCAGCTGGTGCCGCCGTCGCTCACGCTGCTGGTGCTCGCCGACCAGCTCGGCAAGCCGGTGGGCGACATGTACGCGGGAGCGATCGGGCCGTCGATCGTGCAGACGGTGGTCTTCATGCTGTACATCCTGGCGCTCGCCTGGCTGCGGCCGCACTGGGTGCCCGCGCTTCCGCCGGAGGCACGCACGCTGCGCGGCTGGGCGCTGTACAAGCGCGTACTGTGGGGCGTGGTGCCGGCGATGAGCCTCATCTTCCTGGTGCTCGGCACCATTTTCATGGGGCTGGCGACGCCCACCGAGGCCGGCGCCATGGGTGCGGTCGGCGCCGTGGTGCTGGCCGCGATTCGCGGCCGGCTCACGCGCAGCCTGATCTGGCAGGGCATGGAGACCACCATGCGCCTGTCGTCGATGGTGATCTTCATCCTGATCGGCGCCACGGTGTTTTCGCTGGTGTTCCAGGGCGTCAACGGACCGCACTGGGTCGAAGGGCTGCTCGGCGGCCTGCCCGGCGGCCAGGTCGGCTTCCTCATCGTGGTGAGCCTGTTCGTCTTCGTGCTCGCTTTCTTCCTCGACTTCTTCGAGATCGCCTTCATCGTGGTGCCGCTGCTCGCGCCGGTGGCGCAGAAGCTCGGCATCGACCTCATCTGGTTTGGCGTCCTGCTGTGCGTGCTGCTGCAGACCTCGTTCATGCACCCGCCGTTTGGCTTCGCGCTCTTCTACCTGCGCGGCATCACGCCGCCCCACATCCGCAGCGGCGAAATCTACCTCGGCGCGTTGCCGTGGGTGGGGCTGCAGCTCATCGTGGTCGTGCTGGTGATTACCGTGCCGCAGCTGGTGACGATGTTTTTCGACGCCGGCCCGGTCATCGACATGGAGAAAGCCGGCGAGGATGCTAGAAGGCAGATCGAGCGAGCGCTGCAACCCCAATAAACTTCAACCGGAGGTGGGAACCATGAAAAGACGCGATTTCTTAACCCGAGCGGGCGCCGGCGCGGCGCTCGCGGCAGCCGCGGCGCCCGCGATCGGGCAGGCGCCGCAGATCCGCTGGCGCATGTCGACCATGTGGCCGAAGAGCTTGGACACGATGTACGGCTCGGCGGAGCTGTTCGCCAAGCGGGTGGGCGAGATCACCGACGGGCGCTTCACCATCCAGTCCACCGCCGCGGGCGAGATCGTGCCGCCGCCGCAGGTGTTCGACGCCGTGCAGAACGGCACCATCGAGTGCGGCCACGTGCTCTCGTCGTTCTTCTTCGGCAAGAATCCGGCCATCGGCTTCGACGCCGGCATGCCCTTCGGCCTCAACGCGCGCCAGCAGGCGGCCTGGATGTACTACGGCGGCGGCCTGCAGGCGCTGCGCGAGGTGTTCGCCAAGTTCAACATCGTGCAGTTCCCGGTCGGCAACGTCGGCGTGCAGATGGGCGGCTGGTACCGCAAGGAGATCAAGTCGGTGGCCGACCTGCAGGGCCTCAAGTTCCGCATCGGCGGCATCGGCGGTGCGATCCTCGCCAAGCTCGGCGCGGTGCCGCAGCAGATCCCGCCCGGCGAGATCTACACCGCGCTGGAGAAGGGCCTGATCGACGGCGCCGAGTGGATCGGGCCGTACGACGACGAGAAGCTCGGCTTCCACAAGGTGGCGAAGTTCTACTACACGCCGGGCTGGTGGGAGGGGAGCGCGCAATGCACGCTCCTCGTCAACCAGAAAGCCTGGGAAGCGCTGTCCGCGCCCTTCAAGGCCGCCGTGGAAACCGCCTCGGCGGAGCAGTACATGATGATGCTCGCCCATTACGACGCGGCGCACCCGGCGGCGCTCAAGCGCCTGGTGGGCGGCGGCGCGCAACTGCGCACGTTCTCGCGGCAGGTGCTCGACGCCTGCTACAAGGCGACGCAGGACGTGCTCGGCGACTTCGCGGCGAAGAGCGACGAGTTCAAGAAGATCTACCAACCCTGGCAGCGCTTCCGCGACGACCAGAACCTCTGGTTCCGCGTCGCCGAGCATACGCTCGACACGTATCGCTTCAACGTCGGCACGCCGCCTAGCGGCGCGGCGAAGAAGTGAGCGACGGCAAGAGCGGCCAGGGAGTCGGCGCGCGCGTGCCGCGCAAGGAGGACTCGCGCCACCTCCACGGCCGCGGCAGCTTCGTGCCCGACCTGATCCTGCCGGGGCAGCGCGAGGTGGCGTTCTTCCGCTCCCCGGTGGCGCATGCGCGCATCACCGGACTGCGCCGGCCGGCGGCCACGGAGGGACGCATTTTCTTCCGCGAGGACATGCCGGAAGTGAAGGCCATC
>Ga0190270_10001649_pt1 | contig 10499 bp, 9 predicted proteins | sample Popmic320T_FD_133748 | JGI IMG/M metagenome (GOLD analysis project Ga0190270, IMG submission 133748) | Populus adjacent soil microbial communities from riparian zone of Weber River, Utah, USA - 320 T | ecosystem: Environmental > Terrestrial > Soil > Riparian zone | place: USA: Utah | collected... | reverse complement strand
CCTGGACCGTCGCGGATTTCACATCCCTATGGATACAGCAGACACTCGATGGCGAAACCGTCGCGGTAAGATCTTTTCTGCTCATACCGATTATTTCAGCCTTCATGGCATGGGCCGAACTCCGATCGTTAAGAAAGCGCCGCGCCACAAGCAAGCAGCCTGGCCCTTCTGTCCCGGGGGCATAATAGTTTGACGGCCCAGGCGATGAAGGCCGATTCATATGTAGTTCTTGATTTTTCTGGTGCCCCCGCAGGGATTCGAACCCCGAACCAACAGATTATGAGACGGTTTGAGGGGCATCAACAAGACGAGACGAAGTGAGATGAAGCAGTACTTACCGAATCCGCAGCCGTCAAAGTTTTTTACATCTGGTTACGTCTCAGCACGCCATCGCGCCATAATCGCGCCATCGGGATCAAGATATCAATGTCCACTTTTCGGCCATCCAACAAGTTTGGCGAGTGAAATCTGAGCGACCTTGCGTTCGCGAATTCGGTCAAGGGAGTGTGCCTATGACGTCGTAGTCAAACTAACCAGCGTTACGCGGATTTCAACCCGTCGGCTCTCGTAACAGGCTCGGCTCAGGGTCAGCTATCGAATAGGTCCACAAACTTACAATGCTGTTTGATGAATTCGGCAAGCTCTTCTTGAACAACCACGATTTCCACAACAAAACTGCGTCCTTGCAGTATCATCGCGGCAACTCCCGCTGAATCGTCTAGTGAAACACTCACTAGCGGAATCTCCTCTCGCCGTCCGTAGTATGAGCGAGAAAGAAATTCGTTATCAGCTATCCGCGAAAGGACGTTATCGTCCCGCAGCTTCAATTTCGCTTGCTCGAAAATCTTGCGCCACATTCTAAGGCGCTCACCCTTCATGTCGACTATTTCGGAGATAGCCCAGTGGAGATTGGAATCGAATACACTAAGTTGACGCTCACATGCCTGAATGTCTTGCAGAAACTCAAGAAGACACGAGGCTAATTCTTCATGAATTCTTATCAAAGCGCTAATATCGCTGCTAGTTCGATTCCCGAGGGCCTCGGCTAAGTCTAGAAAGTGTGTGGATTTTCTCGCGATGTCGCTCAAGCCGATATGCAGACGCAGTAGGGCTGGACCAGCCTTTCGAGTTTGATTCGAGTGGACTGAGTGGGAGGCTAGTTGCCGCACGAACGAGGTGAGCTGTCCGATCAAGCTATCGAACACGTTGAATCTCCCTTATTGCGCTTATTGAACAGCTGGCGCTCCATGTGACTAAAGGATGTGATCTGATGAGAGAGCCTAAGTGCCAGGAGCGATTGATTTATCGCCGACCTCTCCCAATGCCCAACCAGCGATACGTCCGGCCTCGAAGATCCCTTATCGAACAACTGGCACTCCAAGCGACTAAAGGGTGTGAATCTGATGTGAGAGCCTCAAGTGCCAGTAGCGATGATTTATCGCCGATCGCTCCCAATGCCCAAGCTGCCATACCTCTGACCTCGAAGCTTTGATCCGACAAGGCGAGAATTAATGGGTCAACAGCATTTGCAGCGCGTAGGCTGCCAACAGACTTGGCTGCTTCGCGTCGCATTTTCGGATCGGCAGATGTGAGCAGGACATCGCTAAGAAGAGGAACGGCCTCGACGTTATAACATCGACCCAGAAACCTGACAAGACCAGCTTGCAGATGAGGTAAGGCTCTTCCAAAATAACCTATGAAATCAGAAGAGGCACGAGTTCGGTCTAGCGAGAACATCGTGCTTGCGGCATGACGCGCCACGAGTTCGCTTTGATTCGAAAGCAGTTTTGCTGTCTCGGGATATGCAGTCACATCACGCACACGCTCTAGTGCGACCAAGGCCGCAATTTGACGCTGCTCATCGGAACTTGTGAGCTGTTTAATGAGAGGCGTAGTAGCAAGCCTCGTGCGAGAGTGTCCCAAGATCACGATCATCGTGGTTGGCGCGATGTTTTTCTGGAGGAGTTCTATAACAATGGATTCTCGTTCGGCGTCAGCACCCTTGAGTGCTTCGACCATCGAGTAAACAGAGTTGTTCCTGTGACCAGACTGCATTACCGCCTCGAACAAACAGGCTAGTAGGGCCACGTTGTGCTCCGTTGCAGGTGCATCTACGAGATCCTTCACCACCCTGTCGACAAAATATAGCCAATCGCGTGCCGAATTGTATTCACACTTCACATGTTGACCAATAATATGAGCCACCCTGATTGCGTGGTCAGGCTCTTGGCGACGAAGCAGCTCACTACCAACAGAGAGCGCGTCACTGCGGCTTTGCTGGATCACATCTGAGATGGCGTCAAAGGTGTATTGAGGATCCACGTTAATAGCGACGAGTAAAGCTATTTCTAGACTCAAGGTCGGCGAAGCGAAGCGTCGCCACTAATTACGTCTGCGATGTCAAAGCCTAATGCTGTGAGTGCGAACACGTTACCTTTGTGACCCTGTGACTCCAGAATCTTATTGGCAACTAAAGCATCTAAGGCTCTTTTCCATTTAGCGACGGTTCGCGGAGATTGATCTGGGCAAACATTCGAGCCGCCGGCTTGGAAGATCGTGCCGCCATATGTCGTTACGTAGAGAAGACGTCCATCCGGGTCTTTTGCGACTTTCAAGACCATTTCCCTTGCCTCGGATGTGAGGTTCAATCCCGCCATTTGATCGACATCGGTCGAAACGAATTCTTCGTTGTCATCTGTGTCATCAATGAGCAGCTTTTCAATTTGTCGTCGGAATGTCATCCAACTCGTCTGAAAGTGACCTTCAACCATAGCAAGATCATGCTTTGAATCAAGCGCATGCTGATTAAGCGATCTAATCAGTTTCCACGTATCTTCACGATCCGCGGTCGTACACTGCCATTTTCCAAGAGGGCCGTCAGCAAGGATGCTTGGTCCAAGGCCAATAAGGTATGGGCAGATCAGCACGTTTGGACCATTATTGGCGATTGCGCCGGTCTCATAATAGATCCAAGGTGACCGCACATTCTCCATCGTCAAACATATGATGCAAATCCGGGTTTGCTCCAACACTCCCTGCAACTCATTGAACCACTCCCGCCCTTTCGCAATGTCCTTGCTCGACATCCATGGCTCGATTCCAGGAAGTATCGTTGGTAACCATTCGTGGAGAGCGGAAGCAGCAACCCGGCTCTTTTCTTTTGACCAACTCAAGAGAACGTTCATCTTGTATCCCGTTTCGTTTCGACGTAACACGGCAGACGCTACAACGGTAGGAACCTAGCACAGGTTTGCTATTCAAATCTATCACTCTGAATCAACTGTTTCGTTTCGATCAACCCTCTTAACTTTGACGAGCTAAGGGCACAGTAGGAATCTCTGTTAAGATGGGTTTTGACGCGTCACCCGGACATTCAGGAGTAGTTCTCTACGTTGTAAACACAAACAGGAGTGACAGTGTGATCGTGCCTATGTACAGCTTTTTTCAGTTGACCGAGGATCGGAATGAACGAAACAAAAACCAAAAAACGTCTCGTTTCGCCTTACGAATGACAAGGTTTTATCAAGGGAGGTCGGTGTGTTGGGGAGCGCTAACTCTTTAAGCGCCTCCCACAGTGAGAGACTCTTATTATTGCGCTCAACGCCTTGTTTCACTGCGCTTTCGCCGCTTAGTTCCCGGCCCTAAGACTCTCAAGGTTTTGCGATTGGGCTGTGCCTTGTACCTCTCAAGCGCGCCTTTAAGTAACTGGCGCGGCTCATCCCAAGGCTTAAGGTCACCCGACAAGTATATCTCGTACAACTCCCGCGCCAGTTTGTGTTCTTCGGTGTAGGGCCAGACCATTCTGATTCCGTCTTGCAGAGTGTTAATAACTCTCATGCTTCCTTCCGGGCCGCCCGCGATTGCTTTTTTGAGGACGAACAATAGATGAGCGAGACAGTCCGCTGCGCCGGGATCATTACAGAACGCAGGGTCAAGAATGATTTCCCAGGTTTCTTTATCGGCGAGTAGGTTTCTGCAATTGCAGTTTTGTTCGTTTGCCTCGCTCATGATACCTCCATTGCGCAGAGTCGTTCGGCCTCTACCGGCCGTTTGCGAACTATTGTCACTCGACATTGTTATACGGATCTAAACTATTGTCAATAGACATTAGTTGGAGAAAATGGGCCGGTAAAACGTTTTGCGTCGACAATAGATTTCCATATAATTCAGAGGTGCCTAAAGCCAAGCATGACTACATATCGACCACGGAGGCTGGTGAGATTCTAGGAATCTCCCGCCAGCGTGTTCTCAAATTGGTGCAGGACGGCAGATTGAAAGCAATAAAAGTTGCCAACGTTTACCTGATTAAGAAAGTCGATTTGGTGGATGTTAAGGACCGGAAGCCGGGACGACCAGCCACGAAAAAAAGAAAAACCAAGCGCAACATGTAAGCCGACTTACGATGGCACCGCTCCCGTAAGGCTTAATCCGCTTGGAATCCATACTAGGGGTTTTACGGGCAGCGCGTACAGACACTAGACCGCGCCGCGGAGGTTTACGCAAATGCTCGTTTTGGTGCAAAATCAGTCGCAATTTATGCCCAATAATTCGAAGTCAGTACTAAAGATTCAATCAGTCGAAGTTGAGCAACTATTGCTTGACCCGGATAATCCGCGCCTCGAATCCATTGCTACCGGCCCAACTCAAGAGGAGCTCGTGAAGGCGATGTGGAAAGAGATGGCTGTGAGCGAGGTTGCACTTTCGATTGCCGAAAACGGCTTCTTTCCAGAAGAGCCCTTGTTCGCCATCTCTGCGCCGAAAACCTTTGCTGCCAAGGAGAAAACACTTACAGGCGATCTATCCAAGCCACGTTACATTATTGTGGAAGGCAATCGGCGACTGACAGCAGTAAAATTGCTTCGAGACAATGACCTAAAGGCTCGCATTCGAGCCACCGACCTTCCGTCAATCAGCAAAAGCCGCCGCGACGAATTAGATACTCTTCCGATTTCGATTTATCCGAACAAAGAATCGCTGTGGGAATACTTCGGCTTCCGTCACGTTAATGGCCCAAAAGAATGGGATTCTCTGAGTAAGGCCGCCTACATCGCGCATGTCGTTCGAAACTTCCACAAGTCTCTCGATGTCATTGCGAGGAAGATCGGCGACCAGCACAGCACTGTTGAGCGCATATACAGGGGTTATGTTCTTTTGGAACAAGCGGAAGAATCCACGAAATTCCATAGAGATGACCGCAATCGAAATAGATTTTATTTCTCGCATCTCTATACGGCTGCAAGTTACCCGGAAATTCTCAATTTCCTAGGTACCGATTCGAGAAAGTCATTGGCCCCCAATCCCGTTCCGCGTAAACACCTTTCCGATCTTGAAGAGTTCATGATGTGGTTATTCGGAAGCAGAGAACGCGGAATGGAGGCGGTCGTAAGAAAGCAGAATCCCGACCTCGGTTATTTGCGCGCCGTGATAGGGAATCCTCAGGCCCTCGCGGCTTTGCGCTCTGGGGTTCGCCTAGAACGCTCCTTTGCCATTAGCCTAGGTGATGAGCGAAGGTTTGAAGAAGCTCTGGCTGCTGCGAAGGACTCGCTTCAAGAAGCGAAGGGCACTGTCACAACCGGCTACAAGGGAAGCCGGGATCTTCTGGAACAGATGGAATCGATTATCCTGCTGGCAGCTAGCATCGAACTTGAAATGAAGGGCGTAGCCAGAAAAGTAAAGGCTAAATGATTCCGATCTCATGTCAACTCCCGTCATAGTTCCTTTCCCAGAAGACTTTCAAAAACCCGAGGCGTTGGCCGACTGGTTGGAACTCACAGCCATTCATGCGGCCGATCAAGATGCAAGCATAGGCGACGTCCAACGAGAATTGGATCGCCTTAATCATGGAAACCAAGAGAGTCTCCTTGGAAATGTATTGACCGAAATCGACCGTAGAGTAAAAGCGACTGGTGCAGCGTATCCCTTTGACCGAGGTGCAACATCTATTCAGTTGAGAGGCTCCGGAAGCGATTATCCAGCTTATTTTTTCTGCCTGGCTCTTTCCTACTTCGGATGGAAAATACGAAAAGGAGTTGTTGAGAACCCTTGGCTGCTGTTCGAAGAGTTATCATTCTTCTCGGCAAAACATTATTTGGCAGGCAGTGCCCTTCTTTTCGGAACAAGCAGCAGGCAAGGCAGGAAGGCAAAGGGAGTTTTCAAGATCAAGATTAATGCGTTGGTCGACGCCTTGGGCGAGGGCCAACCTTTCAGCTCCACAAGAACCTTTTCAACCAAAGACAGCAAGCTTGACCTGGTTGCTTGGAAAGGGTTCGAAGATGGGCGGGCAAGTCAAATCATCATATTTGGCCAATGTAAGGCGGGTGCTACATGGCACACTCAATTGCAGTTTGAGCCCGACGTGTTTTGGGATCAGTGGATGACAGGCGGAAAAGGCAAGGTGAGTCGACTCCTACGATCGATATTTGTCCCCCACAGAATTTTTGACGACGAGGAATGGGAGCACCGAGCTCGCGAAGCCCGGCTCTTGTTCGACCGGTGTCGAATCGTAAATCATGCTCATCCGGATACAGCAACAGGGACTTTCGCAGATCGACTTCTAGTATGCTGTCGAGCAGAATGGAAGTTGCCAGTCTAATCTATGCGTCATCGTCTTCACTCTATCTGCCCGTACTTTGCCATGTTCCCTGAAACGTTCGTGGAGACTCAGCTCAAGAGATTCACGACAGAAGGTGATCATGTTTTCGATCCCTTCAGCGGCCGTGGAACAACCCTGTTCGAATCACTATTGCACGGCAGATGTGCGTCGGCTGTTGACATAAATCCTGTCGCCTATTGTCTCTCAAAGGCGAAGGCCGCCGCTCCGAGTCTTAACGCTGTTGTGAGGCGCGTTAAGCGATTGCATCAAGTGTTTGAAAGCGAGAGCAAGACCGACCTTCAGGAGACTGCCTCAGATCTTCCTCCCTTTTTCAGGAGGGCCTTCTATCACTCCACGTTACTTGAGCTTTTGTTTTTGCGCCGAGCACTGAAGTGGCGAAGGAGTGTGGTCGACAACTTTATTGCGGCGCTTATTCTCGGATCCTTACATGGTGAGATGGATCGCCCTGTCTACTTTAGCAATCAAATGCCCCGGACAATTTGTTTGAAGCCGGAATATTCCATCCGTTATTGGCGTAGTAATCGATTGTTTCCTCAGAAGCGCGAAGTGTTCAATATGCTTCTCGCCAAGGCCAAGTTTCGATTAGACCATGGCAAGCCAACGCAGCGCGGACTGGCTAAACAAAGCGACGCAAGAAATGCTAGCAAACTTTTTCCGGAATTGACCGAAAGTATACGACTGGTCGTCACATCACCACCATACCTTAACGTCACCTCGTTCGAAGAAGATCAGTGGTTACGTCTGTGGTTTCTTGGGGGAGAACCGAATCCTACATACGGCCAAGTTTCAAAAGATGATCGTCACCAAAATGCTATTCGTTATTGGTCGTTTCTAACCGAAACATGGCGAGGCATTGCGCCGCTTCTCCGCAATGATTCTGTTCTGGTCATTCGCATTGGAACAAAATCACTTCCCGTTGAGGAAGTCACGAATGGCCTTCTTTCAAGTTTCACTCTCGTCTTTCCTGCCAAGCGTTGGCTGCACCGACCCGCTATCTCGGTAATTCGTGGAAAGCAGGCACGTGCCTTTAATCCGAATGCGGCAGGCTGTCAATACGAGACCGACTTTGTTTACTCTCCCTTTGCTCGCCGCTGATTTTCACATGTAGCCAATAATCGTTTGTTGCTCAAATCTGACCAAACGATCTGAAGGCGATATTCGGACGATCATCCGATAACGGCGCATTATGTCCTGGTCAGACAGGCGTCGCGCCATCTGAAGATGCGATGTCCCGCCAACCCGCAACGGCACATAATGAACGTTATCGTACGCCCGGCGATGGAGATGTTTTGAGGCGTTGGTCAGCGCCTTTTTGGTCGTCGCGCCTGAGGCCATCTCCTCATTTTTCAGAAGGAAACCAACTTCAGCCGGTCAGGCGTTCCGCCGAAGCAAATAGCGAACCGTGCGCGGCGACCATGAACGGCAGTTTCCGCGAAAACGAAATCAGGTTGCCAAATCAGGTGGGCAGACAAGATAGAGCTCAGAAATCAAATTCAATTCCCCTGTAAGTCATTGGCAATCAACAACTCTAGAATCAGGAATCCTTTAAAATAATCCTGAGAAAACTAGGAACTGGTGGAAGCTGTTTGCGGTCAATCAGTTGTGGCCTTTTTTTGCGACCGATTTTGTAAGTCAGGAATTACAAAAACGGATTTCAAAAATGGGTGGAATTTCGTGTGATCGAGAAGAGAGTCAGACTCCTCGAACCAGGAGGAACATGCGGCTTACACGCTCGTCACAGTGGTTTCTTCCACGGACGGTTGATCGGGCGGGATGATTTCTCGCTTTGTTAGGTCGGAAATCTGTTCGAACACGAACCTGTTGGGAAATGCATACAAAGTTGTAAATCCCGACAGGTTCATGCGTTTGTGAGAGGAACTTTCCGATCTCCCGCTCAGACGTCCGATGAATTTCTTATTCCTTTAAAAAAGCTCTGTTCTATTAAATCGTTCCTCAACGTCTAACGCTCCTTCAGTTGACTTTTCAAAGTGGCACATACCTTGTAATGGTCGAGCGTTACCATGCTCGACCAAAACTTAGACCTTAAAGAGAAACTAGCAAGCGTAATTGATCGCGCTACGCAGGACGCGATTGCGCTCCTACGAGTAGAGGCCGAAGCTGAACCTGCCCCGGCGGAGCCAATGCTTGAATGGATGACTGCTACGCAACTCGCCCGCTATTGGCAGCTCATGAACGCGCACGATGAACCCACGACCGCCGGGATGATGAAATGGGTTAAGCGTTCAGAGAGTGATCATCCTTTGCCACATGCTTACATGGGTGACCTCTTGCGATTCAACCGAACCGAGGTTGATTTGTGGGCAAGGGAAGAAGCGGAACGCCGACGGATGCAGAATGAAAAGCGCCGTCTGAAGATCGCGTGACAGCAGACAAGGTGACACCGAACCCTTCTGGATTTAGAATCGAGCCACTTTGACGGCTGTGATTCCTTAACCAGAAGGGAGAGCAGTCGAATGGCAGTTTACAAACGATACAAAGGAAGGAAACTCAAGCGCTCGGACCGCGATTGGGACAAAGCGACCTGGTGGATCGAGTTTAGTCTGCAAGGTCAATACATCCACAATCGATTCCCGGCGCTCGGACTCAGGCTCAAGCGGAACGAGCCGAGAACCAACTCAGAGAGGCAGTCTACGAACGGAGATATGATCCGGGAAAGAAGCTCTTCTCTGAATTTGTCGATGAGACTTTCTTACCATGGTCGAGAGCCAACAAGCGAAGTCACCGCGAGGATGTACAGCGCTCTGTTACGCTCAAGGATTACTTTGGTGAGAAGCATCTGCGGGACATCAAGCCAATGATGATTGAGAAATTCAAGCGGGAAAGGTTGGCAACGCCGACCAAGCACGACACGGAGGACCGGCCGAGGCCGCGCACTCCGGCGAGTGTCAATCGCGATCTCGCTTGTCTTTCGAAGATCCTCTCGATGGCTTTTGATAATGAACTGATCGACTCGAATCCGATGAGGCGGGTGCGCCTGCTGAAGGAGGGCCCGGGCCGAGAGAGGTTCATCACCGCAGAAGAAGAAAAGAGATTGTTTGCGCAACTCACTGGCAGACGAGATCACATTCGCTCCGTTGTCATGATCGCTCTTAACACGGGCATGAGGCGCGGTGAGATTCTCGGTTTGCAATGGGAACACGTGGACTTTCTCGCTCGGACAGTTTTCATCGCCAAAAGCAAGACCGGGAGGACTCGAACTATTCCGATGAACGACATCGTCTTTAAGGAATTGATGACGCTCAAGCAGGACGCTGGACCGAAGGAGTTTGTGTTCAGCAATGCCCGCACGGGTGTGAACATTGATTCCATCAAGACAGGCTGGCGGAATGCTTGTGAAGATGCGGGGCTCGTGAATCTTAGGTTCCACGATACTCGTCACACCTTCGCAACACGTCTGCGAGCAAATGGCGTTCACGAATGGGACATTCGAGACTTGCTCGGTCATACGTCAGTGCGGATGACGAGTGTTTACACTCATCAGACACCGGCAAATCTATGTCAGGCGGTCAATACGCTTGGACGGAGTAAGCCGGCTAAGGTGGTGAGATTCAAACGGAGGAGCATGTCAGGAACGTCTAACCCATCCGCTACCACGGACGGTACTGACCTCATGACCCGCCGATCCCGCACTTCCCAAATCGCGCCATCTTCGCGCCATCGTGAGGTTGAACAGCTAATCGCACAACAGCACGAAGACATAAATGTAAGACAACTCGCCAGTTGATTGGTGCCCCCGCAGGGATTCGAACCCCGAACCAACAGATTATGAGTCTGCTGCTCTAACCGTTGAGCTACAGGGGCACAACAACTTGCTAATCGCGTAAGGTCAGTTTAGTGAGCCAAGCGAGTTTAGCGAAGTCTTTGT
>Ga0190270_10001648_pt1 | contig 10499 bp, 5 predicted proteins | sample Popmic320T_FD_133748 | JGI IMG/M metagenome (GOLD analysis project Ga0190270, IMG submission 133748) | Populus adjacent soil microbial communities from riparian zone of Weber River, Utah, USA - 320 T | ecosystem: Environmental > Terrestrial > Soil > Riparian zone | place: USA: Utah | collected... | reverse complement strand
TGACCGGCGCCTCCACCTGCAATCCCCGATCCGTCTGGTCGGTGATGAAGCCGAAGACGGTGGCCCCGCCGCCTGCGGCGACCACCGCGATCAGGGTCGCGGCAGAGACGATCAGCGCGCCGCCCACGACGGCGAGGCGGCGCCTGACCGCGATCACGGCCGCCGCGATCAGCGCTGCCGGCCAGACCTTGATCCAGGTGGCGAGGGCGAGCAGGATCGAGCCCAGCCACGGACGCCCCACCAGCCACAGGCATCCCGCGATCGCGAGCGGCGCCGTGACGCCGTCCAGGCGGTACATCCCGACGGGTCCGAGGAGGAGGATGAAGGCCAGCCAGAATCCCGCCGCGGCGTTGCGCCCGGTCGAGCGACCGGTGCCCACCAGCATCCCGAACGCGAGAGCGTCGCAGATGGTGATGAAGATCGCCCACGCGACCTCGTAGCCGGCGATCCAGGCGAAGCCCTGAGCGAGCACCAGGGGGACGAGCGCGAGCTGAGGGTATATCCACGGCTCGGTGATTCCGACGATGGCGTTGCCGTCGATCGCCCAGGTCGACCACGGCTCGTAGACGTTGTGGACGTCGCCCATCGGCTGGTTCGGCAGAACGAACCCGAGTGCCCACACGGCGATGTGCACGATCGCGAAAGCGATCCACAGCACTGCACGCCTCGACACGGGTCGATTGTAGGTGGCGGCCGTGCGAAAGCAGGCCAGGGGTGTGGGGCGGAGCCCCACTGGGAGCCGTTCACTGGTGAGTCGACAGCGCCTCGGCCACGGCGCGCGGGAGGGACTCGGCGACGTCTCCGGCCGTGATCGGTCCTCCCTCGGGACCGAGGTCGCCCGCCCTCAGGGCGGCGGCGCGCCCGTGCAGCCAGACTCCCGCGGCCGCGAGGTGAGCCAGGTCGATCTCGGGCGACCCGGCCGACGCGACCGCGCCGATCGCTCCCGCGAGCACGTCACCGGTGCCCGCCGTCGCCAGCCACGGCGTTCCGACCGACACTGCGGTCGCCCAGCCGTCCGCCGACGCCACGATCGTGACCGCGCCCTTCAGGACCACCGTCGCCCCGAGCGCGGCGGCGGTCTGGACAGCGGATGCGGCGCGGGCCTCGTCATCCGTCGGGGAGTCCTCGGCGAGGCCGAGCAGCGCCCGTAGCCGAGCGTGCTCGCGTCCGTGCGGCGTGACGATCATCGGGGCCTCCGCCGACGGCACGAGGTCGAGCGCTCCGGCGTCGACCACCACCGGCAGCGGCGACGAGAGGATTCCACGCAACGTGGTCGTCTCGACATCCGTTCTGTGCGTTGGATCCGTTCCCGACCCGATCAGCCATGCCTGCACCCGGCCGTCGGCGGTCACGGTCTCCGGCCGTCGCTGGAGCACCAGCGCGGTCGGGGTCCGAGGCCCGAGGTAGCGCACCATGCCGACGCCGGCGCGCCATGCCGCCTCAACGCCGAGCACCGCCGCACCGGGATACGTCTCCGACCCCGTTCGCACGCCCAGCACTCCGCGCGTGTACTTGTCGTCGGCGGCGGTCGGCTTGCGCAGCACCCGCGCAGTGTCCTGCACCGTCCACGACGCGATCATGGCGACACCCTACTCGCGACCGATGCTCGCGACCGGACGCCTCGCGTCGGCCGGGCCCGCTCACGCGGGGCGTCGGGTGGCGTCCTGCACTTCGCCGATGAGCTCCTCGATGATGTCCTCGAGGAACAGCACCGCGGTGATCTTCCCTTCGTCGTTGCTCACCCGCGCGAGGTGACGGCCCGCACGCCGCATCAGCGCGAGGGCGTCCTCAAGGTCGGTGCTCTCCCGCACGGGCACCATCTGATGGATCCGCTTCGGCGGGATCGGCTGGACGACGTCCGCCGAGGCGTCCGGTCCTTCGGCGGCTCGCAGGACGTCCTTGAGGTGCACGTACCCGGTCGGGAGGCCCGCGGCATCCACGATCACGTAACGCGAGAAGCCGTGCTTGGCCACCGACCGCTCGATCTTGTCGGGGGTCACCGATTCGGGCAGCGTCACGAGCTGGCTCAGCGGCACCGCGATGTCCTTGGCCTTCTTGTCGGTGAACTCGAGCGCGGCCGAGACCGTGCCGGACGCGTCGTGGAGCACGCCCTCGATGCGCGACTGGTTGACGATGGTCGTCACCTCGTCGAGGGTGAACGTCGAAGCGGCCTCGTCCTTCGGCTCGACGCCGAAGAGCCGCACCGCGTGATTGGCGATCCAGTTCAACGCGACGATTACCGGGTGGAACAGACGCGAGACCCAGACCAGCGGGGTCGCGAACATCAGCACCGCACGATCGGGCACCGAGAATGCGAGGTTCTTCGGCACCATCTCGCCGAACACGACGTGCAGGTATGAGACGAGGAGCAGGGCGATCAGGAACGCGATCGTGTCGACCATCGCCTCGCCCAGCCCGGTCAGCGCGAGAGGCTCGGCCAGCAGGTGGTGGATCGCGGGTTCGGAGACGTTCAAGATCAGCAGCGAGCAGATCGTGATGCCCAGCTGCGAGGTCGCCAGCATCAGCGTGGCGTGCTCCATCGCGTACAGGGCCGTCTTCGCCGCGCGCGATCCGCGCTCGGCGAGCGGCTCGATCTGCGACCGGCGCGCCGAGATGACGGCGAACTCCGCCCCGACGAAGAACGCGTTGAACGCGAGGAGCACCACGAGCCACGCGAGACCTGCCCAATCGCTCACGAGCGCTCACCCCCTTCGCTCTGGACGTGCTCTTCGACCGGCATCGGGGCGTGCGTGAAACGGACGCGATCGACGCGACGGCCGTCCATCCGCTGGACGTCGAGCGTGCCGTCCTCGATCTCGAGCGAGTCGCCCACGACGGGGATGCGTTCGAGGACGCTCATGATGTAGCCGCCAACGGTGTCGTAGACGTCGCCCTCCGGGATCCGGATGCCGGTGCGGTCGCGCACTTCGTCGGGGCGCAGCTCGCCGGGGAAGATGAGGGAACCCTCGCTGCGGACGATGCCGGTGCGACGCCGGTCGTGCTCGTCGAGCACCTCGCCGACGATCTCCTCGACGAGGTCCTCCAGCGTGACGACGCCGGCGGTGCCGCCGTACTCGTCGACCACGATCGCCATCTGGTAGCCGCGGGCGCGCAGCTCCGACATGAGGGTGTCGAGGTGCACGGCCTCGGGGACGCGCAGGGGCTCGGTCGCCAGTGCGGCGGCGGGGACGTCCGCCCGCCGATCCCTCGGCACGCCCACAGCGGCCTTGAGGTGGACGATCCCCACGATGTCGTCCATCGATTCCTCGTAGACCGGGAAGCGGCTGTGGCCGGTGCGCCGGGCAAGCTGGATGACCTCTTCGGCCGAGTCGTCGGCGCCCAGCGCGTGAACGCTCGGCCGCGGTGTCATGACGTCCGCGGCGCTGAGCCGGGCGAAGGTGAGGCTGCGATCGAGGAGGGACGCTGTATCCTCCTCGAGGACGCCGGCGAGCGCCGACCTGCGCACCAGGCTGGAGAGCTCTTCCGCCGTCCGCGCGCCCGAGAGCTCCTCCTTCGGCTCGATGCCGATGATCCGCAGCACGCCGTTCGCGCTGCCGTTGAGCACGGCGATCGCCGGGCGGAACACCATCGTGAACCCGACCTGGAACGGCATGACCAGCTTCGCGGTCTGGCGCGGGATGGCGAGCGCAAAGTTCTTCGGGATCAGCTCACCGAGGATCATCGACAGGACCGTGGCGATCGTGACCCCGATGAACACCGCCACCGGTGACGCGACGCCCTCGGGCCAGCCCCACGCGGCGAAGACCGGCCGCAGCAGACTTGAAATTGCCGGTTCCATCGCATAACCGGTGAGCAGGGTCGTCAGCGTGATGCCCAGCTGCGCGCTGGAGAGGTGCGTCGACGTGATGCGCAGCGCGTTGATGGTCATCGACAGGCGGGACTCGCCCGCGTCTCGGCGCGCTTCGAGGTCTGCGCGGTCGAGGTTGACGAGCGCGAACTCGCTCGCGACGAACAAGCCGGTCCCGACAGTGAGCAGCAGCCCCACGCCCAGCATGATGTACTCCATCACGCATCACCCCCCGGATGGGAAGCGTGGCAGTGGGGCGAGCGTCTACTGGGGGGGTCGTCCATTGTGCCGTCAAGTCTACGGCAGGGGTGGTGCGCGGAAGCCGGGCGCGGGCGTGGGCTCGCATGTTCTCCGCACTCGGTCTCCGCTCACGACTCGCGCGTCCCGCGCGCTGACCGCGCGCCGCGACCTCTCGCGCCCGCCGCCGGCCGTACCGCGACTCCTTTTCCGCTCCTGCCACAGTTTCCTGCCTCTGCGCACACAAATATGTGGCGCGCAAACAGGAATGCGACGCATTCGGGTTTGTGCGATGAGGCGGCGCGGCCGCCGCCCGTCACCAGCTGACCGGCAGCGCCTTGCCCTCTTCGTACCCCGCGGCGGACTGCAACCCCACCCTCGCCCGCTCGCGGAACTCCACGACCGAGGATGCGCCGGCGTAGCTGAACGACGAGCGCACGCCCGACGTGATCATGTCGATGAGGTCCTCCAGACCCGGGCGCAGCGGATCCAGGTAGATCCGCGAGGACGAGATCCCCTCGGCGAACAGCTCCTTGCGCGCGAGATCGTACGGGTCGAGGCGCCCGAACCGGTCGTGCACCGCCTTCGTCGAGGCCATCCCCCACGACTCCTTGAACGAGCGACCGGCATCGTCGACCTGCAGTTCGCCGGGTGCCTCGATCGTGCCGGCGAACCAAGAGCCGATCATGACGGATGCCGCACCGGCGGCGAGCGCGAGTGCGACATCTCGCGGGTACCGCACACCGCCGTCGGCCCAGACGTGGGCGCCCATGATGCGCGCAGCCTCCGCCGTCTCGAGCACCGCGGAGAACTGCGGCCGGCCGACCGCCGTCATCATGCGCGTCGTGCACATCGCGCCCGGGCCCACTCCCACCTTGAGGATGTCGGCGCCCGCGCTGACCAGGTCGTGCACGCCCTCGGCGGTGACGATGTTGCCGGCGGCGATCGGGATGCCGAGACCGAGCTCGGCGACGGTGCGCAGCGCGCGCAGCATCCCTTCCTGGTGTCCGTGAGCGGTGTCCACGACGAGGACGTCGACGCCCGCCGCGGCGAGCGCGCTCGCCTTCGAGGCGACGTCGCCGTTGATGCCGACCGCTGCGGCGACGCTGAGGCGGCCCGATGCGTCGATCGCAGGCCGGTACAGCGTCGAGCGCAATGCGCTGCGGCGCGACAGTGTGCCCACGACGAAGCCGTGGTGGAGCACGCAGACCGTCTCGGCTCCCGCGCCCACGATCAGGTCGAACGCGTGACGCGCGCTTTCGACATCGTCCGCGTCGATGGATGCCGTCCGCCCGCGTGCGAGATCGCCCAGGCGTGCATCCGGCAATGCGGTTCCGAGGCGGGTCGCGGGGACGACTCCGAGGACGGCGTCGATGTTCAGGTGGCCCCCCGAGACGTCGGCCACCACGATGCCGTGCCCGTCCGTCGCAGGCAGCAGGCGCGCTGCATCGGCGACCGTCGCCTGCGGCGGGAGCACGAGCGGCGTGTCCCACCGCACAGGCTGATCCTTGACCCAGCGGATGGCGGCATCCAGCTCTTGCAGCGGCATGTCCTGGGGAAGCACACCCAATCCGCCGCGCCGGGCGAGGGTCGCCGCCAGTCGCGCGCCGGTGACGGAGTTCATGTTCGCCGAGACGAGCGGAATCGTCGCATCGGTGCCGTCGCCGGGAGAGAGATCCACGTCGAGCCTGCTCGTGACCGCCGAGTGCCGGGGTACCAGGAAGACATCCGAGTAGGTCAGATCGACCTCGGGCTCCTCGCCGTAGAACTCCATACCCGAAAGGTTAGTGACTCTTGCCGTGCGGATAACGATGCGCGATCGTGTTCAGCCGCGGGCTTTTGCTCCCCCCGACGCCGCGCAAGACTGGGTTAGGCTTAACAGTCGTGCGTGGGGGCCGTTGGATCTCGCCCTGACGCTCCTACAGTCTTCACGAAAGCGGGCGATCGAGCGTGTCGAGCCAGGTGACGGGCGTCGGAGTGGCGAGCGAAGGGGAGTTCGGGGCCAACGAATGGCTCGTCGACGAACTCTACGAGCAGTACAAAGTCGACAAGAACTCCGTCGACAAGGCGTGGTGGCCGATTCTCGAGGCGTATCACCCCGTCGACACGACGGCATCCACCGGTCCGGCCACGGCGGCAGCGACGGGCACAGCCACGACGAGCCCGGCCGCACCCACCACGGCCGGAGCAGCGCCGCAGCCCGCGCCGACCCAGACGACCTCGGAGGCCGCGAAGCCGACCGGCGGAGCGCCTGAGCCGCACCCGGTGACGGCGCCCATCCCCGTGGTGGGAAGCCAGCCCGTCGCCCGCACGACCGCGCGGCCCGCCGCGCCGCCGCCCATCCCGGCGCAGGCGCCGACCGTGGCGCCGTCGGCGAGCACGGAGAACCCCGAGGACGACAAGGTCACCGTCCTCAAGGGAATGACCAAGACCCTCGCTCTGAACATGGACGAGTCGCTGACTGTCCCGACGGCGACCAGCGTCCGCACCATTCCCGCGAAGCTGATGATCGACAACCGCATCGTCATCAACAACCACATGTCGCGCACGCGCGGCGGCAAGATCAGCTTCACCCACCTCATCGGATGGGCGCTCATCCGCGCTCTGAAAGAGTTCCCGAGCCAGAACGTCTTCTACGCCGAGATCGACGGCAAGCCGTCGGTGGTGGCGCCCGCCCACATCAACCTGGGCATCGCGATCGACCTGCCCCGTCCCGACGGCACGCGGGCGCTGATGGTGCCGAGCATCAAGCGCGCCGACACCCTGACCTTCAACGAGTACCTCGTCTCGTACGAGGACCTCGTCGTCCGCGCTCGCGCCGGCAAGCTCACCGCCGCGGACTTCCAGGGCACGACGCTGTCGCTGACCAACCCCGGCGGCATCGGCACCGTCCACTCGGTGCCACGCCTGATGAAGGGGCAGGGCTGCATCATCGGCGCGGGTGCCCTGGAGTATCCCGCCGAGTTCCAGGGCGCGAGCGAGAAGACGCTCAACGAGCTCGCCATCGGCAAGACGATCACCCTCACCAGCACCTACGACCACCGCGTCATCCAGGGCGCCGGCTCCGGCGAGTTCCTGAAGAAGGTGCACGAGCTGCTGATCGGGCAGCGCAACTTCTACGAGGACATCTTCGCGGCGCTGCGCATCCCCTATGCGCCCATTCACTGGGCGGCCGACATCAACGTCGATCTCGCCGAGCGCGTGGACAAGCAGGCCCGCGTCCAGGAGCTCATCAACTCGTTCCGCGTGCGCGGCCACCTGATGGCCGACATCGATCCGCTCGAGTACGTGCAGCGCACCCACCCCGACCTCGAGATCGAACAGCACGGTCTTACGTTCTGGGACCTCGACCGGTACTTCGTCACGGGCGGCTTCGGCGGCAAGCGTCAGATGAAGCTCCGCGACATCCTCGGCGTCCTTCGCGACTCGTACTGCCGCACGACCGGCATCGAATACATGCACATCCAGGACCCCGAGCAGCGCCGCTGGTTCCAGGAGAACGTCGAGCTCAAGTACGAGAAGCCCGGCCACGACGAGCAGCTGCGCATCCTGAGCAAGCTCAACGAGGCCGAGGCCTTCGAGACGTTCCTGCAGACGAAGTACGTGGGCCAGAAGCGCTTCAGCCTCGAGGGCGGCGAGTCGCTGATCCCGCTCCTGGACGAGATCCTCCAGGGGGCGGCGGAAGCCGGCCTCGACGGCACCGCCATCGGAATGGCCCACCGCGGCCGGCTGAACGTGCTGACGAACATCGCGGGCAAGACCTACGGCCAGGTGTTCCGCGAGTTCGAGGGCTCCGTCGCGGTCGGCAGCAAGAGCGGCTCCGGCGACGTCAAATACCACCTCGGCACCGAGGGCACGTTCGTCGACGACCGGGGCGAGGAGCTTCCGGTGTATCTCGCGGCGAACCCGTCGCACCTCGAGACCGTGGACGGCGTGCTCGAGGGCATCGTGCGCGCCAAGCAGGACCGCAAGCCCATCGGCACGTACTCGTGGCTTCCGATCCTCGTTCACGGCGATGCCGCGTTCGCAGGTCAGGGCGTCGTGTTCGAGACGCTGCAGATGTCACAGCTGCGCGGCTACCGCACCGGCGGCACGATCCACGTCGTCGTGAACAACCAGGTCGGCTTCACCACGGTGCCCCAAGACGCCCGCTCGTCGGTCTACGCGACGGATGTCGCCAAGACGATCCAGGCCCCGATCTTCCACGTCAACGGCGACGACCCGGAGGCGGTCGTGCGGGTCTCGCAGCTCGCGTTCGCCTACCGCCAGCGCTGGAACCGCGACGTCGTGATCGATCTGGTCTGCTACCGCCGACGCGGTCACAACGAGGGCGACGACCCCTCGATGACGCAGCCCCTGATGACGAACCTCATCGAGGCGAAGCGGTCGGTGCGCCGTCTGTATGTCGAGGCTCTCGTCGGTCGCGGTGACATCACCGAGGAAGAGTACGAGCAGGCCAAGCGGGACTTCCAGAACGGCCTCGAGATCGCGTTCGCCGAGACGCATGCGGCCGAGACGGGAACATCGCCCGTCGTCGAGGACGCCATCGTCGAGCCGGCCGTCGGATCTCCCGACACCACCGGCGTCTCGCGCGACATCGTGAACCTGATCGGCGACGCCTTCGTCAACAAGCCCGATGGCTTCACCGTCCACTCGAAGCTGCAGCAGCTTCTCGAGAAGCGGCTCGACATGAGCCGCGACGGGTCGATCGACTGGGGCTTCGCCGAGCTGCTGGCCTTCGGGTCGCTGCTGGTCGAGGGCACGCCGGTGCGTCTGGCCGGCCAGGATTCGCGTCGCGGCACGTTCGTCCAGCGCCACTCGGTGCTGCACGACCGCTCGAACGGGCAGGAGTGGATCCCGCTCGCGAACCTGGGCGAGAAGCAAGGCAAGTTCTGGATCTACGACTCGTTCCTCAGCGAGTACGCGGCCATGGCGTTCGAGTACGGCTATTCGGTCGAGCGACCGGACGCACTTGTGCTGTGGGAGGCGCAGTTCGGCGACTTCGCAAACGGCGCGCAGTCGGTCGTGGACGAGTTCATCTCCTCCGCCGAGCAGAAATGGGGTCAGCAGTCCAGCGTGGTGCTGCTCCTCCCCCACGGCTACGAAGGCCAGGGACCCGACCACTCGTCGGCGCGGATCGAGCGGTACCTGCAGATGTGCGCGCAGGACAACATGACCGTCGCCCGGCCGTCGACTCCCGCGTCGTACTTCCACCTGCTTCGCCGGCAGGCGTACGCGCGACCCCGTCGCCCGCTGATCGTCTTCACCCCCAAGGCGATGCTCCGACTGCGCGGTGCGACCAGCCCCGTGAAGGACTTCCTCACGGGCAAGTTCGAGCCGGTCATCGATGACGACCGCAACCTGAACCGCAAGGCCGTCAAGCGGGTGCTGCTGCACGCCGGCAAGATCCACTGGGATCTGAAGGCCGAGCTCGAGAAGAAGCCGAACCCCGAGATCGCACTGGTGCGGCTCGAGCAGTATTACCCCGCGCCGATCGAGGAACTCAACGAGGTCCTCGACACCTACCCCGATGCGCGGCTGTTCTGGGTACAGGACGAGCCCGAGAATCAGGGTGCGTGGCCGTTCATCACCGTCGAGCTCGTCAAGCACCTGCGAGGCCGGACGATCCGGCGCATCTCGCGACCCGCGGCCGCGTCGACCGCAACGGGTTCACCCAAGGTGCACGCGCTCGAGCAGGCGGCGATCCTCAAGAAGGCCCTGACCCTGTAGCGCAGTCGACGAAACAGCGGATGCCGCGGCATCCGGTGTTCTTCACCGGCGAACTCAGTACCACAGGCTCAGGTAGGGCGTCCGAGGCGACGCGAAGGACGCGTCCAGCGCTTCGGTCGCATCGTCGTCGGCGTGAAGCAGACCCGCATCGCGCAGCGTCGCAGCACGCACTCCCCCGAGCAGGATCGACGACAGCGCGTTCACCGACAGCGTGACGTCGGCTTCGCTCTGCGCGGGCGCCACCTCCGCCTCACCGGACCCGTCCACCGTCACCTGCCACGTGCCATCGGCCCAGCCGAGCGGATCTGTCACCCGCATCGTGAAAGATCCTGGCGACGAGTACGCGCGTGCGGCGAGCACCGTGGGCACGTCGAGGATTCGCAACCAGCCGTGCTCGCCGGTCTCGACGGTCGCGCCGCGCTGATCGGCGATCATCCACCGCAGCGGTTCGTCGACGGACCGGAGGTGCGCCTTCACGACCGACACGAGGTCGTGCTCGAGCGCGAACCGCCACAGCGCGGCGTAGGCGTCCGCCGTCTCGCTGAGGAGGTAGTGCAGTTCGAGGTCGTGCTTCGTGAAGTCGGAGCCCTCAGCGCCGAGTCGATAAACGGCGATGCCGCGCGTCGCGCCTGAGGCATCCGCATAGCGCACCCCGCGCACCTTGCCGGCCTCCTCTTGGCCGGGCGCGGTACCCGACATGCGGCGCCAGAGCCCGGGCCACGCC
>Ga0190270_10001647_pt1 | contig 10500 bp, 9 predicted proteins | sample Popmic320T_FD_133748 | JGI IMG/M metagenome (GOLD analysis project Ga0190270, IMG submission 133748) | Populus adjacent soil microbial communities from riparian zone of Weber River, Utah, USA - 320 T | ecosystem: Environmental > Terrestrial > Soil > Riparian zone | place: USA: Utah | collected... | reverse complement strand
GGTCGTGGGGGCGAGCGAGCGTCCGGAGTCGTTCGGGCTCAACCTCACGACCGAAGTGCTGCGAAGCCCCTCAGCGCCGACGGTTCATCTGGTGCATCCGCGCCGACGCGAGGTCTTGGGCCAGCGCTGTCTGCCGTCGTTGGCCGACGTACCCGAGCCGGTCGACCTCGTGCTGCTCGGCGTGCCCGACGCCGCCGTCCCCGAGCAACTGGCGATCGCGTCCTCCCGTGGCGACGCCGGGGCCGTGGTGTTCGGAACCGCTGCCGGACAGGCCACCGAAGTCGCCGCCGCGGCCGGCGACCTGGCGCTCTGCGGGGCCGGGTGCATGGGCTTCGTCAACCTGGCCCGCGGCGTACGCGCGATCGGCTATGTCGAGCGTTATCCGCTGCCAGCCGGACCGATCGCGATGGTGACCCATTCGGGTTCGGTCTTTTCGGCGATGCTTCGCACGCATCGGCGACTGGAGTTTTCCCTGGCGGTCTCGTCGGGTCAGGAGCTCGTCACGACCACAGCCGACTATCTGGACTATGCGCTGGCCTTGGACGAGACGCGAGTGATAGCCCTCGTCCTCGAGACCTTGCGCGAGGTGCCTCGTCTGCGCGACAGCCTGATGGCGGCGGCCGATCGCGACATCCCGGTCGTCGCCCTGACCGTCGGAGGCTCGCCGACCGGTCGCGCACTCGTGGACGCGCATTCGGGCGCGATCGCCGGAGACGACGCGGCGTGGGAGGCCCTGTTCGCCGCGTACGGGGTACATCGGGTGGACGACCTCGACGAGTTGGCTGACAGTCTCGAGGCCTTCGCCATCGGTCGCCGCGTACGCCGCGACGGCACACCGCTGGGGGTGGCCACGCTGCACGACTCGGGTGCCGAGCGCGCCCTTGTCGCGGACGTCGCCGACCGTCTCGGGGTGCCGTTCGCACCGCTCACGGCGAAGACCCGGGCCGCGTTGACGGGATGGCTCGGCCCGGGACTGTCGGCGACGAACCCGCTGGACGTCTGGAGCACGGTCGGTGACACGCAGGCGCTGGTCGCCAACTGCCTCGACGCGTTGGCCGCCGACGACGGCGTGGGCGTCGTCGCGGTGGCGATCGACCTCGTGCCCGAATACGACGGCGACGACTCCTATCCGCTTGCGATCGCGTCGATGCCGGACCGTACCGACAAGCCGGTCGTCGTCTTGACCAACCTCTCGTCGGCCGTCGACCAGGACGCCGCCGGCCAGCTGCGTGACCTCGGTGTGCCGGTCTTCGAAGGCACCCGGTCGGGTCTCCGGGCGATCGGGCACCTGCTGGCGCATGCCGAATCGCGTCGTCGACCACTCCAGCAGCCGGCTGACGAGGAGCGTCGCGCACGCTGGATGCGCCGCCTCGCCTCCGATCAGGCCGACCTCGATCCGATCGAGCTGGTCGCCGACTACGGCATCTCGGTCGCGACGGCGCACGGAGCCGCATCGGCCGACGACGCGGTCGCAGCCGCGGACGGGCTCGGCTATCCGGTCGCGCTCAAGACCGCGACCGACGGTATCCGGCACAAGGTCGACGTCGACGGCGTACGGCTCGGGCTCACCGATGCCGACGCGGTGCGCGCGGCGTACGCGGAAATCGCCGACCGACTCGGTCCCGACGTTGTCGTACAACGGCACATCGAGTCAGGTGTCGAGCTGGCGCTGGGCATCGTCAGGGATCCGCTCCTCGGCCCCCTCGTGGTCGTCGCCGCCGGAGGAACGTTGGTCGAGCTACTCGATCAGCGAGCGGTTGCCCTGCCGCCGGTCGATGCCCAGACGGCGTCCGAGATGCTCGCGAGGCTCCTCGTGTTTCGGCTGCTCAGCGGCTATCGAGGACGGCCGCGCGGCGACCTCGCGGCGGCCGCCCACGCGGTGGCGGCGATGTCGCAGCTCGCGATGGAGCTCGGCGAGCTACTCGAGGCCGTCGACCTCAACCCGCTGATCGTGTCGCCGTCGGGTGCGATCGCCGTGGATGCCTTGATCGTCCCTTTCCGCCCCGACGTGCCAGAACCTCAAGGAGTAACCGACGGGTGAGGTTCTGGCACATCGGCGGGGAAGGGAAGTGCGATCGGGTCGGCCGCGAGCCGACTGCGGCCGTGCTCGTCGAATCGGTCGAGACCGAGATCGGCCACGTCGACGACATCGGTCTGGCCGGTTAGAGCGAGGTCTGCCGCCGCTCGGGCAACTGCCGGGCCCCACATCATGCCGTGGCCGCCGGCCGCAGCGACGACGGTGCCGCACACCGGCCCGTCTCCGTCGATGGCCGGGCCCAAGATCGGGAGGTGGTCGGGCGTGAAGTCGATGGTGGCCGCCCAGAGCTTCCGGAGCCTGAGTCCGTCGGTCGCGGGGAGCAGGCGGGAGATCCGCCGGCTCATCGTGTCGTAGTAGACCCAGTCGAAGTCGACGTGGTCGCCCGGCGCTTCGTCCGGGTTGCTCATGCCCCAGAGCACGCCGCCTTCGTCCGGCCGCCAATAGATTCCGGATGCGACGTCGAAGATCATCGGCAGCCGGTCGGCCGCGAGGTCGGGATGCGGTTGGGTGACGACGACCTGATGTCTGGCTCCGCCCGACGGGATCCGGACGCCCGCGGCCTGCCCGACTGCCGCCAGGGTCGGACCTCCGGTGAGCACGACGCGCTCCGTCGCGATGTCACCGGCAGTCGTGCGTACTCCGACGACGCGGTCGCCCCGCCGGATCAGGCCGACGAACGACGTCCGCTCGGCCACGGAGACGTTCGATCGGACCAGCGCCGCCGTGTAGGCGAGAACGTTGCGCGGCGGGTCTATGTAGCCGTCGCCCGGCGCGTACGAGCCGCCCATCGTCTGGCCGCGTGCCATCGCGGGGTTGAGGTCGTCGAACTCGTCGGGGTCGACCCACCGTACGTCGAGGCCGAGCCCTTGCTGCATGGCGATCCGGTCCTTGGCCTGCTCGACCTCGGCATCGTCGAAACAGGGCATGAAGTAGCCCTGCGGGACGAAGCCGGAGTCAATGCCGAGCAGTTCGGGTTGGTTCGCGTAGAAGGCCCGGCTGTAGAGACCGAGCCGGATCGCCGTCTCCGTGCCACCCTGGGCTCGCACCATGCCAGCGGCGCGCGAACTGGCACCCGAGCCAAGGGTGCGAGCCTCGATGAGGGCGACTCGCGCCAGTCCAGACTGGCGCAATGACCAGGCGCACCAAGCGCCGATGGTCCCACCGCCGACAACGACCGCGTCGGCCGTGCGCGGGAGCATCGCGCTGCTGGCCACAGCACATCAGCGTCACATAGACTGAACAGTCAGTCAATACACGAGTGCTGGAGGCCCGATGTACGGCCTGTCCGCCGCTGACCTGGAGATCCAGGGCCGCGCCCACGCCTTCGCCGATGAGCTCATCCCCTTCGAGGTCGAGGCCGAGGCAAACGACGGGGGGCTGCCCGACGCCGTCGAGAAGGCACATCACGAGCGGGCTCTCGAGCTCGGCCTCTATGCGACCAATTTACCCCGGTCGGTCGGCGGTCAGGGCTGCACGATCCTGCAGCAGGTGTTGGTTCAGGAGCAGGCCGGTCGGGTGACCAACGCCCTCGGCTGGTGCATGGATACGCCGCCGAGTTGGTGGCCCGAGGTCGCCAACGATGTCCAACGCGAGCGGTGGCTGCTTCCGACCGTGCGGGGCGAGATGTCCGAGTGCTATGCGATCACCGAGGAGGACGCGGGATCCGACGTCACCGAGATTCGGGCGACGGCCCGACGCGACGGCGACACCTACGTACTCGACGGGGTGAAGTGGCACGTGACGTCGTTCGGCTCCGCGGCGTACGTCTTCTTCCAGGCGGTGCTGACGACCGGGGACTACGCCGGGCAGCAGGCGCTGTTCGTGGTCGATGTCGACGCGCCGGGAGTACGCGTCGTCCGGACGCCCGAATACAGCCACACCATCGCGCATACGCATCCGATCGTCGCCTTCGAGGGCGTACGCGTGCCGGCCGATCAGCTCGTGGGCACCGAGGCCGACGGTATGTCGTTCGTCTACGAGTGGTTTCGCTTCGAGCGGCTCATGGTCGCGGCCCGCTGTCTGGGTGCCGCCCAGCGGTTGGTCGACGAGTCGACGGCGTTCGCGAAGCAGCGGGTCGTCGGCGGTGTGCCGTTGAGCGAGCGGCAACTCGTCCAGGCCATGCTCGCCGACAGCCTGACCGAGCTCTTCGCCGCCCGATCGATGACCTACGAGACCGCACGCTCGGTCGACGAAGGGGTCGACGTCAAGGTGCTCCACGCGCGGTCGTCGATGGTCAAGCTCTACGCCTCGGAGCTCGCCGGCCGAGTCGCCGATCGAGCCGTCCAGATCTTCGGCGGACGCGGCTACATGCGCGACAACGTCGCCGAGCGGCTGTGGCGGGAGGTCCGCGTCGAGCGCATCTGGGAGGGCGCCAGCGAGATCCAGCGCCTGATCATCGCCGACCAGCTCGCCAAGCGCGGTGCATCGGCGCTGGTGTAACGACGCGTCCGGTCAGTCGTGGCGGGGCACCCGACGGCGGTAGTACGCCCAGGTGAGGACGAGCAGCAGGGGACCCCAGAGGTTCAACGGCGCGTAGCAGGCGAGCATCAGGGCCGCCCAGGCGTCGTTGCTGAACGTGATGCCGATGCCGTCGAAGGAGAAGAACACGTCGCGGAAGCCGTAGGTCCAGATCAACATCAGCGAAACGGATCCGAGCACTGCCGGTACGACCGCGGCCATCGGCGGCACCCGTCGTCCGCCGACCAGCGGAATCCAACGCGGCACGACCTCGCCCCACGCCCGAACCAGCCCGAATGCCGTCAGCGCCACCGCCTCGGCGACGATGCTGATGCCGACGATGTAGACCGCCTCCCATCCCTCGACGTGCATCGGTCGGCCGGTGTCTTCCAAGACGCCCATCGAGAAGCCGAGGGCAACGCCGACCCGCCACAATCCGGAGGGGCCGCAGCGGCCTGGTCGGCCACCGCGTCGAGTACGGCCGTGTAGGCGGTTGGGACCGTAACCGTGAGCGTGACGGTCCGATCGTCGGCCGGCAGGAAGTCGAACGTGAAGAACGAGCAGCAGTCGGACTCGCGCTCGGTGAGCTCTTGAGCGGTCGCGTGGGCCGCTCGATCGAGCCGCAGGTGCAGCGTCGTCGGATCGACGCGGCGGACATCGCGTACGGCGCTTGCGAAGAGCTCGCCGAACTCCGCGACCCGCAGCGGCTGTTCGGCGGTGGGCAGCGTGCAGGCGTCAGGCACCCAGTCGACGTCGGTTGGTTCAGCCATGCCACTCCTCGAGCCGCCACCTGCAGAAGTCGTTGATGACCAACAACGAGAAGTCGGCTCCGAATATGCCCGGTCGGTCCTGGCGCGTTCACCCGGTGTGGGTGATGCCGACCAAGCGGCGTCGTCGACAAGGTGAGAAGCGGTCCTTTGTCGAGACCGAACCGAGGAGTGCCCATGACCGACGCCCAGAACGCGACGGAGCAGGACACGATGCTGTTCGGCAATCGCTTCCTCACCCAGGAAGTGCCGTCTCAGACGTTCCCGGAATCTGGAATGCCAGGCCAGGACGCCTTTCGGCTCGTGATCGATGACATTGCTCTCGAAGGCTTGCCGGTCCGCAACCTGGCGACGTTCGTGACGACGTGGATGGAACCTGAGGCACAACGGCTCATCGCTTTGAACCTTCAGCGCAACTTCATCGACCACGCGGAGTACCCGCGCACGGCCGAGATCGAGCAGCGCTGCATCCGGATGCTCGCCGACCTCTACCATGCGCCCGGCCCGACGACCGGCGCGCGCACCCAGGGCTCGTCCGAGGCGATCATGCTCGGCAGCCTGTCGCTCAAGTGGAACTGGCGCCGTCGACGCGAAGCGGCCGGCGAGTCGACCGCGAGCCCCAACCTGGTGTTCGGCGGCGACGTCCATGTCGTCTGGGAGAAGTTCTGCCGCTACTTCGACGTCGAGCCGAGGATCGTGCCGTTGCAGCCCGGCAAGTACACGATCGGGCCGGAGGACGTCGAGGCGTACCTCGACGAGAACACGATCGGCGTCGCAGCCGTGCTGGGCACCACGTTCACCGGGCACAAGGATGACATCGTCGGCATCAACGATCTGTTGGGACGGGTCAAGCAGGATCGCGGACTCGACATTCCGCTCCATGTCGACGCGGCGAGCGGCGGATTCGTCTGGCCGTTCCTCTACCCCGACTCGCCGTGGGACTTTCGGCTCGATCAGGTCCGCTCGATCAACGTCTCCGGGCACAAGTTCGGCTTGGTCTATCCGGGGATCGGCTGGCTGATCTTCCGAGAGGAGTCCGACCTCGCCGACGAGTTGGTCTTCGAGGAGAACTACCTCGGCAAGACGGACAAGACGTTCACGCTGAACTTCTCGACCGGCTCGGCGATGGTGCTGGCGCAGTACTACAACCTCATACGCTACGGACGTGCGGGCTACGAGTACATCATGCGCAACATGCAGACGAACGCCGCCGCACTTGCCGAGAAGCTGTCCGCCATGGGCAACTTCGAGCTGATCGGGGAGGACACGGAGCAGTTGCCGCTGGTTGCATTCCGACTCACGGACGATTCGTCTTACAACGAGTTCGATATCGCGTGGCAGCTGTCGGCCGAGCGCGGCTGGATGGTTCCTGCGTATACGCTCCCGCCGAACGCCCAGGACGTGACGATCATGCGAGCCCTCGTCAAGGAGACGTTTAGCCGCGAGCACGTCGACACGCTCGCCCGCGACATCGAACAGGCCTGCCAAACCCTGGCAAAGAAGGGCGGAGCGCACGAGGCCGAGCGCCAGCAGATGATCATCGGCAGTGGCCACTGACAACCCGTGGTGGACAGCGGAGTCAGAAGCGACAACAGACGGCCGTCGCGTCGTCGTGAGCCTTACCGGCGAAGCGGCCGGCGGCCCGCTGGTCCTCACGACGCACGCGCTCGATGACGGCGGTCGGTCCCTCCTCGTGGAGGAGCCGCATCAGGTCGGTCCACCGGAGTCCGTGCCGTTCGACGAGTCGGGTCGCGCCATCGGTGAACAGGCCGGCGTGGTTGAGCCGCTCCCGAGCCATCGAGCCGGTCAGGGCTTCGTCCGCCGCTGCTGGATCGGTGCTGGCGACCCAGAAGCCTCCGACTGTGTTGCGTTGCTCGCGGACGATCTCGACGCTGTATCCGGGCAGGTGATCGACGCGATTGTCGTGGATGACTTCCGTCGACCCGTCGCGGCAGCCGAGCACGATCGGGGAGTCGGCCAGTACGAGGTAGTCCACGACGTCGTGTCGCTCGCGGAGAATCGCGAGCGTCGACGACGGACTGTCCGGGTTCGCGAGGTCGCATGTATGCGCGTGCTCCGACACGACAACCTCGATGGCACCTCGGAGCGTGTCCGCGAGGCTGTCGGGCCGGGTGAGTAGGAGCCGGGCCAGCTCCGATCCGAGTCGGCCGGTCAGCCAGGGCACGTCGTGGACGCAACCCGTGTCGACGCCCGGTGCCGGTGTCGCCCCATCGAGCACGATCGCGAAGTCTGGACCGGTCACGACGAGATCCTCGTTGCGTACGTTGCCTGGCGCCGGCTCACTCGCGTGGCAGATCAGCATGCTCGTATTCAAGCCGAGAAATGGCGCGCCGATTGGTCGAAGGGTGGGTTACGTTCGCTGGTGATGACTGAGGTCCGCGTCCGCACGGCCACGACGCTCGATGCGGCTGAACTGGTCGATTCGATGGCCGCGCTCTTCGCCGAGGACGCCGGTGAGCGCGACTCGACGATGAGTGTCGATTATCCGCGGCTGTTCGGAGTGGACGGGTTCACTGAATTAGTGGCGCTACCGGACAAGCTCGTCTTGGTAGCGGAAGCCGACGGGCAAGTGATCGGCCATCTCACCGGTCGCGTCGACGAACCATCGCCGATCCGGCTGGTCGCCGTCGCGACGTTGGCAAGCATGTACGTACGACCCGCTCATCGAGGTGAGGGCATCGGTGCACGGCTTGTGGAGATGTTCCGGGGGTGGGCTCGAGAGCAAGGCGCCGACAGGTTGGCCGTCACCGCTTATGCAAGCAACGACGGTGCCGTCCGGTTCTACCGACGGCAGGGCTTCGAACCGATGTCAACGGTTCTCGAAGCGACTCTCTGAGCGCCTGTCCCGAGAGGTGGCGGTTTGCTCCGCGCTCCGGCGGGTACTCGCATCGCGGAGGTAATCGTGCGTATCAGAAATGTGCGGATCGGAATTGTGCTCGTCGTGATCTGGCTGCTCATCGGAGTGATCGCCGCCTGGCAGCGGGGTTATTTCGATGGCCGGAAGGACCCCGACTGTGAGCGTGCCAGCACCATTGCGGTGACGATCATCGCGGGGCCGCTCAACTACGTCGGGGCGAACCCCAAGGTCGACGAGTGCGATCTGCCTGAGCCGTCTCAGTAGACGCGCTCAACGCGGGCATCGGGCCTCGCGGCAGCCCTGGCACGCTGACTCGGGTGGAGACGATTGTTCCTTCCCTTGATCGGTTGACACGCATGTTCTGGCGGGTCAGGGGTCGGCCCGTCGACCTGTCCGGGTCAGAGCGGTGGCTGTCGGCGCCGATGCACGATGCCGAGACCATCGGCGACAACTGGCTCGTTGCGGCGGCAGCTGCGCATGGCGGCACAGTCAGCGAAACCGTGTCCGGAGGCTTGTTGGCCGACATGTCCGACCTGGACGGCCCGGACTTCCGAGCTGACGACCTGCGACCGGAGATCCGGGACTTCTATGAGCACACCTCTCGGTGGCGCATGGAGGTGTGGACCCAATGGAGTCCGGTCTTCCAGCCCGCGGGGGAGCTCGTCTCTAGACTGTTCGGCCGTCGGGTGCAGCAGTTGGCGCTGCCCACACGACCGCTGGCCGTGGCCCACGGGATGGACAGCCGGGTGGCGGTCATCCTCGGCCCAGCCGGAGATCAGCGCGCGGCCGCATGGTTGCGAACGCTGCGGTCGACCGGTGAGTACGTTTACAGCGGTTGCTACTCGAGCCGGCTGCTGCCCGGGGCACGGCAACCCAGCGTGCATGTGGCGTTCCCGCTGCAGTCGGGCAACGTCCAAGTCTTCCTTCGGCCAAGGACGGACCACGACGGCGCCCTCGTGTTGTCCTCGCCGCGAGGGTCCTTCGGCGACAACGGAGCGTACGTGGTGGTCGAGGACGGTGGAGGGTTTCACGCCGCACGCGCACCGATCCATGAGACGTTTCGGGTCTACGTCGACGGTGAGGGAGTGCTCCGCACCGATCACGTGCTCTGTCTGTGGTCAGCCACCGTCGTCCGACTCCACTACAAGCTGATGTCGACTCATGCCAGTCCCTGAACGAGGTACAGGGCCGCGATGCCGACGGCTAGGCAGCCAAGGAGCAGTTTGAGCGCTTGTTCGGGGAGGTGTGGTTGAAGGCGTGCCCCGAGATAGCCGCCGACGAGTCCTCCCAGGCCACAGGCGATCCCGATCGTCCAGTCGGGAGCGATCGAGCCCTCGGCGAACACTGCGAGTACGGCGTAGGTCAGAGCACCGACGATGGACGTGACGAACGTGGACGCAAGAGCAGCGGGAGCAACCGCTGCGACGGCCATGCCGGAGCCGACCAGGATCGGGCTCAGGATCGAGCCTCCACCGATGCCGTAGACGCCGCCGACGACACCAACGCCCAGCGCCAATGCGAAGAGTGCTCGGGATGACGGAGGTCGATCGGTCGGCTGGCGCCGAATCGTCCGCCAGATCAGCCAGACCCCGATGGCCAGCAGGACCAGCCCGGCCACGATCCGAAAGGATCGAGCCCCGGGAAGCACGAACACCCGAATGGCCGCACCGATCATGACGCCCGGGACGGTCCCGGCGAGTAGCTGACCCGTGAGTCGACCGGTCAGTTGACCACTTCGGCGGTACTTGATCAGCGCGCCCGGTCCGGCGATGACGTTGTAGAGCAGGTTCGTCGGCGTCACCGCCGGGTTCGGGACATGCAGCACGCTCAACTGGATCGGCAGCAAGAAGACGGCACCAGACACTCCGACCGGCGCAGTGATAGCCGCGATCCCAACGCCTGCGAGGAACCCCAACAGGACATCCGCGACCACAAGCGAGGACTCTACTGTCCCGCCATCGAAGCCTCGCCGGCTCGTCGTGGCACGTAGGTGGCACGCCCACCGCGTCATCGTGGAGTCGGCCCGCGCATTGATCAGTTTCCTGCGCCGAGCCGATCTAGACTCCCGAGACCGACTGACAGAAAGGCATGGCGCCATGCGGAAACTGATCTACGGCATGAACCTGACCCTGGACGGTTACATCGCCGCGCCCGGCGACGACCTCGGCTGGGGCGGGCCGAGCGACGAGCTGTTTCAGTGGTGGCTCGACCAGGAGTTGGCGATCGGGCTGTTGCTCTACGGGCGCAAGCTGTGGGAGGCGATGAGTTCCCACTGGCCGACCGGCGACCAGCAGCCCGACGCCACCCCGGCGCAGATCGAGTTCGCGCGGAACTGGCGGGACACGCCGAAGGTGGTGTTC
>Ga0190270_10001646_pt1 | contig 10504 bp, 10 predicted proteins | sample Popmic320T_FD_133748 | JGI IMG/M metagenome (GOLD analysis project Ga0190270, IMG submission 133748) | Populus adjacent soil microbial communities from riparian zone of Weber River, Utah, USA - 320 T | ecosystem: Environmental > Terrestrial > Soil > Riparian zone | place: USA: Utah | collected... | reverse complement strand
TCACTGCTTTCCTTGGTAAGACGGGAGTAAGATAGGCTTTCGAGCAGCCGTGAGTCAAGGCTCGGGGCGGCGACTGCCCTGCGCTGGCCTTGCAAAACAGGACTTCATATGTTCTTGTTCCGTTCGTGAGTCGGAAGCGAGAATCGAATAGGCGGCGCGGCGCACCAGCCTCCACCCCACGCCGGCGCTATGTCCGCGCGACGCGGTGGCGGAAGCGGCGGTTCTTTGCGCTGCTCGAGGAGACGGGGCAGGTGAAGCTCGCGGCGGAGCTTTCGGGGCTGGGGCTAGGGTGCATCTACAAGCTGCGGCGAGCGGAGCCGGGGTTCACGGAACGGATGTTCGAGGCTCGGGTCGCGGCGGGGGAGCGCCTCGCCGGCAAGGCGCCGCCGGCGGAAGGGCCGGGAGCGGCGGACGGGCCTGAAGCGGGGCTTGGCGACGGGCTCGTCGTCCGGCGCGGGCCAGGCGGGCGGCTGCGGGCGGTGGCGCCGGCGCGGAGCTGGTGGGGGGAGCGGGACGATGCGGCGTTCCTCGGCGCGCTGCGGGCGACGGGGAGCGTGACCGCGGCCTGACGCGTCGCGGGGTTCTGCCGCCGCTCGGCCTATAATCGGCGCGAGCGGCTGCCCGGCTTCGCGGCGGCGTGGGAGCAGGCGCTGGCCGGGGCGCCGCCTTATCTCGAGAGCCGGATTCTCGCCGAGGGGCTGCGCGGGATCGACCCCGAACGATGGCAGGAGCCGGGCGAGGATGTGCCGTTCGACGCGGCGACCGCGATCCGAATCGCCGGCTGGCTCGAAAAACGCGCGGGGCGGCGCTGAGCGCGGCGCTCCAGGCGGGTGGGACGAAAAGGGGACAGTCACAGTGACTGTCCCCTTTTCTCTCAGCCGGTCGGCGTCAGGGTGATGGTTGTCGTCTCGCACAGATTGACGCCGCGCCAGTCGCCGGCCTGGCCGTCCTCGAACGTGGCCCGGATATCCCACAGGCACTGGTCCTGGCCGCGTGCGAACTGCACCGTGCCGCTGGCCCCGTTGGCGACCGTCTGGGTGCCGAGAATGTCCGGGCCCCACTCGTTCTGATCGTTCGCCGATACGTTGAGCGTCATCAGCGTCCGGCCGGTATTGTTGACGAGGGTGAAATCCTGCTGCGCGCCGCCGGCAGCGGCTTCGCTCCCGCCCCCTTCCTCGCCGGCGCCCGCATTGTCGCCGGCGGCGGCATTGCCTTCGTCGGCCGGCGCGGCGGCGTTGGCGGGCGCCGCTTCATTGCTTCCCGCGGAACCATTGTCGCTGCCGCCGCCGCACGCCGCGAGCGCCAGAGCCGAGGCGAACAAGGCGCCCCCCAGAATCCATGTCTTCATCTTTCCCTCCCCTGATCCCTGAACGCACACAAGGCCGCTCCGCTGCGCGTGCGGCGCCGGTTCGGTCGTCCGAACCCGTCAGGCGCGGGAGCTTACACGATCGTTCCGCCTTCGCAACATGTCCTCCGGCACGCCGGGAATCCGTCCCAGGATCCGATTTCCGAGCTCAGCGCGGCTTGCGGCCCCGCGGCGTCTTCGGCTTCCAGACCACCTTGCGACCCTTGGGAACGTGCCACTTGCCCGCGGCGGTGCGCACCAGATCGCAGTCGCAGGCCCGGCAGCGCGTGAAGAAATAGCCGCGGTTCCAGACCTCGCCGGGCGCGGGCCGGTGGAAGCCGAGGCGGCAGAGGAAGCTGGACGCGGTCATGGCGGCCGGAGGCTAGGTCCGGGCGCGCCGCCGTTCAAGCCGAGTGAAGCGGGGCGTGCCGGATCGGGACCGTCGCTCGGTCCGTGCTACCAAGCGGTCTCCCTCACCATCGTCAGCAAAGCACCTTGCGCATAGGGCTTGGTGAAGAACAGGGCGCCCTCGGGATAATCCTCGTGGGTCGGGCGCTGCTCGCCCGAGACGATCAGCAGCTTCACCTGCGGCCAGCGCTCGGCGACGGTGCGGGCGAGATCGAGCCCGCTGGCGCCCTCGGCGAGGCTTATGTCGGTGACGATCACGGCGGGAAGAGGGCCTTCGTCGAGCAAGGCCATCGCCTCGGCCACGCTGCTGGCACGGCGCACGTCGCAGCCGCCGTCGGCGAGCATCGCCGCGGTGCAATCGAGGACGAGAGGATCGTCCTCGACGAGGAGAATCGAGGGAGAAGCGTCGGACATACAGGACCCCTGTTCGGCCGCCGCTCCAGCGACCGGGAGCGACTCATCGTTCCTAGGCGCCTGTCCGGTTCGCCGCAATCCGCCCCGTCTCGACCAAATCGCCGCGCCGTCCTACAAAGAGGCGGGGGAAACAGAACGAGGGGACGAGGATGCAGGCGAGCGATGCGGCCTTTTCGGGGTCGATCCCGGCGCTCTACGACCGCTGCCTCGGGCCGCTCCTGTTCGAGCCTTATGCCCGCGACCTCGCCGAGCGCATCGCCGCGATCGCGCCGCGCCGGATCCTCGAGACCGCCGCCGGCACCGGCATCGTCACCGCCGCGATCGTGCGCGCCCTGCCGGACGCCGAGATCGTCGCCACCGACCTCAACGAGGCGATGCTGGCGGTCGCGGCGGAGCGGGTGCGCTCGCCGGCGGTGAGCTTCCGCCAGGCCGACGCGCAGGCGCTGCCGTTCGGCGACGGCAGCTTCGATCTCGTCGTCGCCCAGTTCGGCGCGATGTTCTTCCCCGATCGCATCCTCGCCTATCGGGAGGCCTGCCGCGTGCTGAAGAAAGGCGGCCTGTTCCTGTTCAACGTCTGGGATTCGCTCGATGCCAACCCGGGCTCCGCGGCCGCCGCGGCTGCGGTCGCGGGCCTGTTCCCGAACGATCCGCCGAATTTCCTGGCGCGCGTCCCGTTCGGCTATCACGACCCGGTCCGGATCGAGAAGGACCTCCACGCCGCCGGCTTCGACGAGGTGGCGATCGAGACGGTGGCGATGCGGAGCCGGGCCGCCGACCCCGGCGAGGCCGCGACCGGCCTCGCTTTGGGCACGCCGCTCCGCGCCGAGATCGAGGCCCGCGACCCGGCGCGGCTTCAGGAAGCCGCCGACGCCGCGGCGGCGGCGCTGCGCGGGCTCGCCGGCGAAGACGGCGCGCTCGACCTGCCGATGTCCGCGCTGGTGGTCAGCGCCCGCAACCTCTGATCGTCAGCCCCAGTAATCGGGCGGCGTCAGCATGTCCCCGCCGGCGAAGTTGGCGGACGCCATGGTGGCGGCGGGCGCGGTCGGATCCTCGAACACGAACATCGCTGCGGTCACTTTGTTCGCCTTCATGCCATTGAGGGTAATTGAATCGGTCGTCCCCCAGCTCACCACGGCGTTGCCGCCGACATTGACGATCGTGAGGTCAATGAAGCTGTCGACGCCGGCGACCCCGACGATCCCGATCGTGTCCTTCTTGGCCATGTCGGTGATGATATCGTCGCCGCTTCCGTTTCCGAACAGGAAGAGGTCGTCGCCCTGAGCGCCGGTGAGGATATCGTCGCCCCCGCCCCCGACCAGCACGTCATCGCCCTTGCCGCCGTTCAGCGTGTCGTTGCCGGCGACCAGATCGGGAAAGACGGCGGTAATATCGGGATGGGTGACGATCGGCCCGGACGTGCCGATGGTGTGGATGACGATGCTGATCCGGCCGTCGCCGTAGAGCGTGTCGCTGCCGTCGCCGCCCGAGAGACTGTCATTGCCCTCGTCGCCGGCGAGGACGTTGTTGCCACCGTCGCCGGTGAGTGTGTCGTCATAGCTCGTGCCCGACAGATTCTCGAAGCCGGTCAGGGTCAGCGCGCCGAGGCTGGTCGCCTGCGCCCCGCCCTGCAGCGCGAGCGACGCGGCGACGCCCGAGGCGAGCGGGACGCCGTTATTCGCCATGGAGAAGCTGTCGGTGCCGCTGCCGCCGTCGGCGGTGACGTCGCCGGTGGCGACCTGGACGAGGTCGTTGCCGCCGCCCGCCGTGAAGCTGTCGTTGCCGCCCTCGCCCCACAGCCAATTGTCGCCGCCATTGCCGATCAGAGTGTCGGCGAGGGTGGTGCCGGAGGCGTGCTCGATGCCGACGAGCGTATCCATGCCCTGGCCGGTATTCTGCGCGACGCCCTGGACGTTGAGGTCGACCGTGACGCCCGCGACCGCGTTGTGGAAGAAGGCGACGCGGTCCCAGCCGGCGCCGCCGTCGAGCAGATCGTTGCCGAAGCCGCCGCCGAGATAGTCGTCGCCATTGCCGCCGAGCAAAATGTCGTCGCCGCCGGCGCTGCGCAGATAATCGTGGCCGTCGCCGCCGGCGAGCAAATTGGCATCGTTGTTGCCGATGATCTGGTCGTCATGGACCGAGCCCGTGACGTTCTCGATCGAGACCAGAGTGTCGTCGCCGTCCGCCCCCGATGAGCCGCCCGCGCCGACGTTGCTGAGGAACACCTGCACCGTGCCGGACGCATTGGCGTAGCTCGCCGTGTCGGTCCCGCCGCCCCCGTCGAGCAAATCGTCGCCGAGGCCGCCCTCGAGCGTGTCGTTGCCGGGAAACAGGGTCAGGGGGTCGACCGAGCTGTAGTCGGTATAGGTGATGAACGGCCCGGAACCGCCATTGGTGGTGAGGACGGTCAGCGCGCCGTCGCCATAAAGGGTGTCGTTGCCGTCGCCGCCGCTGAGCGTGTCGTTGCCGAGGTGGCCGGCGAGGATATTGGCGAGGCCGTCGCCCGTGAGCTGGTCGTTCTGGTGGGATCCCGACAGATTCTCGAAGCCGGACAATGTCCATGACCCCTGGCCGGTCGCCTGCGGCGCCCCTTGCAGGGCGAGCGACACGGTCATGCCGGCCGCGGTGATGTCGGTGTCGTTGGTGGTGCCGAGCGTGTCGGTGCCGCTGCCGCCGGAGAGATTGTGATTGCCGGTACCGACGGTGATGAGGTCGTTGCCGCCATTGCCCGAGATGGTGTCGTCGCCGGTGACGCCGCTGCTGTCGGAGCCGCCCCACAGCCAATTGTCGGCCGCGTCGCCGACGATGACGTCGTCGAACCTTGTGCCGGAGACATGCTCGATCCCGATCAGCGTATCGCTGCCGTGGCCGGTCGCCTGCGCGACGCCCTGCATGTTGAGGTCGACCGTGACGCCGACCGTCGCGCCGACCGCGAACGAGACGCGGTCGAGCCCGCTTCCGCCGTCGAGCGTGTCGTCGCCGAGGCCGCCGTCGAGATAGTCGTGGCCATTGCCGCCGAGGATGACGTCGTTGCCGCCATTGCCGCGCATGAAATCGTCGTCGTCGCCGCCGTCGATCGAGTCATTGCCGTCGTTGGCGCGGAGCAAGTCGTTGCCGGCGAGACCGGTGATCTGATCGTCCAGGTTGGTGCCGTTGATCGTGTCGTCGCCCGGCGTGCCGATGAAAACTGGCATTTTGGTCTCCCCCCGAAGATGTCGGGAGGGCCGGCTCTGTCCGCCGCCGAGTCCCGCTCACGGCGAAACTGCCTCGAATTTCGGCACGAGTCCAGACGGCCGCGCTTGCGCCGTGCCGCCGCGGGACTGTAGAGCGTCGGCCGGCGAGGGGACCGGCTTGATGCCTGAGTTGAAGGCATTTCTGGAAGGCGGCGGCGAGGCCGGCGCGCTGATCCGCGGCCACGGCTGGGACCAGACCCCGCTCGGCCCGATTCTGGAGTGGCCGCAGTCGCTGCGCTCGGCGCTCGGCATCGCGCTGCGCTCGCCCACCGCCTCGGCGGTGTTCTGGGGCCCGGACCATCTCTTCCTGTACAACGACGCCTGGGGCCGGCTGCTCGGCGACGGCCGCCACCCCTGGGCGCTGGGCCGGCCGGCGCGCGAGGTGCTCGCCGACGTCTGGCCGGTGCTCGCCGATCAGTTCGCGACCGTCCTCGCCGAGGGCAAGGCGGTCAACATGATCGACACCCTGCTCGTCCGCAACCTCGGCGGCCAGGTCTTCGACAGCTATTGGAGCTATTCGCTGCTCCCGGTCGCCGGCGAGGACGGTGCGATCGCGGGCATTCTCGCCCAGGTGCGCGAGAGCACGCAATTCGTGCTGCGCGCGCGGCGCGACGCCTTGATGCTGCGGATGCGCGAGCGGCTGCGGCTGCACTCCGATCCGGACGAGCTGCTGGCCACGGCGTTCGCGCTGGTCGGCGAGGAGATCGACGCCGCCCGGCTCGGCTATGCCGAGCTCGACGAGGAAAGCGGGACGATCGACATCCTGCGCTGCGCCGTGGTCGCGCCGGCCAGGGACATCAGCGGCGTCTTTCCGATCCCCGATTTCGGCGGCACCATCAACGAGGATCTGCGCGCCGGCCGGACCGTCCGCATCGACGATGTCGCGCACGACGAACGCCTCCGCGATTCCGGCGTTCGGAAGCTGTACGACGGGCTGGAGGTTGCCTCCGCCCTCGTGGTTCCGATCGTCAGCGGCGAGCGCGTCCGGGCGATCATGTTCGCCCACCATCCCGAGCCGCGGACCTGGTCGGAGCATCACGAGGCTTTGCTTCGGCAGGTCACCGAGCACGTCTGGCGCGAGGTCAGCCGCGCCCGCGCCGAGGCCGAGCTGCGCCGCAGCGAGGAGCGCTACCGCCGCCTGTTCGAGCAGGCCAACGACCTCATCGTCCTCGCCGGTCTCGATCAGGTCATCACCGATTGCAATCCGGCGGCGGCGGCCGCGATCGAGCTGCCGCGCGAGGAGATCGTCGGCCGCTCGATGGAGGATTTCCTCGCCCCCGGCATGATGGACAAGGCGCGCGACATGCTGCGCCGCAAGCTCGAACATGGCGGCACCACCAGCCACGAGCTCGTCATCGTCTCGCGCTCGGGCCGGCATCTCAACTGGGAGATCAATTCGACTCTGACGCTCGATCCCGCCGGCAAGCCGATCGGGCTGCACGCGATCGCCCGCGACGTCACCGAGCGCCGCCGCGCCGAGGAGCGCCAGCGCCTGCTGGTCAACGAGCTCAATCATCGCGTCAAGAACACGCTCGCCCTCGTCCAGGGCCTCGCATTGCAGAGCTTCAAGGACGGGCGCGACATGGCCGAGGCGCGCGAAGCGTTCCAGCACCGGCTGGCCGCGCTCGCCGCCGCCCACGATCTCCTCACCCGCGAGAGCTGGGAAGGCGCGACGCTCGACCAGCTCGTCGCCCAGGCGCTCGGCCTTTACAACGGCCACGAGGCGCGGATCGAATGGGCGGGGCCGCCGGTCCGGCTCAACCCCAAGGCGGCGGTGTCGCTGGTGATGGCGTTTCACGAATTGTGCACCAACGCGACCAAATATGGCGCGCTGTCGGTGCCCGAGGGCGGCGTCGCGGTGGGCTGGACGGTGAGCGGCGATGTGCTCGCGATCGAGTGGCGCGAGCGTGGCGGCCCGCCGGTCGAGGCGCCGGCGCGGCGCGGCTTCGGGCTCAGGATGATCGAGCGGGCGCTGGCGGCCGATCTCGCCGGTGCGGCACGGATCGAGTTCGAGCCCGAGGGCCTCGTCTGCCGGATCGAAACCTCGCTCGACGATGCCGCCCCGCGCGGCGCCGAGGCCTGATGCCCGCGGGCTATTCGGGCCGGTCGCTCGCGGCCAAGCTCGGCCTGAAGCCCGGGCAGAACGCTTATGCGGCGGGCATGCCGGAAAGCGTTGCCGTCGAGATCGAGGCCGAGCTGCCCGGATTCCGCTTCGCCGCCGAGCCGTCGGCGGGACTGGATTTCGCCCATGTCTTCACCCCGTCGCGCGCCGAGCTCGAGCGCGAGGTGGCGCGGCTGCGCGCCCTGCTGGCGCCGGCGGGGATGCTCTGGGTCTCCTGGCCCAAGAAGGCCTCGAAGATGCCGACCGACATCACCGAGGACACGATCCGCGAGATCGCCTTTCCGCACGGTTTGGTTGACGTGAAAGTTTGCGCGGTCGACGGGACCTGGTCGGGCCTGAAGCTCGTCATTCGAAAGGCGTTGCGCCCATGACCCGAATCGCTCTGCTGCTCTGCCTGCTGCTGCTCGCATGCGGAGCCGAGCCCGTGCCCGCGCCGGCGGCGAACGTCCCGCCCGAGCGGATCGGCACCGCCGTCTTCGCGGGCGGCTGCTTCTGGTGCACGGAGGCCGATTTCGACGAGGTTCCGGGCGTGATCGACGCCGTCTCCGGCTACACCGGCGGCCGCAGCCGGAACCCGACCTACGAGCAGGTCTCGGCCGGCGGCACCGGCCATTACGAGGCGGTCCGAGTCCGCTACGACCGCGCGCGCGTCTCCTACGCCGCTCTGGCCCGCCATTTCTTCCGCACCGTCGATCCGACCGATGCCGGCGGCCAGTTCTGCGACCGCGGCGAGAGCTACCGCACCGCGCTCTTCGTCTCCTCGCCCGAGGAACGGCGCGAGGCCGAGGCGGCGAAAGCCGAAGCCGACCGCGCCCTCGAGGCGCCGGTCGTCACTCCGATTCTCGATCACGCCCCATTCTACGAGGCGGAGCGCTACCACCAGGACTACAAACGCCGGAACCCGATCCGCTACACTTACTACCGTACCCGCTGCGGCAGGGACGCGCGCTTGAGGGAGTTGTGGGGCGCGACCGGCTGAAGTGCCCAGCCGTCATCCCGGCCTTCGCCGGGATGACGGTCTCGGACTAGCTGCGCCTCAGCACGCCCAGAGCCGCGGATACCATCGCTTCGGTAGCGGTCGAGATCACCGCTTCGGCGTCGGGGGCCCAGAACGGGCTGTGCAGCGAGGGCAGGCGCGATGTGTCGCCGTTCACCTCCCGCCAGCGCGCCTCGGGGACGCCGCCGACCCAGAAGATCAGGCTCTGGATGGCGGGATCGGCGAGGTGATAGCGGCTGAAATCCTCGCCGCCCATGACCGGCTGCACCTGGCGGACGCGCTCGGCGCCGAAGCGCTGGCGGAAGAGCCCGGCCATCTCGGTGGTGAACGGATCGGTGTTGACCGTCGCCGGCGTATATTCGGCCTCGCGCACAGTCACCACCGGCATCCGGTCGTCGGGCACGCCCGCGGCGATCGCCTCGCCGCGCGCGATCCGGCTGATGCCGTCGAGCAGCCGCCGCCGCACCTCGGGCGTGAAGCTCCTGACCGTGATCTGGAGGTTGGCGCGGTCCGAGATGATGTTGTGCTTGGTGCCGGACTGGAAGCTGCCCACCGTCACCACCGCCGGATCGAGCGGGTTGGTCTCCCGGCTGACCAGGGTCTGGAGCGACGTGACGATGCGGCTGGCGAGCACGATCGGGTCGCGCGTGGTGTGCGGATAGGCGCCGTGGCCGCCGACGCCGCGCACCTCGATGTCGACCGAATCGACATTGGCCAAAGCCGGCCCGACCGAATAGCCGATGGTGCCCGCCGGCAGGCTCGCCGAATCGTGGAACGCGATGGCGTGGCTCGGCCGCGGGAAGCGGGTGAAGAGGCCGTCGTCGAGCATCGCCTTGGCGCCGACGCCGATCTCCTCGCCGGGCTGGGCGATCATCACGATCGTGCCCGACCATTGGTCGCGCATCGCCGCCAGCCGCCGCGCCGTGCCGATCCAGGCGGTCATGTGGGTGTCGTGGCCGCAGGCGTGCATGACGCCGGTCTCGGCGCCCTCGCGGGTGGTCGCGCGCACCCGGCTGGCGAAGGGGAGATTAGTCTGCTCGGAGACCGGCAGGCCGTCCATGTCGGCGCGGATCAGAAGGGTCGGACCCGCTCCGTTGCGCAGCACCGCGACCACGCCGGTGCGGCCGACGCCGGTGGTGACCTCGAAGCCCAATCGGCGCGCCTCTGTGGCGAGCCGCGCGGCCGAGCGCGTCTCCTGCATGCTGAGCTCGGGATTGGCATGGAAGTCCCGGTAGATCTCGATCAGCGAGGGCATGTCGGCCCGCACCGCGTCGGCGACGGGATCGGCGGCGGCGGGCGTCGCGCTCATCGCGGCGGACAGCAGCAAGGCGGCGGCGAGGGTTGGTCTGCGCATGGCGTGGGCCTTCTCAACGTTCGGGGACGAGCTCGAGCACGTCGAGCGTCGATTCGAAATGGGGGTAGGGGAAGAGGATGCGCCAGCGCCGCTCGCCGATCCGCTGGACGATGCCGGCGAGGTTGCGCTCGCGATCCCGGCCGTAGGAGATGATTCGCATCTCGTCGCCGAGCTGCAGCGTGCCGAGGAAGATCCCGCGGGTGTCGTGCTCGTGATAGAGGCGCCCGATCGGCCGCTGCGAGCCGCTCAGCTTGGTGAACTGCCAGGCCCCGTCGGCGCCGCGGGCGACCCGGCAGCGGAACGCGGGATAGGGCACATATTCGAGCCCGCCCGAGCTCTGGCTGCCGAGCTTCAGCGTCCGGCAGCGATAGTCGCCCGCGGGCAGTGCAGAGCCGCCGAGCGCCGCGTCCGGCGCGAGAAGATCGCCCTCGCGGTCGATCTCGGCGCCGTGCCCGCCGCTCCGCGCCTCGCCGAGAGCGGCGACGAACGCCTCGCGCCACTCGCGGATTCGCCGCCGGTCGTCCTCGGTCGCGATCTGCCGCCACGTCCGCACCCGCCGCTCGGCACGCGTACGGGCGCTGCAAGCGGGCGTCCCCGCCGGGGCGGTACAGGCCGGCGCCTGGGCCGCGGCGAC
>Ga0190270_10001645_pt1 | contig 10511 bp, 11 predicted proteins | sample Popmic320T_FD_133748 | JGI IMG/M metagenome (GOLD analysis project Ga0190270, IMG submission 133748) | Populus adjacent soil microbial communities from riparian zone of Weber River, Utah, USA - 320 T | ecosystem: Environmental > Terrestrial > Soil > Riparian zone | place: USA: Utah | collected... | reverse complement strand
CTCGCCTGATCCATTGCGCCGAAAGGTGGTTCAGCTGAGGCTGGCCCGCACCACGGGGTGGTCCGAGTAGTAACGGGCGTAGCCGCGCCCCGAGCACATCCCCGGTGGTCTAGACGAAGCCCCCGTCACTGGCCCCCGTCGAGGACCCGGCGCAACGTCGCGGCGAAGGCCTCCGGTTCGCCGCGCTGGCCGAACTCGCCGCCGAGGAAGCCGGCGTGATGGCTGGGGAAGATCGTGACCTCCTGACCGAGCGCTTCGGCGGCTGCGGCCGAGGTGCGTCCCGTCACCGAGCCCTGCGACTCGATCCCAGCCGCGATCACGACGCGCGTCGGCACGCCGGCCAGCATGCGGACCTCGGGGCGGTAGCGGGTGATTGCGTTCGAGGTGCCGGACAGCAGCGGGTCGTCGCGGGTCCCGTCGTCGTCGGTCGGCAGGCCGAACCGCGCCGGATCGGGTGCGGCGTGGGCGGCGAAGTCGTCGTTGAACTCCCCCTGCCAGGACGTCAGCGCGATGAACCGCGCCATTCCCGATCCCCAGCCCTCCTTGTGGTAGGTCATCTGCACGTCGCGCTCGGCCGCGAGGGCGCGGTCGGCGTCCGGCAGGATGGCGAGCATCGGTGGTTCGTGCGCCACGAGCGTGCTCACGTCATCGGGGTGTGCGACCACCAGGGCGAGTGCGCTGACCGCTCCCCCGCTGCTCGCGAACATCTCCACCGGGCCGGCACCCAGCGCCGCGATGACACCGTGCATGTCCTCCGCGTTCTGCTCGGGCGTGTGGTCGTCCCGGCCGTCGTTGCGGACGCTCCGGCCGAGCCCACGCGGGTCGTAGGTGACTACTGTGCGGTCGCTGAAGTACTCCGCGAGCGTCGCGAAACCGCTGGCGTCCATGGGTGCGCCGACCAGGAACAGCGGTGGTCGCCCGTCCACCGGCGGGAGGGGACCTCACACGTCGTAGGCCAAGGTGGCGCCCGGTGTCTCGAGCATGAGGGTGTCGGTCATGTCTGCCTCCTGTCTGCCACGCGCACCGCCATCCGCGACGCGCGGAGATTGTCGCCCCCGGAGGTGCGCACCAGGTTCGACCCTTGCAAGTCCAGACCCCGCCCGGGCCGAGAACTCATCGGTGAGGCGACCGCGACGACTCCTGGTCGCGCTGACGACATCGCTGGGCTGACGCCCCCACAGATCGCCGCCAGGACAGCGGCCTCCCTGCGGACCGACCGCCTCGGGCTCGCCGCTGAGCAGCACGTTGCAGCAGGCGCCCAGGAGAGGCTCTGGTGTGACACACATGGGGCGGGCTAGCGTGCCAACTGTGAGACGAGCACCGCACGAGAACGTCGCGACCGTGCTCGTCGCCCCATGCCTGCTCCCCGACCTCGAGCTCGCGCTGATGGCGCTGGACCTACGGGTGTGGCCGGTGCGGACCGCGCCGATCTGCCCGGATGGACCGCGCATGGAGTTCCAGGTCCGCCACCGGCTGCTCATGAAGCACCGTGGAGCGTGGGACATCGCGACCGAGTGGACGCCGGTGTGGATCGGCTTCGGACCCTCCTGGCAGCACGGTGACGAGCCGCTGCCGTGGGCGGCGCACGAGGCGCTGTGGCGGGCGCTGGACTCGTACGCAGACCAGGTGCGCTTCCATCGCCGGCTCGGCGGAGTTCCCCGTCTCCCCTGGCCCAAGGACGTACATGCCTGAGATCAGCCGCGGGCGGCCGCCTCCAGCAGCAGGCGGGCGAGCTGCTCGGGCCTGGTGATCTGCGGCCAGTGCCCGGTGGGTAGGTCGACGTACTCCACGTCCCGGATCCGGGCGACCTCGGCGACCGGCTCCTCGCCGTCGGCGACCCACTGCTGGAGGTCGGCGGCCCTGAACTCAGGGCAGACCATGGTCGCGGGTACGTCGTACCGGGCCTCGTCGGTGAGCCGCTGAACGTCGGAGGCGAGGCGCGCGGGTGACGGGATCGCCCGGACGCGGAACGCCGCCAGCCCGTTCTCGTCGAGGTCGGTGAGATCTGCGTCGTCGAACTCCGCGAAGTCCGGCATCGGAAGGTCGCCACCCTCGGTCGGGAAGCCACCGGCGACAGCCTGGCCGTCGGGCGTGGGCCAGCCGCCGATGTAGACCGCCCGGGCTACTCGACGGGGTCGTCGGTCCAGGGCGGCGTACGCGATGCCGCACCCTGCGGAGTGCCCCACGAGCAGGACCTTCTGGTCCGGGCGGCTGGCATCGATCACGGCCACGACCGCGGCGACCTGGTCGGCGAGGGTGATCTCCGACCGGTCGGCGTCGGCCGACTCCAGACCGGGCAGGGTGACCGGCTGCGGGCGGTGCCCCTCGCGCTCGAGCAGCGGCACGACCTGCTCCCACGACGACCCGTCGAGCCACAGTCCGGGGACGAGAACGATGTCCATCGCGGCTCCCTGCAGCCATGTTGCCCGGCAGTCTCGATCCACGACGTTAGCCGATGACTGGCCGCCGACCAGGCGAGGCGCCGCCGTGGGCACGGGCACGGCCGCCACTGCAGGTCGTACGGTGACAGAGGGAAGGTCGAAGGATCGTGAACCTCGTTGCCCGCGGTACTCGTGCCGGTCGCCGGCGAGGCCTGGCTGCCCTGCTCGCGGCAGCAGTGGGCTGCGCCCTCTTCCTCACTCTGACCGGCTGGTGCCGGCCACCGGGGACGACCGGGGCCCAGGAACAGGAGCCGTCGCGCTCCGTCGACCCCCAGGGCGGCGACCCGCCCGCCGTCGCGCGACCGTCGGGTGCCGGCACGCCGCCTCCGACAGCCGCGCCGCAGCGAGCGGCGGACTCGACGTACACGCTGCTGCAGATGAACGTGTGTCTGTCCGGGCTCGCCGGGTGCTGGGAGGACGCGGCCTACCCCGCCGTGGTGCGCGAGGCCGTGGCCCGGATCCGCGGTGCGCGTCCGGATGCGGTCACCCTCAACGAGGCGTGCCGGCGCGACGTCGAGCGGATCGCCCGGCGCTCCGGCTACCACCTGCGCTTCTCCCGCGTGATCTACCGCGGCTCGCGGTTGCCCTGCATCGACCCCGGCGGTCGCGGGCTCTTCGGTGACGCGGTGCTCACCCGTGCACCCATCATCGACTCGGAGCACCGTGCGTTCCGGGCACAGTCCGGCATCGAGCAGCGCCGGTGGCTGTGTGCGACCACCCGCCGCGACGTCGACGTCTGCACGACACACCTGAACACCCGGACCACCGCCACATCCTCGGCGACGAACGACGCACAGTGCGCCGAGCTGGGTGCACTGCTCGCGCGCCGTGCAGCCGCGCGGGGGTTCGTATTCGGCGGTGACGTAAACCGTCTCGGGTCCTGTGCTCCCGAAAGTGCCTGGACGCGCAGCGACATCACCGCCGGCCAGTCGCCCGGCATCCAGCACGCGTACGGAAGCCGCGCCGCGCTCCGTGCGCCCGCAGCCAGGGCGCTGCCGGCGAGGTACAGCAACCACGACGTGCTGCTGGTGCGCGCGCGCCTGGCGCCGCGAGGACGTCAGTGAACGCGCCAGTGGAGACCGATCCCCGCCCAGCCTGAGGGCTGGTCTGTCGCGCAGATCTTCGCAGAAAGGGAACGTCGGTCGGAGTCGTCGGTCGCTCAGGCGCCGCCCGCCTCGCGCGCCACGCGTTCCAGCCGGCCGTGGAACTGCTCCCACCACGCGGCGTCGCCGGGCGGCATGTTGTCGTTGTCGAGGCGCAGCCCGACCGAGCCGTCGACCAGCTCCCGCACGATGTCGGCATGCCCGGCATGCCGGTGGGTCTCGGCGATCATGTGCACGAGGATCCTGTGCAGGGTCACCTCACTGCGTTCCGCCGGCCAGTGCGGAACGTGGCCGATCGCATCCAGCGGGAGCGCCTCGATGGTGGCGTCCGCGTGTGCCCATGCGCGGTGGTACAGGCCGATGATGTCCTCGCGCGACTCGTCAGCCGTGGCCCACATGTCGGCGTTGTCCTCGGCGTCGTCGGCGAACCACGGAAGGGGCTCGTCCGACGGACGACCGAACGTCTCGCCGAAGTAGCCGATCTCGACGCTGGCCACGTGCTTGACCAGGCCGAGCAGGTTGGTGCCGGTCGGCACCATCGGCCGCCGTACGTCGTACTCGCTGAGGCCGTCGAGCTTCCACAGCAGCGCGTCGCGGCCCGTCTGGAGGTAGCGGTGAAGGTCTGCCTTGGGATCGGTTCCGGTCATGGCGGAAGTGTGCCAGGACCGGCCGTGCCGCCGCCGTCAGCGAGCCGTGCGGGCCGCCTACTTCAGCCAGGCGTGGTGGGCGACGATAGGGACCCTGTCGTACATCCGGCCGAGGCCGAGCGTGTAGCCGGCGCCGGCGAGCGCCAGGGCCACCAGCACCAAGGCGTAGATGAGGTGGTCGTCCATGAACGGGTTGTTCTCCGGCGGCAGCGCCGAGCTCCACATCAGCACCATCAACAGGGCGCCGCAGGCAGCAGTGACGCGCATCGCCACGCCCAGCATCAAGGTGAGTCCGATGCCGAGCAGGCCGAGCATGAACAGCCAGTCGGCCCACGCAGCGCCTGCGAAGCCCTGGTAGAAGTCCGCCAGCGGTCCCTGCGTCGCGGAGGAGAGGTAGCCCTCGGTCGGCGACCCGCCGTTGATCCAGGCCGCGTCGCCGAACCGGTCGACCGCGCCGGTCTCCGGGTCGACGCCGGTGGCGAAGCCGAGCGCGAACATCTTGTCCAGGAAGGCCCAGAGGAAGATCCAGCCGAGACTGAGCCGCGTCACCGCGAACACGTACCGGAATGCGCGCTGCTGCTGCGACTCGACGGGCTCGCGTTGGGTTCTGTCCGCAGCCGCGTCCTCGGGCGGTGGCACGTCGGGCGCGGCCGGCTTGGAACGTGCGCCCGACGTCACGGAGGGCGTGCTGCTGTGGGGCTTACGGAAGCTCTTCATGGGGTCCTCCTGATGACGTGAGCCGACCCTGTGCTCGCGACCCAACGCGAGGGAGCGGGCGCCGAAACCCCAGCCGGACAAGGAATCCCTGCGGTCACACGAGCGCCATCACCGGCGCAGCATCGCTATCCCCAGCCTTCCCCTCCGGCGTAGTCAGAGCCATAGCCCGGATGGGCTAGTCAGGACTCGCTGGAGGCCGGGTCTCCCCGATCGGCGGGGTCCACCTGCAGGGCTCGTTCGCTCTCGTGCACCTCCCGGTCGACCGCCGACTGGTCGCGGCCGGCGCGTACCGAGGACCGCTCGAGCGCGGCACGGCTTCGGGCCAGCCGGTCCTTCGCCCGCGACAGACTCTTGTCGGCACGGTCGAGCATTCCCTGTGACTCGTCGACGTGCGAGGTGGTGGTGACCCGCATCGTCCGTGCCCGCCGCCTGATATGCGCCTCGAGGTCGTCCATCTCGCGCTCACGGGCGTCAGCGACGCGCTCGCGCTCGTCTGCCCGGCTCTCGCGGGAGTCGGCAACCCGCTCGCGCTCGTCTGCGACCCAGTCGCGTTCGTCGGCCAGCCGGTCACGTCGGTCAGCGATCCGGTCGCGTTCTTCGGCGGCAGCCTCGTGGACGACGTCCTCGCCACCTTCAGCCTGACCGTCGCGGTCCTCGGAAGGTGCCTGGTCGGTCACTGCTGGCGGCTCGCCGGATCGACGCTGGCCCATGGACCGAGCCTAGCGAGGAAGTCATCGCAGCGGAACGGCGCGCGTCGCGGGTGCCCGCTGCCCGAGCGCCGGTCCCGAATCGCGGCATTTTCACACTACGTTGATAGACAACGGACAGACTGGCATTCGAGGATGAGTCCAGTCGTCGATCGGGGGCACCGTGGACGTGAGGCTGGCGTCGGCCACATGGCTGCGCGCCCTGCCACGTCCGAGTCGTGCCTACGCCGCCAGGGTCGCGAGCAGCACCGACACCAGCTCCGCTGACACGCACGGTCCCCTCCCCCTGCTCCGCGGCGCCGTGGTGGGGTCGTGTGCCACCGGGCTCGCGCTGACCGGCCACGTCGTGGGCGACGGCGAACCGCCGCCTGCAGCCGTCCTCACCGCGACCGCCGTCGGGGTGGTCCTGCTGAGCGTGGGCATGAGCCGGTGGCGGTGGACCTTCCCCCGGCTGCTGGCGCTGCTGCTGGTCGCCCAGCTGCCGCTGCACACCGCCTTCACGCGCGCCGAGGCCATGCCCGTGCACGCCGGCCACGCCCATGCCGCCATGACCCCCGAGACAGCCGTCGACTGGCCGATGCTGCTGGGCCACGTGCTGGCCGCCGTGGCCACCGCCGCGCTGCTGCAGCGCGGCGAGGCGTGGCTGCACGCCGTACTCGACACTCTGGGGCTGCGCGCGCTGCGGCTCGTCGACGCGTTCTGCCCGGTGTACGCCGCACCGGGCAACCCGTTCTCCCGGCAGGACCATGACCTGCCGAGCACCAACGTCGCGACCGACGCCTGGTCGCGCCGCGGCCCGCCGAGGTAAGTGAGCGATCTCGTCCGGCGACGCCTGTCGTAGGTGTCGCGCTGTTCTCACACACTTTCCTCGAAGGGTTTCATCATGCGTTCCTTGGCTTCTTTTCGCCGCGTCGGCGCCGCCGTCGCCGTCGCCGTCGGCCTGGTCCTGGTCGGCGCACTCCCTGCCGCTGCCCACGTGACGGTGTCGACCCCCGACGCCGAACCGGGCGGATTCGGCAAGCTCATCTTCCGGGTGCCCAACGAGTCGGCCGACGCCGACACCACGAAGGTGCAGGTGCAGCTGCCCACCGACACGCCGTTCAGCTCGGTGAGCACCAAGCCGATGCCGGGCTGGACGGTCGAGACCGAGGAGTCCCGGCTCCGCCCGGCGGTCAACGTCGACGGGGTCAACCTGACCGAGGCGGTCACCTCGGTCACCTGGACCGCGGAGTCCGGTGGCGGGCTCCCGCCGGACCAGTTCACCGAGTTCGAGCTGTCGGTGGGGCCGTTCCCGGACGACGTCGACTCGCTGTCGTTCCCGACGACGCAGACCTACTCCGACGGTGAGGTCATGGCCTGGGAGCAGCCGGTGCGCGAGGGCGCGGCCGAACCCGAGCGTCCGGCCCCCACCCTCGACCTCGCCGCAGCCGAGGACTCCGCAGGGCACTCGCACCAGGACGGCGCCACGACCGCCGCTGCTCCCGCACCAGCGGCCGAAACGTCGTCGGCCACCGACGACATGACCGCCAGGGTCCTCGGCGGCGTCGCGATCGTGATCGCCGGGCTGGCCCTGCTGCTGGCGCTGCGGCCACGACCGCGCAAGTCCTGACGCTCCAGCGACTCCAGCGACGGCCTGCGCTGAACGCGGCCGTCTGACCGCGACCCGTGGTGGCGGGCACCTCCGTGCCCTGCCACCACGGGTCGCGGTCGACCAGTTCTCCCTGTCCTCGGCTCGGCGAAGACGGAACCATCGTGACCACCACCGAACAACCAACGATCGAAGAGACATCCCCGAAGAGTCACCCCCAGCAGGACACCGGCAGCGCCTCGTGGTGGCGGCTGCTGGTCCTACGGCTGCACTTCTACGTCGGCGTGTTCGTCGGCCCGTTCCTGCTCGTGGCGGCCACCAGCGGAGCGCTGTACGCGCTCTCGCCGCAGCTCGAACCACTGCTGTACGAACGCGAGCTGTACGTCGCGGCGACCGACGACCCGTTGCCGCTCTCGGCGCAGATCGAGGCCGCACGTGGCGTGGAACCCGGCAGTGACCTGCTCGGCGTACGCCCGGCACCGCAGCCCGGCGACACCACTCGCGTGCTGTTCGACAACGGCGATCTGGGTGAGTCCGAGTCGCACGCGGTGTTCGTCGACCCCGGCACCGGCGACGTACGCGGCGAGCTCACCACCTACGGCACCAGCGGCGCGCTGCCGGTGCGGATGTGGGTCGACCAGCTGCACCGGTCGCTGCTGCTCGGCGACACCGGGCGGCTGTACAGCGAGCTCGCGGCCTCGTGGCTGTGGGTCATGGCCCTCGCCGGTGTCGTCCTGTGGGTGTCCCACCTGCGGCGACGGCGCCGTGCCCGGGGTGCATCGCGCGCGGAGGCGGCACCGGCGGCCATGCGCGGACGGGCCGGCACGCGCGGCCTGCACGGCGGCCTCGGGATCTCGCTGGCGGTGGCCTTCCTGGGGTTGTCGGTCACCGGGCTGACCTGGTCGACGTACGCCGGCGCGAACGTCACCGAGCTGCGCACCCAGCTGGCGTGGATGGCACCGGAGCTGGCAACTGGCAGCGCCCCCGCGGGTCTGCACCAGGGCCACGGGAACGCCGGGAGCGGCGCCACAGCGTCGGCGGTCCCCGGATCGGCCTCCGACCTGACGACCTACGACCAGGTGCTCACCGCGGCCCGGAACGCGGGCATCGACGCGGACAAGGTCGAGATCCTCGCCGCGGCGGAGTCCGGCCAGGCATGGACCGTCACCGAGGTCGACCGCGGCTGGCCGACGCAGGTCGACGCGGTGTCGATCGACCCGCAGAGCCTGGCGGTGGTCGACGAGGTGCGGTTCGCGGAGTACCCCTTCATGGCCAAGATGGCCCGGTGGGGCATCGACGCGCACATGGGGGTGCTGTTCGGGCTTCCGAACCAGATCCTGCTGGCAGGCGTCGGCACCGGTCTGGTGCTGATGATCGTCTGGGGATACCGGATGTGGTGGCAGCGCAGGCCCAGGCACGGCAGCGCGTTGAGGTTCGGCAAGCCGTTCCCCCGCGGTGCGCTGCGTCGTCTCCCGCTGCCGGTGCTCGTGCTCGCGGGTATCGGCGTCCTACTCGTGGGGTGGTTCCTTCCCCTGCTCGGGCTGAGCCTGCTGGCCTTCCTCGCCGTCGACGCGCTGCTCGCGCTGCGGGCACGGCACCGACAGGAGGCCGCGGCCGGGTAGAGCCGGCCGCTGGGTCGAGCGCGCCCGACCGGGCACAGGCGCTGCGCTGCTGAACGAGTCCGTACCCGGCCGAGCACCAGAGGAAGTACCCACCGCGACCTGCCGCTACCGACGGTGGCGGCAGGTCGCGGCGCACCCCCGTCGCGACCTCGACCCGAGCCCGCACACATTCTTGGGCAGTCAACATGTTCACGGGCCGTTGACACGGCGCGCCTACCTTCCGATCACACCGAACGAGCCGCTGGGGGGCACTCGACGACGGTCTAGTACCGCTGCGTCGTGGCCAGCGTCGTTGCCGCACAACGGACGACGAACAGAAGGACCCGACCATGCGAAGCGACCGAACCCACTCCCTCTACCGCAGCAGGCTCGTACGCGGATCCGTCCTGGCGGTGGCCCTCGTCGGACTACTGGCCACGTCGGTCTCGGCGGCGACCACGCAGGTCGGTGCAACCGAGGACAAGACGTTCGTCCCCGGCAACGTCAACCAGGCGGTCGGCGGAAGCGTGCACTGGGCCGGGCAACCGGCGGCCGGCACCGAGGAGCACAGCGTGCGCCAGGACGCCGGGATCTTCGACTCCGGAAACCCGACCGCCAACCTCAACTTCACCCGCACGTTCTCGGCCGGCACGTTCGCGTACCACTGCGAGAAGCACGGAGCCGATGGCATGCGGGGGACGGTGCGGGTGCCGCCGCAGACGCTCGCCGCCCCGGGTGGCCTGCCGTTCACGGTGCGATGGGCGGCCGCCGGCACCAACAGCGGCAACCGCTTCACGGTGCAGTACCGCGTGGGCAGCGGCGCCTTCAGGAACTGGATGGCCAACACCTCGGCGCGCAGCGCCGTCTTCGGTGCGGGCAACCGCCCGGTGCGGCTGGTGCGCGGCCGGACCTACGCGTTCCGGGTCAGCTCGGGAACGGCCACGAACAAGAGCGCGAACTCACCGGTGAAGTCGTTCCGGGTCAGCTGACCGTCTCGGTTCGCTGCCCTGCCGTGCGCGTCGGTCACGACAGGGCAGGCTGATGTCCGGGCGGGGTCAGGCCGGCTCGAAGTGCACGGCCAGCATCGCGGTGTCGTCGTCGTGCTCGGTGTCACGGCCGAGCGCCACCAGCGCCCGGTCGCAGAGCAGCTCGGGCTCCGCCGAGCCCACCGCGGCCGCCGACAACGTGGCCATGCCCTGGTCGATCGGCAGCCGGCGGTCCTCCACCAGCCCGTCGGTGTAGAGCAGGACCGTCGCGCCCGCGCCCAGGGTCACCTCGAGGTTGGCGTAGCTGACGGACCCGGCTCCCAGCGGCGGTCCCGGACGTACGTCGAGGAACTCGACGTCGCCGCCGTCGGCGCGCACCAGCGGGGGAAGGTGCCCGGCCGATGCCGCGGTCAGCCGTCCGGTGTGCGGGTCGAACAGGCACAGCAGCACGGTCGCGATCTGCTCCTGCTCCAGCCGCATCAGCTCACTGCCCATGCGGGCGAGCACGTCGCCCGGCACGAAGTCGCCGCTGATATGCGCCCGCGCGGTCGCCCGCAGCTGGCCCATCACGGCGGCCGCCTGGACACCGCGGCCCATGACGTCGCCGATCACGAGCGCGACCCGGCCGCGCTCGAGCGGAATGACGTCGTACCAGTCGCCGCCGACGTGCGTGCCGGCCGCTCCCGGGAAGTAGCGCCAGGCGAACGACAGCCCGGGCACG
>Ga0190270_10001644_pt1 | contig 10512 bp, 10 predicted proteins | sample Popmic320T_FD_133748 | JGI IMG/M metagenome (GOLD analysis project Ga0190270, IMG submission 133748) | Populus adjacent soil microbial communities from riparian zone of Weber River, Utah, USA - 320 T | ecosystem: Environmental > Terrestrial > Soil > Riparian zone | place: USA: Utah | collected... | reverse complement strand
CGCGACGTTCGTGATCTGCACCTTCGCGCTGCTCGCCATCGTGGGTTTCCGCATCGCTCTGCGCTGCCCGGATCCCTTCGGAAAGCTGCTCGCTGCGGGCATCACCTCGCTCGTCTGCGGCCAGGCGGCGATCAACCTCGCGGCCGCACTCGGGATCGCTCCGCTGACGGGTATTCCGCTCCCGTTCGTCTCCTACGGCGGCTCGAGCCTCGTGGTCTTGCTCACCGGGATGGGGGTTCTCCTTAACATCGCCGTGAATGAACGGGTCGCCAGGGCTTCGGTGCGTGATCGCGGCGGGAGGGACGGCAGGACACGTCCGGCCCGCGCTCGCAGTCGCAGAGGTGCTTCGGGAACGCGGAGTGACGGTGACGTTCGCCGGGTCGCCAGACCGCGTCGAGTCGCAGCTCGTTCCTGAGGCCGGCTTCGAGCTCGACACCTTCCCGATCTCCGGCTTCCCGCGACGCATCGGCCTCGGGCTCCTCCGTGCCGTCGGTCAGTCGGTGCGGGCGCCGTTCGTCTGTAGCCGGATCCTGTCGCGCCGTCGCCCCGATGTCGTCCTCGGCGGCGGGGGCTACGTCGCAGGGCCGATGGTGCTCGCATCGAGGCTGCGAGGCATTCCGGCCGTGCTCACCGAGGCCGATGCGCACCTCGGGCTCGCGAACAGGCTCGCCGCGCCGCTGGCGCGGCGCGTGCTCCTCGCGTACGCCATCGAGGGCCGCGACGGCGCGAAGTACCGGGTCATCGGCCGTCCGATCCCTGCGGCGCACCTCGGCGCCGAGAAGGCGGACGGGCGAGCGCTGTTCGGGTTGCCGGCGGATCGTCCTGTGCTCGCCGTATTCGGCGGCCTGGCGGGTGCGCAGGCGCTGAACGAGTTCGCTGTCGACGCGTTCGGCGAGCTCGGGCCTGCCGTCCTCCACATCTCGGGTGCGCGCGACTACGGAGCGCTGCGGCCGCGCGTTTCTCGCGACGACTACGTGCTCGTCTCCGCCACGAACGAGTTCGGGGCCGCGCTCGCCGCTGCAGACCTGGCGATCTCGCGTGCGGGGGGAACGGTCTGGGAGCTCGCGGCTGCAGGGACACCCGCAATTCTCGTTCCGTACCCGCATGCGACGGCCGACCACCAGACGCTGAACGCACGCTACTTCGAGTCAGGCGGCGGAGCCGTCGTCGTCGACCAGGCCGACCTCGAGACGGTGCCGGAGCTCGCCGACGCGCTGCTGGTCGACTCGGAGCGGCTGGCGCGCATGAGCGCGGCGATGCGGGCGCTCGCGAAGCCGGACGCTGCGAACACGGTTGCCGACGAGCTGATCGCACTTGCCGAGGCCGGCACGTGAGCCATCTCCCTCTCGCAGGTCGGCGTTTGTACTTCGTCGGGATCGGCGGCGCCGGTCTCGCGGCGTACGCGAACATCGCACGCGCGTGGGGTGCCGAAGTCGCGGGCTGGGACGTGCGCGACACGATCTTCCTCGACGCCCTGGCCGACGCCGACGTCGAGATCGGCGGCGAGCCCGCCCCTCCGGAGGGCTTCGAGGTCGTCGTCTCCGCAGCGCACACCGGACGGATCGAAGGCAGATCGCGCTCGGACTTCCTCGCCGAGCTCGTGTCGCTGCGCCCCGCGATCGTCATCGGCGGGGCGCACGGGAAGACGACGACGACGGCGATGGTGGCATACGTCCTGCGCGAGCTCGGCCACGATCCCTCGTGGATCGTCGGCGGTGTCGTGCCGCAGCTCGGCGGGAACGCGGGCGCCGGGGAGGGCTGGCTCGTCGTCGAAGGCGACGAGTCGGATCGCTCCGTGTTCGAGCTACGCCCTGAGATTGCCGCTGTTACGAACATCGAGCTGGACCACCACGCGGCTTACGGGTCGGAGGCCGAGCTCGCGGGACTCTTCGAGGATTGGCTTGCGCGCGCGTCGTTGGCCGTCCGTGGGTGGGAGCTCGAGGCGTGCGCGCTCGAGCTGCGCGTGCCGGGGGAGCACAACCTTCGCAACGCGGCGACCGCGCTCGCCGTCCTCGACGCCGCTGGGGCGGAGCGCGATGCGGCGGCACAGGCGCTCACCGCGTTCACGGGTGTCGGCCGCCGCTTCGAGCTCGTCGGCGAGCGGGGTGGCGTACGTGTGATCGACGACTACGGCCACAACCCCACCGAGATCGCGGCTGCGCTACGGACGGCACGCGAGCTCGACCCGCGTGCGCTCATTGCCGTCTACCAGCCGCACGTCTACGAGCGAACGCGCCAGCTGCACAGCGAGCTCGGAAGCGCGCTCGGCATCGCCGACGCCGCGATCGTGACCGACGTGATCGGCGGCCGTGACGCGCCGGTCCCCGGCGTCACCGGCAAGCTCGCGCTCGACGGCGTTCCTCCTCCGACACGACGAGGATGGGCGCCGACGCTCGATGATGCGGCCGCTCTTGCGCTCGGATGGGCCCGGCCCGGAGACGTGATCGTGACGCTGGGGGTTGGGGAGCCGTGGCGGATCGCCCGGGCGCTGGTGGACGGACTGCCGGAGTGAGGGCGATCGAGCGCGGCTTTCGGATCGCCAAGCTGACCACGATCGGCGTCGGCGGTCCCGCACGGGCGCTCGCGCGTCCCCGCTCGGTCGCGGAGCTTCGCGAGGCGCTGCGGTTCGCACGCGACGAGGGTGTACCGATCCTGCCGGTGGGACTCGGTTCGAACCTCCTCGCGTGCGACGACGGTGTCGATGCGGTCGTGCTCCGGCTGGAGGGCGAGCTCGCCGGGGTCGAAGTCATCGAGACGGGTCTCGTCGCGGGCGGCGGCGCGACGAATGCGGTCTGCCTGCATAGAGCGCGTGACACAGGGCTCGGGGGCCTCGAGTTCGCGTGCGCGATCCCGGGCACCGCGGGAGGAGGCGTCGTCATGAACGCCGGCGCGTACGGGCGGGACTGGTCGGACGTCCTCGCGCACGCCCTCGTCGTCACCGCGGACGGCGAGGAGTGGATGACCCGAGACCAGCTGGGCCTCGCGTACCGTCGCTCCGGCCTCGGTCCGGATCAGGTCGTCGCGCGCGTCGAGTATCGGCTCGAGAAGCGACCGCCGGAGGAGATCAGAATGACTGTTGCCGAGCTGATTGCGCAGCGGAAGGCCACGCAGCCGACGAACAAGCGGACGTTCGGCAGCGTGTTCAAGAACCCGGACGGCGAGATCGGCGCGGGCAGGTTGCTCGAGCTCTGCGGGCTCAAGGGGCATCGCATCGGAGGCGCGACGATCTCGCCGATGCACGCGAACTTCATCGAGAACGCGGACGGCGCGACGAGCGCGGACTGCGTGGCGCTGATGGTGGAAGCGCGCCGTCGCGCGCGCGAGCAGTTCGGCGTAGAGCTCGAGCGCGAGGTCGTCTTCGCAGGCATCCCCGAGCTGCCACGACTCGCATAGAGGCGGAAGCGTCGCGATTACGGCGGCCGCGACAGCGGGCGCCTTCAGGGATTCTCGCGGCCGGAGACCGCGCGAGCGGTTTTCCGCCTGTGGGCAGAGACGGTAGGAGGCGCGCTTCGTGCGCCGAAATCCATCCGTATGGCCGGGGGACGAGGTGCGCGCGGATCGCGTCGGCACGCTGCAGCGGCAAGCGTCGTCGTCCCGTTTCCGCGAGATGCGGCCGGTGCTCGCCTTGATCTCGCGCGCTTCGTCCCCTCCGGCCGCTCCCTGCTCGCGACGATCGGCGTGCTCGCTGCGGCTGGCGTCGCCTACGTCGTCGGGACGTCAACGCCGGTCTTCGCCGTCGAACGAGTCGATGTCAGGGGTGCACCGCCAGCGCTCGACCGCGAGGTCGCCGGCGCGACCCGAGGTCTCGTGGGGCAGAGTCTCGTCACGATCGACACCGAGGACGTGGAGGGGACGTTGCGCGCGCTACCGGCTGTGGCCGGCGTCTCGGTCGACCGCGCGTTTCCGAACACGCTCGTCGTGAGGGTCGCGCCCGAACGGGCAGTGGCCGTCGTTCGGCGCGGTGACTCGTCTTGGCTCGTAACGGGTGCGGGCAAGACGATCAGGCGCATCGAGACCGGGACCGAGCGAACGCTCCCACGGCTCTGGCTCGCGAAGGGCACGACGATACGTCTCGGCGGAAGCGTCCCGGCAGGCTGGTTGCCGGCAGCGCGAGCGCTCGCCGAGGCGCACTCCGTCGGCCTCGCCTCGCAGGTCAAGGGTGTCCGTCCCGTCGGAGACGAGCTGACCCTCGTGCTACGGCGGGGGGCCGAGATCAGGCTCGGGCGCGCGACCGAGGTGGGGCTCAAGCTCACCGTGGCTGCGCGCGTGCTGCAGCTCGTGGGCGGCAGGACCGAGTACGTCGACGTGAGCGTTCCGCAACGTCCAGTCGCCGGATGACAACCTTCAAGTCTCTACTTGAGCTTGATAGTCACAGCGCGACAACTCGTTGACATTGCTTCGGAGGAGCCCTACCCTCGGGGGCGAAGGATGTGCGGCCAGTCGCACGTTCAATGAGAACTTCACCTTGAGGTGGGTTGAGATATGAGCAATCAGCTAGGCAGCTACCTCGCCGTCATCAAGGTCGTCGGCATCGGCGGCGGCGGCACGAATGCGGTAACGCGAATGGTCGAGGCCGGCCTCTCGGGCGTCGAGTTCGTTGCGGTCAACACCGACGCGCAGGCGCTCCTGATGACCGAGGCGGACGAGAAGATCCACATCGGATCGCGCGCAACCCGCGGTCTCGGCGCGGGCGCGGATCCCCGTGTGGGACGTGCCGCGGCAGAGGAGAGCCGCGACGAGCTCAAGGAGGCGCTCAAAGGAGCAGACATGGTCTTCGTGACCGCGGGCGAGGGCGGCGGGACCGGCACGGGCGGCGCGCCCGTCATCGCGGAGATCGGACGCGAACTCGGTGCGCTGACAGTCGGTGTCGTCACGCGTCCCTTCGGCTTCGAGGGCAAGCTCCGCGCAGACCAGGCCGAGCAGGGCATCCAGTCGCTGCGCGACTCGGTCGACGCGCTCATCGTCATCGAGAACGACCGGCTCCTGCAGGTAGTCGAGCCTGACACGCCTGTCACCGAGGCGTTCCGGATCGCCGACGACATCCTCCGGCAGGGGGTGCAGGGGATCACGGACCTCATCACGGTGCCGGGCTTGATCAACCTCGACTTCGCGGACGTGCGCACGATCATGAAGGACGCCGGCTCCGCGCTCATGGGTATCGGCGTCGCTCGTGGCGACAAACGAGCAGTCGAGGCCGCACGCGCGGCGATCTCGTCGCCGCTCCTCGAGCAGACCCTCGACGGCGCGACCGGGATCCTCCTCAACATCACGGGTGGCCCCGATCTCGGGCTCGCCGAGGTGGACGAGGCCGCCGAGGTCGTGCGGGAAGCGGCCGACTCGAACGCGAACGTCATCTTCGGCGCCGCAATCGACGAGGGCATGGGCGAAGACGTTCGCGTCACCGCCATCGCAACGGGCTTCGGTGCACGCGCCGCGCGTCGCCGCCGCGACGTGCCCGTCGCCACCGTGACCTCGGAGCGCGAGCGCCATCCGTTCGACGCTCCGAGCGTCCGCGACGTCGAGATCGACATCCCGAGCTTCCTCAAGGAGGACTGACGCCTGCCCGCGATCGTGGCTCCGCTACCGCGGAGTCGCGATCGCGACATCCCTGAAGGCGTCCGGTTCGCAGGCGCAGAGTGCCGACCTTCGACGTCCGCCCGGCATTCGCGAGCCGTTAGAGTCGCGGTCCGTGGAAGCGACGCTCCTGCGTACGCCGCTTTACGCGCGCCATGTCGAGCTCGGGGCGCGCATGGTGCCGTTCGCCGGCTACGAGATGCCGGTCCAGTACGAGGGCGTCATTCCCGAGCACAAGGCGGTTCGGGCAGACGCCGGCGCCTTCGACGTCTCGCACATGGGCGAGATCCACGTCGACGGACCCACGGCGCAGGCCTTCCTCCAGTCGGTGCTCTCGAACGACGTCGACAAGCTCTCGGACGGCGACGCGCAGTACACGCTGCTCACGAACGAGACGGGCGGGATCATCGACGACCTCATCGCCTACCGGCTCGGGCACGGCCAGTTCTACCTCGTCGTCAACGCCTCGAATCGCGCCGCGGTCTACGCCTGGCTGAAGGAGCGTGAGCCGCGCGGCTGCGAGGTGCGCGACGCCTCCGACGAGTACGGCCTCGTCGCGGTCCAGGGTCCTCGCGCGCTCGAGCGGCTCGGCCTGCGCGATGCTCCGGCGTTCACGCACGCGATGGGCGAACTCGACGCGATCGAGGTCATGGTCGCCCGCACCGGCTACACCGGCGAGCAGGGTGTCGAGCTCTGCTGCGCGGAGGACGACGCCGTCGCGCTCTGGGATGCGATCCTCGAGCGCGGCGTTACGCCGTGCGGCCTCGGAGCTCGAGACACCCTCCGGCTGGAGGTCTGTTATCCACTCCACGGAAACGACATCACGTCCGAGACCGACGCGATCTCGGCCGGCCTCGGTTGGGCGTGCGCGCTCGACACCGACTTCCCCGGGGTCGAAGTGCTGCGCCGCGTCAAGGAGCAGGGGCCCATTCGCAAGCTCGTTCCGTTCGTCATGGAGGAGCGCGCCGTGCCGCGTCAGGGCATGCCGATCGACGGCGGCGGCGAGGTGACCTCGGGAACGCACTCGCCGATGCTCGACGTCGGCATCGGCATGGGCTACGTGGCGCGCGAGTTCGCCCAGTCCGACTCCGAACTCGTGATCGATGTCCGGGGCAAGCCGCGACGCGCACGAGTCGTCAAGAAGCCGATCTACCGGAAGGAGCAGTAGTGCCCGCCGCAGAGACCTACCCGGACGACCTTCGCTACCACCCGGAGCACGACTGGGCGCGCGTCGAGGGAGACGAGGCGATCCTCGGAGTCACCTGGTTCGCGCAGGACTCGCTGGGCGAGCTCGTCCACTACGAGGCACCCGCGACCGGATCGACCGTGGCGAAGGACGAGTCGTACGGCGAGGTCGAGTCGGTGAAGGCGGTGTCGGACATCGTCGCGCCGCTCTCCGGGGAGGTGCTGGCCGTGAACGAGAAAGTCGTTGCCGCACCCGAGACGGTGAACGACGACCCGTATGGCGAAGGCTGGCTCATCCGGATCCGCATGTCGGACGCCGGCGAGCTCGATTCGCTGCTGGACGCCGAGGCGTACCGCGCCGTCGTCGCCGAGTCGTAGGAGCGACGCTTGCCTCGCCCTGCGAGCCCATGAGCTACCTCTCGCTGACCGACGCCGACCGGGCGGAGATGCTCACGGCGATCGGCGTCGGGTCGATCGACGAGCTGTTCGAGCAGATCCCGCCCGGCGTCCGCTTCGACCGTGAGCTCGACGTGCCGCCGGCGCTCGGCGAGGCCGAGCTCATGCGACACCTGGAGGAGCTCGCCGCGAAGAACGTCCACACGGGCTCGGAACTCTCGTTCGTCGGAGCGGGGATCTACGACCACTACGTGCCGGCCGTCGCTGACGTCGTCCTCTCGCGCGGCGAGTTCCTCACCGCGTACACGCCGTATCAGCCCGAGATGAGCCAGGGCACGCTGCAGGCGATCTTCGAGTACCAGACCGTGATCTGCGAGCTGACCGGGATGGACGTGTCGAACGCGTCCGGCTACGACGGGACGACGGTCGCGGCGGACGCGTGCTTCGTCGCAAAGCACGTGACCGATCGGCAGAAAGTCGTTCTCGCCGAGTCGCTCAACCCGCAGGTCAGGCAGGTCGTGAAGACCTACGCACCCGGGTTCGGCTTCGAGGTCGTCGAGGTGCCTCACCACGACGGCGTGACGGATCCCGACGAGCTCGGCGCTGCGGCGGCGGACGCCGCCGCGGTCTTCTTCCAGCAGCCGAACTTCCTCGGCTGCCTCGAGGACGCGCCTGCGCTCGCGGCGGCCGCGAACGAGGCGGGTGCGCTGTCGGTCGCGCACGTCGACCTCATGTCGCTCGGGGTGCTCGAGGCGCCGGGTGCGTACGGCTGTGCGATCGCCCTCGGCGAAGGGCAGTCGGCCGGGAACTGGCCCTCGTATGGCGGTCCGCACTACGGGTTCTTCGCCGCGCGCACGGACTACGTCAGGCGGATGCCGGGCCGGATCGTCGGCGAGACCCTCGACGAGGAAGGAAAGCGCGGTTTCGTCCTCACGCTCCAGACCCGCGAGCAGCACATCAGGCGCGAGAAGGCGACCTCCAACATGACCACCAACCAGACGCTCCTCGCGCTCGCCGGGCTCGCGACGCTCTCGTGGCTCGGCCCCGAGGGCCTGCGCGAGGTGGGCGAGACGTGCCTGGCGCTGTCGAACTACGCACGCGACCGCATTCCGCTCGAGCCAGCGTTCGCAGCGGACTCATTCAAGGAGGTCGCGTTCCGCACGCCGAGGCCCGCACGCGAGGTCATCCGGCGCGCGCGTGAGCACGGCGTGAACCCCGGCTACGCCCTCGGCCGCGACTACGAGGGCATGGACGACCTGCTGCTCGTCGCGGTGACGGAGAAGAAGCGCGTCGAGGACATCGACCGCCTCGCAGACGTACTCGCCGAGGTGTGCGGATGAGTCACGAGCCCGGTGCCGCCTGGAGAGACACGCCGCTCATCTTCGAGCGGTCGCGTGCAGGGCGACGTGCCGGGCGACCGCCGCAGCCCGACCTTCCTGTGCCGGAACTCCCCGACTCGCTTCGCCGCTCCCGCCCGCCACGCTTGCCCGAGCTCGCCGAGCCCGAGATCGTACGTCACTTCACGGCGCTCGCCGACCGTACGTTCGGAGTCGACACGGGCTTCTACCCGCTCGGCTCCTGCACGATGAAGCACAACCCGCGCGTGAACGAACGCGCAGCCATGCTGCCCGGCTTCCGCGACCTCCATCCGCACGCCGATGACGAAGACGCGCAGGGCGCGCTCGAGCTCATGTGGCACCTGCAGGGGATCCTGGCCGAGGTTGCCGGGCTCCCGGCGGTGACGCTGCAGCCCGCGGCCGGCTCGCAGGGAGAGCTGACCGGGCTCATGCTCATGCGCGCGTACTTCGCCGATCGCGGCGAGGAGCGCGACACGATCATCACGGCCGACACCGCGCACGGGACGAACCCGGCGAGCGTGACGATGGCGGGCTACAAGCTGGCACGCGTCGAGACGGACGCGCGCGGGAACCTCGACCTCGACGATCTGCGCGGGAAGGTCGGCGACCGCACGGCCGGGCTCATGCTCACCAACCCGTCGACTCTCGGACTCTTCGACGAGGGCATCGAGGAGGTGGCGACGATCTTCCATGACGCCGGTGCGCTCCTCTACTACGACGGCGCGAACCTGAACGCCGTTGTCGGGATCTCGCGTCCCGGCGACATGGGCTTCGACATCGTCCACTACAACCTGCACAAGACGTTCTCGCAGCCGCACGGTGGAGGCGGCCCCGGAGGCGGCCCCGTCGCGGTGCGCGAGACGATCGAGCCGTACCTGCCGGCGCCCACGGTCGTGCGCGACGGCGACGCGTTCCGGCTTGATCACGATCGCCCGAAGTCGATCGGCCGTGTGCGTGGCTTCGCCGGACCGTTCGGCGTGTTCGTTCGCTCGTACGCGTACATGCGCGCGTACGGGCCAGAGCTGCGCGGGATGTCCGAAGCTGCCGTGCTCAACGCGAACTACCTGCTCGCCCAGCTGCGCGACGCGTACGACCTTCCGTACGACCGCCACTGCATGCACGAGTTCGTGCTCTCGGCGCGCAAGCTGAAGCGTGAGCATGGGATCACGGCCCTCGACGTCGCGAAGCGGCTCATGGACTACGGGATCCACCCGCCGACCATCTACTTCCCGCTCGTCGTCCCGGAAGCGCTCATGATCGAGCCGACCGAGACCGAGCCGAAGGAGCGGCTCGACGACTTCGTCGACGCGATGCACGCGATCGCGCGCGAGGCCGCCGAGTCGCCGGAGCTCCTGAAGGACGCACCGCACGGTCGGCCGGTGCGCCGGCTCGACGAGGTGCGCGCGGCCAAGCAGCCGATCTTGCGCTACGCCTTCGAGGACGACCCTGCCCATGTGGAGGGGCGGGGCTAGGCTCGTTCCGCCGCCGTCTCCCAGAGCTCGAAGCGGTTTCCCTCCGGGTCGACCGCCCAGCCGAAGCGGCCGATGCCCTCGAGCTCGTGGATCGAGTCGTCCACCTCGATGCCCGCAGCTCGGAGCTGCGCGAGCATCGCGTCGAGATCGCCGACCGGGTAGTTGACCATCGCCTGCTGGCGCGGCGGCCAGTAGTCGGTGTCCTCCGGAAACGTCGACCACACGGCGTCGAGGCTCTCCGGGAAGATCGCGTAGGTCTCGTCGCCTGTCTCGGCGCGCCGAGGTGTTCCTCGTACCACGCCGCGAGTGCCTTGGGATCGCGTGCGCGGAAGAACACTCCGCCGATCCCGGTAACGCGCTCCATCAGCGCATCGAGGCCAGCTGACCGCACGCAGCCGCGATGTCGCGGCCGCGCGTGAGTCGTACGGTCGCCGGGATCCGCGCGCGCCCGAGCACGGACTTGAAGCGATCCATCGCCTCGCGCGACGAGCCGTCGTAGAGACCGCCCGCGTTCCCTGGCGCGATCG
>Ga0190270_10001643_pt1 | contig 10516 bp, 11 predicted proteins | sample Popmic320T_FD_133748 | JGI IMG/M metagenome (GOLD analysis project Ga0190270, IMG submission 133748) | Populus adjacent soil microbial communities from riparian zone of Weber River, Utah, USA - 320 T | ecosystem: Environmental > Terrestrial > Soil > Riparian zone | place: USA: Utah | collected... | reverse complement strand
CTCGGCGCTGCGCCATGTCGGCGACACCATCTCCGGCTCGTTACGAGCTCGCGCGGCGCTCGCAGAACAGGAGGCGCCGCTGCTGCGCGAGCTCGCGGCTGCGATCGACCCGGCGCTGAAACCACTCGCCGAGGCCATCGACCGCGCCGTCGAGCAGGACGGCTCCGACCTCAAGGACAACGCGTCGCCGAAGCTGCGCAAGCTCCGCGGCGAGCTCCGCACCGGTCGACAACGTGTCGCCGACCGGCTCGAGCAGCTCGTGCGCAAGAGCGGCATCCGCGAGCACCTGCAGGAGGACTTCGTCACGCAGCGAGGCGGCCGGCCGGTGCTCGCCGTCAAGGTGAGCTCGCGCAGTAGCGTCCCCGGCATCGTCCACGACGCCTCCGACTCGGGCCAGACGCTCTTCGTCGAGCCATTCGAGATCGCCGAGCTGAGCAACCGGCAGGCGGAGGCCGCGGGCGCGGAACGCGAGGAGGCCGAGCGGATCCTGCGCGAGCTGTCGGCCGCCGTGGGCGAGCAAGCGGAGCCGCTCGAGCTCGCCGTCGAGGCGTCTGGGCAGATCGACCTCGCGATCGCGCTCGGCACCATCTCCCGCGGCTGGCACGGAGCGGCCGTCGAGGTCTCGGACGAGGTGAGGCTGGTCGGCGCGCGCCATCCGCTGCTCGACGCGAAAACCGCCGTGCCGATCGACCTCGACCTCGGCAGCCTACGCGCCCTCGTGATCAGCGGTCCGAACACGGGCGGCAAGACCGTCGCGCTGAAGACCCTCGGCCTGGCCGCGTTGCTGCACCAAGCCGGACTGCGGCCTCCGGCTGAGACGGCCGCGCTGCCGGTGTTCGACCAGGTGCTCGCAGACATCGGCGATCGGCAGTCGATCGAGATGAGCCTCTCGACCTTCTCGGGTCACGTCGCCAACCTCGTCGAGATCCTGCACGCGGCCCGGGCGCTGTCGCTCGTCCTGCTCGACGAGGTGGCCGCCGGCACGGATCCCGTCGAGGGCTCCGCGCTGGCGCAGGCCCTGCTGGCACGGCTCGCGGAGCAGGCGCGCCTGACGGTCGTGACCACCCATTACGCCGAGCTGAAGGAGTGGGCCAGCGCCAGCGAGGGCGTCGCCAACGCGGCCACCGGGTTCGACCCCGACACGCACGCGCCGCTGTACCGCATCGCTCTCGGACGCCCGGGGATCTCGCACGCGCTCCAGACCGCTGAGCGGCTCGGCCTCGACGCGGAGGTCGTCGCCGACGCGCGCGGGCGGGTCGCGCCTGAACGACTTCGGATCGAGGAGCTGCTGGCGGAGGCGGAGGCAGCCGAGCGGACAGCGGTCGAAGAGCGGGAGACGGCGGCGGTCGAGCGCGCGCAGGCCTCCGAGCTGCGCGCCTCGGTCCGAGCTCGCGAGGAGGAGTTGGAAGCCGAGATCGAGGCGGTCCGCGCGTCGGCCGTGGCCGAGCGCGAGCGCGCTGCCGCTGAAGCGTCGCGCGAGCTTGCGACCGCGCGCGCGGAGCTCGAGGCGCTGCGAGACGAGATCAGGATGGCTCGGCGCAACCGGCGAGACGAGCCGGAACGGGACCGCAGGCTCGGCGCGGCGTCGGAGCGGGCCGTGCGAGCGGAGCGCGCGATCAAGTCGCTCGACGAGCCGCTGCCGCTGACGGGACCGCTCGCAGCCGGCGACCCCGTGGAGGCACCGGCGCTCGGCGTCCACGGAACGATCGCCGCGATCGAGGGCGACGCCGCGGAGGTGGTCGGGCCGGCGGGCCACCGGCTTCGCGTCCCGCTCGCACAGCTGCGTCCGTCGCGGCAGCGAGAACCGGAGGCCGAGACGCCGGTCCAGGTCGTCGCCGCCGCGCGCAGCGACATGACCGACGAGCTCGACGTACGCGGGCAGCGGGCGCAGGAGGCACGGGAGGCGGTGCGGTCGTTCGTCGACGACGCCGCCCTCGCCGGCTTACCGAGTGTGCGCGTCATCCACGGCAGAGCCACCGGGGCCGTCCGCACGGCAGTCCGCGACGAGCTCGACAAGCACCCCCTCGTCGACAGCCGCGAGAGCGATTCCGCCGACGGAGCCACGGTCGCGCACCTGAACGGCTAGGCAGGCTTTTCCACGACCTTCGCTGCGTAGAGCTGGTACGGCAGCGATTCGAGTACGCGCAGGCGGGGGTCGACGACGTCGAAGAAGCGCTCGAGCGCGAGCGGCTGCAGCCAGGCCAGATCTGCGCGCGCTTCGAGCACGCGCGACACAGCCGTACGGTCGCCTCCGAGCGCGACGTGCTCGACCCGTTCGCGCCACGGCCCCAGCACCCGCGCCGCCTCCTCCGCCGCCGCGTCGATCAGCTCGCGTTCCTGCTCCTCGCGCCGCCTGCGGAAGCGATTCGCGGACGATCCGCCCTTCTTGTGCCGGCCCTTGACGAACCGCGTCCCTACCTTGGACGCCACGAGCTGCTCGCCCTCGAAGACGCCGACCGCGTACCCGCCCATCCGGACGAGCAGGACGCCGACGGTCGGCTCGGTCTCGAGCGCCTCGAGCAGCGGCTCGACGCGCAGCACGTCGTATTCACCCTCGTGCTCGAGGCCGAACGGAGGCGTGATCGTCAACACGGCTTCATCGAGCTCGAAGCGGGCGCTGCCGTCGTGATAGACGGCCCTTCCAGGCGATCCCGCCAGCGCGTTCAGCCGTTTCGCCACGTTCTCGCGGCCGATGTGCCGGCTAGCGGTCAGGCCCGACGCCCTCGGTCCAGGCGTCGTACAACGCGTCGAGCTTGCCGTCGTCCCGCCACGCGAACGTCATGATGTCGAGCTCGTCGTCCGTCCAGACGATCGACGCGACGCCGTCGTCACCGACGAAGCACACCATTCTGCCGCCGGGCTCGTAGGGCCCTTCGAAGTTCCCGTCCGGGCACGACGCGCCGTTCGGATTCTCGAGCCCGTAGCGCTGCCGCACTTCCTCGAAGCCGTCGGCGAGCTCCGGAGTCGAGGTGAAGAGGTTGTACTGAAGCCCGACGATCCGTCGCCACGTGCAGTTGTAGGCGGAGATCGCTCCGGCCTCCTGGTCGGTCGAGCGCCGGCAGGTCGATCGGAGCGACTCCGGGATGTGCGACCAGAGCAGTGCGTCGGTCTCGTCGGCCGGGACGCCGTTCGAGGCCGTCGAAACCGCCGAAGCCGCTGAATTGGGCTGTGTGTCGTCATTGCCGCCGAGCTGCGTGATCGCCGTGACCAGTCCTGTCACCGCGACGAGCAGCGTCGCGACGGCCGTGATCAGTCCGGTCCCCGTCTTGAGGAAGTCGGTCGCGCGTGCGGCGAGTGACGGCTTCTCCTCCGTCCGCAGATGATCGCGCATGTTCCCGCCAAGACAAAACCGCGACAATGCGGTCATGGCGCTCCGGACCGCGAACCAGCCGCCACCGCTCGCCGGCTACACCCTCTACGAGCAGGACGCCGTGCTCGTCGAGGGCGTTCGACGCGAGGGCGGCAGGCCTTGGGAAGCCGAGATCGCCGCGTTCGGCGAAGCGGTCGGCGGCGAGCCGCTCGAATGGGGGCGCCTGGCAAACGAGCACCCGCCGGTGCTGCGGACGCACGACCGCTACGGCGACCGGATCGACGAGATCGAGTTCCATCCCGCCTGGGACTCGCTCCTGCGGCTCGGACTCGACGCGCGGCTGCAATCGTTGCCGTGGGTCGACGAAAGGCCGGGAGCGCAGGTCGCACGGGCGGCGCTCTTCATGCTGCTCGGCCAGGTCGAGGCCGGAGTGGGCTGTCCACTCTCGATGACGTTCGCCTCGGTGCCGGCCTTGCGCGCCCAGCCCGAGCTCGCCGAGGAATGGATCCCCAGGCTGACGAGCGGCGACGCGCTGTGCGGGATGGCCATGACCGAACGCCAGGGCGGTTCGGACGTGCGCGCGAACGAGACGACCGCGCGGACGGACGGCGATGCCTGGGTGCTCGACGGGCACAAGTGGTTCTGCTCGGCACCGATGAGCGACGCGTTCCTCGTGCTAGCGCAGGCGCCGGCCGGGCTCTCCTGCTTTCTGCTGGAGCGGCCGCAGCCCGGTTTTCGGATCGAGCGGCTCAAGGACAAGCTCGGTAACCGCTCGAACGCCTCGGCGGAGATCGCGCTCGACGGCGCGGTCGCCGCGCTGGTCGGCGAGGAGGGTCGCGGGCTACGGGCGATCCTCGAGATGGTCAACCACACACGGCTCGACTGCGTGCTCGGCTCGGCGGCCCTGATGCGCCGCGCCGTCGCGGAGGCTACGCATCACGCCGCGCATCGTTCCGCTTTTGGACGGCTGCTGGCCGAGCAGCCGCTGATGCAGAACGTCCTCGCCGACCTCTGCGTCGAGAGCGAGGCAGCGACCGTGACTGCCCTGCGGTTGGCGCGAGCCTACGACGAGGCGGACGGCCCGTTCCGCCGGCTGGCGACTGCGGTCGCGAAGTTCTGGGTCTGCAAGCGCACGCCGCCGCTCGTCGCCGAAGCGCTCGAGTGCCTCGGCGGCAACGGCTACGTCGAGGAGTCGCAGCTGCCGCGGCTCTTCCGCGAGAGCCCGCTCAACTCGATCTGGGAGGGCTCCGGCAACGTCAACGCGCTCGACGTCCTCCGTGCACTCGCTCGCGAGCCCGAGACCGCTGACGCGTTTCTGGCCGAGGTGATACTCGCCGCTGGGGGGGACGCACGCCTCGACGCCGCGATCGGCCGGCTCGAGCGGGAGCTGGCGGAGCCTGAGGAGCAGAGCGCGCGCCGGCTGCTCGAGCTGCTCGCGGTCGCGCTCCAGGGCTCGCTGCTCGTCCGGCACGGCGCCTCCGAGGTGGCCGACGCCTTCTGCGCGCGGTTCGAGCGGCCGGGCGGCGTCTACGGGACGCTGCCGTCCTCGGTCGACCACGCCGCGATCGTCGCGCGTTCCACCCCGCACCTCCACGGGTAGGCTCACTCTATGGCCGTCGAGATCCAGTACTGCCCCGTCTGAAGCGGCTACGACCGCCGGGCCGCGAGTCTCGCGGCCGTGCTGAACGACAACGGCATCGCCGCCTCGATCGCCGAGGGCGCGAAGAGCCAGTTCGACGTGCTGGCCGACGGTGAGCTCGTCTTCTCGAAGCAGCGCGAGGGCCGCTTCCCCGAGGAAGACGAGATCCTGGCTGCGCTCCGGAACTAGTTGCCGCTGAAGCGCGGCGCGCGCTTCTCGAGGAACGCGGTGACGCCCTCGGCGAAGTCGGCCGTGCCCGTCGCCTCTTGCTGCAACTCGGCCTCGAGCTCGAGCTGCTCGTCGAGTGAGGCGTCATAGGCGTGCTCGAACAGTCGCTTCGTCAGCCCGACCCCGCGCGTCGGCCGCGCCGCGTAGTCGGCCGCGAGCTCCGCGGCTCTGGCGGCCAGCTGTTCCGCCTCGACGACCTCGGAGACGAGCCCCCACGCGTGCGCCTCGGCGGCGGTCAGCTTCCGGTTCGAGGTCATCCACTCGAACGCGCGCGCGAAGCCGAGCAGCCGGTGGATGAACCACGAGCCGCCGGAGTCGGGGACGAGGCCGATGCCGATGAAGCCGGGGGTGAAGGTGGCGCCGTCGCTCGCGATCCGGATGTCGCACGCCGCGGCCAGGGAGAGGCCGGCGCCCGCACAGGGCCCGTTCACTGCCGCGAGCACGGGCTTCTCGAGACCTCGAATCAGACGGATGTTCGGGTGGTACGTCTGCTCGAGCCGCTCGCGGATCGAGCCCGACACCTCCTGGAACTCCTTCAGATCCTGGCCGGAGCAGAAGCCACGACCGGCGCCGGTGATCACGACCGCCCGCACCTCCGGGTCCGCCGCGGCGACGAGAGCGGCGCGCAGGGCTGCGTGCAAGGCCGCGTTGAAGGCGTTGAACACCTCAGGCCGGTTGAGCGTGATCGTCAGGACGGCACCGTCGCGCGCGGTGAGCACTTCGCTCATGGGGAGAGCCTAAAGCGTCAAGCAAAGAGCGCGCGGACGCGTCCGATCGCCTCCGGCGCCAGCCGGTAGTACGCGAACGTGCCGCGCTTCTCGCGCTCGAGCAGCCCCACGTCCGTGAGCCGCTTCAGGTGATAGCTCACCGTCGGCTGGCTGATCCCAAGCTGAGGCTCGAGGTCGCAGACACAGCACGCCTCGCCCGCGTTGAGGAGCATGCTCACGATCCGAACCCGGTTCTTGTCAGCGAGCGCCCCGAAGAGCGCCTCGAGCTCGCCCGCCTCGGTCTCGGTGAGGTCGTTGGCGAGCGGCGTGCAGCAGGCCAGGAGAGGAAGCTCGGTCTTCATGTCTTGACTCTATCGAAGTTTATCGATGTAATGCATATCGACATCTATCGATGGAAGGAGGTTTCCCATGCGTGGATGTTGCGAAGGTGGCGACTGCTGCGACAGCGGCGACGACTGCTGCTGAGCTCGGTTGCGACGGGTCGGCTCCGGGGCGCCCCGGGACCGGCCCGGCCTCATCACCCGGCCGCGAGGCCTCCGCAGTCAGTTCGTAGAGCTCGTCGTCGACCTTGCGAACACCGGGTGCCTTGGCAACGACACGCAACGACTTCTCATTCGTCGGGTCGACGCCGGCGTAGACCCGAGCGCAGCCGACCCGCTCGAAGAGGTCGCGCGCAACGGCCAGCCCGGCCTCGGCCGCGATCCCCTTGCCCCAGTGCTGTGGGTGGATGACGACGCCGAGCTCGATCTCATCGGGGTCGACGCCGCTGCCCTCACCGATCGGCGCCACCTCGACGAAGCCAACGGACTCACCGTCGAGCAGGATCAGCCACGAGCCGAGCCGATGGTCGCGCCAGGACGCGAGTCGGCGCTCCAGCTGGCCCGCCATCCGCTCGCGCGGCAGCGGCTCTCCCGTGTTTGTCGTGCCGATCACCTCAGGCGCGTTCCGGATCGCCAGCAGCGCGTCGAGATCGTCCTCGGCCACCGGCCGCAGAACAAGCCGATCCGTCCTGAGCTCCATCTACTTCGTGCGGTCGAGGAACGCCCGCACCGCGCCCTGAGCCTCGTCGCCGAGCATCGAGAGCGAGAGCCAGTCGCGGGCATGGCCGACGGTCTCGTGCCAGGAGATGTCCCGCCACCAGTTCAGCTGCTGCTTCGCGTACCTCGTCGTCTCGGGCAGCTTGCGCGCGAGCTTCTCGACCCACTCGTCGACGACGGCGTCGAGCTCGGCTGCCGGAACCGCCCGGTTGACCAGACCCCATTCCGCCGCCTGAACCGCGGGCAGCTCGTCGCAGAGGAGGATCAGCTCCCGTGCTCGCCGATCGCCGATCATGATCGGCAGCCATTGGGTCGCGCCGCCCGCCGGCACCGAACCGTGCTCGAGACCGACGTGGCGGATGAAGGCATCGTCGACCATCACCGCGAGGTCGCACGCCATCTGGAGCTCGTTGCCGCCTCCGACGGCGATTCCGTTGACGCGCGCGACCGTCGGCTTGCCGATCTCGCGCAGCCGGTTGTGCATGTCCATGAAGGCGCCGAACCACTTCCAGTACTCCTTCGAGTTCCCGAGCAGGTCCTCGCCCCAGGCGCGCAAGTCGGCGCCGACGCAGAAGGCACGGCCGGCCCCCGTAACGACGACGACACGGATCTCGTCGTCCCACGAGGCGTCTTCGAAGGCGCGCGCGAGCTCGCGGAGCATGCGGAAGTCGAACGCATTTAGCACGTCGGGCCGGTTCAGCGTCACCGTCGCGCGCGGGTACGCCTTCTCGTACACGATCCGTTCGAAGCCGAACTCCTCCGGCGAGAGCGGGCGCGGCTGGTCGGGCTCTGCCACTACGCGATCTCGACGAAGGTGACGGTGAACGGGATGCCCATCTCCATCGCGTCCTTGCCGCTCGCCGCGAACTCCTCCGACCGGGCGGCCGTCTTGAACGCATCCATGTCGTCCCATTCGAACTCGGCGTTGTACGCAAACGCCGGCTCGCCGAACGGCGCACCGAACGCCTTCCCATGCCGGAACGCCCTGCAATCGACCTTGACGGCGAACTCGTCGACGTGCCGGGCGTAACGCTCCGGGTCCGGCTCCCGCTCGTAGAGGATCACGGCTCGCACCATCGCTCCAGCTCCTTTCGCCTCGGGACGGCGGGAGCGTATAGCTTGGACCTGTGTCGGGAGGTACGGCAGCAGCCGCGTCACTCGCGCTCGTCGCCGGGCTTGCCGGCTCGATCCAGGTCGCCGTAATGGGCCGCTTCGGCCAGCGGATCGGGACGTTCGAGGCGCTCGCCGCCAACCTCCTCTTGTCGACCCTCATCGCAACGGCCGTGCTCCTCGTCGTGCGCCAGAGCCTTGCCGGCTTCGGCGAGGCGCTCCGCTCGCCCTGGTGGTACTGGGTCGGCGGCGGCGGCATGGGAGTAGTCGTCGTGCTCACGATCACGATCGTCACGCCACGGATCGGGGCGACGGCGACGATCGGGCTCCTGATCGCCGGCCAGCTCGCGATGGGCGTCGCGATCGACCGCTACGGATGGTTCGGCCTGGAGCGCGTGCCGCTCACCTGGCCGAGGGCGTTCGGCGTGCTGCTACTCGCTGCCGGGGCTCTGCTCGCTCTACGGCGCTAGGGGCAGGCAGACCGTGAACGTCGTGCCCTCGCCGGGTGTCGACTCGACCCAGATCACGCCGCCGCTCTGGCTGACGATGCCGTGCACAGTCGCGAGCCCGAGCCCTGTGCCCTCACCCATTCCCTTCGTGGTGAAGAACGGCTCGAAGATCTTCTCGACCAGGTCGGGCGCCATCCCGACGCCGGTGTCGCGCACGGTGAGCGTCACGTACGACCCCGGCTCGAGGTCCGGGTGCGGACGCTCGTCGTGCTCGCCGAGTTCGAAGTGCGCAGTCCAGATCGCGAGCCGGCCACCGTTGGGCATCGCGTCGCGAGCGTTGAGAGCGAGATTGAGCACGACCTGTTCGACCTGGGTCGGATCGGCAAGCGTCGGCCCGAGGTCGGAGTCGAACGCGGTCGAGAGGACGACGTCCTCGCCGAGCATGCGCGCCAACATCATCGCCATGTCACCGACGATCTCGTTCAAGTCGATCACCTGCGGGCGCAGCACTTGCTTGCGGCTGAACGCGAGCAGCTGGCCGGTCAGCGAGGCTGCTCTCCCGGCAGCCCGCGCGATCTGCTCCGCGCTGTCGCGAGTCGGCACGGCGCCCGCGTCGAAGTCCGTCAGCATCAGCTCGGCGTAGCCGTTGATCGCGGTGAGCAGGTTGTTGAAGTCATGGGCGATGCCGCCAGCGAGGCGACCGATCGGCACGGGAAGGATCAGAGGCCGGCTATGTCGTCCGGCCGCACCGGCACCCGCGTGAGCTCGCGGCCGGTGGCGGCGCGGAGGGCGGAAACGACCGCCGCGGTCGACACGACCGTCGGCGGCTCGCCCACACCTTTGACCCCGTATGGGGCGTCGGGCTCCGGATCCTCGATCAGCACCGTCGTCACGGGCGGCATGTCCAGCGTGGTCGGGATCAGATAGTCCGTGAAGCTCGCGTTCGTGATCAGCCCGTCGCGCGTGCGGATCTCCTCCATCAGCGCGAGGCCGAGGCCCTGTGCGGTGCCGCCTTCGATCTGCCCCTCGACAGCAAGCGGGTTGATCGCCTTGCCGACGTCCTGGGCGGTGCCGATCCAGACGATTCGCGTCAACCCGAGCTCGATGTCGACCTCCGCGACGACGCGCATGGCGGCGACCGCGAACGAGACGTGCGCCCGCTCGCCGGTGATCTGGCCGTTCTCGGGGTCGAGCGGGGTCGTGTGCGGATGGCGATAGACGCGCTCGACATCCACGTCTCCTTTGGTTCGCTGCTGCTCCTCGAGCGCGGCGCGGCAGGCGTCGCGGACGGCGCCGGCCGCCATCCAGGTCATCCGCGAGGCGGATGCCGAGCCCGACGAGCCGACCGCTGCCGTGCCGGGACCCGCAAGGGTGACCTCGTCGGTGGCGAGCTCCGTGCGCGCGACCTGGAGGATCACGTCGGTGACGCCCTGTCCGACCTCGGCCGCGGCGCAGTGGACCTCGGCGGAGCCGTCGACCCGGAGGAGCACACGCGCCGTCGTAAAGTCGTCGAAGCCCTCGGAGTAGCAGATGTTCTTGAAGCCGACTGCGAAGCCGACGCCGCGGTGGACTCCCTCGCCGCGGGTCGTGTTCCCGGCCCCGCCCGGTAGCCGGATCGCCTCCCGCGGCAGCTGCTCCGGCTCGGGTATCGGCAGCGCCGCCGCGCTACGGATCACGTCTGCCACCGGCAGCACTCCTTCGATCGGCTGGCCGGTCGGGAGGACGTCACCCGGAGCGAGGGCGTTCAGCAGCCTCAGCTCGATCGGATCGATCCCGAGCTCGGCGGCGAGCTTGTCCATCTGCGCCTCGGTCGCGAAACACGTCTGCACGGCGCCGAAGCCGCGCATCGCACCGCAGGGCGGGTTGTTCGTGTAGACGCACGTCGACTCGATCAGGGCGTTCGCCACCTTGTACGGGCCGAGCGCAAAGCAGGCGGCGTTCGACGTGACGGCCGTCGAGCTCGAGGCGTACGCACCGCCGTCGAGCAGGATCCGCATGCGCACGTTGACGAGCTG
>Ga0190270_10001642_pt1 | contig 10517 bp, 9 predicted proteins | sample Popmic320T_FD_133748 | JGI IMG/M metagenome (GOLD analysis project Ga0190270, IMG submission 133748) | Populus adjacent soil microbial communities from riparian zone of Weber River, Utah, USA - 320 T | ecosystem: Environmental > Terrestrial > Soil > Riparian zone | place: USA: Utah | collected... | reverse complement strand
GTGCTCCACACCTCGACGGCCTACCTCACGATGGTCGCCCTGGACGACGAGGGCAACCCGACCGAGGTGCGGCCGCTCGCCCCGGAGACCGCGGACGAGGTCAGGCGCGCACGCGAGGCGCAGCTGCGCCGCGACACCCGCCTGGCTGAGCGGCAGCGCATCGAGCAGGAGCGGAGTCAGGACTCGAGCCCGGCCGCTGGATCCACTCCGTGAACTTGCCCTTCCGGATCGTGTAGCGGACCCGCACGAGCCCGCTGCACTCGCCGCCCGGGCCGGTGCGAAGGCGGAAGGTGGCGAGCACGTGTTCCGCGTGTCCTCCTCCCCGCAGGCGGATCAGGTCCGCCCGGCAGGGCAGAAGCGAGTTGAAGTTCACGGCCAGCTCGCGCGTCTTCAGCCGGTACGGCCCCTGACCCTGGTCGATCAGCGCACCAGGGGCGAAGTAGTTCGCCGCCTGCTGGAAGTCGTCGCGCTCCAGGGCGAGCAGCCAGCCCCGGATCACACGCCCGTTGTAGGAGTGGAGCGGGTCGGGCCGGTCGGGCGGCGGCGGATCCGAGGAGGACGAGTCGCAGCCGGTCAGCGCGAGCAGTACGACCGCGACGATCAGCGGGCGCATGCCCGCAAGGCTACGCCCGCTAGCGGGTCGCGGCGACCGCGTCGGCGACAGCCGACCCGAGCTGCTTGTCCGCGTCCTGGCTGACCTCTTGGTAGTAAGCCGCCTGCATCCTGGCGATGACGAGCCGCTGGACCTGGGCCGTGCCCTCGAAGATCTGGTAGATCTTGGCGTCCCTGAACCACTTCTCGAGCGGGCAGTCGGTGGTCTGGGCGAACGGTCCGACCAGGTCCATCAGCGTGGTCGTGGCCCACATCGCGGTGTCGCCCGCCTTCAGCTTCGACATCGAGCCCTGGCCGGCGGTCATCGGCACGCCCTGGCGCCCCATCCACGCGGCGCGCCACACGAGCAGGCGCGAGGCCTCGATCTCGGTGGCGACCTCAGCCAGGACCTGCTGGATGCGCTGCTGCTGGAGGAGCGGCTGGCCGTCCTCCTCCTTGTCGGCGAGGTACTCGAGCGTCCACTCGTAGGCGGCCTGCGCGATGCCGAGCGCCGAGGCGCCCACGAGCGGGCGCGTCAGCTCGAACGTCGCGAGCGCGTTCGACGAGCGCCCGGTCGAGGCGCCGGAGCGCGCGCGCTCGAGCTTCTTCTGGAGCTTGTCGTAGCCGCCGAGCAGGTGGTCCATCGGCACGCGGCAGTCCTCGAGGATGACCTCGGTGGTCTGCGAGGCGCGGATGCCGAGCTTCGACTCCTTCTTGCCCTGCGACAGCCCCGGCGTGCCCTTCGGCACCACGAACGAGGCCTGGCCGCGGTGGCCCAGCTCCGGGTCCACGGTCGCGACGACGACGGTCACGTCGGCGATCCCGCCGTTCGTGATGAAGACCTTGGTCCCGTTCAGGACCCACTCATCGCCGTCGAGCTTCGCGGTGGTGCGGAGCGAGCGAACGTCGGAGCCCGCGCTCGGCTCGGTCACGGCGTAGGCGCCGAGCTTGATCTCGTCGCCCACCCCGAAGCACTCGGGGACCCAGCGGCCGATCTGCTCGGGCGTGCCGGAGCTGGCGATGCCGGCCGCGGCGAGCGACCCGCCCTGGATCGCGAGCGCGATGCCCGCGCAGCCCCAGTGCATCTCCTCGGCGTAGATGCACGAGAAGATCCCGTCGGGATCCTCGCCCATCAGCTGGATCGTGTCGAGCCCGTGAAGACCCCACTCGCGGGCCGCCTTGATGGCCTCCCACGGCACGCTCTCGTCGCGATCGTGCTGCGCGGCGATCGGCCGGATGACCTCTCTGGAGAAGCGGCGGACCTTCTCCTGGAACTCCCGCTGTTGGTCATTGAGCTTGAAATCCACTTGTGGTTCCCCGCCTCCGGCGCAGCGCGCCTAAGCCGCGTTGACTGACCAGTCAATCATAGCCATACCCAAAGGGAGCGCGCCGCACACCCAGCTACAGTCCGCCGCGAATTGCGCCGTATTTCCGCCCTCTTCCTGGCACTCCTCCTGCTTGCGCTTATCGGCGGTTGCAGCACGGACGATGAGCAATCCCGCCCGCCGCAGCTCGGCGTGGGCGCCGAGGACGAGCAGGCGGCCGAGAAGCTCGGCTTCCCCTCCACCGCCACCCGCAACACGATCCGCGTCGGCGGCAGCGACGCGACCTCGGACGCCGCCGGCGTGGCCGGCGCGCTCTACCCGGCGACCGGGGACTCCGACCGCCCCACCGCGATCGCGCTCGTGGACAAGGACGACTGGGCGACCGCCGTGGCGGCGGCGGTGCTCGTCGGGCGGCCGATCGGCGCGCCGATCCTGCTCACCGACGGCCGCGACATGCCGGCCGTCTCCGAGGACGTGCTCGAGCGGCTGAAGCCCAAGGGGTCCGACCTCTCGAAGGACGCCCAGGTGATCCGCGTCGGCCCGGACGTGGCCCGTCCGGCCGGCTACAAGACCGCCCTCATCGAGGGCGACGACCCGTTCGAGCGGGCCGCCGCCATCGACCGCTTCTTCTCCGCCGCGCGCGCCAAGCCGTCGAACGACGTCGTCCTCTACTCGGCGGACAGCGCCGAGTTCGCCATGCCCGCCGCGGCGTGGGCGGCGCGCTCGGGGGACGCCGTCCTACCCATCCGCCGTGACGCGGTGCCCGCGCCGATCCTGAAGACGCTGCGCGAGCACGAGCGGCCGAACGTGTTCGTGCTCGGGCCGGAGAGCGTGATCTCGAAGAAGGTGCTCGACCAGCTCAAGAAGCGCAAGCTTGCGCGGAGCGTGAGCCGGATCGAGGGGCCGAACCCGGTCGAGAACGCGATCGCGTTCGCGCGCTACGAGAAGGGCGACTTCGGCTGGGGCGTCGTCGTGCCCGGCTACAACTTCACGCTCGCGAGCACGACGCGGCCGGCCGATGCGGCGGCCGCCGCCGCGCTCGCGACACGGGGCGTGTTCGCGCCGCTGCTACTGAGCGACGACCCCGCCACGATGCCGCAGAAGCTCGAGGAGTACTTCCTGAGCGTGCAACCAGGCTACGAGGACGACCCGGGCCAGGCGGTCTACAACCGCGCCTGGATCCTCGGCGACGACAAGGCGATCTCGATCGACCAGCAGGCGCAGCTCGACCAGCTCACCGAGTTGATCCCGGTGCAGTCGAACGCTCCGTAGACTTCGCGCCCCGTGAGCGAGTACGAGCGTCCTGACCGGCTCGGGCGCGAGCCGACGGTGGAAGACGTGCGCCAGCTGATGGGCGCGTCGACGCCCCATTTCGCGATGCAGCTCCGCAACCGGATCCGCACGCTGATCTCCGGGCTGCCGGGGGACCACCCCGCGCGGATCGAGGGCGAGCGCGAGATCGCCCGCCTCGACCAGCTCGCGCTCGGCTCCGAGCGCCGCGGCCCGATCCAGGACCACGAACACGGGCTTCCCAGCTACCGCGGCCCGCAGTAAAGTGGTCCCATGGCCTGGGAGTTCAGTCTCCTGGTTGTCGCGAACGTCACGGCTGAGTCCGAGGACCTGCTCGACTGCCTTCGCGAGCGCTCCGAGCAGGGCGCCTGCCACTTCACGCTGGTCATGCCCGCGAGCGGGGCCGCCGCGCGCGAGCGGCTCGACTCCGCGCTGGAGCGCATGAGGGAGGCCGGGCTCGACAACGTCGAGGGGAGCGTCGGCGACCCCGACCCGGTGGTCGCCGTCATGGAGATCTGGGACCCGATGAAGTTCGACGAGGTGATCGTCTCCACGCTCCCCACCGGCTCGTCGCGCTGGCTCGGCCTCGACCTGCCGCACAGGCTCGAGAAGCTGACGTCCGTGCCGGTCAGGCATGTCGTATCGAAGCCGCAGCCGGAGGTGCACGCCGGCCCGCCGCCGGAGCGCCCGCAGCGCTACGGAGTGCTCGCGGCTCTCGCCGCGATCATGAAGCGCTAGTCGTCGTTCTCAGTGCGGGACGGCGTGGGGCGCGTCGTGCGTATGCCCATCCCCGTGCGAGTGCTCTTCCGGCGCGCGGAGGGCAACGGCCTGGCTCCACTGCACGATGCTGCGCTCGCCGTTCTTCTCGATGAGCGCCATCGCCTGTACGAACACGGGCTTCGTGTGCGTGAACTCAGCGGAGTCCGGCTCGAACCCCGTCTGCACCATCCACCTCTCCTTGTCGGGATGGGCGAAGGGCGGACAGTTCTTGTCGTCCAGCGTGTGGGCATCCTCGACCTGCTCGCCCGCGTTGCCGGCCGAGGCGGCGATCTCGTCGCCGTTCTGCTGCCACGCCCACGCACGTATCCAGATGATGTTGTCGTGGTCGCCCACCGGCCCCATCACGCATACGCCCAGCTGCCTGTCTCCAGCCCTGAGGAACGGCAGAACCTCGTTGAACTTTGAGACCATGACAGTGCGATCGTCTCAGACCCGTGTGGCTGAGGCAAGCTCGGCGCGGACCTCCATCGCAGCCATCAGATTGCCCTTCTGCTCGTACAGCCTGAGCGCCTCGGCGAGCGCCGCCTGCGAGTCCTCGTAGCGCCCGCGCTTTCCCAGCACTCCGCCCAGCACCGCGTGCGCCTCCGCCTGGTGGTTCACGAAGTCGGTGCGCTCCGCCAGCGCGACGGCCTGCCGCGCCAGGCGCTCCGCCTCCGCGAGCCCGCCGCGCCTGGCGAGCACCGTCGCGCGCACGCCGCGCCAGACCGCCTGGGTGATGACGTCGTCCTCGGCCGCCAGCTCCTCGCTCAGCTCGGCGGCGCGCTCGGCGTCCTCGTCGCGCTCCTGGGCGAGCAGCGCCTGGCCCAGGAAGGCGGCGGTCGTGGACAGCAAAGCCTTGTCGCCCATCTCCTCGAGCGCGGCGTAGCCCTTGCGCAGCCAGCGCTCCGCCGCCGCCGGGTCGCCCGCGAGCTGTTCGACCATCGCGGCGTGGTGTGAGACGGCCGAGCTGAGCGAGAGGCCCATCTCCTCGAAGGCCGCGTCGCTCGCCGCGAGCAGCTCGCGCGCCTGGTCGAAGCGCCCCTCCATCGCGTGCAGGCCGGCGAGCGGCTGGAGCACCTCCGCCACGGCGATCAGGTTGCCCTCCACCTCGGTGCGAATCGCGTCGCAGCGCTGGATCGCCTGCGCCACCGGCGTCGGCCCGAAGAAGAGCGAGGACGCGATCCAGCCCAGGATCTCGATTCGCTCGTGCTCGAGCCCCGCGGCGCGCGCGTGGCCCGCGGCCTCCTCCCATGCACTGGCCGCCCCGTCGGCCTGAGCGGCGATCCAGTGATGCCAGGCGCGCAGCCGGTGCGCGCTGCAGAGCCCCTGCTCGTCGCCGGCGGCGTTGAGCAACGGCAGCACCCGGTCGACGACGGCCGAGGCCTCCGCCGCCGCGGACTCGCCGAGCTGGAGGCGCAGGAACTGGTCCTGGATCTCGACGCGCGCGGCGGCGGTGTCGTCGCCCGCCGTCTCCGCCGCCTGGCGCCCGTCGCTGAGCACCGTGCCCGCGTCGGCCAGCCTGCCGGCCTCGATCAGCGCGCCGCCGAGCTCGGGAAGCAGGGATGCCCGGCGCGGGACGTCCTCGGCGGAGAGCGCCACCGCGCGCTCCAGCAGCGTCACCGCCGCCGCGCGGTCCGCGCGGCGGAGTGCTCGCCGTCCAGCGGACTCGAGGCGCTCAGACCCGCGCGCCGCGAGCCGCGCGCCCGGCTCGGCCTGGCCCAGCTCGGCGAGGAAGCGGCTCCCCTGCTCCAGGTGGTAGCCGGTGATCTCCTCGAACTCCTCCATGCGGTCCGCCGCCACGTCCTCGAGCCAGTCCGCGAAGCGCTCGTGGAGCTGCGCCCGCGTCTCCTTGGGCAGCGAGCGGTAGGCGGCGTCGCGGATCAGGATGTGGCGGAAGCGGTACGCCTCGTCGTCGGGGAAGCTCGAGCGGTCCGGGCGGATCAGGTCGCGGCGCACGAGCGCCGTGAGGCAGCGGTCCACCACGTTTTCGAGCGCGGCCGGAGCGAGCTCGCGCATCGCGGCGCGATGGAACGAGACCCCCTCCACGGACACGCGGCTCAGTAGCGCCCGCTCGTCCTCCGGGAGGCGTTCGAGGCGGGCCGCGAGCAGGGCCTGGATCGTCGGCGGCACCGGCAGCGCCCCCGCCTCGCCGGTGAGTGTCCAGCGATCCTCCTCGCGCCGCAGCAGCCCCTCGTCCATCAGCATGGCGAGCAGCTCCTCGGCGAACAGCGGATGGCCCTCGCACGCGGTCGCGATGCGAAGCGTGGCCTCCGGGTCGAGGCTGGCGAGCAGGTTGTCCACCAGCTGCCTGCTCTCCTCGGGGGTGAGCGGCTCGAGCAGGATCGACACCGCGTTCAGCTTGCCGCCACCCCAGCCGGGTCGGCCGTCGAGGAGCTCCGGCCGCGCCATGCAGACCAGCAGGATCGGGGCCTCGCGCGACAGCTCGGCGACGTGCTCGAGGAGATCGAGGAAGGTCGGCTCCGCCCACTGGAGGTCGTCGATCACGACCACCAGCGGGCGCTCCTGGGCCAGCCGCTCCAACAGCCTGCGCGTCGCCCAGAAGATCTTCTCGTTCGTGGACCCCCCGGAGGCGCGCGCCCCGACGGCGTCGGTCAGCTCCGCGATCAGCTCCGTCTCGCGCTCGTCGGTGGGATCGTTCGCCGCGAGGTCGCGGAGCAGCTCCGCAAGCGGCCAGTAGGTGATGCCGTCCCCGTACGGCAGGCAGCGGCCGCATAGCACCGTGGGCGTGTCGCCGAGGGCGCTCGTGAACTCGTCCACCAGCCGCGACTTCCCGACACCGGCCGCGCCGAGCACCGTGACGAGGTGGCACGAGCGAGCGCGGGCCACCCCCGTGAAGGTGCCGTACAGCGTGGCGAGCTGCTGGCCGCGGCCGACGAGCGGCGACTCGAGCCCGCGCGTGCGCACGCCCTCTGGGCGCAGCGCGCCGAGCAGGAACGCCGGCTCGCCCTCTCCCGCCGCCGCGTCGTCGAGCTCGGTCTGGTCGGCCGATACCGAGTCGCGAACGAGCTGGTAGGTGGCCCTGTCGGCGAGGATCTCGCCGGGCTTCGCCAGCTCCTCGAGCCGCTTGGCGGCGTTGACCGCGGAGCCGCTGGCGAGGCGCTCCGCGGGCGCGCGCTCCGTGATGACCTCGCCGGTGGCGATGCCGGCCTTCGCCTCAAGCCAGACCTCGAGCGCCGGCGCGAACTCCTCGCCGAGCTCCGGCAGCGTCTGGCGCGCCTCGAGCGCGGCGCGCGCCGCTCGCAGGGCGTCGTCCTCATGGAGCAGCGGGACGCCGAAGACGCCCATCAGGACGTCGCCGGGGCAGTCCTCGACGAGGGCCCCGTGGCGCTCGAGGTCGGTGCGGACGCTCGCGAGCGCCTGCGCGCTGACGCGGCGGCGCGCCTCGGCGTCGAGGTCGTCCGGCCCGCCGGCGTCGCTGACGCCCACGAACACCACCGTGACCGTCTTGCGGATCTCCTGCGCGGGCGCCAGCTCGGTGCTGCCCGGAGCGCCCTCGACGCGCAGCTCGAACACGCGCTCAGGGCGCGACAGGCCGCGCAGCTCGTGGCTGCCGAGGTCGATCAGCTCGGTGCCCGCCGGGAGCCGGTCGTGCACGATCTCCGTGGTGGCCTGCGACAGCAGCGTGGCCCCGCCGCCCGCGAGCGCCCTGAGCCGCGCGGCGCGGTTGAGCGCGGGGCCGAAGTAGTCGCCGCCGCGCTCGTGCGCCTCGCCGGTGTGGACGGCCATGCGCACGCGCAGGTCGAGCCCGCCCTGCCACTCCGCCGCGTCGAGCGCCGCGCGCAGCTCAGCCGCGCACCCGAGCGCGTCGGAGGCGCGCGGGAACACGGTCACGGTCGAGTCGCCCTCGCCCTGTGACTTCAGCAGGCGGCCTTCATGCGCCGCGGCGCTCGCCGCCACGAGCTCGTCGTGCAGCTCGAGCGAGGCGGCCATCGAGTCGGCATCCGCCTCCCACAGCGAGGAGGAGGCCTCAATGTCGGTGAGCAGGAAGGTCACGACCCCCGTGGGCAGCCCCGCTGCGGCGACGTCGGCGACCTCCACCTCGGCGGGCGGCGCCTCGCGCTCCGCCAGCGCGAGCGAGGGGTCCTGCGCGAGCACCGCGCGCTCCAGCTCGCGCAGCCGCTCGCCCGGCTCGATGCCGAGCTCCTCGACGAGCTGGCGGCGCGCGTCCTGGTAGGCCTGGAGCGCGTCGGCCTGCCTGTCGGCGCGGTAGAGCGCGAGCATGAGCTGCGCGCGCAGCCGCTCGCGGTAGGGGTGCTCGTCCACGAGGCCCTCGAGCTGAGCGATCACCTCCACGTGGCGGCCCAGCGCGAGCTTCGTCTCGATCAGCTGCTCGACGGCCGCGAGCCGCAGATCCTCGAGCCGCGCGATCTCGGCCTGCGCGAAGGGCTCGTAGGCGAGGTCGGCCAGCGGCGGGCCGCGCCAGAGCGACAGCGCGCTCTCCAGGAGCGACAGCGCGCGCTCGGGGCGGCCGGCGGCCAGCTCGCCTCTCCCCTCCTCGAGCAGGCGCTCGAAGCGCTGCGCGTCGAGCTGGTCGAGGTCGAGCTGCAGCTCGTAGCCGTGCCCGCGCGTGACGAGCACACCCTCCCCGGAGCTGCCGAGCTCCTTCCGCAGCCGCGACACGTGCACCTGCAGCGTCTTGAGCGCGTTGGCCGGCGGCGAGTCCCCCCAGAGCTCGTCGACCATGCGCTCGCTGCTGACGGTCTCGTTCGGATGCAGGAGCAGGAGCGCCAGCACGGCGCGGCGCTTGTCGCCGCCCAATCCGACCCGTTCCGCCCCGTCGAGGACCTCGAGCGGACCGAGTATGCGGAAGTCCATATGAGCACTGTTACCGCTCTGAAGCCGCACGGCAACCGGGCCGTCCGATGATCGCCACCGATGTCACCGAATCGCACCCAACCAAACAGGAGGCAGTCATGGGACAGCCGATCCCGAAGCAGCATCCCGCAGTCGTTCTTCGTGCTCATTACAAGGCAGTTCGCGCCCTTCTCGCAATCGCCATGGCAGCGGTCATCGCCCTCGCGGCGGCCGTCGTGATCCTGGCGAACGACGACGAGTCCGTGACCAAGTCGGCCCAGCCGAGCGCGCAGTCGCAGGCGGCCGTGCAGCCGCAGACGCTCCCGCAGGGCACCCGCTTCGACGGCGGCCCCGACGAGGGCACCCGCGGCCTGGCGGCGTACCCCGCCACCACTCCGGGCACCCGCTTCGACGGCGGTCCCGACGAGGGTACGCGCGGCCCCCAGTCGTACTGGGAGACGTCGTCGCCTCGCACGAGCTACCAGCCGGCCCCCTCAGACGGCACCAAGGCGCGTGCCGGCGGCCCGCGGATGATCCCGCAGGGCCCCCAGTAGCCCCACCCGGATCCCTCCGGATCCAACCAGTCCCCCCCCCGGAAGCGGGCCCTCCTCGGAGGGCCCGTTTTCGTTCTAGCCGGCGACGGCGGCCGGCTGCTCGAGCGTCAGCGCCGCGACGCGCTCGCGGTGCTCCCGCGCGGAGCCGTAGAGCATCGCGTTCGTCTTGGCCCGCTTCAGGAAGAAGTGCAGGTCGTGCTCCCAGGTGAAGCCGATGCCGCCGTGCACCTGCAGCGACGAGCCGCACACGCGCCAGCCGGCGTCCGAGGAGTAGGCCTTCGCGCCCGACGCGGCGGCCGGGAGCGACTCCGGCTCGGAGTCGGCGCACCAGGCCGCGTAGTACGCGCCCGAGCGCGAGCCCTCGACCTCGAGCAGCATCTGCGCGCAGCGGTGCGAGACGGCCTGGTAGGAGCCGATCGGCCGCCCGAACTGCTTGCGCTCGCGCGCGTAGTCCACCGCCATCTCCATCGCCTTCTGCGCGACCCCGACGGTCTCGGCGGACAGCGCGGTGGCGATCCGGTCCCCGGCCGCGAAGCAGTCGCCGCCTAGCGGCTCGCCGCCGTCCGCGCGCACGCGGGCGAAGCGGCGGGTGCGGTCCATCGTCTCGAACGGCTCGATCTCGGCGGCCGAGGCCTCGATAACGCTGGTCGCGCCGTCGTGGCCGATCAGCACGATCACCTCGGCCGTGTCGGCGTCCGGCACGAGGCGGGCCTCGCCGTCACGCAGCATGCCGACGGTCCCGCGCGCCTCGCCGGACGCGATTCCCGGCAGCCAGCGCTCCTTCTGCTCGTCGCTGCCCGCGAACTGGAGCGCGAGCCCCGCGGCGGCGTTCGACAGGAACGGCACGGGCGCGAGCGCGTAGCCGAGCTCCTCCATGAGGATCACGAGCTCGACGACGCCGAGCCCCTGGCCGCCGTGGCTCTCGTCGATGAAGATGCCGGCCCAGCCGAGCTCGGACATCTCCTTCCAGGCGTCGTCGTCGTAGCTGCCCGCCTCGGCGAGCTCGCGGACGCGCTCGGGCTTGAAGCGCGCGGCGAGCATGTCCTTGGCCGTGCGCTTGATCGCCTGCTGGTCGTCGGTGAAGTCGAAGTTCATTCCCCTACCTCAGCTTGGGCAGGCCGAGCACGCGCTCGGCGATGATGTTCTTGAGGATCTCGGTGGTGCCGCCCTCGATCGAGTTCGC
>Ga0190270_10001641_pt1 | contig 10518 bp, 9 predicted proteins | sample Popmic320T_FD_133748 | JGI IMG/M metagenome (GOLD analysis project Ga0190270, IMG submission 133748) | Populus adjacent soil microbial communities from riparian zone of Weber River, Utah, USA - 320 T | ecosystem: Environmental > Terrestrial > Soil > Riparian zone | place: USA: Utah | collected... | reverse complement strand
TCGCGGTAGAGCCGCGAGATCGCGTACTCGTCCATGAACCCGTACCCGCCGTGGATCTGCAGCGCCGCATTTACGGCCCGGTTCGCCAGTTCGCCCGTGTAGAGCTTCGCGAACGCCGCCGCCTGCGCGAACGGGCGCCCCTCGTCCTTCAGCCATGCGGCCTTGTAGACGAGGTTCCGGCCCGCCTCGATCTCCGTCGCCATGTCGGCGAGCTGGAACTGGATCGCCTGGAACTTCCCGATCGGCTGCCCGAATTGCTTCCGCTCGCGCGCATACGACGACGCCAGGTCGAACGCGCCCTGTGCCAGGCCGAGCCCCATCGCCGCCACTGAGATCCGGCCGCCGTCGAGGATCCCGAGGAACTGCCTCAGGCCGGCGCCACGCTCTCCCAGGAGATGGTCCTCGGGGACGGCACAGTCGTGGAACGAGAGCTCGCGCGTGTCCGAGGCCCGCCAGCCCATCTTTCGCATCGGGCTTGAGAGCTCGTAGCCCTTCGTCCCGTTGGGGACGACGATGTTCGAGATCTCGTCCTCGCCCGTCCGGGCGGTGATCGTCACGAACGCCGAGATGTCGGTGCCGGCGTTCGTGATGAAGATCTTGGAGCCGTTGACGACCCAACTCCCGTCACGGAGCTCGGCCGTCGTCCGCGTTGCGCCCGCGTCCGAGCCGGCTTCCGGCTCGGTCAGGCCGAACGCCGCGAGACGCTGCCCCGAAGCCAGGTCGGGCAGCCAGCGCTCCTTCTGCTCGTCGGAGCCGAAGAGGAGGATCGGCATGGTGCCGAGCGACGTGTGCGCCGCGACAGTGATCGCGACGGACGAGTCGATGCGCGTCAGCTCCTCGACGGCGATGGCATACGCGAGCGTGTCGCCGCCACCGCCTCCGTGCTCCTCCGGGATCGGGATGCCCATGAGGCCGAGCTCAGCCAGCGCTTCGACGATGTCGTACGGAAAGCGATGCTCGCGGTCGAGCTCCTCCGCCACAGGCGCGATCCGCTCCTCGGCGAAGTCGCGAACCGTCTGCCGGAGCAGCTGATGGTCTTCCGAGAGCTCGAAGTTCACTAAGAAAACCGGCGGGCGAGCTCCGCGAGGAGCCGCACGCCGTATCCGGTTGCGCCGGGGGCGCCGTAGTAGTCCTCGCGCGTGCGCTCGAGATAGGCCGTGCCCGCGATGTCGAGGTGCGCCCACGGGCCCTCGCCCACGAACTCCTGCAGGAAGCGGGCGGCGAGAATCGGCGAGCCCTGCCGGTATTCGGAGGAGTTCTTCATGTCCGCGTACGGCGACTCGATGTAGCGGCGGTAGGTCTCGTGCAGCGGCATGATCCAGGCGTGGTCGCCGCTTTCCTCGGCGGCGGCCCGGATCTCCTGCGCCCAGGCGTCGTCGTTGGCGAAGAGGCCCGCGTAGTAGTCGCCCATCGCGATCACGATGGCGCCCGTGAGGGTGGCGAGGTCGAGGATGTGCGTCGCCCCTGAGCGCCGCGCGTGCGTGAGCGCGTCCGCGAGGATGAGCCGTCCCTCCGCATCGGTGTTCGTCACCTCGATCGTCTTGCCGTTCAGCGCGGTGATGATGTCGCCGGGCCGGTACGACCGGCCGCCGGGCATGTTCTCGCAGGAAGGCACCACGCCCAGCACCTTGACCGGCAGGCCGAGCTCGGCGATCGCGCCCATCGCGGCGAGGACGGCGCCGCCGCCTCCCATGTCGGTCTTCATCTCCTCCATGCGGCTGGCCGGCTTCAGGGAGAGACCGCCAGAGTCGAAGGTGATCGCCTTGCCGACGAGCCCGAGGACGACCTCGCCGCGTGTCGCGGACGGTGGTTCGTAGGAGAGCGTGATCAGGCGCGGCGGGTTCTCGCTCCCCTGGCTGACCGCGGTGAGCGCGCCCATGCCCGCCTCGCGAATCTCGTCGGGGCCGAGAGCGGAGAAGCTCATGTGCTCGAAGCGGCTCGCGGTGTCCTCGGCGAACTCGGCGAGGGTGGTCGGAGTGCAGACGTTGGGCGGCGCGTTGACGAGGTCGCGGCAGCGGTTCGTCCACGCAGCGACGACGTTGGCGCGTTGCGCCTCCTCGCCGACCTCGGCCGCGCCGGGCCCGCAGAGGACGAGGCGCTCGACGGCCGCGTGCTCGTCCTTCGTCTTCCAGATGCCGGCGTCGTAGGGACCGAGCGCCATGCCGTCGACGACGGCGCGCGCCTGTTCGGCCGGGGACAGCCCGTTCTCGCTCAGGATCCAGGCGACGGTCTTGCCGCCGATCTCTCCCGCGCGCCTTGCGACCGCGGCGGCCGCCGTGCGCAGGCTGTCGGAATCCCCGTTCGCACCCACGCCGCCGACGGCGACCCGGTGGGCTTTGAGCTCGTTTCGCGTGTGCAGGAGGGTAACTCGGCCGCGCTCGCCCTTGAGCTCCCCGTCCTCGATCAGGTGTTTGATCCCCCCGTCGACCAGCCGGTCGAGCTCTTGGCCGGCCGACTGGAGCTCGATCGGCTCCGGGACGGCGAAGGCCAGGACGTCCGCGGCGACCTCCGCCGGCGATGCTTCGACGACGTCGATCTCCATGGGCGCGCGCGGATGCTATCCGAACAGGTTCGTACCGTGTTCCTCGAATGAGGGATATAGACGCAATCCCTCAGGTCGATGAGAGGGATGCGCAATGAGCGCAGCTCTACCCTCTCCGCCCGCACCCTCCCCTCGCGGGCGAAACCCTCTCCCGGTAGGAGCCCTCCAGAGTCATCTCGGAGGGCTTCTGCGTGAACGGGAAGAGCTCCATTTCGCCGCGTCGCCGCTCGCACTCGAGCGCAACCGCCGCGAGATCGTGCGTACGCAGTGGGAGCTCACGTACGCGCTGCTCGCAGATCACGCGTCCCGGTAGCGCGCGGCGGGTATTCTCGCGCCGGTGCGCGGGGTGGACAGAAAGGCGATGGCCGCGCTCTCGTCCGGTCATCTCGCAACGGACCTCGCGCAGGGGTCCCTCCCTGCGCTCCTGCCGTTCCTCAAGACCGAGTTCGACCTCACCTACACGATGGCCTCCGCACTCGTCCTCGCCGCGACGATCAGCTCGTCGCTGATCCAGCCGCTGTTCGGGCTCTGGTCGGACGCGCGGGGCGCGCTCTGGCTCCTTCCGGCGGGGGTCGGGCTTGCGGGAGTGGGAATGGCACTCGCCGCCGCAGCACCCTCGTATCCGCTCACCCTCCTCGCCGTCCTCGCAGCCGGAATCGGAGTGGCGGCCTATCACCCGGAGGGATCGAAGTTCGCGAGCTATGCCAGCGGCTCACGGCGTGCGAGCGGAATGTCGTTCTTCTCGGTCGGAGGCAACATCGGCTTCGCGCTCGGGCCCGTCTACGCCTCGGCGCTCATCCTTTCGCTCGGACTGAAGGGCGGGCTGCTGATCGCCCTGCCGGGGCTGGCCGTGGCCACCGGCCTCGTGCTCGTGCTCCGCTACCTGGCGAGCTTCGCGCCTGACGAGTCACCGCGGGAGCAGCGGGCGGCGGCGGCAAAGACAGAGACCCGCGGCCTCGTCCTGCTGCTCGTGGTCGTCGGCCTGCGGAGCGTCGCGCACATGGGCCTCTTCACGTTCATCCCGCTGTGGGAGATCCACAACGGCCACGGCGAGGCGTACGGGACCTTCGTGCTCGCGCTCTTTCTCTTCGCCGGGGCTGTGGGAACGCTGCTCGGCGGCCCGCTCGCCGACCGCTTCGGCCGGCGCCCGGTACTGCGTGGGAGCTTCATCGCCGCGACGCCGCTCATCCTCGTCTACGTGCTGGTGGGCGGGCCGATCGGCGTGGCGGCGGTTACGCTCTCGGGCGCCTGTGTCATCGGAACCTTCGGAGTCAGCCTCGTGATGAGCCAGGAATACATGCCGGGCCGCGTCGGCATGGCCTCCGGCCTTTCCATCGGTCTCGCGATCGGGCTCGGCGGTGTCGCGGCGCTCGTCCTCGGCGCCCTCGCGGACACCGTCGATCTCGAGACCGCGGTGCTCGCCACGGCGATCGGGCCCACACTCGCCCTCGGGGTCAGCTTCCTACTGCCGCCGGCCCCGGGGCGGCGCATGGTCGGCCCGGAGCCGGCCCCCGCGACGTTGTGACCTACGAGTCGGCTCAGCAGTTCTTCGCCGACCTCGGGTCGAGGCCCGACTCGTCGCGCGCCGCCAACCTGACGGCGTCCTACCGGTTCGACATCGAGGGCGCCGGCAGCTGGCGCGTCGACGTGGACGACGGCGCGGCCACAGTCACCGACACCGGGTCTCAGGATCCGGCCGACTGCGTCATCGCGACCGACGAGCAGACGTTCCTCGGAGTCGTGAACGGGGAGCAGAACCCGATGGGCGCCTTCATGACCGGGAAGATCCGCGTCGACGGCGACATGGGACTCGCTGTTCGGCTCAAAGACCTCGTGGGCTAAGGGAAGAGGAGGGCAGCGCTCCAGGAGCGATCGCCTCTGCGGGTGTAGCGGGTGCGCTCGTGGAGCCGGTTCGGCCTGCTCTCCCAGAACTCGATCGTGTCCGGGTCGAGCACGTAGCCGCCCCACCAGTCGGGCAGTGGCACTTCGTCGCCGAAGCGGGCCGCCGCCTCCGCGAAGGCCGCGTCGAGCTCGGCCTTGCTCCCGAGCGGGGAGCTCTGCCGCGACGCCCATGCGCCGAGGCGGCTGCCCGCGTCGCGCGTCGCGAAGTAGGCCCCCGACTCGGCGCGCGGGACCTTCTCCACCGTTCCGGTTACGAGCACCTGCCGGCGGGGCTCGGTGTGCCAGAGGAAGGTGAGCGCGGCGTGGGGGTTGGCGGCGAGCTGGCAGCCCTTGCGGCTCTCGTAGTTCGTGAAGAAGACGAAGCCCCGCTCGTCCACGCCTTTGAGGAGAACGGTGCGGGCCGAGGGGCGGCCGGACTCATCCGCGGTCGCGAGCGTCATCGCCTCGGGCAGGGTGACGCCGGCCGCCTCGGCCTCCTCCTGCCACTCCCGGAAGTGGGCGAGGGGATCCGTCATTCCTCGAGCTCGATCAGGAGCGCGCCGCCGTCGACCCGCTCGCCCTCGGCGACGTGCACCCTCCGGACGACCGCCTCGTAGGGGGAGACCAGCGGCGTCTCCATCTTCATCGCCTCGAGGACGACGAGAGGCTGCCGCGGCTCGACCCGGTCTCCCTCGGAGGCCAGCACCTTTATGACCACTCCCGGCATCGGGGCGGTCAGCGTGCTCTGCCCGCCGAGGAGGTCGCCGTGGCCGGTTTCCTCGACCGTGGGCGGAGCCGTGCGGGCGGGCGCGGGGCCGTTGAGCCGCCACGAGCCGTGCCAGGGACGGGAGACGCGGCGCGGCCGTGAGAGCGGCGGGTTCTCGTCGAGAAAGGCGGTCGTCGCCTCCCCCGCCCGGAGCTCGGGGTGGGCGACGAGCCAGCGGAGGAAAGGGAGGTTCGTCTCAACCCCACGAACCTCGGTCACGTTCAGCGCGGCGGAGAGCGCATCGAGCGCGTCCTCCCGCGTCTCCTCGTGGGCGATCAGCTTCGCGATCAGTGGGTCGTATGCGACCGGGATCTCGTCGCCTTCCTCGACGCCCTGGTCGACGCGGATCGCCTCTGGAAGCCGTAGCCGTGTGATCGTGCCGGTGCGGGGGAGGAAGGTGCGCGGATCCTCGGCGTAGAGCCTCACCTCCACCGCATGGCCCTCGGGCTCTCGCGCCTCGATCTCCAGCGACTCGCCCGAGGCGATGCGGAACTGCTCCTCGACGAGGTCGAGACCGGTGACGAGCTCCGTGACCGGGTGCTCGACCTGGATGCGTGCGTTGAGCTCGAGGAAGTAGAACTCGCCGCCCGCGAGCATGAACTCGGCCGTGCCCGCGCTCTCGTAGCCGACTGCTCGCGCGAAGGCGACGGCGGCCTCGCCCATCTCGGCGCGGAGGTCGGGCCCGACCGCGGGCGACGGGCTCTCCTCGAGGATCTTTTGGTGGCGGCGCTGCACCGAGCAGTCGCGCTCGCCGAGGTGGACGGTCGTCCCGTGCGAGTCGGCGAGGATCTGGATCTCGACGTGGCGCGGGCGCTCGACGTAGCGCTCGGAGAAAACCCGGTCGTCGCCGAACCCGGACGCGGCCTCGCGGCGAGCGGACTCGAGCGCCTCTTCGAGCTCTTCCGGGGAGCGCACGAGCCGCATGCCGCGCCCGCCGCCGCCGGCCGCCGCCTTGACCATGAGGGGGAAGCCGACCTCCTCGGGATCGCCGCTCTGGACGACCGGAACGCCGGTCTCCGCCGCGATCCCCTTCGCTTCGAGCTTGTCCCCGGCCGCGCGGATCGCCTGCGGAGACGGGCCGACGAATCGGATCCCGGCCGAGACGACCGCCTCGGCGAAGCCCGGGTTCTCGGCCAGGAACCCGTAGCCGGGGTGGACCGCGTCCGCACCGGCACGCGTCGCCGCGGCGACGATTTCCTCGATGTCGAGATAGCTCGTCACCTCCCCGACTTCGGCGGCGCGCCGCGTGTGGAACGCGCTGGCGTCGTCGGGCGCGGCCACGGCCACCGTCGCGATCCCGAGCCGGTCGCAGGTGGAGAAGATCCGCGCGGCGATCTCGCCGCGGTTCGCTACGAGGAGCTTTCGGATCTCCATCCGGGCCTGCGCTTCTCGAGGAAGGCGCGCAGTCCGTCCTGGCCCTCCGCGCTCGTGCGGCGCGCGGCCGCGATCTCGGCAGCGCCCTGACCGCCCGGCCGGTCGCGCACCAGCTCCTTCGCCGTGCGCACCGCCTCTGGGCCGCCCGCGAGCAGGTGTCCGAGAACTGCGTCGACCCGTTCGTCGAGGTCGCCGTCCGCGACCTCGCTCACGAGCCCGATTCGGAGCGCCACATCGGCGCCGAACCGCTCGCCGGTGAGGAAGTAGCGGCGCGCGTGCGCCCCGATCCGCGGAAGCACGAAGGGGGAGATCACCGCGGGCACGATGCCGAGCCGGACCTCCGTGAAGCCGAAGATCGTCTCGGCGTCAGTGACGACGATGTCCGAGCATGCGACGAGTCCACCACCGCCGCCGAGCGCGTACCCGTGCACGCGCGCGACGACCGGAGCGGGGCAGCGGTCGATCGCCTCGCACATCGCGTAGAGCCGAAGCGCGTCGGCCACGTTCTCCTCGTAGCTCAGGTCGACGGAGGCGCGCTGCCACTCGACGTCGGCGCCGGCGCAGAACGCCTCGCCCTCTCCGGCCAGGACGACTGCCCGCGCGTCGCCGACGTCGGCGAACGCCTCGGTCAGCTCGGCGATCAACGCAGCGTCGAACGCGTTCCGCCGCTCGGGGCGGGCGAGCGTGACGCGGAGAACACCGCCATCTCGTTCGATCCGGAGCGCGCTCATGTGCGCGCAGCTTAGGGTTCCACCATGATCCACGGTGCCCTGGCCGCGGCGGTGACGCCTCTTCGCGACGGCGGCACGCACCTGGACGAGGACGCGTTCGGGCCCGTCGTGGACTTCCTCGCCGCGGGCGGGCTCGACGGGATCCTCGCGCTGGGGACGACGGGGGAGGGGATCCTCCTGACCGTCGAGGAGAGGCGCCGGGCCGCCGAGCTCTACGTGGAGGCCTGTCAGGGGCGGCTCGAGGTCGCCGTCCACTGCGGCGCCCAGACGACCGCGGAGACCGTCGCGCTTGCCGAGCACGCTGCCTCGGCCGGGGCTTCGGCGGTGGCGGTCATCCCGCCGCCGTACTTCCCGCTCTCGGAGGAATCGCTCTTCGAACACTTCCGCGCCGCGGCGGAGGCCTGCGCGCCGGTGCCGTTCTTCCTCTACGAGTTCGAGGCCAGGAGCGGCTATGCGATCCCGCAGCCGGTGATCGGGCGCCTGCGCGCGGCCGCACCGAACCTGGCCGGGCTGAAAGTCTCCGACACGCCGTTCGAGCGCGTGCAGCCCTACCTGCTCGAGGGCCTCGACATCTTCATCGGGTCGGAGCCGCTGCTCCCGCGCGGCCTGGCCGAGGGCGCCGCGGGAACCGTCTCGGGGCTCGCCGCGGCGTTCCCCGAGTACGTCGCGGACCTCAACCGCGACCCCGGAGCGAACGGCGCGGTCGACACGGTCGCGGCGCTCCGCGACGCGCTGCAGCAATTTCAGTTCAACGCGTCGGTGAAGGCCGCGCTCGCGTGGCGCGGCGTGCCGGTCAAGGGAGACGTGCGCGCGCCGCTGCTTCCTCTCGATGCCTCCGAGCGCGCGTCGCTCGAGGCGCGCCTCGAAGAGCTGACAACCTAGTTCCGGGGATCGAGGTCGTCGGCCTCTTCGGCGGCGTCGCCGAACTTCTCGACGACGACGTAGCGCTCGCTTCGCTCCACGACGCTCTCGACGCTCGTGTCCTCGTGTCCGGGGAGGACGAAGAACCGCGTCGACGCGCGCCGAACCGTCTCGTACTCGCCGATCGAGATCGAGACCGGCTCTTTGCACTCCTCACGGCTGCACTCGCAGAGGAACTCGGAGCGGCCCTCGACCTGGAAGGTCTGGTTGAGCTCTGCGATCCGCTCGTTGACCTCGCGGAAAAGCGATTCGTTTCGGCCCTGTCTCTCTGCGCGTGTGGTCATGACCCCATTTGTGAAGAAACTCAGGCTAACACGGTTGAGAAGCATCTTTTGGAGGCATAACGCACTCGTGGACGCGGATCGCTCGTTCGAGCGGATCTATCGTCGGCACCGGCGCGAGGTCTACGGGTCGGTGCTCCGCGACGTGCGCGATCCCGACGAGGCCGAGGACGTCACGCAGGCCGCCTTTTTGAACGCCTTTCGAGCCATGCGACGCGGCGATACGCCTGAGAAGCCGCGCGCGTGGCTTCTCACCATCGCCCGCAACGTCGTCCGCCGCCGCGCCCGGCTTCGCGCTGAGCGGCCGCAGGAGGTCGAGCTCGACTCCGAGCTCCTGCTTACGCTGGACGACGACACGGGCTCGGCGTCGGAGGACATCCATGCAGCGCTCTTGCGCCTCACCGACGCGCAGCGGGAGGCGATCCTTCTCCGCGAGATCCAGGGGCGCTCCTATGCCGAGATCTCGTTCGAGCTCGGGTTGTCGCTCCCGGCCGTCGAGGCGCTGATCTTCAGGGCCCGCCGCGCGCTCGCCGAGGAGCTCGAGCTCGTCGATCGCGTGCCCATCGTTCGCCCGCGCCGGCGCTATGGCTTCCTCGGGCTTCCGGGCCTCGCGAAGGCGGCCTCGTTCGGCTTCTCCTTCGGCCGGGTCGGGTTCGCCTGCCTCGTGGGCTGCGCGGTGCTCGGGACCGTGCCGATCGGGGACGGCGCGGCCTCGGGCGAGCCTGCGGCCGTCGCCAAGGCGCGCACGCCGGGCGTTGTCGAGTCCCACCCGCTTCCCGCCACGAACCCGGCTCACCCTGCCGGGGCGAAGAAGAAGAAGCACAAGGGCGGGAGCGGGAAGCCGGCGCATCACCAGGCTGCGTCCGACAGCGACGAGAGCTCCAAGCAGGACGGCGGCTCGCTCTTGCCCGTCGAGCTTCCACCGGTCGAGCTTCCGCCCGTGGAGGTGCCGGTGCCCGTCCCGTCCGTCGAGGTTCCGCCGCCGCCTCCGCTGCCGGAGGTGCCGGAGGTACCGGAGGTGCCGCCGCTCCCCTCGCTTACATCCTGAAGACGCCGAACGTCGTCTCCGGAATGGGGGCGTTCAGGCTCGCGGCGACGCCGAGCGCGAGTACGCGCCGGGTATCCGCCGGGTCGATGATGCCGTCGTCCCAGAGCCGCGCCGTCGAGTAGTACGGATTGCCCTCTGCCTCGTACTTCGCGCGGATCTCGTCCGGATCGGCGCGGCCGACCGTGGAGAGAACCGATGCCGCCTGCTCCCCGCCCATCACGCTGATGCGGGCGTTCGGCCACATCCAGAGCTGCCGCGGCTCGTACGCCCGGCCGCACATCCCGTAGTTCCCCGCGCCGAAGGAGCCGCCGATGATGACGGTGAACTTCGGCACCTGCGCGCACGCGACCGCGGTGACGAGCTTGGCGCCGTCCTTGGCGATTCCGCCGGCCTCGTACTCCTTGCCGACCATGAAGCCGGTGATGTTCTGGAGGAAGACGAGCGGGACGCGGCGCTTGCAGGCGAGCTCGACGAAGTGCGCCCCCTTCAGCGCGCTTTCGGAGAAGAGCACACCGTTCGAGGCGAGAATCCCGACCGGGAAGCCCTCGATATGGCCGAACCCGCAGACGAGGGTTTCGCCGTAGAGCGCCTTGAACTCGTGGAAGTCGCTGCCGTCGACGATGCGGGCGATGACCTCCCGGACGTCGTAGCCCTTCGCGTAGTCGACGGGGACGATCCCGTAGAGGTCGGCCAGGTCGTGGAGCGGCTCGGCCGGCGCCTCGCGTTCCCACGGAGCGTCGGGAGCGCGCAGGCTCAGGTTCGCGACGATCTCGCGGACGAGGGCGAGCGCGTGCTCGTCCGAGACGGCGTAGTGGTCGGCCACGCCGGAGGTACGCGCGTGGACGTCGGCGCCGCCGAGCTCTTCGGCGGTCACCTCCTCGCCGGTGGCCGCCTTCACGAGCGGCGGGCCGCCGAGAAAGATCGTGCCCGTGCCCTTGACGATCACCGTCTCGTCGCTCATCGCCGGAACGTAG
>Ga0190270_10001640_pt1 | contig 10522 bp, 8 predicted proteins | sample Popmic320T_FD_133748 | JGI IMG/M metagenome (GOLD analysis project Ga0190270, IMG submission 133748) | Populus adjacent soil microbial communities from riparian zone of Weber River, Utah, USA - 320 T | ecosystem: Environmental > Terrestrial > Soil > Riparian zone | place: USA: Utah | collected... | reverse complement strand
TACGTTGAAGCGATGGATGAACTGCTTGCGAAAGACCTGTCGTTCTTCCACGACAACTATGTCGGTTCGCTGACCAAGCGCGCTTTGGGATACGCGCGCCGTTTTGAAGACGTGTTCGACGTCATGGCTTTCCAGGTGCTGGCGAATGTTTTGCCATTAGTATTCGTCGCGTTCGTGCTGTGGAAATACTCGCCCTGGCTGATTCTTACGCTTGTGGTGATGCTCGTCGCCACGTTCGCCTTCATTTGGCCGCGAATTCGCCGCCGTCGAAAGCTGGTCGACATTCGCGAGGCTGCTTCGACCAGGCTTGCCGGACACGTGGCGGATTCGATCTCAAACGCGGAGGCGGTGCGCGCGTTTGCCAGAGAGCCCGAAGAGGCGCGGATCCACGAGCGAAACGTAAAGGACTACGGCTCCAAGGCCCTGCGTTCCTGGGATTACCAGAATCTCCGCGTCGATACGATCACGGCGCCGATGTACGTGCTTACCAACGCGCTCGGGTTGATCATCGCGCTGGCGACCGGCGGGGCGACCGGCGCCGGCCTGCAGACCGTGTTCATCACGTTTAGCTACTACGCCGGCATTACGCGCGTGATGTGGGAATTCAATCGGATTTACCGCAATCTTGAGAGCGCATTGACGGAAGCCGCTCAATTCACCGAGCTGCTGCTCGATCCGCCCGCCGTGGTCGACGCGGCTGAAACGAAGCCGTTTGCCCCGGCGCATTACGGAATCGAGATGAGGAAGGTTTGTTTTCGATACGACCCGTCTCAACCGTTGCTGTTCGAAGAGTTCTCACTGGAGGTCCCGCATGGCGCGAAAGTGGGCCTGGTCGGCTTTTCGGGCGGAGGCAAGACGACTATCACCCGGCTGCTGTTGCGTTTCGCCGACATAGAAAGCGGCGGGATTCTCCTGGGGGGACAGCGCATTGACGAGATTCCTCAGGCGGCGTTGCGGCGCGCGATCGCGTACGTGCCGCAGGACCCTTCGATGTTCCATCGGTCGATTGCCGATAACATTCGGATCGGCCGCCCTGACGCCACTGACGACGAGGTCCGCCGGGCCGCCAAACTGGCGCACGCGGCTGAATTCATTGAGACGCTTCCTCTAGGTTACGAGACGCTGGTCGGTGAGCGAGGCGTGAAGCTTTCCGGAGGGCAACGCCAACGGGTCGCGATCGCCCGCGCGATCGTCAAGGACGCGCCGGTGCTGATCCTCGATGAAGCGACCAGCTCGCTCGACTCCGAAAGCGAAGCCCTCATTCAGGACGCTCTTTGGAACTTGATGGCCACTCGCACTGCGATTGTTATCGCGCACCGTCTCTCGACGGTGAAGCGGATGGACGAACTGGTCGTGCTCGATCACGGCAGAATCGTCGAGAAGGGATCGCATGGCGCGCTGCTGGCTCGGGGCGGCATATATGCGTCGCTCTGGGCCCATCAGTCCGGCGGTTTCCTCGCCGCCGAAGGGGCCGCGAGCTTTGAAGCCGCTACATGATCATTCCGGCTGATTTCGGATGATTGAAATGAGTCTACCGCAGAGGACGCGGAGGGACGCAGAGAAAAGAATTGATGATCTGAATCCCTCTGCGTTCCTTTGCGTCCTCTGCGGTTAAAATAGCCTACAATGGATCTTGCTTGCCCAGGATGATCGTCTCGCGGAACGTCGCGTAGGTCGCGCGCCCGTTCAGCTTCGGCGGGTTGAAGCGGTATTGCCTGAAGGCCTCGATGGCTTTCGGGTTGAGCGCGGTGTCTGGACTGTCGAGCACGCGGACGTTGGTGGCGCGGCCTTCGGGGGTGATGACGCCTTCGAGCGTGATCGTGCCTTTGACCGAGGCGCCCGGAGGGAATTTGATCGGGGCGCGATTGGCCACGGAGGGCATCACGAAGATGTCGCCTTCGGCGAGCTCGACCTTCGACCCGAACTGGTCGGTCGGTCGCGAGATGTCTGAAGGCTTGTTTTGCAGGTTGCGCGTCGTGGTCACGGTCGGGGTTATGGTGACGAGCAGCGCGCGCGTCTCCGGCGCCTTTTCGATGCCGTCAGGCCCCTGGAATTCGCGCACCCCGAATCCGCTCCGGGCGCCGCGCAGCATGACGGTCTCGTAATTCCCGACGGTCACGCCTTTCGCTTCGAGCAGAACCTTGTCTGCGTATTTCGCGGTGAAATCGAAGCTCACGTCGCTCTTCGTGATTACGCGCGGAACGATCGTGAAACTGAACTGAAGTTCGTTCATCGGCTGCGAATCGGTGAAGGTCTCGCTTTCGCGCAAACCGATGGAGCGGACGTAGCGGAACTTGAGCTCCTCGGCGCCGAAATTGCGCTTGATCGCGTCCATCTCTTCTTCGGGGGTCGAAGCCGTCTGGTTGAGTTTGTTGACCTCGGCGAACTGCTTCGACCGCGCATCGTCGAACTGGTAAACGGCGACGGTGACGCCGACGCCGTAATCGTTCTTTTTCAAAAGCTGGGCGTGAACGGCGCCTGACAGGATAATCATAAAAGCGAGCGCCGAAAGCGCCCGCCCGATCAAACTCTCAGCCAATGCTCTCATCATCATTTGACTCCCTCTCATCCAACAATAATTGGTAGGCCTCTCTTTTCGACAATCCCCTGGAACGAGCTGCCTGCTTGATCGCCTCGATGCGGCTCAAGCCCCGCTCGCGCTCCAGGCGTTCGACTTCTTCGCTGACCGAAATTGACTGCGCCGCCCCCAAATTATCTTCGCGGCTCCCGGCGATGACAAGCGTCATTTCGCCTCGCGGCTCGTTAGCCTCGAAATGCGCGATGATCTCCGAGACCGCGCCGCGGATGAACTGTTCGTGCAATTTGGTCAATTCACGCGCGACCGCGGCCCGGCGGTCGCCCAGGATCTCCCGGACGTCGAGGAGCGATTCCCGAATCCGGCGCCCTGCCTCGTAAAAGACCAGCGTCGCGCGTTCCGCCTTAAGCTCGGCGAGCCGCGCGCGCCTCGCCTGTTTCCTGCTAGGCAAAAAACCGGCGAACAGGAACGAATCGGTAGGCAAGCCCGACGCGACCAGCCCGGCGATGATCGCCGTCGCGCCGGGCACGGGCGTGACCGTGACCCCGCGCTCGACGGCGGCCACGACGATCCGATAAGCCGGATCGGAAATCCCCGGCGTGCCGGCGTCGGTGACCAGCGCAATCGATTCGCCGCGCGACAACCTCTCGGCCAACTCGGCGGCGCGCTTAGGCTCGTTGTGTTCGTGATAACTGATCGTCGGCTTGGCGATTCCGAAGTGATTGAGCAAGCGCCGCGTGCGCCGCGTGTCTTCACAGGCGATCAGGTCGACCTCTTTCAGCACACGCAGCGCCCGCAGCGTGATGTCCTCGAGATTGCCGATCGGGGTTGATACTAGGTAAAGAGGCATAAGGGGACAGGGCGACAGGGCGACGGGGCGACGGGGCGATGGAGAGATGAAGGAGCGGCGAAAGTCATTGTCGCCCCGTCGCCCCGTCGCCTCGTCACCCTGTCGCCTTCTTCATTTCTGCACGCCGTCGCTCAAATCCGTATCCTTCCAAAGCCAGATGCCGCCGCGCATTCCGAGCGTGTTGGAGACGACTTCGACGTCGGGCCCGAGATCGATCGAGACGTTTTCGGCGTTGCCGCCGCCGATGTAGAGCCTGTCGAAGTGGGTCAACGCGCGGAAGACCTCTATGGCCCTGGCCAATCGCTTGTTCCATTCGATCTTGCCGACCTTTTTAAGCGCGCGGTTTCCCAGTTGCTCTTCGTAGGTCTGCCCTTTACGGAAGGGGATGTGCGCCAGTTCTATGTGCGTCGCGAGCCGGCCGTCTTCAAAGAGCGCCGACCCGAGCCCCGTGCCGAGCGTGATCACCATCTCGACCCCTTCGCCTTTGATAGCGCCGAGGCCCTGCATGTCCGCGTCGTTAATGACGGCAGTGGGTTTACCCGTCTGCTTCGCTATCGCCCGCCGCAGATCGAAGCCGTTCCATTCGTCGGACCCGAGGTTTGCGCTCGATAGCGTTCTACCTTTGCGCACCGGGCCGGGAAAACCGACCGACACTCGATCGAACGGCGGAAGCTGCGCCGTCAATTCCTTCAGTTTCTCCAGGAGCAGGGTGGGCGGGCAAGGTTTCGGCGTGTCGACGCGCGCGCGTTCGGTGATCATTTCTCCGCGCTCGTCGAGCAGCGAGGCTTTCAACCCGGAACCGCCGATGTCGAACGCCAGGGTTTTCAATCCTGCGGACGCTTTTCTGCTAGAGGTTTTCTTCTTGGCTGTCTTTTTCTTAACCGTATTTTTCGCTGCCATTGGCCTTTCCTGTACAACTCTTGGTGAGTTTATGGTTAAATTCTTCCCGCCGAAATATTAACTCAAAACGCAATACGCCGGTAAGGCGCAATGAAAATCAATTACGAATCAGTATCGCTCACGGTACTAATTCGTGATTGATTTCCGAAGGAGACTCAAGCATGCGACGATTCAGGAAGCTCATTCTTCCGGCCCTCTTGTTCGGCTTTCTCGCGCAGTCCGCGTCGCTGCGGCCCGAACGTCCGGTCGCGTCGCGGCAAAAAGAACCGGCGGAGGCGAACACTCCCGGCCCGCGCCATCCGCCATCCCAATCGCTTGAACGCGCGCTCACCAAAGAGCAGTTCGCGCAGATCGTCCAAAAATTTTCCGAGCCGAACGGCTATTTCGATTCGGACAATTTGATCTCGAACGAGGCCTCTTATCTTCACGTGATGGGGAAGATGCGCCAGATGAAGGTCGCCGGCGGCGCTTACATAGGCGTCGGGCCGGATCAGAACTTCTCTTACATCGCGCAGATCAGGCCCGCCGTCGTCTTCATCACGGACATCAGGCGCGACAACCTGCTCCAGCACCTTTTCTTCAAATCGCTCTTCGCTCTCTCCGGCAACCGGCTCGAATATCTCTGCCTGTTATTCGGCAGGCCGCTTCCGCCCGATCTGAAATCGTGGGACTTGCGCAGCATACAGGAGATCGCCGCCTATCTGGACAAGACTTCCCCGAAACGCGAGCTGTTTGAAAAGGCTAAAGCCGACGTCCAATCGAAGGCGCAGAGCTTCGGCGTAAAGCTGGACTCCACGGAGCTTGAAACGATTAACCGCATTCACGCCGCTTTTTTTGACGCCGGACCCGATCTGAAATTCACCAGCCGCGGACGCCCGCCGCGCTGGTACTATCCAAGTTACCGCGACCTGCTGTTCGAAAAAGACCTGACCGGCAAACATTGCAACTACATGGCGAGCGAAGACGACTTCCGCTTCCTGCGGTCGCTTCAGGAGCGCAATCTGATCATCCCGGTCGTGGCCAACCTGGCCGGCGACCACGCGCTCAAGAGCATCGCGCGCTACCTGAACGAAAGAGGCGAGCGAGTCTCGGCTCTTTATACTTCCAACGTGGAGTTCTACCTGATGCGGGGATTCAGCGATGACGAGTTTAAACGCTTCGCCGGTAACGTCAGCCTGCTGCCGCGCGACGAGCGCAGCGTCATCATCCGCAGCTACTTCAACGGCTCGTGGGGGTACGAACACCCGCAATCGGTCAACGGGTATTACAGCACTCAACTCCTTCAAACGATGGAGAGTTTCGTCAAGGAAAATTCGAGCGGCGGATACAAGTCCTATTCGGACCTGGTAGGCAAGCACATCCTCGATCTGCGTTAGCCACCAGAGACACGTAGGGGCGCGTATTCCGCGCCCAATCGCTTCGATCACGGACGCGGGCGGGGAATACCCGCCCCTACGTGTCTTTGTGGCTAAAGTGTCACTGGGCCGCCAGTTGTTTCCGTTTGAGTTCGGGACGTTCGTTTTGGCCCACGCTGCTTGGCGCCTGCCCGTCCGTGGCCGCGCGGTAGCCTTCGCGCGCGCGCACGATCATCCCCGGTTTTTCGACGCGGACTTTGATCCGCCGGTACGCGCCGTCCTTCTTCGCGTTGGTCGGGTAGTAACTGAGCGCGTATTGATGGCGCAACTCTTCGGCTATGGCCGAAAAAGCCTGCGTGAGGTTGTAGAGCGTGTCGGCTTCGTAGAGTCGCCCGCCGCTGCGGTCGGCCAGTTCCTGCAAGTAACGCGCGCCGCGGCGGTAATCGCCACTGCCCGTTTGGGCGCCGCCCGAAGGCGAGCGACTCGGCCATTGTTGGAACACGGGCGTCGCCAGATTATCGAACGGCCATCGGCGCTTGTTCGGAGGATGCGGAGTCGGCCACGGCCAGGGACTGGCGCTGGGGGAGGGGCTGCTCTGCTGGTCATTCTCGGTGTCATATTTGATCGGGTAGACCAGCGCGCCCGATTCTTCCACCTTATCGATGGTGTTTTGGTAGTTGGCGCGGCGGCTCGCGGTGTCGACGCCGTCGGTGAAAAGCACTATGGCTTTGCGGCCCTCGACCTGCGCCAGGCGGTCAACCACTTTATCGACGGCTTCGTAAAGTTTCGTGCTGCCTCCGGTGCGGGTTTCCTCGATCGCCTGGCGCAGAACGTCGTAATCGTTGGTGAAATCGCAATGGAAGCGGACCTTGTTGTCGAAAGACACGACCATCACCTGGTCGTCGCTCCTCAACTGCTTGATGAAGGCGGATGCGGCGTCCTGGATGTCGTCCAGCCTGAACAGCGTGCTGTTTGAAGTGTCGAGCACGAGCGCCACGTGGAACGGCGTCTCGACCGACGTCAGGCTCTCGATGTCCTGTTCCACTCCGTCCTCGTAAATCCGGAAGTCGCGCTTCTTAAGGAACGGAACGAATTTGCCTTCGCGGTCAATGACGCTGGCCGGAATGGTGACGAGCGCCGTGTCCATCTTAATCGTCCCGGTGTCATCAACGGTGACAGGCGTGTTGTCGGCAAGGGGGCGGTTTGTAACTCTCTCTCTCTCGGAAACTCTCTCTCTTTCGGAATCTCTCGAGGGCTGCCCATCCTTTGGCGACGCCGGCGCCTGCTTGCGCCCGGATTGCGCGGAACTTGATGGACTCAACGCCCAGACAAATCCCGCAACAAATAGAATCACGACAAAGCAACGAGCAAACAAATTGCTTTTCATCATACCTCCTCTGAAAATAACCGCGTAGTAACGAATAAATTCGATACAACGTAGCGCTTTCGGGCGGCCATTGCGCCCGAAGATTTTGCTCGTTTGAAATTCGCTCTGACGGAAAGGGGAGAAACCGCAGTGCCGGATTTACATTGGTCATTGGTCATTGGTCATTGGTCATTGGTCATTGGTCAGCGGTTATGGACGCAAATGACGAATGACGAATGACAAATGACAAATGCTTAAGAACTCCTCTGAGCTTCCACCCCCGCCGGCGCCGCGCTTCTCCTGATGGCCAGATAGCCGGTCCAGGATTCGGGCAGCACTTTTTTCGCTGATAGATTAGCTCCAAGAATAAGAATGAACGATGAGATGAAAACCCATGTGACCAGCGCCATCAGCGAGGCCAGTTTTTTGTAGCTCCCTTCAAAATCGAACAGCGGGAGCGCCAGCCAGAATCCGAACATGACGATCATCCATAACAACGCGGTGGCTATCGAAGTGAACATCGTCTGGCTGGCCTGCACCTTCCCGTTTGGGACGAAATAATAAATGATGAAAAATATCAGCGAGACGAACGGGAGCGCGATGAGTGGGCCTATGACATAGAAAATGGTTTTGCGCCAGACGGGGTTAACGACCTCGCCGAAAACTCCTACCACCTTGGCGATTATGAAATCGTAGAGGCTCGCCAACGACACCGGCGCCAGCATAATCACCACGCAAGCGACCGCCAGCAGCAAATAGGTCGCGTATTGCTTGATAAAGTTACGTTCTTTGAAGCCCCATGCGCGGTTGAGCGCGGCTTCGAGCGGCTGGAAGACGCCGGAAGCGGAATAGATCATCAGCGCGAACGAGAACAGCGTCGCCTTGCCCCCCGGCCCGCGCGACACCTGGTCGAGGCTTTTGAAGAGTTCCGCAGACTCTTTCGGCGCCATCGACATCATCAGGAGAAAACTGGCTTCGTACCCACGCTCCCAGTGCAACACGTTGATCAAAAAGCTGCCCATCAGCACCGCGAACGAAAAGAACGACAGCATGACGTTGAACGCGATGGCCGAGGCGTTGACGTATGTTTCGGTCGTCGACAGGTCGTAAATCGCGGGCCACATCTTTTTGAAGAACATCCATCCGCCGCGCGCGTAAAACGCCAGGCCGCGGCCCTTGGGGGCCGCTGGGATCGGAGCCGTTGCGGGCGCCGCGCCGGCTCTCTCGGTCGCCGGTCCAATCTTGTTGGTTTCATTCATAAGCTTAGGCTCTAGTATCAGGTTGTGATCAAGGTGGCGATCTCTTTCTCGATCGCCTCGAGCGATTGTCGAATCATCCGTTGATGAGCCTCCGAGCGCGCGCGTTTTAACTGCTCTGTCAAACGGCTTCGCTCTAACTTCAGGCTCTCGACCTTGCGCTCCCGCGCTCTCTCTTCGGGCGTCTGGGCATGACCTTCATAAGCGCCTTGCGAGCGCCGTGCCTCTTCTATCTGATCTTCTACGGATTTGCTCTCCCAACCCCTCGCCATATTTAATATCCCATGTGCGATATGACTATAGTCTTTGAGAAATAAATTCAGCCATCACACTTGCGGCCCCGGAGGACGGCGGATATTAGACGGTGGAGAAACCACCGGAAGAATTTGTAATGGAATTTCAGGAGCCTTGGAGGGGGGACAGATGTAAATCGGTCTGTCGTCCCTCCGGGCTTCCGGAGATGTGTGTGCGGCGTGATCCCGGTGGTCCCTCCACCGGTTAATATCCGGCCTCCCCCACGGGGCTATGGTTTAACTTAATTCTCGAGAACCATATGCAGCATATGAAATATGGCATATGGCGCATGTAAGCCGGATGGTTATCTCTTAAAGGCGATTGCCCGCTAATGAAGCAAGCAAGCCGCGTGACCCAACACGCGCTCGCCGTCGCGCAAAGGGCTCGGCGTTGGCTGCCACCCGCAGGCTATTCGCGCGGCCAGCAGTTCGTCGGCGCTCGGGAGGTGGTCCCACACGGCGACCGCCGTGACCTGGCCCTGTCAGGTCGCCTCCAGAACCAATATCAGCCCGTTCCGCCACGGCGCAATCACGTCGTGAGTGTATTCGTCGAGCGCGATTGTTTCAGTCAACAACACCGGCGGGCGCCCGGCGCTACCCCACAGGACAAACTCCTGGAGCGTGCCTAAGCGAGGCAACTCGCGTTCGAGCGCAGTCAGCGTTTCGATTGGGAGGTTTGCTCTGTTGACGATTTCCACCGGACAGAGTTTAGAGCCAAGCGGCGGCGTAATCAATGTCTAGCCTATTGCTTTGGGGCTGAGCCGTTCGATAAACTGCCGCGCCCGGTCAGTACCGCGAGCGGTGGCGAGCGCCGCGTCGCCGGTCAGTAAATAGTGGACCCTGCGCCCGATACCCCTCGCGGCATTGACTTATTACTTCGATAAACTGACGAGTGAATCGCATGGAACCGCAGGGATTAAAATCACAACCTCAACACCCGAATTTCAAATCATCATCCGGACGGTCACGACCGCGGCGCGGCCGGGCCGTCGTCATTTCATTGGTGGCTTTAGCCGCAATCGCTCTGCTGTCGCTCTTCTGGCTGTTTCGGCCCCGTCCGCCGAAGCCGTTCGCGGCTGTGATGACTGTGGGCGGGCCGGGGATGAAGATCGCCAACTCCACGCTGCCCGACCTTTTCGGCGTCGCGGTTGATGGCAAAGGCCAGGTATTTTTCAGCGACGGAACCGGCGACGCCGTCCGGCGGATCGACGCCGATGGGAGTTTGAAGACCGTCGTTTCCGATCTCAACACGCCTTCAGGGCTGGCGTTCGAGCGGGGCGGATGGTTCGGCGACGGATCGCTAATCGTCGCCAATACAGGCGGGCATACAATCGTCCGAATTGACATTGGAACGGCCCGGTCCGATCTGGTCGCCGGCGCGCCAGGCCAGGGCGGCTTCGCCGACGGCGACGCGGCTCAGGCGCGCTTCAACGGCGCGGTCGGCGTCGCGGTCAATAAGGACGGCGTGATCTTCGTCGCCGACACCTACAACGACCGCATCCGCGCGGTCGAGGGCGGGCGCGTACGCACTATCGCGGGCGGCGACGAGCCGGGGTTCCGCGACGGGCGCGGCGCCGAGGCGCGGTTCGACACCCCTTGCGGAATTGCGGTCGGTCCCGACGGGGCCTTGCTCGTGGCCGACACCGGCAACCACCGCATCCGCCGCGTGACGCTCGACGGCGCAGTGACGACGATCGCCGGCGCCGGCGACCCCGAAGACCGCGACGGCAATCTTGCCGATGCCGCGTTTTGCGAGCCTACGGGGATTGCGGCGCGGCGCGACGGAATGATCTTCGTCACCTGCGCCGCCCTGTCGAGAGTGAGAATGATCGACCTGAACCGCCAGGTCGTGACGACGGTAGCCGGGGGCGGGTTCCCGGGCGGACTTCTGGACGGCGCGGTCGCAAAGGCGAAGCTCAATCGCCCGTCGTCATTGGCTTTTGCGTCGAACGACGCGCTCGTCTTC
>Ga0190270_10001639_pt1 | contig 10525 bp, 6 predicted proteins | sample Popmic320T_FD_133748 | JGI IMG/M metagenome (GOLD analysis project Ga0190270, IMG submission 133748) | Populus adjacent soil microbial communities from riparian zone of Weber River, Utah, USA - 320 T | ecosystem: Environmental > Terrestrial > Soil > Riparian zone | place: USA: Utah | collected... | reverse complement strand
CGGTGTAATAAGTTTCTTTGAGCATAGGATCTTCCGCTCGCACCGCGCATCTTACGCGCTGGGCGAGCGGATGCCTAATTTTTAAGCGGTCTCACTGGGATCACGGGGATAAATCAAGCAAAGCGATAATTTTTCACTTTCTTCTCCCCGTGTCGCCCCGTGCTCCCCGTGGTTTTTCCCATACACCCAATTGCAAACCGCTCCAGTTTGGATTCGTATCGCGCGCTCCATCGCGCTGGAAGCGCGCGTACCCAGGCTCGCCCTAAGTATTTCGCGATTTACTGACTGTAAATCCTTTCAGTGGGGACAATCCGCATGCGACATACAATTCTTTTTCTTTCGCTTTTGGTGTGCGCATGTAGATCGGAGGTTTTTATGTACACCTACGATGTTCAGTATGTGGATTTCCGCTACGATCAGGTAAAAGAGATGGGAGAAGTTGACACTCAGGGAGCAGTCAAAGCCTTTCATGCATTTCCATTCAAAGAGCAACAACTGAAAGCGCGCTCTCTATCCGAAGCGACATATCCCACAATCAGCTTCCGTGCCCACCCAGATAAGTGGACGCTGTCGATTTGGTCACTTGAGCCGGACTTATACGAAGTCTATCTTGAGGGCAAGGGGAAGAAGGTGACAGTGGAAACACGGGATCAGAGTTTCATCGTTAATGCGATAGAAAGATTCTTCTCGGGAGGCCGCTCCGAATTATACGAACAGATGGCGGGCAGACCCGGCGCAGTCACATTGCAAAGACTTTGGGATCGGATAGTCTCAATGTTTTCGCGTAATGTCTGAACTTACCGCTGGGATATCGAGGGCGAGCTTTATCACTTGCTATATCGTCGCCGACTGCGAAGAACGGTTCTACCAGTCGCTAGGGTTCAGTGAGAACGAAGGGCATTTGGTCTATCACATTGATAAGCGCCCGTAGATTCGAGGTTGATTGGGAGTATGCGCCGCGCATAAGTATCGTCGTGGGCCGGTGTCCCGGCCAGATTAGAGACGGGCTGTGTTCATGTATGTCGGAAATAAGCCGATCCATTGCATACGCCCTGAGCCTCTCGTATACTCCGCGAAATCGTAATAATTCACGCCTTAATCATAAAATTGTTTCGTGGCATTACTTTGGGGGGACTGTTAGAGAGATAACTACATGAGCGATACGGCAACAGACTTGTCTGTGAAGGAGCAGGCGGCAAAGGCGCGACTAGACGCCCATGTGCGAGAGATCGTGGAGTGGCATTTCAATCCCGAAACGGGATGCCCATTCTGGCTGGACTTCGCGGACAGGCTCGGCTGGGATCCGAGGCGCGTAATCGCCTGCTTCGAAGACCTCAGGAAGTTTCCGCCTTTTCAGGACGAATGGTTGCGCGGTGGGCCGGTGCGGCGATGGCTCCCGAAGGGGTTGGAGGGCAAGCCGCTTTTCACCTTCGAAACCGGGGGGACGACCGGCGTGCCCAAGAGTCGTCTTCAGATCGAAGACTTTCGCACCGACTATGAGATCTTCAGCGAGACGCTCCCCGAAGAGTATTTTCCGCACGGCGCCAACTGGCTGATGCTCGGACCGTCGGGGCCGCGCAGGCTGCGGCTGGCGGTCGAGCACCTGTGCCAGCATCGCGGCGGGATCTGTTTTTGCGTCGACCTCGACCCGCGTTGGGTGATCAAGCTGATCAAGTGGGGCGAGTTCGCCGCCTTGGAGAAATACAAAGCCCACGTGATCGATCAGGCGGTGACGTTGCTCGGCGCCGGTCACGAGATCCGGTGTATGTTCACCACTCCGAAACTGCTCGAGTCGCTCGCCGAGGAATTGGAGAAGCGCGGCGCCACAATCAAGGAGATGGGCATCACCGGCATTTTCGCGGGCGGAACCGAATTCACGCCGCAATACACGCGCTTCGCGATGGAAGAGTTGCTGGGCGATGGCGTTTACTTGACGCCGACCTACGGCAATACGCTGATGGGGCTGGCCTGCTCGAAGCCTGTCACGCCGGAGGACGGCTACAAGATTGCTTATTATGCGCCGCAGCCGCGCGCCGTCATCGAAGTGGTCGCGTTTGAGGACCCCGACGTTGTCGTCGATTACGGCGAAACCGGGCGTGTGCGCCTGACCACGCTGACCCGCGAGACCTTCATCCCTGGTTTTTTGGAAAGGGACGAAGGCGAGCGCGAGCGGCCTTGCGACAAATATCCGTGGGACGGCGTGAGCGGAGTTCGCCCGTTCCGGCAGCTCTCCGCCCAGACCACCGTGGGAGTTTATTGAACGACCAGCGGATCAAGAAAGCGGGAAGGGGAGCATTGTTCGTTGTTCATCGTTCATTGTTCATTTGTTATTGCCGGAGGCAGACCCTGCCCAATGCCAAATAAAGATTGAGCGATTTCCGGGCAATGACAAATGAACGATGAACGATGAACAGTGAATCTCTTCGTTAAAGTCATGACGTACTGATTACGAGGAACTGATGTCAGTCCTGAATATTCCAATTCTTCGATGGGGGCGTCCCTACACGAGTCTTGAAACTGAAGACGTGGTTCATTTCATCACCGGCGAAAAGCTGGCGAGCGTGAGCCAGGCCAACACCGGCCTGCTGGGCCGCGACATGCGGCTGGCGCCGCGCGCGAGGACCTCGCTCACAGAGATCCCGATCGCGGATCTGATCGCGATGATGAAGAAGGCCGCCGACCTCTATCTCAACGGCTCGCTGCCGATCGGCGACGGCGCGCAAACGCCGGATGATTTCGCCCGCCAGCAATCGGCCAGCACGGGGTTGCCGGAGCGGATGTGCAAAGCCAACATGTCGAAGAATCACTTCGTGCTGTCGAATATGGACAAGATTCTGGACGCGCTGACTCGCGGATTGGATCTGAACATCCTGACTCGCGGCTACGGGGCCGAGTCCCGTGGAGTTACCGTCAGCTATCAAGTTCAATCGCCGGTCCTCGGACTGGTGCTGCCGTCGAATTCGCCGGGCGTCCACACGCTTTGGCTGCCGGTGATTCCGATGCAGGTCGGGCTGCTGCTCAAGCCCGGCCCTCAGGAACCCTGGACGCCCTATCGAATGGCCGCAGCCTTTATCGAAGCGGGCGTGCCGAAAGAATCCATTGCGATTTATCCCGGCGGCGGCGACATGGGCGCAGAGGTCGTGAGGCGATCGGATCGCACGATGATATTCGGCGGCTCGGCCACTGTCGAACGCTACCGGGGCGACACGCGCGTTCAGGTTCATGGCCCCGGGTTCAGCAAGATAATGCTGGGCGACGACGTGGTTGACGAGTGGGAGAAATACCTCGACGTGATGGTTGACAGCGTGTTCATGAACAGCGGTCGGGGGTGTATCAATTGCTCCGGCGTTTGGGCCTCGCGTCACACTAAGGAGATCGCTGAGGCGTTGGCCTCCCGCATCGGCCCGGTCGAGCCGAAGCCGCCCGAAGACCCCGAAGCGACCCTGGCGGCGTTCACCGTGCCGGGCGCGGCGCGGGCCATCTGGCGGAGCATCGAGGATGGCCTGCATGAAGCCGGGGTAGAACACGTCACGGCGAAATACGGCCCGAGGCTGGTGGAAAAACAGCGTTGCGGATACCTGCGCCCTGTCGTGATACATTGCGATTCGCCCGATCGCTCGCTGGCCAACACCGAATTCATGTTCCCATTCGTGAGCGTGGTTCGCTGCCCGCAAGACGAGATGCTGAATCGGGTCGGAGCTACGCTCGTGGGGACCGCCATCACGCGCGACGAGCGCTTTCAACATAGGCTTATAGACGCTACACACATTGATCGCCTGAACCTGGGGCCCGTTCCGACGATCCGGCTCGATTGGTTGCAGCCGCACGAAGGGAACATTGTGGAGTTCCTCTTCAGGCCCAGAGCCTTTCAGTGGGACGGACAGTAGTCTGTCGCGCTATTGGCGCCTTCGATTTAGAGTAGGAGGCCATCAGTGGTACAGGCTTTAGGCTGTCCCGCTATTGGCTTTTCCGATTTAGAGTAGGAGGCCATACATGACACGATCCTCACTTCGAATTTGTCTCGGCATTATTCTGCTGGTCGAATTTCAATCGCCCATTTGGGTTGGCGCCAGCAATATCGAGAGCAGCTCCTCCCCTAAGTCACCTTTGACATCTTTCCGGCGAGCGCCGCAAGACCCCCCGCCCGGCGCGGTTTCCGCTCCGCAGCAAGAGACGCCGGTTTCCGCTCCGCAGCAAGAGACGCCGTTGGTTCTTATGGTGCGGGATGAAAATGGCGCGCCGGTCACGTCGGCGAAGGTCTATCTATACTCGGAAGGCTCCCGCCCGATCGCCACGTGGGAGACCGATTTCGCGGGGCGAGTCACAATGACCGGCGTTGCGCCGGGCGTTTATCAGGCGCGCGTGGAGAAGTTTGGATTTTATAGCGCCAAGCTGGAGCGTGTGGAAGTAGGAAAGGCGGAAAGCCTTGAGATCGTCCTGGGACATGAACAGGAGATCCGAGAATCCGTCGATGTGACGAGCGCGCCGCCGGCCATCGATCATTCGAGAACGGCGGCGAGCGACGAGATCGGCGCCCGCGAGATTACCAACCTCCCTTACCCGAGGAAGCGCGATTTCAAAAACATGGTGGCGTACCTTCCCAGGGCGCATCAGGATTCTACGGGGCAGCTTCACCTCAATGGCGCAGCCTCTTATCAGAGCTACTACGCCCTCGACGGGTTCAACATTACTAATCCCGCTTCGGGGCTGCTGGAATTGAGGGTCAGCCCGGACGCGCTGCGCAAGATCGAAATTCAGAGCAGCCGATTTTCCGCGGAATACGGCAAGGCTTCGGGCGGCATTTTGAATTTGACGACCGGAATGGGCGATGACCGGTTTCGCATCGCGGCGACAGATTTAGCGCCTTCGGCCCAATTCGTCGGGGGCGTCAAGCTCGACAGCTGGACGCCGCGACTGGCCTTTGGGGGGCCGTTTCAGAAAGGGCGCGCGTGGTTTTATTCCGCCTCCGACGGCGAAGTGAACCTCGACATTCGCAACGATCTTCCCCAGGGCGCCAATCGGAACAAGCCCTGGCGCTTTGGTGAGCTTGCCAAGGGCCAGGTCAATCTCTCTCCGACTCACCTTGTGAATGTCGGGGCTCTCATGAATCAGTTTCATTCGGAGCATGCCGGTCTGTCAGGCGTCACACCCCTTGGGACCGCGCCCGAGCTGAAACAGGATCTCTATCTCCTCACGTTGAAGGATCAGGTTTTTCGCCCCAATGGACTCCGTGTTGAGACCGGACTTGCGGCAAGCCGATTCAGATCCGCCATCCGGCCTCATGGCGATGATCCTTATCAACTTATTCCCGGAACGGCGAGAGGCAGCTTTTTTAAGAGATCGGAGGTGGCTTCCAGTCGCCTTCAAGGACTCATGAACATAACGCTTTCGCCGACGGAATGGCGCGGACGGCACGAGGTCAAGCTGGGCGCGGACGTCAATCATATTGTTTATGATCGGCTTCTGGACCGCAGCCCGATTCAGATTGTTCGCGGGGACAACACCATTTCGTCCGAAATCGTCTTCGACGGCATCACGCAATCACGCATCGACAATTTCGAGATCGGCGCTTACCTGCAAGACCGGTGGGCCGTCACGGATCGGCTGCTGATCGAAACCGGCATGAGGTTTGACCGTGACAGCATTGTCGGGCGGATTCTGGCGGCCCCGCGCCTGGCGGCAAGCGCATTGCTGACGAAAGACGGCGAGACGAGGCTGTCCTTGGGAGCCGGCATTTTTTATGACGCTTCGAATCTCGATTTCGTGACGCGCCCACTGGAGGGGCGGCGCAGAGAGCAGTTCTTTGCGCGTGACGGCATATCGCTGCTGGCCAACAGATCAGTAGAAACGGCGCTCATCTTGAACGAGGATCGGTTGGAAGCTCCGCGCTCCTTCGGGTGGAGCATGGAATTCGAGAGAAAGCTGCCGTCGGATATTTATTTCCGCGCGGAATGGTTAGGGAGGCGGGGGGTGAACGGTTACGCGTTCGAATTGCAAGAAGGGGCGCAGCCGGGACAACTCATGACCATTCTTGAGCTGGGCAATACGCGCAACGATAGCTACGACGCGTTCAGCCTGACAGCGCGTCGGGCGTTCAAGGCAAATTATCTACTCTTCGCTTCTTACACGGCTTCTTCCGCGCGAACGGACACCGCCCTCGATTTCAGCCTGGACTCGCCAATCTTCAGCCCGCAGGCGGGTGGGCCACTCGATTGGGACGCGCCGCACCGCCTGATTTCATGGGGCTGGGCCCCGCTGGTGAAGAAATTCGACCTGGCGTATTCGGTTGAATGGCGTAGCGGCTATCCGTTCAGCGTCTTCGACCAGAACCGGCGCCTGGTCGAAGCGCCTAATTCCCGCCGCTTTCCCTCCTATTTTTCACTGAATTTGCACGCCGAGCGGAGGGTCCGGTTGCTGAGTCTAAACCTCGCTCTGCGCGGCGGGTTCAACAACATCACAAACAGACAGAACGCGTTCGCGGTAGACAACAATATCAACTCTACTCAATTTCTCCGTTTCAGCGGAATTCAGGGGCGCGTCTTTACTGCGCGTATTCGGTTTCTGGGGCGGAAGTGATTTGACTCTTCGGAGAAGCCTTCATGTGGCGCGCCCGCGTCCTCGCGGGCAGGCTTCACCGCAAGACCTGCCCGCGAGGACGCGGGCGCGCCATTTTCTGAGGAGATTGCAGTGCGAAGGCTGATCGCTCCGTCGCTCGTCGTTTTGCTGCTCGGCCCGGCGCTCGCGCTCGCGCAGCGATACGCCGATTCGGATGGACGTTTGCGCGTGGCCCTTGTCAAGCAGCCCTTCTCTCCCACAGGAACATCATCAGGCCCCAACACTATGGCCGACGGCGGTATCCAGCAGGTTCTCGCCGGCATGGGCGCGGTCGTGCGGGTCGAGGAGGCCGCGCTAACGCCGGACGAGGCCACCGAGTATGGCGGGTGGAAGAGGCTGGGGATGGCGCTGGGTCACTTCGCAGACATCGTGGCGAAGAACGAGCGGGACGGATACTTCACGGTTGGCCTGATGGCGACGTGCCCGTCAATGCCTGGGCTGGTCGCCGGATTGCAACATTCCGGGCCGACGCGTGAGCCGATCAAGATAGGCATGCTCTGGCTCGACGCGCATCCGGATTTCAATACGCCGGAGACGACTCGCAGCGGCTCGCTGGGCGGAATGCCGGTGGCGGTCGCGACTGGTCGGGCGCTGCAGAGGCTGCGCCTCGACGCGCGCCTCGATCCGCCGCTCTCAGACCGCCACATCGTGATGGGCGGCGTGCGTCTCACCGATCCGCTCGAACAGCATTTGCTCGACCAATCTTTCATCGAGCAACTCAGCGTTGATGATCTACGCAATATGACGCCGGCCGTGTTCGCGCAGCTCGACCGCCTGAATCGCCTTACTGACAAGATATATGTCCATATCGACATGGACGTGCTCGACCCGCGGGAAGTGATGGGGCATGGCAACAAGGTTCCCAATGGCCCGTCGAGCGAGGAGTTGGCCCGCTTGTTCGAGGCGATTTTCAGTCGCTATCCGAAAGCGTCGGCGATCGGTTTCGCGACAATCCCGGCCACCGATGAGGGTAGGCTGTCTATCTCGGCGGTGAATCGAATGATCACCGGCGCGATCCGCGGGCTGAAGACGCGAGAGAGTCGCCGTTAGTCAGCCTTTACTCTCGGCATCGCGTAGGCAGCATCGCAACAAATTCAAGAAAATAAGTCGAAAGAGCTTCAAAGGCATTCCCAATTATGGGAATGCTCAATCCCGGAAACGTACACCTTCAGCGCCTTTCCGCCCTCGCCTGTCCGATCAATCATACTAAATTCAGGGGTTAGCTCTTCAGCCGCGCTGGCACAGTGTTTGGTTGAAAGATCAGAATAGCTGTTTTCGGCAAAAGTAGGGCAAACTGCCAATTTGCCTGGGTTTATCGAAAATCGTCAGTTAAGGAGTCAAGGCAAACTGCCAGTTTGCCTTAGCCCTTTTTGGAGGTGAAGAATGCAAAGCTTCTGGCAAGACTTGCGCTACGGCGCGCGAATGTTATTGAAGAACCCCGGCTTCACTTTAATCGCCGTCCTGACGCTGGCGCTCGGCATCGGCGCGAACACGGCGATCTTCAGCGTCATCAACGGCGTGCTGTTGAGCGCGTTGCCCTATCCGCAACCTGAGCAATTGGCGATGGTCTGGCTGGACAACCGGCGGCAGGGAATCCCCGACGACATCACTTCTTATCCAAACTTTGTGGACTGGCGCGATAGGAACAAAACTTTCCAGGGGATGGCCGGGATGACATCCTCGACCTTCCACCTCACCGGCGTCGGTGAGCCCGAAGAGATTCGCGCCGCCGTCGTATCGATCAATTTCTTACAAGTGATCGGCGTGGCCCCCAGGCTTGGCAGAGGATTCACGGCCGAAGAAGAACGGCCGGGCAGCGATAGGGTAGTCATTTTGAGCCACGCCCTCTGGCAGCGGCGTTTTGGCGGCGATCCCGGGATTCTGAATAAGACGATTTCGCTTAGCGGCATATCGAACACTGTAGTGGGAATCATGCCGCCCGGATTCCAGTTCCCCGAGAACACTGACATGTGGAGACCTCTGGCGCCGAGCGATGGGATGCGCGCGGCGCGTTTTGGTTTTTTTCTCCCAGTGGTTGGCCGTCTCAAACCGGGCGTGACGCGCTCGCAGGCGCAGGCCGATTTGGACGTGGTAGCGAATCAGATTGAACAGCAGTTTCCGGACATGGCCGGATATGGAGTCAACGTTGTCCCTGTGCTCGAACAGACCGTCGGCGCCATACGCAGAACTCTGATGATTCTGTTTGTGGCGGTTATATTCGTGCTACTGATCGCGTGCGCGAACGTCGCCAACCTGCTGCTGGCCCGCGCCGCCGGCAGGCGTCGCGAAGTAGCCCTCCGGGCGGCGCTGGGCGCGGGGCGCTGGCGCATTGTTCGCCAACTGTTGACCGAGAATATGCTGCTCGCAGCCCTGGGCGGGGCGTTCGGCGTGTTGCTGGCATGGTGGGGGTTGCGACTGCTGGTCGATCTCAGCCCGGCCAACATCCCACGACTTGAAAACATTCGTCTCGACGGGCGTGTGCTATGGTTCACCCTCGGACTATCGCTGCTCACAGGATTGATCTTCGGGCTGGCGCCCGCGCTGCAAACAACGCAGCTCAAGCTCAGCGAGGCGCTCAAAGAAGGGGGGCGCACGGGGTCCGGCGGCCGGAGCGCGCGCCTGATCCGGGGAGTCCTCGTCGTCGTCGAGGTGGCGTTGACGCTGGCGTTGCTCGTCGGCGCGGGGCTGCTCATTCGTAGCTTCTGGCGATTGCAACAGGTCGACCCCGGATTCAAGACTGACAATATGCTGACGCTGAGGCTTAGCTTGCCGCGCTCCAGATATACCGACGGCGCGCAAGCCGCCTCGTTCTTCGATCGGTTGCAAGAGAGGCTGGCCGCGTTGCCCGGAGTCGTGGCGGTGAGCGCCACGACCGATATCATGCTGCAAAGGCTGGCCACCTCATCTAACTTCACCATCGAGAACAGACCGCGAGACCCGAGCGAGCTGTCGCTCGAACTTCCTTTCGACAGGGTACAACCCAACTATTTTCAGACGATGGGCATTCAGTTGCTGCAGGGTCGCGCGTTCACTGCCCAGGACGGGCGCGATAGCCCGAGGGTGGCGATCGTCAACGAGACCTTCGTTAAACGTTACTTCCCGAACGATGACCCGATCGGCAAACGCTTCACCTTCGGCGACGGGGGACCAAACGCGCAATGGATCGCCATCGTCGGAGTAGTGCGCGACACCAAACGGCAGGGAGTTGATCAGCCGATCAGAATCGAATCCTGGATGCCTCTGGCGCAGAGTCCTGCCCGTTCGATGGAGGTGGCGCTGCGCACAACGGGCGATCCGCTGGCGTTGAGTAATGCGGCGCGCGAAGCCATATGGTCGATCGACCGTGACCTGCCGATCCCGAGAATACAGACGATGGAGCAGTATTTGTCGACGAGAGTGGCGCAGCGGCGATTGAATATGCTGTTGCTAGGCCTGTTCGCGTCGGTGGCTTTGGTTCTGTCTGCGGTCGGCATCTACGGCGTGATGAATTACACGGTCACACAACGAACGAACGAAATCGGCATCCGCGTGGCGCTGGGCGCTCAGACCCGAGACGTGCTCCGCCTCGTCGTCGGCGAGGGAATGATACTGGCGCTGGCGGGGGTGGTCATTGGACTCGTCATGACGTTCGCATTGACGCGGTTGATGGCGAGCCTGCTATTCGGCGTGAGCGCGAGCGATCCGCTTACCTTCGCGGCGATTGCGGCTTTGTTGTTCGGAGTGGCGCTCCTGGCCTGCTGGATTCCGGCGCGGCGGGCGACTGAGGTGGATCCGATGGTCGCGCTCAGGTACGAATAGATGTCAGATGCCAGATGTCAGATGCCAGATGTCAGATGTCAGATGTCAGTAGAAGAGTGACGCCAAAGCTCTCTCACTGACATCTGACATCTAGCATCTGACATCTGCTCAT
>Ga0190270_10001638_pt1 | contig 10526 bp, 7 predicted proteins | sample Popmic320T_FD_133748 | JGI IMG/M metagenome (GOLD analysis project Ga0190270, IMG submission 133748) | Populus adjacent soil microbial communities from riparian zone of Weber River, Utah, USA - 320 T | ecosystem: Environmental > Terrestrial > Soil > Riparian zone | place: USA: Utah | collected... | reverse complement strand
CGACGGCGAGCGTCGACGCGTCCGCTCGTTTGGTTACGGGAATGTAGACCGTGCGGCGTCCGTCCACCAGCGCGTAGCCGGTCTGGATGTCGGCGCCGTCTTCGATCGATCCGACGTCGCGTATGAAAATCGTCTGCGTTCCCTGCGAGCGGATGGGAATGTTGCTCAGGCCCTTGAAATCCCCGACAACGGAGTTGACCGGCACCATCGGCATGAGGTCGCCGATGCGGACGTTACCTGATGGGCTGACCGTATTGCCGGCACCCAACGCCCGCACCACCTCGTCCGGCGACATGTTGTAAGCGCGCAGCTTGCCGGGATCCAAGCGAACGAGGATGGTGCGTTGGCTCGAGCCGAATGGGGGCGGCGCTGAGACAGCTGGCAAGGTCGCGAACAATGGGCGCACTTTGAAGAGCGCCGCGTCCTGAAGCTCGGCGACTGTTTTCGTCTTGCTGGAGAAGACGAGGTCGCCGACCGGCACGCTGCCACCGTCGAACCGCATCACGAAAGGCGGTACGGTTCCCGTGGGCATGAAGGCGCGGGCGCGGTCGACGTAAGAGACCGTCTCTGCTGTGGCCTGCGCCATGTTGGTGCCGGGATGGAATTGGAGCTTGACAAGCCCAACGCCCTGGATCGATTTGCTTTCGACATGCTCGATGCCCGTGATGTAGAGGAAATGGTACTCGTAATAGTTGACGATGAACCCTTCCATCTGCGCCGGGTCCATGCCGCCGTAGGGCGGTGCCACGTACAACACGGGCACCCCCAAATCTGGGAAGATGTCCCGCGGCATGCGGTCGAGCGCCAGAAAACCCACCAATGCAACGGCTACGACCGTCATCAAAAGCGAGATCGGGCGTCGCAGTGCAAAGGACACTAAGCTCATCGCGCCGCCTCAGCCCGCTGCCGCGCCCCGGACGACCGAACGCGTCTGGCCGACGGCAATGAATCTATGGAGACATTTAGGAGAAATAATGCGGCTCAGATTCTCATCCATACGCCCCGCCGATATCCAAAGAGCTGGTGCCAAGTTCTGGATGACCTCAGTCCTATGTCGTGCAAGGTACCCTCGCGCGCTCCGGTGATCTTGCGATGGTTGCTTCAATCTTGCGCAAATCGCTCACGGCCTGTGATGGAGCAGCACATGTCTTCGTGAATCCGTTATTTTATTTTGGTAGTCGTAGGGGAGCGTGCCCGAAACGAGAGAGCTCACCAAAATCCTTGTCGGTCGCTTGTTTAGTATCTCGAGCTTTGCATTTGGATTGCTCGCCGCGGCTGTACGCGCCCTGAACAAAGTTTAATTTGGCGTGCGGCGAAGCACCTCTACATATCGCCCGTAGGGCTTGGCTCGATATGAGAAATTTGAGCTCACCTGACAGCTGATGTCGCGCCTCAGGCACGTTAGCTAACGTGCGACTGCCATCTGGCAACGCCGGCTTAAGTATGTTCGAAAACTTTCGCAAATTCATGCCCAAGGTCTCCGAAGACAGCGAGCATCCGACACATTTCGAGCACTATGACTATCGTCTCGCGGCGGCGCGCTGCTTGTTCACACCGCCACGATCGACGGCAACATGTCCGATCTCGAGCGCGACCAGCTGCATGCCGTTGTCAAGCGGAAATTCGGTCTCGACAACGCGACCACTGACGAACTTCTGGCCGAGGGGACCCAGGCCGAGCGCGAGGCGGTCGATCTCTACCACTTCACCAGCCTGATCAATCGCGCTCAATCGACGACGAGGGTCGCCGCCGCATCGTCAGATGATGTGGGAGATCATCTATGCCGACGGTCGAGCCAACGAATTCGAAAGCAACCTGATGTGGCGCACCGCGGACATGCCTGCCCGTATGACGGCCGTTTGACATCGCACACCGTCAGCTATGCGAATGCACCGCCAGCCCGTCATGGGCATGTTCTGAAAAGGGCCTTAATTGACGGTATATCGCGCCTGCACTGGCTTGCCGCTCTTCGGAGTGAGAGACACGATCACGCGGGCGGTATTGTCCAATGGAGCATCGAGCTTACCGGTGAGCCGGTTCGGCGCTTCCGCCGTCAAATCCGCAGTCCGCGTCTTTCCCTTCTCTTGAATGGTCAACCGCCCGGTCATGCCGGCCGAATCCACCGGCTTATTGTCGTGGTCGTAGGTGTACACAAAGACCTCAGCACCCTTGCTCAGGAACTCGACGTGCATACTGGCGGCGTCCGCCAGCCGGCCGCCGTTCGGCCCTTTTCCGCTGACGTCCCCACCCATGGCGATGGAGCAGAGTGCAAACAGGCCGACGAAAGCGATAGCAAATTTGCGCATGACGGGGTCTCCTTTATTGGATCAATAGGCAGTCGCGATTGCCAACGCCGCATCCCGGCGCTGCATTAGACGTTCAAGCGGTTTGCGCCCGTAACGCAGGAACAGCGTAGGGGTCAGGAACGTATCGAGCAGCGTGGCCGAAACGAGGCCTCCGAAGATCGTGACGGCCACGGGATGTAATATCTCTGACCCCGATGCTCCTGCCGCAAACAACAACGGAATGAGCGCAAGGCTGGCCGACAAGGCGGTCATCAAGACCGGCGTCAAGCGTTCCAAGCTTCCGCGCACCACGAGGTCGCGGCCGAAACTCTCGCCTTCGAATAAAGCCAGATTGATGTAGTGACTCACCTTGAGGATTCCGTTGCGCGCCGAGATGCCGGCGAGAGTGATGAAGCCCACCATGCTGGCCACAGAGAGCTGCAGGCCCGCGACATGTAGCGCGATCACGCTGCCGATGAGGGCAAGCGGGATATTGCCCATGATGATGATCGTGAGGAGCGCCGATTGATAGCGGCTATAGAGCACGAGGAAAATCAGAGCCAGCGACAGCAGCGACAGGCCGCCGATCAGCCAGCCGGCATCCTCCTGGGCTCGGAAAGTGCCGTCCAGAACAACGCGATAGCCCTGGGGAAGCGAAGCCGAGGCGCTCGTCTGGCGGACCGCCTCCACGACCTTCGCCATGTCGGCATCGCCGCTGACATTTCCGAAGATGACGATCCGGCGCTGCCCGTTTTCGCGCAGCACCTGATTGGGACCATCGCCTTCCTCAACCGAAGCAACGAGTCTCACCGGAATGAAGCCGCTGGAGGTCGAGATCAAGAGATCGCGCAGCGCCTCGATCGTGCGTGCGCCCTCGCCGAGACGCACCACAACATCGAACTGCCGGTCACCCGCCAGGATCCGCGACACCGCCTGTCCGTTCGACATCACGCGCAACTGCTCGGTCACCGCCTGCGGTGTGACCCCATACAACGCCGCGCGCTGCGGGTCGACGTGCACGCGGACCTGCGGAATTCGCACCTGCTTTTCCACCTGCAGATCGACCAGCCCAGCAACGCCTGCGAGGCGTTGCCGCAACTGCTCCGCGACGCTACTCAGGGTGTCGAGATCCTCGCCGAATATCTTCACGGCGACGGCGGCTCGCACCCCGGACAGCATGTGCTCGATGCGGTGCGAGATCGGTTGTCCAAGCACGATGGCGACGGGCAGGAGCGAGAGCTTGTCGCGGATGTCCGCCATGATTTCCGCCATCGGCCGTCTGACCGGCCTGAGATTTACATCGAGCTCGGCGGCATGAACGCCTTCCGCATGCAGGTCCGCTTCCGCCCGCCCGGTGCGTCGACCGACCGAGGCCACATCGGGCACTTCGAGAATGAGTCTCTCCGCGATCGATCCCAAACGATGCGATTCGGCGAGCGAAATGCCGGGCTGGAGCCGCATCCCCACGAGCACCGTTCCTTCATTGAAGGCCGGCAGGAAGGAGCGCGGAAGCATTCCGGCTCCCGCTCCGGCAGCAATGACGCCCACCAGAGCCAAGGCTGAGACCAGGACTGGTCGCGCGAGGGCTTGGTCCAGCAGCCGCTCGGTCGCAGCCTTCAGGGAGCGCACGACAATGCCTTCCGGTCGCTGCGCAAAGCGGGTCGCATACCCTGGCAGCAGATAGTAACTGAGAACGGGCGTAACCGTGATCGAGGTGACGAGCGAGCCGATGATCGAGACCACGTAGGCAATGCCCAGCGGCGTGAACAGCCGTCCTTCGATCCCCGACAGCGCGAAGAGCGGCAAGAATACCAAGATGATGATAAAGGTGGCGTAGACGATGCCCGAGCGCACCTCCTGGCTTGCCGCGGCGATGACCTCGAGCGCAGGGCGAGGCTGCGCCAGCCGTGCATTTTCCTTGAGCCTGCGCAGAATGTTCTCGACGTCGACCACGGCGTCGTCGACCAGCTCGCCAATGGCGATGGCGAGCCCACCGAGCGTCATTGTGTTGATCGTCAAACCGAACGCTTGAAAAACGATCACTGTAAATAGAATCGAGATTGGAATAGCTGTGAGCGAGATGACGGTTGCGCGTGCATTGGCGAGAAACACGACGAGCACGCAGGCAACCACGATCGCCGCTTCGACCAGGACTTTTTTCAGGTTGGCGATCGACGTCTCGATGAAGGTCGCCTGCCGGAACTGAATTTGATCGATCTTGACGCCCGGCGGCATGGTTTTTTGCGCATCGGACAGCACGCGTTCGATTTGCCGCGTCAGCGCCAGCGTGTCGGCCCCCGGTTGCTTTTGAATGGAAACGATCACGGCCGGCCTGCCGTTGTATCCGGCATCGCCCCGCCTCACTCGGGGCGCAAAATCAACCGATGCGATCTGGCGCAGCAGAATTGAGCGTCCGCCATGGGTGTCCACGACGGTGTTGCGCAAATCCTCCAGGCTCGTCGTCAGCCCGACATTGCGCACGAGATACTCGCGAGACTGCTGATCGAGGAAGCCGCCGCTCGAATTGGTGCCGAACCGTCTCAGAGCCTCCAGAATTTTGTCCGAGCTGACCTTGAGGTGGTGCATTTCGAGCGGAATCGGTGTTACCCGATATTGCCGAACCTCACCGCCAATACTGATGAAGGTTGTGACCCCGGGCACGGCGAGCACCTGTGGCCGCAAGACAAAGTCGGCGATCTCCCGCAGCTCCATAGCGGTGGCGGCAGCCGGCTCGGCGGTCAGAGCGATCAACAGGATTTCACCCATGATCGAGGAGAGGGATGCCATCTGCGGCACGACGCCAGCCGGCAGTTGCGCCTGGATCACGCCGAGGCGTTCGTTGACGCGCACGCGCGCCAGCGTGATGTCGGTCGCCCATTCGAACTCGGCGACCACCATCGCGAAGCCAATTCCCGAGGTGGAGCGCACAGTCTCGACGCCCGGGGTCCCGCTAAGCAAGCTTTCGATCGGCCGCGTGACGGCGCGCTCAACTTCCTCGGGAGCCAAGCCTTCCGTCTCTGCCATCACCGTGACGGTGGGCCGGGTCAGGTCTGGCAGAACGTCGACCGGCAGGCGGGGCAACAGGAAACTTCCGTAGATCACCAGCATCAAGGCGCCGGCCAACACGAACAGCCGATGCTTGAGGCTGGCGGAAACGAGGATGTTGAACATGGCCGCTCCTCACCGCACCTGGTTGATGAGTTCGGCGCCCTTGACCACAACACTCTGACCCGCATCGAGACCCGCCAGCACCACGAACTGCTCGCCATTGACCAATTGCCCGCGGACAGGCTTGGGGACGAACCGCTCGGAAGCGGCGTGCTGCCAAACGATCATTTCACCGTTTGCCGCACGGACAACCGCCTCACGTGGCAGGACGATGCCTTTCACCTGCTCTTTGGTCTGGACCAGCACAGTCGTGGGTTGGCCCACCATCAGCGTGGCGGGAGGGTTCTCGATGGAGAATTGAAGATGGGTGGCATGCAGCTGCAGAACACGTCCCACGCCCTGAAACTGAAGCTTCAGGGACTTGTGATGGTGTTCGACTGCGACTGCGGCGAAAATGTTGGATGGGTCGAGTCCTTCGAATGCAAAGGCTTCGACCCACATCGCATCGGGATCGACGATGTGGAACACTTGGTCTTGCGGCGCCACAACCTGCCCTGCAACGACCCGGACCGCAGCCACCTCACCGTCGACCGGCGCGCGCAACTCCTCCGGCTGGCGTCGCCGCGTCGGTATATTCGCCTGTCGCTTGCGTAAAGATTCCAGCTCGGTCTGGAGATCCGTAACCTGGTTTTTGGGCACCGCGTTGGCCGCGGCCAACGGCATGAGACGCAGCAGGCGGACCTCGGCAATCATGATCTGCTGGGTGATTTCGCCCAGCTTATCGGCGATCGTAGTCTCGTCCGCGGCGTTCACCGGCGGCTCAACGATCGCCAAGAGTTCGCCTTGCTTCACGCGCTGGCCGAGCGTCGGCAGTCTATCGGTCGCGATCGAGACCCGGCCGCCGTTGATGCTCTGCACGATGCCGGACTGGTGGGGGCTAGCGATCACCCGTCCCGGGAGCGAAATCGCTCTTCGGACTTCCCCTATCTCGACGCTTTGCGTCCTCACCTCGAGCAGGCGCTGGGTTGGCTTGGGCACAAATACGCTGCCGTCCGGCAGTCGATGCGGCGCATCCGAGGACAAGCGTACGGCGGCCTCGTCGCCGTGCGTGTGTCCATCTCCCCCGGGGCCAGCGAGCGCCGGGAGCGCCGAGGCAACCACCATGAGTGCTACAATTGCAGCGGCATTGAACCGCCGGCGAGCAATCAATGAGCCACCAAACAGCCCGATCAGCAATCCTCCGCCGAAAAGAACCAATACGGCTGTTCCCGAAATCGACGTGAGGCCTGCCCACGGCGATTCAAGGAAGGACAGGAAACGTTCGTCTAGGTGACCATGACCCGAATTCGCAGGTACCAAGGATGCCAGATCGAGAGTGCCCGCAACGAGATCATCTCCGCCTGGGGCCTGGATGGAAACGATGAGTTCGTGCGAGCCGCCGGCAGCGAATTTGTCTGCCTGCATTACATAGGTTCCTTCACGACTACTCTTCAGCTGGACCTGCTTTGGTCCCGTCGTGACGTCCAGGACCGCGTCCGTGACTGGAGCGTTGTCGCCGAGCCGGTCGACGTAAAAGATGACGCGCGCGTCCTTGTAGATCGCCACGACATCATAAAGCTCGCCCGGCATCGAAACGCGCGGCGAGACCGCCGACACCATCGGCGCGGCCCCGTCGCCGTGCGTGTGACCGTCGCCGCCAGGTCCGGCCAGCGATCGGAGGGGCGCGGCGGCCATGATGATCGCCAGCAGGAGACGTACGACCGAACGCGAGCAGCAGGTGCCGAGCACCGCGTGCGCAAATGCCATAGGAGCCTCACGATGAGACTGATAAAATGATCGATGATCACAGCTCGCGCTGAGCTGCTATATTTCAGCAGGAAAATGCCTTTGGTATTCGTTCTAGTCGGTAAATACAGGCTTGGTGAATTGCCGAAAAAGCGCACTCGCAAAGAAACGTTCGGCCGGGAATCCACGGCAACGAATCTACCGGCGGCATAATCGCGACGACATGCACGTGATGTGCTGCGATCTCGTCCGTGTTGGACACCGGGTCGAGTGCGTTATCGTGGTCGTGGTCGTGGTCGTGGTCACCAATGTGTGCATGGTGGAAACCAAGGCCGTGCTCGAAAACAGTTGCAGCCAAGCCAAAAGATGTGGCCGTGCTAAGCAGGACCGCCGCCGCCGTGAACAGCACGACGGCCTTGCGAGACCAGCTATGAAGCCCAAACCAATGGAACATAATTCGAATCTACTAAGAACCGAGCGTTGAATTATATCACGAATTGTGTTTGCGGGGAGGACTTAGCACAGTCAATTAAGCCATTGATCTAACACTATTCTTCTTGGCACCGATGTTATCTCCGCTGGCCTTAAGGAGGCAATTGCAAATTAGAGATGCTTGCCCCGCGAGCGCGACCCTGCGCGCCTATTGCTGAGCGTTGGCGCGCTGCTGATCGTCTACAGCATCCACGGCCTGGCTCGGCCGGCCATGAACCCGTCGCCGGCGTCCGCGCGGACTCTGGCGTGGGTCTTACTTAATGGAATTCTGGGCGGCGCGACCGCGTTCTTGTCTTTGGCATGTGAGAGACGCAAAGGAATCAAATAAGCCCTGCGGCGCCACAGTCATCTGGGTGCACGGATGTCGCAGTTGGGAGCATCAGCCGTCGCAGGCGGAATGACAGTGATGCAGGCTTTCCGCGGCCGGCGCAGTCCAAACGGAGACGTCAGCTCTTGCCATGTGCGGACGGGTCGTCTGCAGCCGGTAAGAGGACTCGGAACACGCTTCCGCGCTCTCCATCGCTCGCAAGCTCAATGTGCCCGCCGTTCGCCTCAATCGCCCAGCGAGCGATTGCGAGACCCAGCCCTATACCACCTTCCTCCCTAGAGCGGCCAGCGTCGATGCGATAGAAGCGATCGAAAATACGATCCCGATGCGCTGCGGGAATTCCCGGTCCAGTATCTCGCACCTCGATCACGGCCCGCCCGGAATTCATCGCGTTCAGTTCGACGCTGATCGTGCCGCCATCCGGCGTGTATTTTATCGCATTGTGAATCAAATTCATGAGGGCATGGTGCACGAGCGCAGCGTCCCCGACGGCATGAACTGCGGCCGGGGCCCGAATTGTGAGATCTTGGTGCTTTTCGTCGGCCAGCACGCGGAGCTGATCGATGACATTTCCCGTCAACGCCACGAGGTCCAGCGCCTTCGGCGCCAGCTGAATCCTTCCCGAGTCGGCGCGCGTAAGGGTCAGAAGACTCTCGACAAGGCGCGTGAGCCTGTCGACCTCCTCCAGCATGCTGCCGATGACGTCGCGGTACGCGCCGGCATCGAGTGTGTCCCGCAGCGCTACCTCTCCCACGCTGCGCATCGCAGTCAGCGGGGTGCGCAGCTCGTGCGACGCATCGGCCGTGAAACGACGCAGCCGTTCGAACGCATCTTGCAGACGCGATAACGTGTCGTTGAATACTGTCGCGAGCCGTCCGAACTCGTCATCCGCGTTGTCGACCGGAAGCCGTTCGGCCAGCGACTCCGCGGTAATCTCCCGCGCCTTGTCTGCCATGGCCCCCACCGGAGCGAGCACGCGGCCGGCAAGGAAGTAGCCTCCCGCGATTGCCAGGCCGACAGCGAAGGGGATTCCCATCGCGAGGATGACCGCCAGCGTCCAGAGCGTGTCCCGCACGGAGGTTTCCTCGATCGCGGCGGCCACGCTGTCGGAGGATCCGGAGGCGTTCTGAACGCGATAGCGACGCCCGCTCGGCGCCGTCCAAGACAACGGTGATGTCGAGTCGGCTGTTTGCAGTGCCCGTGCCAGCCCTTCTCGCTCCCATGCATCAGTCTGATGACGGATGCTGCCGCCCTCGGCCACCTGGAACAATGTGATACCCGAGTGGGAGGCCAAATCCTTCAGTTCGTCCGGCTCCTCGCGATAAACCCTGTCGATGGTCGCGATCTGTCGCTCCAGTTGCGTATCCAATCCAGTGTAGAGGCGCTCGTCGACGAAATGCAGAATGCCAGCGGAAAAAATGCAGACGATGAGCGTCAGCACGCCGGCGTGCCAGAGCGTAAGCCGCGCGCGCACGCTCGGCGGGCGGATCTTCATCCCTGTCCCCCGCCCAGCATGTATCCGACGCCGCGGACCGTGTGCAGCAGCTTCCTTTCGTACGGTTCGTCGATCTTGCGGCGCAGGCGCGCGATGGTGACGTCGATGACATTGTCGAGGGGCGTGGCCCGTGCCGTCGCGTGCCACACATCGCGCACGAGCATCTCCCGCGACACGACGCTACACCTATGGCGCAGGAGGTATTCGAGGATGTCGAATTCCTTCGCGGTCAGGTCAAGGGATTGCGCTCTCCTCGACACTTTGCGCGTGACCAGATCCATCTCCAGATCCTCGTGCTGCAGTTTGAGGATCTGATCCATGCGCCCCCGGCGTAGCAGCGCTCTGATACGCGCGAGCAGCTCGGAGAATGCGAACGGCTTGGTGAGGTAATCGTCTGCGCCTTGGTCGAGGCCGATAACCCGGTCTTCAACGGCGTCCTTCGCCGTAAGGACGAACACCGGCGTCTGAATGCCACGTTTACGCAACGTAGCGAGGACATCGAGACCGCCGCGGCGAGGCAGCATGAGATCGAGCAGCAGGAGGTCGAAGGAGCCCTGGCTCGCAAGGAAGAAGCCTTCTTCTCCAGTCGCCGCAATCGTGACTTCATAGTGTTCCGCCTCGAGGCCCGTGCGCAGCGCATTCGCTACCTTCGTCTCATCCTCGACAATCAGAATGCGCACAGTGTGCTCCACCTCGAGAGCCGCTCTCGCACCGACATTATAGACCAGATCCATTGCTCCAGTCGTAGTCTGACAGGAATTTCAGAAACTCTTCAGTGGTGGGGCGCTGAAACATAACCAGATCAGGCGCCGTCGAGCTGCGGTGCAATGGGCGACGCCGCCGCGGAGTCGGCTGGGGGCGCGCACATGAATGGATGACTACCATGGCAAGCGGCAACGTCCTCATCTACTTCTCGCGGTTCGGAAAGCCACTGCAGACGCATCACAAAATCGTATTCAACTTGGCCGCCAAGACTATCGCGAAGATCAAGGGATATGACTTTGGCGGACATTACGATACGGCGCGTGACTAT
>Ga0190270_10001637_pt1 | contig 10527 bp, 12 predicted proteins | sample Popmic320T_FD_133748 | JGI IMG/M metagenome (GOLD analysis project Ga0190270, IMG submission 133748) | Populus adjacent soil microbial communities from riparian zone of Weber River, Utah, USA - 320 T | ecosystem: Environmental > Terrestrial > Soil > Riparian zone | place: USA: Utah | collected... | reverse complement strand
TGCCCGGCTGTTACGCGAGTCAGTCGGACGCGGGCGTCGTTCCGGACAAGTCAGGCGTCCCGTCCGGCAGTCTCCAATTCATGTCGTAGCGGCCCGTCCCTGCGGCCGGCCGGCCCTTGGCATCGGCGGCGGGGGTGAAGCGGAAGCGGCGCTGCGCCAGCGAGCAGGTGGTGCTGTCGAGCGCCGAGCTCCCGCTCGTCCGCTCCACCGCGCAGCCCGTCACCCGTCCGTCCGGGCCGATCTGTAGGCGCACGGCCGTCAGCCCCTCCGCCCGCGCCCGCAAAGCGGACGTGGGATAATCGTAATGGCTGATGGTGCCGGACCGGTGCTGCGCGGCGCGGACCGGCGACGACGCGGCGCCATCGACCTTCTTAGGCACGCCGCCGAGCACTGCAGCGCCGACCACTACGACAGACGCGAGTATGGTGAAGCCGTCCGCGATGCTTCGTCCCTCCCCTGCAGCCGATCCCCTGCGACCGGAAACGAATCACTCATAATTGGTTCAATTCATCCGTCAATAACATGCAATAGAAATTGTCGGACTTATTTTGATATTTCTGGCTCTATTCTAACAATCGATTTACATAGGCTTGGCATTGTAAACATATCTTTGATGTTTCAGTGTCTCTGCGCGCGGCGGCGGTCGCGCCAGTCTACGACTTCCCAGCCTTCTGCTTCGGCGAGGCGGCGCAGGCGGTCGTGGGCGTTGGCGGCGACCGGCTCGTCCGCCCAGCGGTGGACGTGATGGTCGGAGAAGTGATCCGAATAGAAGCGGATGTGGACCGCGTCGCGCTCCAGCCCCTCGCGCTGCAGCCAGGCCTCGATCATGTCGAGCTTGCCGAGGCCGTAGCAGTTCGCACCGTCGATCCTTGCGACGGTCCGGCCCTTCGCGTCGCGCATCGTATCGGTCGCGATCACGTCGTCGAAGCCAAGCCGCTTGGCGATCGCGGCGGCATAGAGGCGGTAGGAGGCCGTCGCCATCACAAGGCGCCGCCCCGCTGCCCGGTCCGCCGCGATGCTGCGGCGGGCGCCGGGCATGATGTTGGACGCGATCTGGCGCTCGGCGAAGCTCTCGATCACCGGATCGAGCCGTCCGGGCGCGACGCCGCGCCCGATCAGCAGGACGTAATTCCACTCCTTGAGCCGACCGCGGTCGATCAGGCGGAGCGCGAATGCGGCGAGCGCGAGCGGAACCAGCGGCAGCAGCAGCATCCGCCAGGGCGCGAGCCGCAGGCAGGCATGGACCAGGAACGGCGTGTAGGTCGCCTTTCGCGTGATCGTCTTGTCCATGTCGTAAATGGCGAGCTGGCGCTTCATGGAACTTCCGGCAAGCACAGCGCGTAGCCCGAGTCCATCCTCCCGCGCTTGCCGCCCGCGCGCTTTTGAAGCAGGGTCCGCTCCCATAATGTCGATCATGCCGGACTTTACCGAGACGAGCGAAGACGGCCGCTGCGTGCTGCGCTTCTCCGGCAACCTCACCCTCGCCAGGATCCGCAAATTCTCCCAGCGCCTGGACGGCGTCCGCGGCGACCGGCTGCTGCTCGACGTCTCCGGCGTCGACCGGATGGACACGGTCGGCGCCTGGCTGATGTACAAGCTCCAGCGCGACCGCGGCGCCGAGGTCGTCGGCGCCAGCGACGAGCACCGATCCTTGCTCGAGCAGGTCGAAAAAGCGGACCAGCCGGTCAAGGTGCGGCCGGACCGCACGCCCGCCTTCCAGCGGGTCCTCGCCCAGATCGGCGCCGGCACGGCGGTGGCGGGGCGGACGCTCTACGGACTGCTCGGCTTCTTCGGCGCCCTGCTGATCTCGCTGTGGAGCCTGATCACCCATCCGCGGCGCCTGCGGATCAACGCGGTCGTGACCAATTTCGAGCATGTCGGCGTCCACGCTCTGCCAATCGTCGGGCTGATGAGCTTCCTGGTCGGCATCGTCATCGCCCAGCAGGGCGCGGTCCAGCTGCGCCAGTTCGGCGCCGAGGTGTTCACGATCAACCTGGTCGGCCGCAGCTCCATCAAGGAGCTCGGCCTGCTGATGACGGCGATCATGGTCGCCGGCCGCTCCGGTTCGGCCTTCGCCGCCCAGATCGGCTCGATGAAGCTCTCCGAGGAAGTCGACGCAATGCGCACCATCGGCGTGTCGCCGGTGGAGGCGCTGGTTGTTCCGCGCGTGCTCGCGACGGTGCTGCTGATGCCGGTGCTCGGCTTCTACGCCTCGGTGCTCGCGGTGATCGGCGGCGGCATGTTCGTCTGGATCGATCTCGGCATTCCGCCGATCACCTTCGTCCAGCGCCTGCGCGAGGTCGTGCCGATGACCGATTTGTGGCAGATGCTGATCAAGGCGCCGGTGTTCGGCCTGATCATCTCGATGGCCGGCTGCTTCCAGGGCCTCCAGGTCGAAGGCAATGCCGAATCGGTCGGCCTTCGCACCACCGCCGCCGTGGTCCAGGCGATCTTCCTGGTCGTCGTCCTCGATGCCTTCTTCGCCGTCTTCTTCACGTCGATCGGCTGGCTGTGAGCGACGATTCTCCCCTCATCCAGGTCCGCGGCCTCAAGAACAGCTTCGGCGACCAGATCGTCCACGAAGGACTGGACCTCGACGTGCGCCGGCGCGAGATCCTCGGCGTCGTCGGCGGCTCGGGCACCGGCAAGTCGGTGCTGATGCGCTCGATCATCGGCCTGCAGACGCCCGACGAGGGCGAGATCACCGTGTTCGGCGAATCGATGATCGACCGGCCCGAGGAGGAGGCCAAGCACGTCCGCCGCCGCTGGGGGATCCTGTTCCAGGGCGGCGTCGTGTTCTCGACGCTGACCGTCGCCGAGAACGTCCAGGTGCCGATCCGCGAATATTTCCCCTATATGGACGAGACCCTGCTCGACGAGATCGCCGCCTACAAGATCGTGATGAGCGGCCTCGGGCCCGAGGTCGGGCCCAAGTTCCCGTCCGAGCTTTCGGGCGGCATGAGAAAGCGCGCCGGCATCGCCCGCGCACTCGCGCTCGATCCGGAGCTCATGTTCCTCGACGAGCCGACCGCGGGCCTCGACCCGATCGGCGCGGCGCAGTTCGACGATCTCATCGTCCAGCTTCGCGACGCGCTCGGCCTGACCGTCTTCCTCATCACCCACGATCTCGATACGCTCTATGCGATTTGCGACCGGGTCGCCGTGCTCGCCGACCGCAAGGTGGTGGCGATTGGAACGATTCCGGAATTATTGGCTTTGGACCATGAATGGATCCAGGAATATTTCAGAGGTCCGCGCGGACGGGCCGCCGCGACCGTCGATAAGAGGGAAAGAGCCAGGGGCTGATGGAAACCCGATCGAACCATATCCTCGTCGGCGGCGTCGTGCTCGCGCTTCTCGCGGCGCTGGTGCTGTTCATCGTCTGGCTGAGCCAGGTCTCGGGCGACCGCCAGGCCGCCTACGATATCTTCTTCCGCCAGTCGGTCGAGGGTTTGGCGAAGGGAACGGCGGTCACCTATAACGGCGTACCGGTCGGCCAGATCGAGTCGATCGACCTCGAGGAGCGCAACCCCGAATTCGTGCGCGTCCGGGTCGGCGTGCGGGATTCGACGCCGATCCTCCAGGGGACCACGGCGACGATCCGCGGCGTCGGCTTCACCGGCCTCAGCCAGATCCAGCTCAATCCGCCGGAGATCCAGCCGCGCGGGCCGCGTCCGCCGGCCATGACATGCCCGGAGAACAGCCCCCGGGCGCAATGCCCCTATGGGGTGCCGGTCATTCCGGTGCGCGCCGGCGGCGTCAGCGCGATCCTCAACACCGCGCCCGAGCTGCTCGAACGCATCTCGACCTTGACCGAGCGGCTGACCCAGCTGCTCGGCGACCGCAACCAGGAGTCGATCGCCGGCATCCTCGCCAATACCGAGGAGATCAGCCGGTCGCTCGCCGAACGCTCGCCCGAGATCGCGGCGACGCTCGCCGAGGCGCGGATCGCGATCCGCCAGGCCGGCGTGGCGGCGGAGCGCGCCGGGCAGCTGATGGGGTCGACCGAGCGGCTGGTAAACAATGACGGGCGGCCTTTGGTCAACGACCTGAGGCACACCATCCGCGCCGCCGAGCAGAGCATGGAGAATCTGAATGCGGTGCTCGCCGAGGCGCGGCCCGGCGTCAACGCCTTCACCAACCAGACCCTGCCGCAGGTCGGATCGCTGATCGCGGACCTCAGGGAGACCTCCGAATCGCTGCGCGCGATCACCACAAGGATCGAGCGCCAGGGCGTCGGCGGCATCATCGGCGGACAATCGCTGCCCGACTATCGAGGAAGACGGAACAAGCAATGAGAGCGCGCAACATCATCGCCGCCGCGGCGGCACTCGCCCTCTCCGCCTGCTTCGGCGGCGGCGCGCCGAGCGAGCTCCTGACCCTGCGCGCCGAACAGACGCGGGCGGTCGGCGACGCCCGCGCGGCCGGTCCCGGCGAGGCGCTCACCGTCGCCGAGCCGACCGTGCCGGTCGCGCTCCAGACCACCCGCGTGCCGGTCTACGTCGCGCCGCAGACCATCCAGTATCTCAAGAACGCCTTCTGGTCGGACGATCCCAGCGAATTGTTCCGCGCCGTCGTCTCCGAGACGATCTCGGCGCGCACCGGCCGCGTCGTGCTCGATCCCGGCCAGTTCACCCACGAGCCCGGCACCCGCCTGACCGGCCAGCTCCTGATGTTCGGCCTCGATTCCGACCGGATGGAGGCGGTGGCGCTCTACGACGCGGTGCTCGAGCGCGGCCGCGCCTCGGTCGCCACCCAGCGCTTCGAGGCGCGCGTGCCCGTCGCCGCCGCCCAGCCTGCCTTGGTGGCGCCGGCGCTCAACCAGGCGGCGAACCAGATCGCCGGTCAGGTCGCCGCCTGGGTCGGAGGCCGCTGAGCGACGCAGCTTCAGAAATTGCCGAGCGCTTCCAATTCCACCTGCGTAATCCACTCGCACTTGCAGTCCGTATAAGCGTGGCTGTCGTTCGGGTGCAGAGCGGCGCAGCGCGCCTTTTCCCGCTCGTATGCCGCGGCGATCTCCGGCCGGGCGCGCAGATAGTCGCGAAACGCGAGGTGCCGCGCGATCGCGAAATCGCCTTCGGCATAGCAATGGAGCTGCACCCGCCGCGCGCCGCTATCGGGATCGGAGAGAGTGCAGTAGCGGCGGCCGGCCAGCCCATATTCGCCGTGCCAGGCGAAGCCGAGCGCTTCCAGCGCCGGCCGCGCCGCATCGAGCGCGGCGAGGCTGGAGACGATTCCGAGCAGGTCGATCACCGGCTTGGCTGCGATGCCCGGGATCGCGGTCGATCCGATATGGTGGACGACGAGCCCGGCCGCACTCGCGATCCGAGTGGCTTGCGCCTCCGCCATCTCCGCCCAGCGCGGGTCGTGCGGCACCAGCGTGACGGAGATCGGTGGGGGCACGTTACGCGAGGCTTTTCGAGGCCTGCTCGAACACATCCTTCGACAGGCCTGGCGTCGCGACGATGCGCTCCAGCTCGGCGCGCATCCGCTCTCCGCGCGCTTCGTCGAAGCGGCGCCAGCGGCCGAGCGGCGGGACCAGGCGCGCCGCCGTCTGCGGATTGATGCGGTCGGCGGCGAGGATCATGTCGGCGAGAAAGCGATAGCCCGCGCCGCCGGGGCGGTGCAGCGCCCGCTGGTTCGACGAGAAGGCGCCGACCAAAGCGCGCAGCCGGTTCGGATTGGCGAGCGTGAAGTCGGGATGACAGGCCAGCGCGGTCACGGCCTCGAGCGTGTCGTCGCGGCTCGAGAGAGCCTGCGCTGTGAACCATTTGTCGAGCACCAGCGCGTCGTGCCGGTAGCGCGCGTAGAAGGCGTCGAGCGCGACCTCGCGCTCCGGCGCGTCGCCGTTGACGAGCACGCCGAGCGCGCCCTGCCGGTCGGTCATATTGTCGGCCTCGTCATACTGGCGCCTGGCGATCGCCCACACGTCGGCGGCGCCCGAGGCGGCGAGATAGCCCAAAGCGACCGTGCGCAACCGCCGCGCGCCCTTGGCCGCGGGCGAATATTCGTAGCGGTTCGCGGCGTGCGCCGCATAAGCCGAGCGCCACTTGCTTTCGAGCTCGGCGCCGAGGTCCGCGCGCAACGCCTCCCGGGCCCGATGCACCGCTTCCGGATCGACCGTTTCGAGCTGGTCGCCGATGAAAGCCTCGCTCGGCAGCAGCACCGCCTCGGCGACGAAGGCCGGATCGAGCGCCTCGTCGGCAAGCGTGCCGCGCACCGCCTCGATCACCGCCGCATGGTCCCGCGGGCGCCCGCGGATCGCCGCGGTCAGCGTGTCGAGCATCAATTGCTGCATCGCCTCGAAGCGGGCGAACGGATCGTCGTCCCGCGCCGAGAGGAAGGCGAGATCGGCGGACGTGCGGTCGGTGTCGACGATCACCGGCGCCGAGAAGCCGCGGTTGACGGACAGGATCGGCCGCTCGCCGATCCCCTCGAACGCGATTTCCTTCGTCTCGCCGTCGAGCAGGACCAGCTCTTCGGCGAGCTTCGCGCCCGTCGCCTCGCCGAACAAAGCCACTCGGAGCGGGACGGGCATCGGCTTTTTGGCCGTCTGGCCCGGCGTCGGCGGAATTTGCTGGGCGAGCCGGAGGCGGGCCCGGCCGGAGCCCGGCGCGTGCTCGAGCGCGGCGCCGACCCGCGGCGTCCCCGCCTGCGAATACCAGAGGCGGAAGCGCGATAAATCGGTCCCGCTCGCGTCCTCCATCGCCCGCACGAAATCCTCGCAGGTCACCGCCTCGCCGTCGTGCCGCTCGAAATAGAGGTCGGCGCCGGCGCGGAAGATGTCGCGCCCAAGCAAGGTGTGCAGCATCCGGATCAGCTCGGCGCCCTTGTTGTAGACGGTCGCGGTGTAGAAGTTGGCGATCTCCATATAGGAATCGGGCCGCACCGGATGGGCGAGCGGCCCGCCATCCTCCGGGAATTGCGACGCCCGCAGGATGCGGACGTCCTCGATCCGCTTGACCGCCGCAGATCCCTGATCGGACGAGAATTGCTGGTCGCGAAAGACCGTGAAGCCTTCCTTCAGCGAAAGCTGGAACCAGTCGCGGCAGGTGACGCGATTGCCCGACCAATTGTGGAAATATTCGTGCGCGACGACGCCGGCGATCGCGTCGTAATCGGCATCGGTCGCGGTGTCGGGATCGGCGAGGATGTAGCGCGAGTTGAAGACGTTGAGACCCTTATTCTCCATCGCGCCGAAGTTGAAATCGGCGACCGCGACGATGTTGAAGACGTCGAGATCATATTCGCGGCCGTAGACCTCCTCGTCCCACTTCATCGCCGCTTTCAGCGACGCCATCGCATGCTCGGTCCTGGGCACGTCGCCCTCGCGCACCCAGATGCCGAGCTCGACGTTGCGGCCGGAGCGGGTGACGAAGCGATCGCGATTGGCGACGAGTTCGCCCGCGACCAAGGCGAACAAATAGCTGGGCTTCGGGAAAGGATCCCGCCATTCGGCCCAGTGGCGGCTGTCCGGAAGATCGCCGGAGCCGATCGGATCGCCGTTCGAGAGCAGGACCGGATAGAGCCCCTTGTCCGCGATCATCTTGACCCGGTAGCGGCTGAGCACGTCCGGCCGATCGGGAAACGGCGTGATCCGGCGAAAGCCCTCCGCCTCGCATTGGGTGCACAATATGCCGCCGGATTCGTAGAGGCCCATCAGCCGCGTATTGGCACGCGGGCCGATTTCGACCTCGGTTTCGACCACCGCCTGTCCCGCGGCGATTGCGACAAGGATCGCATCCTTGTCCTCGCGCCACTCGGCGGGTTCGCCGTCGACGGTCACGCGCAGGATCTTGAGATCCTCGGCGTCGAGTCTCAGCGGGCCCGGGCTCTGCCGCTCCACTTCGAGACGCGAGCGCACCACCGTCTTCTCGGCGCCGAGCTCGAACTCGAGCGCGATATCGGTCACCAGCCAGTCCGGCGGCCGGTAGTCCTCGCGGCGGACGGCGGCGGAGGGCGCGGCGGGAGCGTTCTGGGCGTCGAGCATCTCACGCATCTAGGCACCGTGCCGGGGCCGTGCAATCGCGTCCGGGCTTGCCGGGGTGCGCCGCCGGGTTTAGCTTGACCCTACATCTCGAAGGGGGGCTTTCGATGAAGACGACACGCAGGTTGAGCCGCCGCTCGTTCCTCGGGACGGTCGCTGGCGGCATGATGCTGGGCGGCGGCGCCCTCGTCGCGCTCTCGGGCACGGCGGGCGCGGTCCCGAGCAGCGACAATGACAGCGGGCCGCGCGCCGATCCGCCCGGCCGCGGCACCCGCACCGGCCGCACCGACCAGGATTCCTCCGACGCGCCGGGCCGCGGCACCGTCACCGGCCTCAACGATGCCGATCCCGGCGATCCCGCCAATCGCGGCCGCGGCTGCAACGACACCGACCCTGCCGATCCGCCCCGTCGCGGCCGGCGCTGCTGATCGGCGCGACCCAGGAAGCGCCGACCCGACATATGTCGGAGTTTACGTGACGGCCTCGCAACGTCATCGTCTCCGGCAAAGTGACTCGAAGGAGACGCGCGATGAAGACGACTCGTAAGCTCAGCCGCCGTTCGTTTCTCGGCACGGTCGCCGGTGGGGCGGTCGCGGGCGGCGCCTTCATCGTGCTGGGCGGCGAGGCCGGCGCGGTCCAGGGCGTCACCGACAGCGACACCGGGCCGAATGCCGACCCGGTCGGACGCGGACGCGGCGGCGCCACCGACAGCGATCCGAGCGATCCGGTCGGGCGCGGACGCGGCGGCACCAGCGACAACGACCCGAGCGATCCGATCGGACGCGGCCGCGGCGGCGGCACCAGCGACAACGACCCGAGCGATCCGGTCGGGCGCGGACGCGGCGGCGGCGGCGTCACCGACAACGATCCGAGCGACCCCGTCGGACGCGGCCGCGGCGGCGGCGGCGTCACCGACAGCGACACCGGTCCCCGAGCAGACCCGATCGGTCGCGGACGCGGCGGCGGCAGCAGGGGCGTGACCGACAGCGACACCGGTTCTCGTGCCGATCCGGTCGGACGCGGCCGCGGCGGGCGGGGACGGCGCTCGTGCAGCGACAGCGATTCCGGCACACGCGCCGATCCGGGCGGCCGCGGCCGGCGCTGCTAGCAGCCGCCGCTTGACCTGACGCCGTCGGCGGTGCTTACGCCGCCCCCATGTCGGACACGCCCCGCAGCCGCCTCGCCGCGCTCGGCATCGCGCTTCCTGAAGCCGCGGCGCCGGTCGCCGCTTACGTCCCGGCGGTCCTCGCCGGCAATCTCCTCCACATTTCCGGCCAGGTTTCGTTCGAGGAAGGGAAACTGCTCACCGGGCGGCTCCGCGACGACCGCGACGTCGCTTTCGGCATCCGCGCCGCGCGCGCCTGCGGGCTGATGCTGCTCGCCCAGATCGACAAGGCCGTCGGGCTCGATGCCGTCGAGCGGATCGTCAAGCTCGGCGTGTTCGTCTGCAGCGCGCCCGGCTTCGCCGACCAGCCCAAGGTGGCGAACGGCGCTTCCGAGCTGATGGAGCAGGTGTTCGGGGAGGCCGGCCGCCATGCCCGCGCCGCGGTGGGCGTCGCCGCCTTGCCGCTCGGCGCGGCGGTCGAGATCGATGCGATTGTCGCCGTTCGGCCCGGTTGACGCGGCGCTCGCTCCGGCCCCGCCGCCGGAGCGCGTCGCCTGGCTCTCCGAACGGCCGTTCGCCCATCGCGGACTGCACGGGTCCGGCGCCGTCGAGAACAGCCGCTCCGCCTTCCGCGCGGCGATCGCCGCCGGCCACGGCATCGAGCTCGACGTGCGCCTCAGCCTCGACGGCGTCGCGATCGTGTTCCACGATGTCGAGCTGGACCGCCTGACGGAGGCCGCCGGCCCGGTCGCGGGGCGCACCGCCGACGAGCTGTCGCGGATCGCGCTTCGCGGCTCGTCGGACCATGTCGAGCCCTTGTCGCGCATCGTCGAGATCTGTCCGCCGGCGGTGCCGCTGCTCATCGAGCTCAAGGCGCCGGGGAAAAGGGTCGCGCGGCTCTGCCTCGCCGTGCTGCGCGCGCTCGAGGGCAGGGGCGCGCGGACCGCCGCGATGTCGTTCAACCCCGAGGTCGCCCGCTGGTTCTCGCGCCACGCGCCGCGTCTGGTCCGCGGCCTCGTCGTCACCGAGGCCGGCCGCCGCTGGGGCGGGCCCGTCGAGCGCCGGCTCGCTTTGTGGCGCGCGAAGCCCGATTTCCTCGCCTACGACATTCGCGACCTCCCCTCCCGCTTCGCGGCGCGCCAGCGCGCGCGCGGCCTTCCGGTCCTGACCTGGACCTGCCGCGGCGAGGAGGATCGCGCGCGCGCCGGCCTTCACGCCGATCAGATCATATACGAGAGCGTGTGAGCGGGATCGTCGCGCGCGTCGCGGACGGAGTCGCGCGCTTCGCCGCCGACGATTGGGATCGCTGCGCCGGCGGCGGCGACCCGTTCACCGCCCACGCCTTCCTCGCCGCGCTCGAAGAGTCGGGCAGCGCGACCGCGCGGACCGGCTGGCAGCCGGTGCCGGTCGCGATCGAGGGGGCCGACGGCCGCCC
>Ga0190270_10001636_pt1 | contig 10532 bp, 9 predicted proteins | sample Popmic320T_FD_133748 | JGI IMG/M metagenome (GOLD analysis project Ga0190270, IMG submission 133748) | Populus adjacent soil microbial communities from riparian zone of Weber River, Utah, USA - 320 T | ecosystem: Environmental > Terrestrial > Soil > Riparian zone | place: USA: Utah | collected... | reverse complement strand
TCGCGCGGTTCAGACCAGGCGCGCGATTCCCCGCGACGATGTCCGCACGCTGATCAAGGCGCTGAAGGACGGTGACGTGGTGTGGTATGCGCCCGACCAGAGCTTTCGCAAGAAGGGCGCGGAGATGGTCAGGCTCTTCGGCATCCCCGCGGCCACCAATACCGCCACCTCGCGCATCGCCCGCATGACCGATGCGCAGGTACTGCCCTACTTCTTCGAGCGGCTGCCGAATGGCGGCTATCGCGGAACCATCCACGCGCCACTTGAAAATTTTCCCACCGACGATCCGGTGGCCGACACCGAGCGATTCAACCGCATCGTCGAGGCCGAAGTGCGGCGCATGCCGGCCCAGTACCTGTGGATTCACCGGCGATTCAAGGGTTTGACCCCGGACTACCCCAACTATTACGCCGGGGTCTGACCCCGTTTCCGTGCACGGAAATTCAGCACTGAGCGAAATGACTACATAAGGAATCGCCCCGGGCCGCGATGGCGCGCGTTCTTATGGCTCCCCGGCGGACGCGTGTCTAAGATAGCCCCCTTCTCTCGAATCACTGACACGGGGATCCCTTTCATGAAGCACTTTTTCGCCGCGCTCGTCCTGACGAGCGGTCTTGCCGCCGTTCAGGCCAACGCAGCCTGCCCGTATCCGGTTGCGCCCGGAAAATTTCCCGACGGCAGCCAGGCCTCCAAGGATGAAATGCTCGCGGCCAAGAACCAGGTAGTGAAGTACAACGCGGACATGGATGTCTACCTCGGCTGCATCAAGACCGAGTACGACACGCGACTTGCCGAAAGCGCCAACGCGTCGGCTGACGAGAAGGCCAAGATGCAGAGCAAGCAGGACGAAATGCACAACGCCGCCGTCAAGGAAGTCCTCGACGTGACCGAGCGCTTCAACGAGCAACTGCGCGCGTGGAAGGCAAAGAACGGCACGGAGAAGAAGAGCTCCTGATCGCGACGCCCGAGCGCGCCGCGACACACTGAAGTCTATGTCGCTGCTTACGCCCGCCCAGGCAGAGTCCCTGATCGAACAGCACCTCGTGTGCCTGCCGATCGAATCGCTGCCGCTCACGCAGGCGGCAGGCGCGGTGCTGCGCGAGAACATTTACGCCGAGCGCGATCAGCCTCCGTTCGATCGCGTCGCGATGGATGGCATCGCACTCGATTCGACGGGCGCGGCCGAAAACGCCGGACGATTGCGTGTCGCCGGTTCGCAGGCGGCGGGCGATCCGCCGTGGACCTTGCCGGACACTTCGAGCTGCATAGAAATCATGACCGGCGCCATGTTGCCGCGCGACTGTGACGCGGTCGTGCCGGTGGAACTGGTGCAGCGTAACGGCGATATCGTTCACGTCCGCAAGCCCGTGCAGCCGTGGCAAAACGTGCATCGGCGCGGCTCCGATTGCCGGCAGGGGTCGCTGCTGCTGGCGGCCGGCACGCGGCTGTCGGCGCCGGAAGTGGCCATCGTGGCTGGCGCCGGCATGGCGCGCGTGCGCGTGAGCGCGCAGCCCATGATCGCGGTGATCTCCACGGGTAACGAACTCGTCGAGCCCGGCGAGAACATAGAGCCGCACCAGGTGCGCCGCTCCAATGCCTACGGCATCACCGCATCGCTGCGGCAACACGGCTTCGCGCGCGTCGCCGACGATCACGTGCGCGACGACGAGGCGCAGCTCACCGAGCGGCTCGGCTTTCACCTGCACACCCACGACGTACTGATCCTGTCGGGCGGCGTGTCCATGGGTCGGCTCGACCTGGTGCCGAAAGTGCTCGAGAAGTTAGGCGTGAGCCTGGTGTTCCACCACATTGCGCAGCGTCCCGGCAAACCCATGTGGTTCGGCGTCTCGCAGTCGGGCCCCGCGGTGTTCGCACTGCCCGGCAATCCGGTGTCGACACTCGTGTGCCTGGCGCGCTACGTACTGCCGGCGCTGCGCGCGGCGATGGGACAGGCACCGAAGGATCCGCCGCGGGTCGCGATTACCGCGCCCGTCGAGGTCAAGGTGGCCCTAGCCTACTACCTGCCGGTGAAGCTCAAGACCGACGACTGGGGCCGCACCTCGGCCGAACCTTGTCCGACCAATGGCTCCGGCGATTTCACCGCACTTGCGGGCACCGATGGCTTCATCGAGCTGCCGCCCGGACCCAACACGTTTCCGAAGGGTTTCGTGGCACGTTTCTTCCGCTGGTGAGTCACAAGCACCATGGACCCTCGTGAAAAAGTCGTTCCGCTCGCCGCTCTCGTCAGCGGGGGCGGCCGCGCGCCGCTGGACACGCTGCGGCGGCCAATCCACGACCTGCGCATCTCGGTCATGGACCGGTGCAACTTCCGTTGCCCGTACTGCATGCCGCGCGAGACCTTCCATGAGTCGTACCGCTTCCTGAAGAGCAGCGAACGCCTGGACTTCGCCGAGATCCTGCGCCTGGCGCGGGTATTCGTGCGCGCCGGCGTCAGGAAGATCCGCATCACCGGCGGCGAGCCACTGTTGCGGCCAAACCTCGCCGACCTGATCGGCGATCTCACCCAGCTGCCCGACATCGAAGACATCGCACTCACAACCAACGGCATGTTGCTGGCGAAGTACGCCACCGAGCTCAAGGCCGCCGGACTCAATCGTATTACCGTCAGTCTCGATACGCTCGACCCGGTGGTATTCGCGAAGATGAGCGGCGGCTTCGGCGGCGTCGACGAGGTGCTCGACGGCATCGAACACGCGCGTCGTGCCGGGCTCGCGCCCATCAAGATCAACACCGTCGTGCAGCGCGGCGTCAACGATCACACCGTCCTCGACCTGCTGGCGCATTTCCGCGGCACCGGCGTGATCGTGCGCTTCATCGAATACATGGATGTGGGTACGCGCAATCACTGGAACCAGGCACTGGTGGTTCCCTCGCGCGAACTGGCGGCAACCATTGCGGCGCGCTGGCCGCTGGAACCGCGCGATCGAGACTATCGTGGCGAGGTCGCCGAACGGCACGTGTTCGCCGACGGCTCCGGCGAGGTCGGTTTCATCTCCTCCGTGTCGCAGCCTTTCTGCGGCGATTGCTCGCGCGCGCGAATCTCCTCCGATGGTTCGTTCTATACCTGCCTGTTCGCGACCCAGGGCATGGACCTGCGCGCACCCCTGCGCGCCGGCGCCACCGACGAAGAACTGTACGAACTGGTCCGCGGCGTGTGGACCGGGCGCCGCGATCGCTACAGTGAATTGCGCGCCTCGCTGCGCGACGCGTCCGGGCTGCACAAAGTCGAGATGAACTACATCGGCGGCTAGGGACTGGTTTATTTATCGCCCCCACGCTCATTCTCATACCCCAGACCCCTGTCGATAAATAAACCTGTCCCCATGCCCAAGCTCACACATCTCGATCCTGCCAACCGGCCGACCATGGTCGATGTGGGCGCCAAGACCGCCACCTTTCGCGAAGCCAGCGCCGAGGCCACGGTCAAACTACCGGCGGCCGTGGCGCGCGAGCTCAGGCGCACCGGGCATCGCACCAAGAAAGGCCCGGTGTTCGACACCGCCATCGTGGCGGGCGTCATGGCAGCGAAGAAAACCCACGAGATCGTGCCCTTCTGCCATCCATTGCCGCTCGAACGCTGCACGGTGGACATCAGCGACCGCACTGGCGGCAGGATCCACATCGTGTGCAGCGTCGCGGTGCATCACAAGACCGGCGTGGAGATGGAGGCGCTGGTCGGCGCCAGCGCCGCAGCGCTGACCATCTACGACATGTGCAAGGCGATGTCACATGACATCGAGATCGGGCCCGTGCGCCTGCTGACCAAGAGCGGCGGCAAGCGCAACTTCAGGCGAAGCGTCAAAGGCACGCGCGGTGCCGCTGCCGGTACGGCGCGCAAGAGACCGGCATGAACGCCGCGACCCCGCCGCCGTTGTTTGGCCTGGTGCTCGCCGGTGGGCGCAGCACGCGCATGCAGCGCGACAAGGCGGCCATCGAGTACCGCCCCGGTGAAACGCAACTCGCCGCAGCGATGAAGCTGCTCGAATCCCGCGTGGCGCGCAGCTTCGTTTCGGTGCGCTCCGAGCAGCGCGCCGATGGCGCGCGCGCGTCATGGCCGCAGATCCTCGATCGTGGCGGAGTCGAGGGCCCCATCGCCGGCATCAGCGCGGCGCTGGCCGAACATCCCGACGCCGCCTGGCTGGTGCTGGCCTGCGATCTGCCCTTCCTCGACGCACGCACGCTGGACGCGCTCATCGCCGCGCGCGATGCCGGCGCCGAGGCCACGGCTTTCCGGTCGACTCACGACGGACTGCCCGAGCCGCTGTGCGCCATCTACGAGCCGCGTGCGCGCGAGTCCATGACCGCGCACATCGCCGGCGGCCGCAATTGCCCGCGGAAATTCCTGATCAATGCGAAAACGCGCCTGCTCGAGCAGCCGAATCCGCACGCGCTCGACAACGTGAATACCGTGGCGGAGTATGGCGCGGCCATGTCGGCCCTCGGTACATCCGAAACATCCCAGGCGCGCGAAATTCGCGTGCAGTACTACGCGCTGTTGCGCGAGCAGGCCGGGCGCAGCAACGAGACGCTGCACACCCGGGCGCGCACGCCGCGCGAGTTGTACGTCGAGCTGCGCGCCAAGTATCCGTTCACGCTGCCGCCCGAAATGCTGCGCGTGGCCGTCAACGAGGAATTCGGCGACTGGTCGCAGCCGCTGGCGGCCGGTGACGCCGTGGTGTTCATTCCGCCGGTGGCCGGCGGATGAACAGGCGCATCAACCCGTTTTCTTTCACCGATGGTCCACTGGACCCCGCGGCGTTACAGCGCGAATTGCGCGACGACAGCTGCGGCGGATTCGCGGCCTTCGAGGGCTGGGTTCGCAATCACAACGAAGGCCACGCGGTCACGCGCCTGGAATACGAGGCGTTCGTGCCGCTCGCGGAAAAGGAAGGCGCCCGCATCGTCGCGGAGGCGGTGCGCCGCTTTGGCGTCACCCAGGCCGCGTGCGTGCATCGAATCGGATCTCTGGGGATCGGTGACATCGCTGTCTGGGTGGGTGTGAGCGCCGCGCATCGCGATGAGGCGTTCCGCGCGTGCCGATTCATCATCGATGAAGTCAAACACCGCGTCCCGATCTGGAAGAAGGAACATTACGTCACCGGCGATTCGGGCTGGGTCAACTGCGAACGATGTGCGCTGCCCGGTGAGCATGAACATGAACATGAGCATGTTCATACCCTTCAAGGCGCGCACACCGCCCCGCCGCCGGCCGCGCCGGACTACTCGCGCCAGGTAGCCTTGCGCGAGGTGGGTCCGCAGGGCCAGGCGCGCCTTCGGGCCGCGTCCGTGCTGGTGGTGGGCGCCGGCGGCCTCGGCGTTCCGGTGCTGCAGTACCTGGCGGGTGCCGGCGTGGGCCGGCTCGGCATCGTCGATGGCGACAAGCTCGAAGCCTCCAACCTGCACCGTCAGACCTGGTACGCGCTGGCCGAATGTGGCCGTGACAAGGCCGCGCTGGCCGCGGCGCGCGTACAGGCGCTGAATCCGGAAGTTCGCGTCGAAAGCCACGCGTTGCGGCTCGATGCCGGCAATGCCGCGCAGCTCGTGCGGGACTACGACCTCGTGCTCGACTGCACGGACAATTTTGGCAGCAAGTTCCTGCTCAACGATGTGGCCCTGCGCACCGGCAAACCGGTGTTGTTCGCCAGCGTCTACCAGTATGAAGGGCAGTTGCAGCTGGTCGCCGGCGACGACGCCTCGCCCTGCCTGCGCTGCGTGTGGCCGGAAGCGACGCGCGATGGAATCGTCGGCAACTGCGCCGAGGCCGGCGTGCTGGGCCCGGTGCCCGGCGTGTTCGGCAGCCTGCAGGCGCTCGAGGCGCTCAAGCTGTTGCTGGGTCTGCCGGGCCTGGCAAAGAACGAGATGCTGATCTTCGATCTCATCACGCTGAGTACCCAGCGGCTGCGCGCCCGGCGCGCGGACAATTGCGTGGCGCATCAGCTCGCCGCCAGCCCCGCTGCGACGGAGAATGCGGAACAGCCGCCAGAAAAGGCCGAACAGCCGCTCGAGCAGCAATTCAGCTCGCTGGCGGACGCCGTCGCCGCCGGCTACACGCTCATCGACGTGCGCGACATGAACGAGCGCCAGGCGGAGCCGGTACCGATCACCAGCCTGCACCTTCCCATGACCAAACTACTGACCGATGCGGTCAACCTCGACCTGCACGGGCAGTACCTGCTGATCTGCGCAACCGGCAAACGCAGCGCCGCTGCCGCCGGACTGCTGCGTTCGCAGGGCTTCAGCGCCTGTGACTCGCTGCGCGGCGGTCTCAAGGGTCTGAAAGCCACCGCTTGAAACGCTTACTGCCGCTGCTGCTGGCTGTCATCCTCGTCTCGCCGGTGTCGGCCCAAGATGTGGGAAACGGCGCAGTGGATGGCGCGGCGAATTCGCCGCAAGGCAAATACCCGCTGCTCGATCGTGCGCGCGAACGCGAAGCGGAGCGTGCCCGCGCCTCACAGGACGGGAAATCCGGTGGTCCGGAAATCAGCTTCGGGTACCTGACGCTGCGCGAAGCCCTGCACTCACGCGAGCAGGCGCACGTGCCCGACGATTCGCAATGCGCAGGTTCGCTGGGCGCCTACCGCTACGCCGCGCTCCACAATGACGTCGCCGCATCACGCACCCTGGAGGGGGACTTTCTCGGCGCCGCGGCCGACTTTCGGCGCGCGCTGGCCTGTCGGCCGCGCGACGCTGAAATCCTCGGTGCGCTTGCCGGCGTGCTGTTCGATGCCCGCGATCTCGCGGGCGCGCGGGAAGTGAACAACGAGTCACTCGCCATCAATCCGCGCTCGGTGAGCGGCAACCGGCTCGCCGGCAATCTCGACTACGTGGAGGAACGCTGGGCCGACGCCATCGCGCGTTTCCGCTACGTGGCCGCGAGCGATGACGATCGTGTGCGCGCCGGATACGGCCAGCTCATGTTCTGGCTGGCGCAGCGCCGCGGCGGCGTGGCGCGTCCCGAGTTCATGGTGCGCACACCGGGGGACGGCTGGCCGCAGCCACTGCTGCTGTACATGCGGGGCGAGTACACCGAGGCCGAGCTCATCGACCGGATCAACGAGGGAGACTCCGAAGACAACACGCAGCCCAACACCAGCACCGACGAGCGGCTGTGCGAAGCCCTGTTCTACGTGGGTGAGGAATACTGGGCGCGCGGCCAGGTCGATGTCGCTCGCCTTTACTTCGCCGCGCTGGTGAACATCCGGGTGTTGTACTTCCTCGAGCACGGCCTCGCGATCGCCGAAATCGCCAAGCTGCAGGTAGAACGGGGGCAGCCCCCCTTTCCTGGCAAAAGGGGTCAGCCCTCACAGGTGGACTGACCCCTTTTGCTGGGAAAGGGGGGCTGCCCCCATTCCTTTATTTTTCGGCGGCCTTGGGCGACAACTCCGCGGTCACCAAGTCAACGGCGGTGACATCGCGCGCCGGATTGCCGAACAGTCGCGACTCCGGAACGTCCACGATACGTCCCTTCTCGAATTGAGACAGCGGCTGGATGCCGCCGTAACTTTCGTAGAGCGTCGCGTTGCCGGCGTCCACTATGCGCAACTGCAGCGAAAGCGCCGGGAACTCGGCGGTGAGGTATCCCGCAACCGTGAAGTAGGCGCCGAACTTGGAATCCGAATCGGCCACGAGTTGTTCGGCGCCGTCCCACTTGGCCACGCCCGAGACCACGCTCGCGTCGCGCGACACGACCACCGGAAACACCGCGCCGCGGACGTCGTGCCGTTTTGCGAATGCGGCCAGCGCGGTGCGCCGGGCCGCATCGAATCGCGCCTGGTCCAACTCGCCCGTCACCGGGTCGTAGAAGCCACCGGCGTCGCGGGTGATCTTCTCCCAATCACTGGAGTAATCATCGCCCGTGACCACTTCGAATCCCGCCGCTGCGAGACGCGGGCGCAGCAGTTCCGCGTAGCGCGCGATGACGGCCTCCCGTTGCGCGATGGGCCCGATCACCAGCGGAATCAGCGCCACGCGCCGATGATCAGCCAGCAGGCGCTCGCGCGGTACGCGCAATGCCACGCCTCCTTCGCGCAAAGCCGTGGGCGCGAGCGAGACCTTCACCTTGTCAGCCTTGCTCTTTACGCCGGTGAGGCGTTCGAAGACCACCTGCATGGCGCGCGCGTCCCGAGCGGTATCGGTCAGCAGGTACGCCGGATCGACGTCGTAAAACTTCGGTACCCACCCCATCCGCACATAGGACAGCAGCTGCAGCCCGCCGATGTCCGAGTAGATTTCCTTGCCCTCGAGATCCTCGAGCACCAGCACTAACGACAATGCGGGAACGACACCATGGCCGAGCTGACCGGCCGACATGTTCAGGAAGCTCTTCATGCTGCTCTGGCCGGTGACGTTTTCCTTCACGCCGTCCCACTCGGCGGTCATCGAATACGAGTTGGCGCTGCGCTGCGCGACGGCCAGCCGAACGAATCCAGCGACCGGGTGCGCTTCGAGATACCTGGCACGCGCCAGCTGATCGCGCTCGTCGACCTTTTGCCGGGTAGTCGCGCCGGTCATCGGGTCGTAGATGCCGCCCAACTCGGCGCCGAGTCGCGCATGGATGTCGCGCATGGCCTGTGCGCCCACCACCTGGAATCCGGCAGCGCGCAGTCGTTCCTCGATGCCCGCTTCGAAGCGGCGCGCGACATCTTCACCATTGGGAATCAGCGACGGCACTCGCATGGGCAAGACACCCACCGATTTGAGCGCCGCATGAATCGCCGCCCGGTCCACGGGCTTGGGGTCGTTCGCCGACCATGCCACCTCGGTGCTGCCCAGCAAGACAACCGCGCACAGGGCTGTAATCCGCATGCGTTTCCTCCCTCGTCTCAGATCAGGGTCGAATCTGGCCGTTACCGTGCACCACGTACTTGTACGAGGTGAGCTGTTCGACCCCCACGGGGCCGCGCGCATGAAAGCGGTCGGTGGATATTCCAATCTCCGCGCCCATGCCGAACTCGGCGCCATCGGCGAACTGCGTCGAGGCGTTGTGCAACACGATGGCGCTGTCGACGCGCTCCAGGAAATGCTGCGCAGTGGCGGCGTTGGCGGTGATGATGCTCTCGGTGTGCGACGAGCCGTACTTGCCGATGTGTTCGATGGCGGCGTCGACACCGTCGATCACGCGCGCGGCGATGATGGCGTCGAGATACTCGGTGTACCAGTCCTGCTCGGTGGCGGGCTTGACGCGCGCGTCCACCTTTTGAACCGCGGCATCGCCGCGCACCTCGCAGCCGGCGTCGAGCAGGTCGCGCACCACCGGCGCGAGATGGGTCGCGGCGCAGGCGGCGTCGACCAGCAGGGTTTCGGCTGAGCCGCACACGCCGGTGCGGCGCAACTTGGCGTTCTTGACGATGGCGCGCGCCATGGCGAGATCGGCATCCCGATCCACGTACACGTGGCAGACGCCTTCGAGGTGTCCGATAACCGGGACGCGAGCTTCCTGCTGGACCCGTGCCACCAGGCTCTTGCCGCCGCGCGGCACCACCACATCGATGAAATCTGCCATCGACGACAACAGGTATCCGACCGCGGCACGATCGGTGGTGGGTACGAGCTGGATACAGGCGGCGGGCAGCCCTGCCGCCACCAGTCCCTCGACCAGGCAAGCGTGGATGACTCGGCTCGAATGCGCACTTTCGGAGCCGCCGCGCAGGATGGCGGCATTGCCGGACTTGAGACACAGCGCACCCGCGTCGCAGGTCACGTTCGGGCGGCTCTCGTAGATGATGCCGATGACCCCCAGCGGCACGCGCACGCGCGTGATGCGCAACCCATTGGGCCGCGTCCATTCCGCCACGGTCGCACCGATGGGATCGGCCAGGGCGGCGATGTCCTCGACGCCGCGCGCCATGGCCTCGATACGTGTTTCATCGAGCGCCAGCCGGTCGAGCATGGCACCGGTGGCGCCCCTGGCACGCGCCGCTTCCATGTCTCGCGCGTTGGCGGCTAACAACTCCGGCACGCGCGCACGCAAGGCAACGGCGATGGCGCCCAGCGCGCGGTCCTTGGCGGCGGTATTCGCCCGCGCCAGCGCCTCGGAGGCGCCGACTGCGGCGCGGCCGAGCGACTGCATGAGGGCGGCGACATCTTGGCAAGTGGGCGGGTCGACAGCGGCGTTCACTGGGTATTTCTCTCTAACACGGGCGCCAGGTCGGCGCGGATCATCACCAGGTCGTCGCGATGGATCAGTTCGTCGCGCCCGCGAAAACCGAGCAGCGCTTCGATGTCGGCGCTGCGTTTGCCGACGATGCGCACGGCGTCGCGATCGCTGTAGGCGATCAGGCCGCGCGCGATCTCGTTTCCTTCCCGATCGAGCACGCTCACGGTATCGCCACGCGCGAACCGCCCGCTGACCGCGACCACACCGGCCGGCAACAGGCTCTTGCCGGAACGCAGCGCCTGCAGCGCGCCGGCATCGATGGTCACCGCACCGCTCGGCCGCAGCGAACCGGCAATCCATTGCTTGCGTGCATTCTCGGGATTCTGGGCCGGCAGGAACCAGCTGCACTCGGCGC
>Ga0190270_10001635_pt1 | contig 10532 bp, 10 predicted proteins | sample Popmic320T_FD_133748 | JGI IMG/M metagenome (GOLD analysis project Ga0190270, IMG submission 133748) | Populus adjacent soil microbial communities from riparian zone of Weber River, Utah, USA - 320 T | ecosystem: Environmental > Terrestrial > Soil > Riparian zone | place: USA: Utah | collected... | reverse complement strand
TTCCGTGCTTGGGTACAAGGACCTGCTGGGGCGTCTTCAGGAGTTTGACGGCGTGCTTTATACGTTGTGGCTAAACACGGAATACCAGGCGCTTCACCCGCAGGATACGCAACCAGAAGCGTTTGACGCCGGACACGACCGTATGAAAGAAATGGCGGACATGGGCGGCGGTTTGTTTTATGAAGTAGAACACCTTACCGATTTGGCTGGAGCCTATGAGCGTGTCGTGGCAGACCTCGGCACGGTTTACAGTCTGGCTTACAGGCCATCGGACAAAACGCGAGATGGAAAGTGGCGGGCCATCCGCGTGAATGTTGATCGTCCCGCGGCGGTCGCACGTGGAAAACGTGGGTATTATGCCAATTAAACAGCTTTGCACCTCATGAAGCCGGTGCCCTAAAGCGGCCATTGAGAAGCGTGAGAAAAACTTGTAAATGCCTGGAATAGGACTATAATCAAGCCTCCCCAGGCGTTAATTATTGACCTTTCCGAACCAAAGGAAACTCCAATGAGAAGTGCACGCATTGCTTTGATTCCAGCGCTTATTGTCGCTGGATTGATTGCCTACTCTCCTTTAACAGCCAGCTCGCAGACCCGCGAACGCTTTGTGATTTCGGCCCGCGCAGGAGGTATTAATGCAATCACCGGCCGAGCCTCAATGCGCACGCACGGAACGTCAGAATGGCAGCAACTGACCATAAAGGAAGATTTGCAAACGGGCGATGTGGTGAAGACCGGCGTCGACGGTCGCGTGGAGATGCTGCTGAACCCGGGTTCTTATTTGCGTGTGGGGGAGAATACGGAGTTTGAGCTGGCGAATAATTCGCTCGACAACCTCGAGGTTCGACTCATTCGTGGAACCGCAATTGTGGAGGCTACCGGGGCGGATGACACGCCTCTGCTTATCAATATCACGACACCCCACGCCAAGATCGCAATCGTGCGCCGTGGACTTTACAGGCTTAACGTAGTGCCTGGCGATAATACGGAGCTGATTGTGAGAAAAGGCCGGGTGATGCATGAGCCTTCGCATACCAAGATTAAGGGTGGAAACAAGGTCGTGTTCAGTGCCGACACATTCTCGGTCGCCAAACTTCAGAGTGCCGACAAGAAGAATTTCGATACGCTGGAAGTCTGGAGTAAAGAGCGTGCTGGATTGATGGCTGAGGCAAATCGCAAAATGAGAGCCCGCGATCTAAGTGTGATAATGGCCAGCATGAACAGCGGGTTTTCTCAAGGGTTGTTTGGCGGCGGCCGGACGGGTTTCTGGTTCTATAACACACGCGTCGGTTGCTATAGCTTCATGCCCTATTATCATGGTTGGGGATCCCCTTATGGCTCGTCGTATTCGTCGTTTTACCCGCTCTTCGCGTGCAGCAGTTGTAGGAACAACCGACGATATGACGTCTATCCCACGCGTTATCCACCGAGTAGCGGTAACGTAAGCAATAACCCGGGAAATACGTATCCAACACGGGGACCCGCGCCAGGCCCAGCTCCTTCCAGTGTGCCTTCTAATGAGCCGCGCCCCATCCCGCCGGCAGCCGCCGAGAGGGTGCAGCGACATATGGAGCGTCTGCCGAACGCTCCGTAAGGGCGTGGGCGTCAGCGGACCTTCGGGCCACTTAATTGATTGAGCGCGTTATTAACAAGGGCTATCACTTCATTACGTGATAGCCCTTGAAGCATCATGTCAGTCAAAACCGGCATTAGCTTGCTCTGCAGCCTTTCCTCATCCCGCTTCGCCACTACTCGCGAGATAACAACCGCGCCGGACCCATGCTTCAATTTGATTAGGCCCTCTTTCTGAAGTCTGCGGTAAGCAAACGCAATCGTGTTTAGATTTACTCCCAGGTCGGCAGCGACTTGTCGTACCGGAGGGAGTGAGGAACCTTCAGGCAGCTCGCCGGCCGCAATGATGGCTTTGATTTCGTCAACGACCTGTTGGTAGATAGGCCGCCGATCGGTTTCGTCAATCGTAATATACATATTGTCTACTGAGTGTATACACTAGACAATCCCCCAGTGTCCAGCCGCTTTTCGGGCATTTAGGTAGTTATAGCGTTGGCGAGCGCGGTAGCGGAATAGGTCAGGCCGGCGATGCCTCCGGGGGCGAGAGTGTCACTGACGATGTAGAGGTTTGGTAGAAAGGTCGTGTAGGCGGGACGAGGGGCTTCAAGGCAACCGGCTACCGCCGGCAACCCCCCAACCATCCCAAGCTTCCTGCGTGTTTGCTCGTAAAAGTATCGCGGCGTTGCCGTTTCTATCACTTCGATACTGCTGCCCAATTCGGGGATCGCCGAATGAAGCCGGCCCCAGGAGGTCTCGAGCATGCTTTGGTCTTTCTCTTCAAGGTCGGTTTCGTCGGTGTGGAAGGTGAACCAATCATCGACGTCGGTGAAAGTATGCACAGTGACGGCCCGTTTTCCTTCCGGCGCTCGAGTGTCCCATGCGGGAGCGGCAGAGAAGAACAATTGACCGTTCACAGGATCGTACGCTGGATCGTTCTGCCAATCGCTTAACGTGAGTATGCGATCGGAAGCCAGGGTACTTGCTGCAGCTTCGTCCCACCCCTGGTAAAGCAAATATGCACCCCAACCGCGCAACGACTTCAATTGTTGTCTCATTTCGGCAGGTGTGCGGTTAAGGCCCACAAGCTTTCCGTAGGTGTCCCAGAGCGTTAGGTTGCTGACGATGGCCTTCGAGGCGTGGATGGTTTCTCCGGTCAGAAGATCAACTCCGACGGCGTTGCCGCTGGAACTGTAAGCCAGTCTCAGTACCGGCGTGTTGAGGCGGATTCTGCCGCCGCTTTGTTTGATCGACTCCGAGAGCCGGGAAACTAGTGCTGAAGCGCCGCCTTGTAAGGCAAACATTCCACCTCTCGTTGCGCTCAGGGCCAGAGCCGCATAGAGGTAAGAGACTTGCGCACTAGTGCCCTGACCCAGGGCCTGCAACTGCACATCGACGAAACGGCGAAAGCGTAATGAAGTGTCGCTGAGGTGTTGCAGGGCAGTTTGTTTGCTCGCTTGAAGGATTTGAGCCGTCTCTGCGGCGCCGCGTCGAAAGGGGAACATCTTGCGGGTGCGTGCAGCCTCGATAAATTCCGGAGTCCTGGTTAAAAGTCTCCGGTAGCTTGAGCTTAAAGAACTGAGGTTGCGGTAAAACGAAATTGCCTGTTCGGCACACTCCGGAAAAACGCCCCTCAAGTTATTTTCAAAGCTTGCGGCCTCTCCTGTAATTGGTATCTCAGAATTGTCGGGAAGACGGACTACGTAAGAAGGCTCGAGTGGTCGTACCGCAGGAGGCTCAACCGGCAATTCCGCAAACACCCTTTGGTGAATTTCATCTGTTTCCCAACACGCATAGAGGCCGTAGCCTTGTTCAAAACTGTAGCCAAACTTCTCCAGGGGAGCCGCACATCCTCCTACGCTCGATTCTCTTTCCAGTAGACAGACGTCCACGCCTCGTGCGGCGAGCAAGGCAGCGACCGTTAACCCGCCGATGCCCCCACCCACAACGACAACTTCGGTGTCCATGCTTATGGTAGAAACCGCGGAAGGGTTTGTATAAAGAGAGCCGTCACGGCCTTTTGCTGGTTGGCATATCGTTCGATGAGCGGCTGAAAGACCAGGAAAAGAGCCTGCAAACCGTTAAAGACAAGGTGAATGACGAAACAAGGAAGGAGACTGCGAGTTCGAGAACGCACTAAGGTCAGGGTAACGCTGAGGACTGCAATCACGCTGACTACGGCAAGATTGTTGAAGTATTGAAAAACGTGAACCCCGGCAAATAGGATTGAGACTATTGCTACCGCCCAGAGGGTGCCAATAGCTCTCTGTAGTGCCGGGTACATGATCCCACGATAGATGACTTCTTCAACTAAGGGCGCCGTGAAGACAGCCAGAAAAGCTAACACGAACCTCGCTTTCAGAGAGCTCTTCACGATCTGGTCCAACTGGGTCTCTGCGCCGCCGAACAGCCATGTAAGCAGCACGGCCACTATCAGAAGCAACACTGCCAGACCGATACACTTCACTGGCCCAAAGTTTCCGGGCCAGGTCCACCCTAGAGTCCCCAGGAAAGGACGACGGCCCCGACTTGTTACAACCAGCCAAACGATTACGAGGGTCAGGATGTGGGCCGGCAAAACCGCGAGGATTGAAATGAAAATCAAAGTAGTGTCGTTAACCAAGTCGAGCATCGCCCCTTGAGTAATCATCCTGTAGACGACGTAGGGCAAGATCGCAAGTATCGGTACGACTACTATCAACACCACGCTCAACACCCATACGATTAAGGCGTGGGGTATTCCCCAGGGTGGATCGTTGGGATCTATTGCTGCGGGTACAACGAGATCGGGACCCCGATCAGCAGCAGACTGAACCTCAACTAAGGGCGTGACCGGCGAAGCGGACTCATTGATTGACACTATGTAGGCAGTTTATGAAGTTGCTATGGACGGGTCAAACGTAAACCTGGTCGGACAGACATTCCTGTCTGGCTGTACTTGAGACCAGACGTGCCTCCTCTTTAGGACCGACAGACAGGAATGTCTGTCCTACTTCACACCGCGGGGTAGTCTACTTCCAACATCGAAGGACCAACGCGCGGTGCTGCCAGCATGACGCCAATGATCGTCTTGGCGTCTTCGATCTCTCCGGTCGTGATCATGCTCAGCGCCTGAGCCAAAGGAATGCGCACCACCTCAACGATTTCATCCTCTTCCAGTTGCTGCTGGGTTTGAGTCAACTCCGTTGCCAGGTAAACCCACATTTTCTCTTCAAGAAACCCGGGAGAAACAAAGAATTCGGCAAGTTTTTCCATACGTCCAGCCACGCAGCCGAGCTCTTCTTCCAGTTCGCGAGCGGCGCCGTGCTCAGGCACTTCGCCACGATTCAAAGTTCCGGCCGGCGCCTCGAGCAAATAACGCACAGCTGGATGGCGATACTGCCGTACGAGTCCGATGGTGCCGTCCTCAAATATGGGAATGATGACCGCGCTGCCGGGATGGTGAACGACTTCGCGCTGGTAGGTCTGTTCGCCCTCGCGGATTGTGTCGACGGTCAAATGAAACACCCGTCCGCTAAACACTTCCTTGCTGTCGAGAATTTGAGGACAGTCGGTTGAAGCCATTTTGTTTTTCCCTCTTTTGAAACGTCGCTGGCATCTTGCCACGCCGCAAGCTAAAGCTTGTACTCTATACGCCTCTCAATGAGCCTTTTCATTTCTCCGAGCAGGTAGAGCGAACCCGTAACACAAATCAGGCCGCTCACAGGAGTAATTTCGTTCGCTTTGTCGAAGGCCTCTTCAACTGACGAGGTAACGTTAATCTTTTCCCTCGCGACAAGCTTTTCTGCCACCTGCGCCAATTCGTCCACGTCCGCAGACCGGGGATTATCCGGTCGAGTAATAACGAGTTGGTTCGCCACCGGGAAGAGAATTGTAGCAATCTCCTCCAGCTTCTTGTCTCTCATCGCACCGAACACCAACGTGATTGGACCGGTAACAAACTCCTCGAGATACCGGCGCAGCGCCTGGGCGCCGGACGGATTGTGCGCACCATCCAGGAGGAACGAGGGCGCGCCGTCCAGGAGTTCCAACCTGCCTGCGTGCTCCGCTCGTTCCATACCCTTGATAATTGAAGCATCGGGAATATCAAAGCCGCGATCTCGCAACGATTCTGCGAGTCGAAGTGCTAAGGCAGTATTCAATATCTGGTGTCGTCCGCGCAGGCCGAGTTGAACATTTTCATATCGTCCGGCCTTGGTCTCGAAGGTTACCTTGAAGCGGCCGTCCGGCGTTGCACTGTGAATAACTGCCTGTCTCTCTTCGACGAGGCTGGGCTGAACGCCGGCCTCGTTGCATCTTTGAAGGATTACGTCGAGCGCTTGCGCGGGTTGTGGCGCGATTATCGCGGTGGTTTCTGGGCGGATGATCGCGGCCTTCTCCGACGCTATCTCGGCCAGTGTCTCGCCAAGATACTCCTGATGATCCAGCGCTAAAGGAGTGATCGCAACAATGCCCGCTCCCGCGACCGTGGTCGCATCCAGACGTCCGCCCAATCCTGTTTCCAGAATTGCCAGCTTCACGCCGGCTTCTCGGAAGGCAAGTAGTGCAATAGCCGTGACCTGTTCAAAGAACGTTGGCAGTGCCTTGAGCTGTTCTCGACCCACCAGATCGTTCGCCGCTACGCGCACTGTGGTTGCGTAACAAGCAAAGTCGTTACGCGAGATCTCTTGACCGGCAATAACAATTCTCTCGGTTATCGAAACCAGATGAGGCGAGGTGTACAGGCCGGTATTGAGGCCGGCGGCCTGGCAGATTAAATCCAGCACTACGGCCGTCGAACCCTTGCCGTTTGTTCCGGCGATTTGAACTGACTGATACGACTTTTGAGGATTGCCGAGTCTGTCGAGGAGTTGTTCAGTGTTCCGCAGGCCCAGCTTGATGGCCAGCGTCTCATGGCCGAGACTCAGAAGGTAGTCGAGCGATTCCTCGAAATTCATCCGGGCATTAAACAACCTGGCGCATTAAACCGCAAAAGCGCCCCCTGTTACAGGCGCCTCCTCCAGTTACCGTCACCTTGAGGCTTACTGTTCCGAGGAGGCGCGGGTGCGCAGGCGATCAATTTCAGACGCGGAGTTGATTTCAGGGTTCAACATGAAGTTAAGTAGTTTGATGATGTAGTCTCTGCTCTGTCTGCGATCAACGATGGCATCGATCATCCCGTGATCGAGCAGAAATTCGGATCTTTGGAAGTCTTTCGGCAGCTTTTGGCGAATCGTCTGTTCAATAACTCTTGGACCGGCGAAACCAATTAATGCTTTGGGCTCGGCAATGATCACGTCACCGAGCGTGGCAAAGCTCGCGGTTACGCCGCCGGTGGTTGGATCAGTCAATACAGAGATGAACGGAAGCCTTGCCTGATCCAGAGATGCGAGCGCTGACGCGATTTTTGCCATTTGCATCAACGACAGCGCGCCTTCCTGCATGCGGGCGCCGCCGGAAGCGGCATACACGATCACCGCGCCATGCTCTTTCAAAGCACGCTCGATCAAGCGAGTGACTTTTTCGCCGACAGCAGAACCCATCGAGCCGCCGATAAACGCCATGTCCATCGCGCCCGCGAAGACCAGATGATCTCCCACCTTGCCGCGTGCGCTCACAATCGCCTCAGGCACGCCGGAACTCGCCTTCGCCTGCTTCAGTCTCTGCGGGTAAGGCTTGGTATCCACAAACTCCAGCGGGTCAATCGAAATCACCTCGTCATCCAGTTCTTCAAACTTGCCGTCGTCGAACAACATTGCCAGACGTTCCCGCGCGCCAATGCGGAAGTGATAGCCACAATGACGGCAAACCTGGAGGCCCTCTTCCAGCTCCGGCTTATAAAGGTGTGCGTCGCATTCGTCACACTTGACGAAGACGTTCTCGGTTTTTACTACGCGTTCCTCTGGCGGAACAGCCTCGATTTGTTTACTTTTTTTACTAAACCAAGGCATAGGAGACTTAATTCAGAACTAATCGTTTGTCGGGTTCTTTTTTGGTATGGGTCAAAGCGTAACACAGAAACGGATCGGGTATGAACTGGGAAGTCCTCAGGGAACGCTCATTTCTGCCCTGGAAAACGCGAATTGCCTTGGAAATTCTCAGAACTCGATCCCTTGCTGGGCGCGGATGCCGGCGTTGAAGGGGTGCTTGATTTCGGTCATCTCAGTGACCAGGTCGGCGGCTTCGATCAATGCTGGGGGCGCGTCACGGCCGGTAACGACGATGTGTAAGGCGGGCTGTGAACTGCGAATGCTGCGGATTTCTTCGAGCACTTCCTCTACGGCCAGGAATTCATAACTTAGGACATACACCAGTTCATCAAAGACCATCAGGTCATAGTCTCCCGCCCTCATCTTCTCGACGCAGAGGTTCCAGGTCTCGCGGGCGGTGGCACGATCCTGCTCAGGATTCTTTGTGTCCCAGGTAAATCCGTCGCCCATGGTGTGGACTTCGATGCCGAGTTTTTCCGCCGACTCGTGCTCGCCGTAGCGATCGTTGCGCGACTTCATAAACTGGATCATGCAACAGTTCAAACCACGTCCGGCGGCGCGCATCATGAGACCCAGCGCACAGGTGGTCTTGCCTTTACCGTTGCCGGTGTGGACCATCAACAGCCCGCGCGTGTTTTCCTGGTAGTCTTCGCGGCGCCATTTGTATTTTTTTTCCATTGGGTTGGGAATCTAACCGAAACGGAGAACCTCTCGTGTGCTCCGCACGTAAGGAGTAGATGGACCGACCGTGTGCTCTCAGGTAAGGAAGGAGGGCATGCCCCCGCTCTTCGTCGCGCTACACCAATCATGAAATGAAATTGAGGTCCTGGTCACTTCCACGGGCAGGTAATGAAACGAAGAGCGGGGGCAGGCCCTCCTTCCTTACCTGAGAGCACACCAACGATTCCTCTGTGTCGCTACCTCAGAGCACACCCTAGAAGCTTAGCCATCGATCAGCGCGTCCTCAGTGATGTCTCTGGATCCATTTGCGCGGGCGACGGCGTCCTGCAAGAGTCCAATGATTTTTTCTTCGGCCTCTTCCCAGGTGCCGCGCAAGGTGCATCCAGCGGCGTTGCGGTGACCTCCGCCGCCAAACTTCTCGGCGACCTTAGCGACGTTTACATCGCCTTTCGATCGCAGGCTGGTGCGGTAAACTCCCGGCTCGCATTCCTTGAGCATCGCCACTGCTTCCACTTCCTCAACCGTGAGTGGGTAATTAACAAAGCCGTCTGCGTCCTCGTCAGAGGCTTCCGCGCTATGCTGCATTTCCAGGCTGTGCCTGAGAAAAGCCACGCGGCCCGTCGAATCGCGGCGCGCCGTAGAGAGCACAGCTCCCATCAACTGAATTCTGCTCCAGGGATAACTGGCAAAAACAGCCTCTGCGGTTTTGGCAGGTTTCAGGCCCGACTTCATCAGTTCAGAGGCAACTTTGAACGTGCGTTCCGTGGTGTTTGAATAATGAAACGATCCCGTATCGGTGATTAGTGCAGTGTAAACACACTCGGCAATTTCTCTTGTGACTCTCACACCCGTCGCCTTGCAAAGGTTGTAGATCATTTCGCCGACGGCCGAAGCAGTCGAGTCTATCCAGTTAATCTTTCCGAAGAGCGCGGTAGTGGAGTGGTGATCGATGTTGACGACAACCTGTTTTTCCAGGTCAATGAGGCCGGGCCGGGTGATGTCGGAACACTCGATAACGAATACAGCCTGGTAATTATCATCCACCGAGGGCGTGACGCGTACTTCCTTAGCTCCGGGAAGCTGCTGATACGCGTGAGGCACGGGATCGCGCATGATGACTTCAACGTCTTTGTCGAGCGCACGTAACAACCAGCAGAGACCGAGGGATGAACCGAGACTATCGCCGTCGGGGCGTATATGAGAGGTGATCGCAAACTTTCGTTTCGTTTCGATCAGCTCAACAACTTGGCTAAGCATGGCAGCCGGAATGACGAATGCAGAATAATGAATGATGAATTGAAAGAATTCATCGTTCAGCGTTCCTCATTCAATCGTTCCTTCTTCTTCCTTTCCTTGCAAATCTTTCTCAAGCTCACGCAGCAACTGGTCGACGCGTTCGCCTTTTTCTTCGACCCGGTCCCTTACAAAATGAATCTCGGGAACTCGAGGCAGGTTGAGCGAGAGACCTAGCTGTTTCCGAACGTATGGAGCGGCATGCTTTAGCGCGTTCAGCGCTTGCAGATGTTCTTCCTCAGTTCCTGCAACGGTAACGTAGACCTTTGCTTCACGCCTGTTGCCTGAAAGACGCACATCAGTCACGGTTACCATCGTGAGCCGTGGGTCTTCCAGCTCGTATCCAACGATCTGCGTAATTTCCTCACGCAGAGTGTCTGCAACTCTCTCTGTGCGACGCATGATTCAAAAGCAGGAGCCAGGCGGCAGGAAGCAGGTTGCAGGAAGACGTCTTCCTCACCTGCCTCCTGCGGCCTGCGTCCTATAGTTCAGTGGCGGCCACCTTCTCTACCACATACGCCTCGATCTGATCGCCAACCTTGACGTCGTTGAAGTTTTCCAGGCCAATGCCGCATTCAAAACCTTCGCGCACTTCCGATACGTCGTCCTTGAAGCGGCGCAACGAAGCGATGTTGCCTTCCCAACTCACAACACCGTCCCGAATCAAACGCGCACGCGCGTTGCGACGGAGGTTGCCGTCGATGACCATCGATCCGGCGACGACACCGGCCCGCGGAACGCGGAACACTTCGCGCACGTCGGCCTTACCGATGATGCGTTCCTTCTCAATGGCCTCCAGCATTCCGATCATAGCGGCCCGAATCTCTTCCTCGACCTTATAGATAATCGAGTGGAGCCGGATATCGACACTCTCCTGCTTGGCCAGATCTGAAGCGCGCGAACCGGGGCGGACGTTGAATCCTATGACCACCACTGCCGAGACCGCGGAGCCGGCCTGCGTGGCCGATGCCAGCAACACGTCGGATTCCGTAATCGCGCCAACGCCGGAGCGGATGACCT
>Ga0190270_10001634_pt1 | contig 10532 bp, 11 predicted proteins | sample Popmic320T_FD_133748 | JGI IMG/M metagenome (GOLD analysis project Ga0190270, IMG submission 133748) | Populus adjacent soil microbial communities from riparian zone of Weber River, Utah, USA - 320 T | ecosystem: Environmental > Terrestrial > Soil > Riparian zone | place: USA: Utah | collected... | reverse complement strand
CGTCCGCAGATCGTTTCCGGCGCGACCGGCGCGGGGGTGGACGCGGCGCTCGACGTCCTGGTCCGGCACGTCGGCGGCGAGGCGGCCGCCGCCGAAGTAGAGGCCGAACAAGAGAGCTGGTCCCCATTGTGAAGCGGTCGGGGACGCGCACGGCCCGCACGCTCGCCGTGACCGGCGGCACCGGGTTCGTCGGCTCGCATTTGCTGCGCCTCGCTGCGGCGGCCGGTTACGAGGTCCGCGCGCTGACCCGAGGCTGGAAGCCGCCCGAGGACAATATCGAGTGGATCGACGGCGCGCTCGACCGGCCGGAAACCCTGGCCAAGCTCTGCGCCGGCGCCGACGCCGTCGTCCATGTCGCCGGCGCGATCAACGCCGCCGACCGTGCCGGCTTCGAGCGGGTCAACGTCGCCGGCACCGCGGCGATGATCGACGCCGCACGGCACGCGAAGCTCAGGCGCTTCGTCCACATCTCGTCGCTCGCGGCGCGCGAGCCGAAACTCTCCAATTACGGCTGGTCCAAGGCGAAGTCGGAGCGGCTCGTTGCCGCCTCCGGCCTCGACTGGACGATCGTGCGCCCGCCCGCGGTGTACGGCCCCGGCGACCGCGAGACCTTCGAATTGTTCAGGATGGCTCGGCGCGGAATCGTCGCGCTGCCGCCGCGCGGCCGCTTCTCGCTGATCCACGCCGAGGATCTGTGCCGCCTCATCCTCGCCTCAGTCGACGAGCCGGAAACGATCGGCGAAATTTACGAGCCCGACGACGGCCGCCCGGGCGGCTGGGACCACCGCCACTTCGCCCGCACCCTCGGGCGGCTCTACGGACGCCGCGCGCTGACGGTGGCGATGCCGCGCCCTGTGCTTCGCGCCGCCTCCCGCGTCGATCGCCTGCTGCGCCGCGGCCGCGCCAAGCTGACTCCGGACCGGGTCAGCTTTTACTGTCACCCCGACTGGGTCTCCGCGCCCGAGCGCCACCCGCCGCGCGCGCTGTGGACGGCGCAGATTCGAACGCCGACGGGCCTCAAGGAAACCGCCGACTGGTACAAGCAGCAGGGCTGGCTCAAATAGCGAGAGCGCCGGCGATCAGCGCAGCGCGCCCCACATGAAGGCCGCCGCGCTGGCGACGAGGCCGGCGAGGAAGATGCGATAGGCCCAGCCGAGCATCCGGTATTTCTTGTGCCGGAGCACGCAGCCATTCTGGTAAATGTCGCGAGCCATCATCCGGTGGACCTCGGCGTCGCTGCCGAGCCGGCTCGTAAGCGCCTCCAGATATTCCTCTTCGGACAGATCGGTAAACGAGCCGAAGAAGAGGAGGTTGGCCGGCACCTTCCGTCGCGCCGCGAACGAGGGCAGGACCGCCGTCACGGCGCAGAGCGCCGCGAAAAAGGCGGTGCCGCCCAGGATCAGCAACGGCAGCGGCGCCGCCGCGCCCCTCCCCTGGCCGACCGCGATCGCAAAGATCACGAACGCCCCGCCCATCAGGATGCTTGCCTTCTGGTCGGCCATGGCCGAGAGCTGGAGATGGGCGAGCTGCGTCGTACGCAGCAGGTGGATCGCGTTGGGCGAGACGGCCGGCTCCGGCGCTGCTTCGCTCTCGTCGACCATAAGCTCTCCCCTCGACGGTTGTGGCACGAGGCGGCGCGGCTTGCCAAGCGGAGGCCGGGTTTCGGCCCTATTTCCTTGGCACAGGAGGGAGCGAAACCTAAAGGGCTGCGCATGACCGCAAGAGACGAGACCTTCTCCAGGGTCGCCGAGCTGATCGGGCCGTTCAACAAGAAGGGTGTCGTCCTCGGCGACGCGACCACCTTTGCCGGCGACCTCGAATGGGACAGCCTGACCGTGATGGACTTCGTCGCGGCGATCGAGGACGAGTTCGACATCCTCATCACGATGAACATGCAGGCCGAAATCGAGACCGTCGGCCAGCTCGTCGACGCCGTCGAGAAGCTGAAGGGCGGCGGATGACCGAGGCCGCGCGGACGCCGATGGATCCGGCCGGCGAGACCGCCGTCGCACCGCCTCACGGCGGCGACCTCCTCTCGAAGTTCGACCCGCTCATCGCCGAGCGCCAGGCGCTGCTCGACACCGGCGTCCGGGATCCGTTCGCCTTGGTAATGGAAAAGGTGCTTTCGCCGACGCGCGCGATCATCGGCGGCAAGGAGACGATCCTGCTCGGTACCTACAATTATATGGGTATGACCTTCGATCCAGACGTGATCGCGGCCGGCAAGCAGGCGCTCGACGAGTTCGGCTCGGGCACGACCGGAAGCCGCGTGCTCAACGGCACCTATCAGGGCCACAAGGAGTGCGAGGAGGCGCTGAAGGACTATTACGGCACCACCCACGCCATGGTCTTCTCGACCGGCTACCAGGCCAATCTCGGCCTGATGTCGACCATCGCCGGCAAGGAGGATTACATCATCCTCGACGCCGACAGCCACGCGTCCATCTATGACGGCTGCGCGCTCGGCAACGCCCAGATCGTCCGCTTCCGCCACAACAATGTCGAGGATCTCGACAAGCGCCTCGGCCGCCTGCCCGCCGAGGGTGGCCGGCTCGTGGTGCTCGAGGGCGTCTATTCGATGCTCGGCGACATCGCGCCCCTCGCCGAGATGGTGCGCGTCGCCAAGAAGCACGGCGCGATGGTCGCGGTCGACGAAGCGCACGGCATGGGCTTTTTCGGCAAGAACGGCCGTGGCGTGTTCGAGGAAGCGGGAGTCGAGGACCAGGTCGATTTCGTCGTCGGCACCTTCTCCAAGTCGGTCGGCACCGTCGGCGGCTTCGTCGTCTCGAACCACCCGAAGTTCGACGTCCTGCGGCTGGTCTGCCGGCCCTATGTGTTTACCGCCTCGTTGCCGCCCTCCGTCGTCGCCACCGCCGCGACCTCGATCCGCAAGCTGATGCACGCCGGCGAAAAGCGCGCCCACCTCTGGAAGAACAGCCGCCGTCTCCACGCCGGCCTGCGCCAGTTCGGCTTCGATCTCGCGACTCCCGAGGCCCAGTCCGCGATCATCGCGATCCTGCTGCCGGACCAGGACACCACCGTCCGCATGTGGCAGGCGCTGCTCGAGCAGGGCCTCTACGTCAACATGGCCCGCCCGCCGGCCACGCCCGCCGGCATGTACCTCCTGCGCTGCTCGCTCTGCGCCGATCACACCGACGAGCAGGTCGGTCAAATCCTCGACATCTTCCGGCGCGCCGGCCAGGCGACAAAGGTGCTTCCCGCCTGAAGGTCGTGCGGCGAGCCGCGCCGGACAGCGCGGCGAAGCGATTCACCCTGCGTCGCCAAGGCTTTCCATCGCTCCCGCTATGGCCTAGCTTCCGCTTCCTATGACGGAAGACAGGGTGGACGCGGCCGGCCAGGAAGGCGGCTCGGCGACCTGGCACCGGGGCTGGGCGGGCGCGGGCGCGCTTCTCGCCGCGGTGTTGCTCGTCGCGCTCATCGTCATGGTCGCCCTGTCGAACCGCTCGCGCGAGGACGCGCTCGATTATGAGCGCCACACCTACGACGTGATGCTGCTCGCCCGGACGGTCGATTCGACCATCGCCCGCGCCGAGGCCGCTCTCGGCAGGTTCGTGATCGACGAGCTCCAGCGCCAGGCGAGCCAGGATCCGCGTCAGGCGGTGCGGGTGCGCGAGCTGCGCCGCCTCTACGGCGTGCGCGGCGCAGAGCTCGCGCTCGTCGCCAACGCCGCGGCGCGCAGGACCGGCTCCCAAAGCGTCGCTTATTACTATCAGGCGGGCCAGTCGCGGACGCTGCCCGGGCTGCGCTCCGAGCTCGACGCGATCGCCGCCGCGGAGCGCGCGACGCTGCAGCGGCGGATGGCCGAGACCCGAACCTTTACCGCGCAGGCGGACCGGCTGACCGGCTGGCTCGGCTGGCTCGCCGTGGTCATCGGCCTCGGCGCGATCCTGCTCGGCCTGTTCGCATGGCGCGCGATCACCGAGCGGGTCCTCGCCCGGCACGAAGCGGAAAGCGAGGCGAGCCGCGCGTCGCTGCTCGAGCAGGCCGTCGAGGAGCGCACCCGCGAGCTCAGGGAGGCGAACGAGCGCCTCCGCTCGGAAGCGCAGGAGCGCGCCGCCGCCGAGGACAAGCTGCGGCAAGTCCAGAAGATGGAGGCGGTCGGCCAGCTCACCGGCGGCATCGCCCACGACTTCAACAACATGCTCGCCGTGATCGTCGGCGGGCTCGACCTCGCCCGGCTCAAGCTGCGCGGCCCCCGTCGCGACGTCGAATTCCACCTCGACAGCGCACTCGAGGGCGCCAACCGCGCCGCCGCCCTTACCCGCCGCCTGCTCGCCTTCGCCCGCGCCGAGCCCCTCCTCCCGGAAGGCATCGCCCCGGCCGAGCTGATCGGCGGCATGCTCGACCTGGTCGATCGCACCATCGGCGAGCGCATCCAGGTTCACACCGGTTTCCCCGACGACCCGTGGCACGTCTGGGCGGACGAGAACCAGCTCGAGAATGCGATCGTCAATCTGTGCGTCAACGCCCGCGACGCGATGGACGGTTCGGGCGAGCTCGGGATCGCGGTCGACAACGTGACTTTGAAGGACGGCGAGCAGGGCGAGCTTCCCGAAGGCGAATATGTTCGCATTGCAGTGAGCGACACCGGCTCCGGCATTGCGCCCGAGCACCTCGAACGGGTGTTCGAGCCCTTCTTCACCACCAAGCCGGTCGGCAAGGGCACAGGCCTCGGCCTCAGCCAGATTTTCGGCTTCGCGCGCCAGTCGGGCGGCGACGTCGCCATCGAATCCGAGGTCGGCAAGGGCACGAAAGTCTCCATCTATTTGCCGCGCTCGCAGCAGGCGGCGCTCCAGGCCGCCGACCGCGCCGCCCATTCCGAAGGGCGCATCGACGAGCCGCTCCACAGCCCGCAGGAGGGCGCCGTCGTCCTCGTCGTCGAGGACGACCCCCGAGTCAGCCGCTCGACCGTCGCCGCACTGGAAGAACTGGGCTACGTCGCCATCGCCAGCCCCGGCGGTCGCGAAGCGCTGAACCTGCTCGAAACGCACGACAATATCGACCTCGTCATCACCGACGTGATGATGCCCGAGATGACCGGCCCCGAGCTGATCCGCGAGATGGCGCGGCTCTACCCCCATATCGGCGTGCTGTTCGTCACCGGCTATGTCGGCGAGGCGGGCGACGCCTTGGATCTCTCGGGCTACGACATATTGAGGAAGCCGTTCACCGTCGCGGTGCTCGCCGACGCGGTCGCCCTCGCGCTCGGGCACCGGGTCAGCGGATCGCGCCCCGCTTCAGAAGCCGCGGCAGCAGAGTGAGTGCGGCGAGCAGGGGCCAGCGACGCTGCCAGGGCCTGATTTCGATGGGCACGCCCGAATGGCGGCTGATCTTCCATGCGAGATAGTCGACGCCGCCGGCGAAGGTGAAGCTGGCCTTGGCGAGCCTCAGCACGGTCAGCATCTTGCCCTTGCGCTGCCGCCACGCCCAGGAGCCGGCTCGATCCGCCGGCGCGGCAGCGAGCACCGCCTCGCCGACCCGGCGATAGCGCTCCGGATCGGACTCGACGATCGAGCCCGAGCGCGTCTTTCGCTCGGCGCGGATCTCGGCGCCGTAGGTGAGGCGAAAGCCTTCGCGAAACACCGCCAGCGGATCGTCCCGCTGCCCAGGGGGGAGCACCGGCCGCGTCAGCGCGAACAAGGTCGGCGCCGCCCGCGCCACGGCGTCGGTCGCCGTCTCCCGAGCCTTGTCGTCTGCGGCCCATACGAGACGTGAGGGCTGGGCGAAACGGGCCCAGACCGACACGCTGCCCGCATCCACGCTGCATTCGCGGGCGAAGTCCGCTTCGCTCAGCACCGCATATTTCGCGCTCAGCCCCTCATGCGCGAACGGGAAGACGTTGGGCGGGATCAGTCGGTTCGCCGCCGCCAGCCAGCGCCGGCCGTAAGCCGCGTCGTAATCGGAGACGATCAGGTAGAAATCGAGCATCAGCCCGTCGAGCTGCTTCTCGCGGAGGCAGGAGCCGTAGAACAATATTGCGCGCGAGGCGGCACCGTGGCGCTCGGCCACCGCCTCCGCCATCTGCGCGACCCGCGGGTCGACCGGCTCGGCGAGCTCGGCGGCGGCGAGGGCGCGAAGGTCGGGCGGCGCGTTCACACCCGCCGCTTTAGTCCGCCCGGCGCTCGGGCGCGAGCGCGCCGTGCCTCAGCAAGTGAAGGCCGACCAGAGCCGCCCAGCCGACCTGAACCGCGTAGGAGATGAATGCGCCGGTCACGTCGAGCCGGATCGCACCCGAGGCGAGCAGCGAAGCGGGCAGGATCGCGGCGACCACGCCGAGCGCTCCGAGCAGCCGCGTCCGCCCTTCGCCGATCAATTCGGCGGACCAGAAGAGGTAGGCCGCCGACGTCGCGTAGACGCCGAGCTTGGCCAGCGCCTGGTTCATCTCCCAGGCGAACAGAAACAGATCGTGCGCCGTGACGCCGCGCGCAGCCAGGGCCGGGACCACGAAACCGTTGATCGTCGCCGCGCCGACATGGCCGAAGAGGGCGATCCCGTATGCAAGCAGCCCCGCCAGCACTGCCGGCCGGTCGAGCCCGCGCCGCCTCGCCATGTGCGTGAAGCCGAAGATGAGCAAACCCAGCAACGCGATCATCGATGCATGCACGATCCCGGCAAGGGCACTCCCGCCATGGGCGCCGCTCGGATGGTGCCCCATTGCCAGCAACGCCCCCGCCGCGGCGGCGATCATCGCCACGCCCGCGACCCTGTCTGCTTCTTTCATCGGGCTCTCCTCCCTCTGGACTCCGCTGCCGTCAGGCGCGACGTTCGCGCCGCGGCGCGCGTGGCGGAACCCCTGACGACGCGGCGGCAGACGGGAGCGGCCGAATGTCCGGAAAAACGAGCCAGAACCGTCGCGCCCAGCGCACTCGCGCCGCGCTGATCGGCGCGTTCAACCATCTTTTCCTGAGCCGGCGCCGCGGGCGCGTTCGGGTGGCCGAGATCGTCGCCGAAGCCGAAGTGGGCCGCTCGACCTTCTACGAGCATTATTCAGGCGCGGACGAACTCCATCTCGAATCCCTCAAGCACCCGCTCGCCGCCCTCGCCGACGCCGCCGCCGGCTTCGGCGACCAAGGCGCGCTCGAGCGGCTTCTCACCCATTTCTGGGAGAACCGGCAGCGGGCGCGCGATTCGCTTTCGGGCCGGTTCGGCGAACGCGTCTCCCGCCTGCTCGCCAGGATGATCGAGGAACGCATCGAGGGGGCCGCCCTGAGCCTGCCGCCGCGCCTCGCCGCTTGCACCCTCGGCGATGCCGCGCTCGCGCCGATCCGGCCCTGGCTGTCCGGCGAAGCGTCCGCGCAACCCGCTCAGCTCGCATCGGCGATCCGTCTGGCGGGCGAAAGGCTGCGGTCGGCCCTCGAAGCAGCTCAGGTGCAGAGCGCGAGATAGGCGATCTCCATCACCGTGCCTCCGACGATCGGAGCGATGCCCTCGCCTGCCGGCCGGTGATCGCGCTCATCGACGATGGAGCCGTCCGACCCGTGGCTGCGAAAGGCGAGCGAGTTGATCGATCGCGCATCGCAATCGACCCTGAGCAGATAGGAATTGCCGCTCGGGCCCGTCGCGCCGGGGTTGGTGAGCCGGAACCAGGCCTCGCGCGTTCGCCCCTGCTCGGCGATGCTCGAGGCATTGACGGCGATCGACTGACCGCTCGGGGCGGCGCCGAGATTGAGCCAGAGCGGCGCCGTCGTCCTGACCGCGTCCGGCACCGCCTGCGGCGCGGCTGCGGCGACGATGGGCACGGGCGGCGGTGCGCATTGGGCCACCGTCGCCTCGACTTCCGGTCTCACCCGCGGATTCTCGACATGGGCGGCGACCGCGGCCAGGTCGCGCGGCTCGAGCGCGGCGCGGCCGAAATGGGTCGGCGGCACGAGCTTCGCGATCCGCTCGAGCTGCCTCAGCTGCCAGACGCTCAGCGCCGCGGTCAGGCGCCGCCCGGCGCACGTCGCCTGGGCCTGATCGAAGCCGTAGCGGGGCAGCTGCCGTGCGATGATATCGGTCTCCGGCCCCCAATAATCGGCCGCATAGCCGGAGCATCCGGCAAGCGCGGCGAAGGGCAGAATGACAAGCAGGTTGAGACGCATCGTGAAACTCCCGCCGACCTTCTAGCCGGGCCGCAGCCATCGCGCGAGAGGGCTCGACGTCGTCCTGGCCAAGCTTGGCGGTTGACGACGCGGGCGGTTCGGGCTCTGTGCGGCGACACTGATCGGAGACACCAATGCGCAAGCTTCTCGCCGCCTCCGCGGCTTTGTCCCTCGCCGCCGCGCCTGCCGCCGCCCAGCCTCCGCAGGGCACGGAGCCGCAGCAGCAGGAGGACGAGGACGAGGGCGGCGGCCTCATGGGCGAGTCATGGGGCTATTTCGTGCTGCCGGCGCTGATCGTCGTCATTCTCCTGATCGCGGTCGCGGGCGGCGAGGGGGAGGATCCGGTCAGCCCCTGAGGGCCGCGGCACCGTCGATTGGACCCTAGGCGGCGAGCCTCAGGAAGGGCACGGGCAGGGTCGGCGTCAGGATGATCGGACGCCCGCGACCGGTCTGGAAGATTTCGCCGTCCAGGATCACGCTCGAGCGGTCGCCTTCGATCCGGATCTCGTCGCCGCGCTCGAGATAGACGCCGGACATGCGGTAGCGTCCCAGCCGGCCGCGGATCGCGGCGATCAAGGCGCGGATCAGCGCCCAGGCGTTGCGTTCGATCACGATCAGCTGCATCGCTCCGCGGCCGCCGCCCTCGGGCCCGCGCGGCAAGGTGGTCTCGAGCAGCAGGCGCTGCAGCGTCGTCACCAGCAGCAAGGCGAAGCGGCCCTGGAGCACGCCGCTCCTCAGCACCGAAATCTTCACCGGGCTCGGCCGCGGCGGCAGGAACTTGGCGGTGACGCCGATCAGCACCGAAAGGATGGTCGCGAGGAAGGTCAGCACATGGGCGAGCCAGTTCGGGATGCCGAGCGGGTACAGCTTGTGCCGGCAGAAGAGGATGGAATCGGCAAGCCCGGCGCCGCCGAGGAACATGCCGAGCACCGGCCGGCCGTCCCGGCTGCCTCCCGAAAGCTGGATGAGCTCGCGGCTGACGATGTAGGACGCCATTTCCGAGCGGGCGATCTCGAGCACGCGTTCGAGCGCCACGATCGGATCGCCGTCGGCGCCGAGGTCGTGCGCGATCAAATTGGTCTTGCCGTTGGGCAGCACCGCCACCGGCGGCGGCGAGTCGCCGAAATGATTGCCGTGATAGAGCTCGGTCAGCGTCGCCTGGACGGTGCCGTCGCCGCCGTTCAGGACCAGCACCTTGGGCTTCACCCGGGCGATCGTCTTCAGCGCCTGGCCGATCTGGTCGACGCTCTCGACCTCGTAGTGGAAGATGTCCTGATGATTGGCGCAAAAGGCGCGGACGCGCGGCAGCAGCGACTTGTTGCCGGTCGAGCGTGGATTCGAAAGGAGGGCGACGCGGGCCATGGGATCAGCGCTCCCCGCCTGCGTCTGTGAGATTCGCCTTGGCCACGCATGCACTCCTGAGAGCCCCGGCCGCGCCGCATGCATGCGCCGCAACCGGTCGATCGGCCCCCATTGCAAAGGATATGGAATATCCTTGCGGCCAAATTGTGTTGATGCGGCAATAAAAATGAAGTCGAGCCGCACGCCGCTCCGGATCAGCCGTCGTCGATCCTGCGTCGAAAGGTCTCGGGCAGGAAGAACAGACCGACGATCACCGTCAACACGGCCACGCCGATCGGATACCAGAGGCCGTAATAGATGTCGCCGCTGGCGGCGACCATGGCGAAGGCGGTGGTCGGGAGAAAGCCGCCGAACCAGCCGTTGCCGATATGGTAGGGGAGCGACATCGACGTATAGCGGATCCGCGTCGGGAACAGTTCGACCAGCAAGGCGGCGATCGGCCCGTAGACCATCGTCACGTAGAGCACGAGAATGGTGAGGATGAGCACAACCAACGGCTTGTTCACCGCCGCGGGATCGGCACGCTCGGGATAGGCCGCGGCGGCGAGCGCGGCACGGGTCTGGTCCTGGAACGCCTTGATCGCGTCGGCGCCGCCGGCCGGCACCGCGATCTCGGCGCTGCCGATGCGGACGCGGGCGGGCGCCCCGGGCGGCGCGGCCTCGTTCCGGTACGACACGCCCGCGCGGGCGAGGAACGACTTGGCGATGTCGCAGCTCTTCCGGTCGAAACGGTTGCGGCCGACCGGATCGAACTGGAGCGAGCAATCCTGGGGATCGGCGACGACGGTCGCCGGCGCGCGCTGCGTCGCCTCGTGGAGCGCCGGATTGGCGGCGCGGGACAGCGCGTCGAACAAGGGGAAATAGGTGAGCGCCGCCAGCGTGCAGCCGAGCAGGATGATCGGCTTGCGCCCGATCCGGTCGGAGAGCCAGCCGAAGAAGATGAAGGCGGGCGTGGCGATGGCCAGCGCGATCGCGATCAGGATGTTGGCGGTGGCGCCCTCGACCCTCAATGTCCGCTCGAGGAAGAAGAGCGCGTAGAATTGCCCCGTATACCAGACCACCGCCTGG
>Ga0190270_10001633_pt1 | contig 10534 bp, 13 predicted proteins | sample Popmic320T_FD_133748 | JGI IMG/M metagenome (GOLD analysis project Ga0190270, IMG submission 133748) | Populus adjacent soil microbial communities from riparian zone of Weber River, Utah, USA - 320 T | ecosystem: Environmental > Terrestrial > Soil > Riparian zone | place: USA: Utah | collected... | reverse complement strand
GCGCCGGGAACGCGATCGCTCCGCACGAGCCGCTCGTGTTCGTGGTCGACCTGCTCTCGGTCGACTGAGCTAGGGCGTTGCCGTCATCGCCGGCTCGGTGGGCTCGGTCGGCTCAGCCAGGCTGACCGCCCGATCGGCCGCGGCCCCCTCGTGCCGGCTCCGGAAGAGGAACGGAACGGCGCACAGCTGGAAGAGCGCGCCGAAGGCGAACGACGTGCCGTAGCTCGTCGCGTCGGCCGCCTTGCCCAGGACGGGCTGGATCACGACGCCGCCGCTCGAGCCCATCAGCGAGTCGAACGAGAGGACGGTCGCTCGCTGCTGCGACGGGATCATGTCGTTCAGGTAGGCCTGGCGGATCGGCATGTTCGCCGCGAACACGAGACCCCAGACGACGAGCAGCGCGAGCGCGAGCCAGAACGAGCCGACCAGCGCGAGCAGCGCCAGGATCGTCGCGCTCGTGATCGCGCCCAGGATCAGCGAGGTCGTGCGCTTGTCGAACAGCGCCCGGATTCTCGGCGCCGCCCAGCCGCCGAGGATCTGCGAGCCGGCGACGATCGCCGCCGCGAGGCCCGCGACCGAGTAGGCGTTCGGGTCGCCGTAGAGGTCGAGCAGATAGGGCTGCAGCGCGTAGAAGGTGTAGATGCCGACGCCGGCCGTGAACGGCGCGGCCAGCATCATCCAGCGGACGGGCGGGCTCTTCAGGCCGTACTCGAGCGACGCGTCGAAGACCGCCTTCGTCGCCTTCAGCGGGCTCTCCGAGGGTGCAGGCGTGAAGCCGAGGTCGTGCATCAGCCGCCACGCCACCCCGAACATGACGAGCAGCACGCCGACGCGGAGCAGGAAGGGCACGCCGAGCGAGGTCGCCTGCGCGATCACGCCGCCGGCGACCGAGCCGCCGAGCATTGCGACGCCGCCGACGATCTGGCCGCGGCCGAGCACCGTCTCGAGCCCGCCCTCGTAGTCTGCGTCCTGGAGTGCATCGACGAGCCACGCCTCGACCGCGCCGGAGAAGAAGGTGAAGCCGAGCCCGAGCAGCATCGAGACGATCGCCCACTGCCAGAAGGACGCCTCGATCACCCAGAGCAGGTAATAGAGGAGCGTCGAGCCCGCGAGCGTGATCGTGCCGAGCAGATACGACACGCGCCGCCCCCAGGTGTCGGCGACGATGCCCGTGGGGATCTCGAAGACCATCATCCCCGCGGTGAAGAAGGCGTTGGCCGCGAACGCCTCCAGGTTCGAGAGGCCCGCGTCGAGGAGGAAGAGGGTGTTGATGCCCCAGATGAACGAGGCCGCCAGGGTGTTACCGAGCAGGAGCGTGAAGTACGTGCGCTGGATCCCCCTGGCTCGGTCGTTCATCGGAGTGTTGTAACGCCCGGCGGCGCGGATTCCTGCCCCGCTACGAGGAGAGCGCCGTCCGCTCGGCGTCCGCCAGCGGCCGTGCGGCGCCGCCCTTGCCGTCGATCACGACGACGGTGAGCTCGAGCTCGGTCGCGACCCGGCCGTCGGGCGCGCTCAGCGTCACCGCGGCCGTGAGGCTGGTCGTGCCCAGCCTGACGAGCTCGGCCGAGCCGACGGCGACGCGGTCGTCGAGGCGCAGCTCGCCGCGGTAGTCGATCGTCGTCCGCCGCGCGACGTAGTCCCAGATCGTGCCGGGGTCGCGGCCGAGCTTCGTCCGGAACCAGTCGTCGAGCACCTCCTCGGCGTAGGTGAGGTAGACGGCCTGGTTGACGTGGCCGTAGGAGTCGAGATCGCGCCAGCGAATCTCGATGCGTTTCTCGTGCGGCACCTCGCGATCCTCCCACGCCGTGGGTACGAGTGACCGCGAGTACGATCAGTGGATCGGGGCGTGGCGCAGCCTGGTAGCGCGCTCGCTTTGGGAGCGAGAAGTCGCCGGTTCGAATCCGGCCGCCCCGACCTATTTGGCGCAAGAACGGCATCCGCGGGAGCGGATGCCGTTCGCGCGAAAACCCCTGAAGAGGGCCTGCTTCGCGGGCCCTGAAAGGCGCTGTGCCGTGGACGCTCTAGCTGCTGCTGCGGCGGTCGGTGCCCGAGCGGCGGTCGGTGCCCGAGCGCCGCTCCTCGGCGGCCGAGCGCGGCTCGCCGAGACTGGAGCGGCGGTCCTCGCCGGCGCGCCGGTCGCTGCCGGCGCGCCGCTCGGGATCCGGGCTCGAGCCCGGTTCCGAACCGGTGCCGAAAAGCGAGCCGAGCCATCTGCGGATGGCGTTCATGCCCGTGACGTTCGGCCTCAGGCCACGGCGTCCTGCTCGGCGAAGAAGCGCACGAAGAAGAACGCGAAGGCTGCGAAGAAGACGACCGCCTCCGCCCCCGCCATCGACACCCCCGCGATCTGCTGGTCGAGGATCGGCGAAAGCCCCCACAGCCGGGGGGCGTCGACGTAGAAATCGTAGATCGGCTCGGGTACGAGCGCCATCATCAGCCCGATCGGGCTTGCGAGCAGGAACGCCGCAAACACGTACGCTGCCTTCGCGCCCGCGCTCAGCTCGCCGTGGACGACCGGCCACCAGAGGACGAGCCCCGTGAGGAAGTAGAGGGCGTGCTCGAGGTGCAGGAGCGAGTGGGGGTGGCGGAGCGCGCCGTCGTAGACCCAGGGCAGGTGCCAGACGCCGTAGTTGACCGTCCAGACCGCAAGCGCCAGGAGCGGCGGCACCCGCGGAGCCAGCGCCGCCAGCGCGGGCGGGATCGCGAGCGCCACCAGCAGTGGCGCCCACTCGGCGAGGACGACGTTCTGGATCAGGTGCACCGAGAGGAGGTAATTGAGCGAGATCGTCTCGATCGGCGTGATCGTCACGGCGAGCAGCAGCGCCATCGCGGCGAACCAGCAGGCGATCCGCCACCCCGGGGCTGGGGTGCGCCGCAGGGCGAAGAGGTAGGCCGCCGTCATGGCCGGGACGAGGAGCAGGGCCTCGGGGTTCCACGACCACGCATAGGGATCCACCCGGCTACGCTACGTGACCCGCGCGGGTGTAGCTCAATGGTAGAGCCCTAGCCTTCCAAGCTAGTTACGAGGGTTCGATTCCCTCCACCCGCTCTCTCCGATGCACGCATCGATGACGACCACGAAGGGTACGGCCGAGGACATGGTCGCACTCGCCAGCATGGCCGGCGAGACCATGGTCGAGTGGCTCCGCGACATCGAGGGCTTCCAGGGGCTGCTGATGCTCAGCAGCGACGAGACAGGCCTGACGCACGTGATCTCGTTCTGGGAGAGCAAGGAGATCGCCGAGCGGAGCCGCGTCGCCCGGCTGAAGCTGCGCGACCGGATCACGGCCACGGTCAGCGTCGAGGTGCAGGAGACCGAGCCCTACGAGGTCTCGTTCGCCGACCTCGGCGCCTTCGGGGACGCAGCGCCGCCGAGCTGAGCGTCGTCCGCGGCGCTCCGTAGGCTCCGGCGAATGGAGGAGCGTCTTGTCCGCTTCCGCCCGCGGGCAGTCCTCATCGTGCTGGGGATCATCCTCGCGGGCGTCGTCCTGATCGAGATCATCCGGGCGGCGCAGGGGATCCTGATCTGGATCTTCGTGGCGATCTTCCTGGCCCTGGCGCTGAACCCCGCGGTCGACGCGGTTCAGCGGCGCGGCATCGCGCGGCGCGGGCTCGCCGTCGGGATCGTGTTCGTCAGCGCGATTCTCGTCATCGCCGCGATCGCGGCGACGATCATCCCGACGCTCGTCTCCCAGGTGAACGACTTCGTCGACGCGGTTCCCGGTTACGTCGAAGACCTGACCGCGGGGCGGGGCAAGCTCGGCTTCCTCGAGCGCGAGTACCAGATCACCGAACGAGTACGGGAGGCGCTCGGTGACGGCGGCGCGTCCAAGCTGCTCGGGTTCTCCGGGACGGCCCTGGCGGTGACGAAGGGCGTCGTCACGGCGGTGGTCGCGACGGTGACGATCGCCTTCCTGACCTTCTTCATGCTGCTCGAGGGGCCTGCGTGGGTGGAGCGCTTCTACAGCCTGCTGCCCGCCGAGCAGCAGCCGCGCTGGCGCAAGATCGGGCAGGACATCTACCGGACGATCGGAGGCTACGTGACCGGCAACCTCGCGATCAGCCTGATCGCCGGCGTCGTCTCGACCGCCGTCCTGCTCGCACTCGACGTCCCCTTCGCGGTTGCGCTCGGGCTCCTCGTCGCGATCCTCGACCTGATCCCGCTCGCGGGCGCGACGATCGCGGCGATCCTCGTGACGACGGTCGCGTTCCTCGACGCGACCACCTCGGGCGTGATCGTGCTGATCTTCTTCATCCTCTACCAGCAGCTCGAGAACCACGTCCTGCAGCCGGTCGTGTACGGGAGGACCGTGCAGCTGTCGCCTCTGGCGGTGCTGATCGCGGTCCTGATCGGCGCCGAACTCGCCGGCGTCGTGGGGGCGCTGGCGGCGATCCCGGTCGCCGGCACGATCCAGGTGATCCTCCGCGACTGGCTCGAGCGACGCAGGGCGAAGGGCGGGCCTGCGGCCGAGCCGACCGCCGTCTAGCGCAGGAATACCGCTCCGAGAAGATAACTCGATCGGATGATCACAGCCCGCCGGCTGACGTCCGATTGACAGGGAGTGGGAGGGCACCGCACCCGGATCTCGATCCTCGCGCTCGCCGGCGCGCTGACGCTGCTGAGCGTCTTCGCGGCTGGCGCAGGCGCAGCATCGCAGCCCGTCCGCACGCTCGCCGCGGCCGACCAGCTCGAGACCCAGGTGCTCGCCGAGCTGAACGGGATCCGGCGGCGGCACGGCCTCACGCCCTTGCGGCTGTCACGGCCTCTCTCCACCGCCGCCGACGCGCACTCGCGCGCGATGGGCACATTCGGCTTCTTCGACCACGACTCGCGCGACGGCTCCGAGTTCTGGGAGCGCGTGCAGCGCTTCTACGGGCAGGACGGGTACAAGAGCTGGTCGGTCGGTGAGAACCTGCTCTGGTCGTCCGGCACGCTCACCGGCGCCGCGGCGCTCAAGCTCTGGATGGGGAGCCCCGGGCACCGCCGGAACATCCTCACCGCGCGCTGGCGCGAGATCGGCCTCTCCGCCCTCAGGGTCGGCTCGGCCCCGGGCGTCTACGGCGGCCACGACGTCGTCATCATCACGACCGATTTCGGCGTCCGCTCCTAGCCACCGACGGGGCTAGGCTGTCCGCCTGAGCGCCCGTAGCTCAGTGGACAGAGCGACGGACTTCTAATCCGTTGGTCGGAGGTTCGAATCCTCCCGGGCGCATGTCTTCCGTCGCATGCTCGGACGTCTGCGAGTGCAGACACCCGAGCGCGCAAACCCCTGAAGGCTGCTTTCGCAGTCTGTCTATGGTCCAGCCATGAAGACGATCGGGATCGTCAGCCCTGGCGCGATGGGGAGCGCCGTCGGTGCGGCCTATCGTGCGAGCGGCCGGCGCGTCGTCGCGACGGTCGCCGGCCGGAGCGAGCGGACGCAGGCTCTCGCCGCGCAGACGGGGCTCGAGCTCGTGCGCGACCTCGACGCAGTCGTCGCGTCAGCCGACCTCGTGCTCTCGATCGCACCGCCCGACCAGGCGCGGGCGATCGCCGCAAACCTCGTCGGTGCAGCGGCGCGCACGGGCGCCCGGCCGCTCGTCTCGGACTGGAACGCCGTCTCCCCGGCGGCCGCACGCGACCTCGGCGACGTCTTCGCGGACGGCGGACTCGAGCTCGTGGACGGGTCGATCTCGGGCGGGCCGCCGCGGGCCGACTACCGCACGCGCGTCTACCTCTCGGGAGCCAGGGCCGCCGAGCTCGCCGAGTCGGGACCGCCGTGGCTCGACCTGCGCGTCGTCGGCGCCGAGGTCGGCCTCGCGTCGGCGGTGAAGATGTGCACTGCCTCGGTCTACAAGGGGCAGACCGCTCTCCTCGCCCATGCGCTCGCGACCGCACAGGCGAACGGCGTCCTCGCGGAGGTGCTCGACGACCTCCGCGACTCCTTCCCGCGTCAGATCGAGCGCGCCGCGCGCCTCCTCGCAGTCTCGACGACGAAGGCGGGTCGCTATGTCGGCGAGATGCGCGAGATCGCCGCCACGCAGGCGAGTGCCGGGCTGACGCCGGCGCTGTTCGAGGCGATGGCCGAGGTGTACGCGCGGCTCGCCGAGACGGAGCTCGGGGCAGCCGCGCCCGAGTCGATTCCATCCGAGCCGGAGCTCGAGGACGTTCTCGAGCGGCTTGCGGATGCGGGCGAGAGGACTTGAACCTCCACGAGCCGAAGCCCACCGGGACCTAAACCCGGCGCGTCTGCCAGTTCCGCCACGCCCGCCTGAACGGACAGCATAGAGGTCGGTAGTCCAGGTTTTACCCACGGTTCACGATTCCGACCTATAACCAGTACAGGGGGACGAACCGAGGACGAACCGAGTGGGGGTAGCGTCGAGATCGTGGTCGAATCGGTGATGATGGCCCCGGGAGGAATCGAACCTCCGCACGCAGGTTCGAAGCCTGCCGCTCTATCCACTGAGCTACGGGGCCGCTCGCGGTCAGTATGCCCCACGTCCCGCCGCTATCCTGTGGGTGTCGAGGTGGCGGTAGCTCAGTTGGTAGAGCCCCGGGTTGTGGTCCCGGTGGTCGCGGGTTCGAGTCCCGTTCGCCACCCTCTGCGGGTTCCGGGGGAGAGCATCCGGTGAACAGGGAATACTCCGCCCCGCGATGAGATTCCCCTGGACCGTCGTTCGCGTCTCGAGCTTGTCGGCGGTCGCCGTCACCGCCGGCTACCTCTGGTACGGCGCCCTCGACGAGCCGGATCGGATCAGCCGCGTCCTGCCGCCGGATGCACTCACGGAGCCCTCGCGGCCGCCCGTGATCTACGTGCCCGATCCGGTCGAGACGCCTGTGCGGATCGAGCCGTTCGCGCCAGCCCGTCGCGCCGGAGGCGCTCCGCGCCCGACCGCCGACCGCCTGGTCGTTGCGGCGACCCCGCCCGCGTCGGTGTCGCCGACCGCGCCGAGCTCCCCGACCGCGCGGCCCGCGACGCCCGCAGCGCCGAAGCCGGCCCCCAAGCCGACGCCGAAGCCCGCCCCCAAGCCCGCGCCGAAGCCGACTCCGACCCCGGCTCCGACGCCTGCCCCGACACCGACACCGACGCCGACCCCGACCCCCGGGCCGACGGGCGGCAGCCCGCAGCCGACACCGACTCCCACCCCGACGCCGGAACCGACGCCGGCGCCCACACCCCCTCAGTCCGGCCCGCCGACCCCGGTGCCGCCGGTGATCCCGCCGACGCCGACGGTGCCGACCACCCCGACTCCCACCCCGGAACCGACGCCGCCCTCGGCCTCGACCGACCGGCCCGGCTGGGGTCGCGGCGACGACAACCACGGGCACACCGGACCGCCGGGGCAGGACAGGGACAAGGAGAAGGAGAAGGGCAAGCAGAAGTAGGGCCGAGGCAGACTCGAGAGATGGGAGGCACGATGGCGCAGGAGCTCCAGATCGCCGGCGCGGGCTCGACGGCGAAGGTGCGGAACCCGATCGCGGTGGCAGTCCTCGTCGTGATCACGCTCGCGATCTACCTCGTCTTCTGGTGGTACTTCATCAATCGCGAGCTCGCCGACCTGGGTCGTGCGAAGGGGACGAGCGAGCTCGGCGACAGCCCGGGCAAGTCGACGCTCGCGCTCTTCCCGGGCGCGCTCCTGATCGTGCCGGCGATCTGGACGACGGTGACGACCTTCAAGCGGGTGCAGGCCGCGCAGCGCCTGACCGGGCAGACGCCGATCAACGGCTGGCTCGGGCTCGTGCTCTACCTCGTCATCTCGCCGGTCCTCTACGCGTACATGCAAAGTGGGCTCAACGGCGTCTGGAAGGCACAGGCGACGGAGAGCGCGCCGGCGGCGGCCTGACTCAGCGCACGAGCGACCGCATCCGCGCGACCGCGCGGCCGAGCCCGTCCTCGTCGAAGAGGTGGGGGACGCAGTTGCGGATCTCGTGCGCGGGGCCGTCGAGCTCGTCCGAGCCGGCGGCGGCGTTGACGGCGTAGCGGACGGGGATCTCGTGACAGACGACGAGGATCCGCTGCTCGTCGCGGGCGAGGAGCCGCTCGTACGCCTCGGCGTAGCGCAGTGCCGCTGCGTCGAGGCTCTCGCCGCCCGGGAACGCGTCGCCGCGCCCGTGCCCGCGCTTCCAGGCGCGGTAGGCCTCGATCGTGTCGCCCTCGAGCTCGCCGACGTCGATGTCATCGAGCAGCGGCTCGACCTCGGCAGGCACGGCCCGCCCGGCGAGCGCGATCGCCGCCGTCTGCTGCGTGCGGCCGAAGCGGGTGTGGAGGCAGAGATCGAGCTCGATCCCGGCGAGTTGGACCGAGAGGGCAGCCGACTCGGCTTCGCCCTGCGCCGTCAGCCCGACACGAACGGCCGGATCGCCGTTGATGCGCTTGCTCGCGTTCAGCTCGGACTGGCCGTGGCGTACGAGGACGAAGAGGCGCACGGCATCTAGCCTATGTCGATGGCCAACGTGCTCTTCCTCTGCATCGGCAATGCCGGCCGCTCCCAGATGGCGCACGCGTTCCTCGAGCGCCGGGGCGGCCACCAAGTGCGCTCCGCGGGCAGCCGCGCCGAAGCGCACCTGCATCCGGAGGTGGTCGAGGCGATGCGCGAGATCGGGTACGACCTCTCCGGCCGGACGCCGCGGCAGCTCGAGCCCGAGGCGGACGCGGCCTGGGCGGACGTGGTCGTGACGATGGGCTGCGGTGACGTCTGCCCCGTCCTGCCGGGCAAGAGCTACGTTGACTGGGGTCTCGAGGATCCGGCCTGGATGTCGCTCGCACAGGTCCGGGAGCTGCGCGACGAGATCGAGCGGCGCGTTGCTGCGCTGGCCGGTGAGCTCGACTCAGCCCGCGCGGGCTCTGCTTGAATGGTCCAATGACGGCGCAGGTCGAGGAGCTCGGCGGCGACACAGTCCGTCTCAAGGTCGACGTGCCGGCGCACGACGTCCACCACGCGGTCGAGCACGCCACCTCCGACCTCGCGCAGTCGGTGAAGATCCCCGGCTTCCGGCCGGGGAAGGTGCCGGTACCGATCCTGACCCAACGGCTCGGCAAGGAGCGGATCATGGCCGAGGCGGTCGACAGCCACATCGGCGGCTGGTTTTGGAACGCCGCCGCCCGCGCGCGGATCCGCCCCGTCGCGCAGCCGCAGTACGACTACGAGCTCCCGACCGGCGACGGGGCCGACTGGCAGTTCACTGCGACCGTGCCCGTGCAGCCGAAGGTCGACGTGGTCGACTGGACCGAGCTCGAGGTCGGCAGACCCGACGGCGAGGTGCCGGAGGAGCTCGTCACCCAGGAGCTCGAGGCGCTGCGCGAGTCCGTCGCCGAGCTGGTGCCAGCCGGCGCGCGGCCGGCGCAGCAGGGCGACACGCTCGTCGTCGACATCGTCTCGCCCGAGGGCGAGGCGCAGCGCGACACGGTCGTCGAGCTCGGCTCGGGCCGGCTCGTCGACGAGGTCGAGGCGGCACTCGTCGGCGCCTCCCCCGGCGAGACGAAGAGCGTCGCGTACGAGCTCGCGGACGAGTCGACCTCGAACGTCGAGATCACCGTCAAGGAGATCAGCGAGAAGGTGCTGCCCGAGCTCGACGACGAGCTCGCCCGCTCGGCGAGCGAGTTCGACACGCTCGACGAGCTGCGCGCCGACATCGAGCAGCGGCTCCGCGAGGCCGTCGACGCGGAGATCGAGAACGCCTTCCGGGCCAACGCCGTCGATGCGCTCGTCGCCGCCTCGAAGGTGGCGCCGGCAGGCCCGCTCGTCGAGTCGCGTACGCGCGAACTGTTGACGGGCTTCATCCGCTCGCTCGAGCGCCGTGGGATCGCCCCCGAGACCTACCTGCAGCTGACCGGCCGCTCGGCCGAGGAGCTGACGAGCTCGATGCAGCTGGAGGCCGCGCTCTCGGTCGCGCGGGAGCTCGCGCTCGAGGCCGTCGCCGACAAGCTCGGCATCGAGATCTCCGACGACGAGGTCAAGGCGCTGATTCGCGAGCAGGCCGAAGCTGCGGGCGAGGATCCAGAGCAGGTGATCGAGGACCTCTGGCTGCACGGGCGCCAGGAGGATCTGCGCGAGGACCTGCGCCTCCGCGCGGCGCTCGACCGCATCGCGGCCGAGGTGAAGCCGATCCCGCTCGAGCAAGCCCAGGCGCGCGACGCGATCTGGACGCCCGACAAGGAATCGCCCGAGCAAGAGACAAAGTTGTGGACCCCAGGCAATTGATGTGACTCGCAAGGAGACTGCATGAGCCCGTTGATCCCGATGGTGATCGAGCAGACGTCGCGCGGCGAGCGCTCGTTCGACATCTACTCCCGCTTGCTGAACGAGCGGATCATCTTCCTCGGCACCCCGGTCGACGACCAGATCGCGAACCTGATCGTGGCGCAGCTGCTGCACCTCGAGTCGGAGGATCCGGACAAGGACATCTCGATCTACATCAATTCCCCGGGCGGCTCGGTCTACGCGGGCCTCGCCATCTACGACACGATGCAGTTCGTCAAGCCGGACATCCAGACGATCTGCGTCGGGATCGCGATGAGCATGGGCGCGCTCCTGCTCGCGGGCGGCGCGG
>Ga0190270_10001632_pt1 | contig 10542 bp, 10 predicted proteins | sample Popmic320T_FD_133748 | JGI IMG/M metagenome (GOLD analysis project Ga0190270, IMG submission 133748) | Populus adjacent soil microbial communities from riparian zone of Weber River, Utah, USA - 320 T | ecosystem: Environmental > Terrestrial > Soil > Riparian zone | place: USA: Utah | collected... | reverse complement strand
GGTGTCCGGCTGAAGCCAGACACCGAATCCTGCTTGGCGAGACAAAAAGAGATTCACCGAGCCGGTGGCGCTTTCGTCCACCTGCCTCGTCGACCTTCCGCTTCCGCGTAGAGCCTCCGTGACGGGCTTCGACCTACTCGCGCTCCGTGCTCGGTGCACGCAGGAAGCTACGGCCTCGGCCGAGCTCGGTCAAGCTCGCCGGGCGGACGAAGGACGCAATTTGCGGACGATCGTTGCATCCCTCACAGGACCGCGGCCGGACTACCATGCGCGGCGTGCGTCGCTCCGTCGTGTACGCATCGGCCGGCGCGGCGCTCTCACTCGCCGTGCTGCTCACGGTGCTCGGAGTGGGGGACGATCCCGAGAAGCTCGCAAACTGGCAGGCGCTCGTGCTCGGCCTCGTGCAGGGCGCGACGGAGCTTCTCCCCATCTCGTCCTCGGGTCACCTGATCCTCGTTCCGTGGCTCTTCGAGTGGGAGTACCTCGAGGCGAACGACGCGTTCAACCAGACCTTCGACGTCTCACTGCACCTCGGAACGCTCGTCGCGGTGGGGGCCTACTTCTGGGGCGATCTGAAAGCGCTCGTCGTCGCCTGGCTCGGAACGCTCCGTCGGCGCTCGATCTCGACGACCGACGAGCGAGTCGCGTGGGTGGTCGTCGCGGCAACGATTCCCGCGGGGCTGATCGGCGTCGCGCTCGAGGACGTCATCGCGGGCAATCTCGGCGAGCCCTGGCAGATCGCGATCTTTCTCGCCGGCTTCGGGCTCCTGCTCGGGTGGGCAGACCGGCGGCCCGCGACGCGGACGATCGGCGACCTGACGCTGCGGCAGGGCATCGCCGTCGGGCTGGCGCAGAGCCTTTCGCTCATGCCCGGCGTCTCGCGCTCCGGGATCACGATCACCGTCGGTCGCCTCCTCGGGCTCGACCGGGACTCGGCGGCGCGCTTCTCGTTTCTCCTGTTGCTCCCGATCACGTTCGCGGCGGTCGTCTTCAAGGGGCTGACGGACGTCGTGCTGGCCGACCTGCCGAGTGGCATGACCGGACCGTTCGTCGTCGGCGTCCTGGCGTCGCTCGGGAGCGGGCTGCTCGCGATCGTGTTCCTGCTCGACTACGTGCGGAACCACAACTACGACATCTTCGTGATCTACCGGCTCGTCGCCGCGGCCGCGATCCTCTTCCTGATCGCGACGGGCGTGCGCTCCGCCGGCTTCTGAGGCCGCGTCCGGGTCAGCCGGTGCGGCGACGCTCGAGCGTCGCAACCGAGGGTGGGGTCGACCCTCGATGTCGGCCGAAGCCCGGTGCATGACCAAATTTCCTTCTACTTGACATAACCCCGATTACCGTGCATTGACGGCAGTGCGGAGCTGGCGCCTCACTCGGCCGTGTTGAGCGTTCCGACACCGAGGCTGCAGAGACCGCAGCGGGGCTCGAGATTGCCGAGCGCATCGGGGTAGTAGCGCCAGCCGAGCCGCTCGGCGGTCGCTTCGCTCTCGGCGGTCGCACCGCATTCGACGCAGCGGACGAACCACTGCAGCATCTGGAGCGCGGACGCGCAGCGGAGGCAATACGTGCCCGGAACGGCCGCCGTGAGCGGGCTCACAGCCCAGCCGTGATCCGTCATTCCGGCTGCCTCGGCACCGCGGCCGCACCCGTCGCAGCGCAACGGCGCGCTCCGACGCTCGATATGGCTCCCGTCGCCCATCCGCTCTTCCCCCCTCACATCACCCTATTGAGGTTTGCGCGCGGCGCCAGAGGCAGTGCGCCCGGACACTCGAGGGGTTGCCAGAGCGCGCGGACTGTGGGAACCTCGATGGAGCGCCTCCCGTCTCCCGTGCCCTTTCCCCCGGCCTGTCCCCCGTGACCACCGTCGACATCGAATCCATCCTCGCGCAGGACGACCTCAGGTCACTCCTCGAGACGTGCGAGCAGAGCGGTTCGATCCGCGCGCCCGAGGTCACCGAGATCGTCGAGTCACACGAGCTCAGCGGGCTCGAGCACGAGGCGCTCGTGCGCGAGCTCGACAAGCGGGGCATCGAGATCGTCGAGGCTCCGCCGGTCGAGCGGCCCTCGGTAGCGCCGGCTCCCGTAGAGACGACCACAGACGCCCTCCAGCTCTTCCTCCGCGAGGCCGGGCGGCATCGGCTGCTGAACGCCGCGCAGGAGGTCGCCCTCGCGAAGCGGATCGAGCGCGGTGACGCCACGGCGAAGTCCGAGATGATCCAGGCGAACCTCCGGCTCGTCGTCTCGATCGCGAAGAACTACCGAAACCAGGGTCTCCCGTTCCTCGATCTGATCCAGGAAGGGACGCTCGGCCTGATCCGTGCCGTGGAGAAGTTCGACTGGCGGCGCGGTTTCAAGTTCTCGACGTACGCGACCTGGTGGATCCGCCAGGCGGTCGCGCGCGCTCTCGCTGACAAGGCCCGCACGATCCGGATGCCGGTGCACATCGTCGAGAGGCTGCAGAAGATCAACCGTGCCGAGCGCTCGCTCTGGACGCAGCTCGGGCGCGAGCCGACGGTCGAGGAGATCGCCGAGGAGGCCTCCGTGACACCGGAGCAGATCCACGAGGTACGCGCGGCGGCTCGCGCCTCGACGAGCCTCGACGCACCTGTCGGCGACGGGGACGATGCCGTGTTCGGCGATTTCGTCGCCGGCGACGAGCCGCTGCCGGAGGAGACCGTCGACGTGCAGCTCCGCCGCCAGACCCTTCGGCGGGCGCTCCTCTCGCTTCCCGAGCGCGAGCGTGAGGTCGTGACGATGCGCTACGGCATCGACGGCCGCGAGCCCAGGACACTCGAAGAGATCGGCAAGCGACTCGGGCTCACGCGCGAGCGCGTCCGCCAGATCGAGCTCGACTCGCTCCGCCGCCTCGCGCTCTTGCGCGAGATGCAAGCCGTTCAGGGCTGACCTCGGGACAGGGACGTGGCTTCAGCCGCGTCCCGCGAATCGCAGGCTACGTGCGGAGGTACAGCTCCAACGCGGGCGCGACGTTGCGTAGCTCGCGGAGCGCTCGCGTCTCGAGCTGCCGGACGCGCTCGCGGGTGATGCCGAGCTCGACGCCCACCTGCTCGAGCGTGCGGCCGTTCGTGCCGTCGAGGCCGTAGCGGAGGATCAGGACGCGCTGCAGCCTCGGCTTCAGCTGCGCGAGGGCGCGCGCGAGCTCGCTCGAGCGGAGCCGAAGCGCGGTTGCCGCCTCCGGGCCCTCGGCGTTCGGGTCCTCGATCAGGTCGCTCATGACGCTCTCGCCGTCGCCGACGGGTGTCTCGAGGCTGACGTGATCCTGGACGAGCTCGAGGAGCTCGTGGACGCGCTTCGGGGTCAGCTCCGTCTCGGTTGCGATCTCCTCGAAGGTCGGGTCGCGGCTCAGCTCCTGTCCGAGCGTCCGCCGGGCGCGTTGTACGCGACGCACCTGGTCGGCGATGTGGACGGGGAGCCGGATCGTCCGACTCTGCTCGGCGAGCGCACGCTGCACCGCCTGCCGAATCCACCACGTCGCGTACGTCGAGAGCTTGAACCCCATCGTCCAGTCGAACTTGTCGACCGCGCGCATCAGCCCGAGGTTGCCCTCCTGGATCAGGTCGAGCAGCGCGACGTCCGCCCGCGTGTAGTTGCGGGTGATCGACATCACGAGCCTCAGGTTGGACTCGACCAGCTTGCGGCGTGCGCCTTCGTCCCCCTCGTCCTTCAGCCGGGCGAGCTCACGCTCCTCGACCGTGGTGAGGAGGCGACCGTCGCCGATCGCGCGGACGTAGAGCTTGAGCGGATCCTGAACCGGTCCCGCGGCCTCGGCCATCTCGAAGGCCTCGCTCTGGGCGTCGAAGAGCGGTTCGGCCGCATTCGTCTCCACGCTGGGAGTATCGGCAGCCCGCGTCCCCCTCATGAGGCATTTGGGACGGCATCAGCCTGGCCCAAGGTCGAGGATTGTCTGGCCGGATTCCGAACACCTTCCTCACGACCCGCCGAGTACGGTTTGGCAAGGCGTCATCGCGTTGGAGGCGAGCGGCAGATGTGCGGCATTGCGGGATACAGCGTCGGTTCTGGCTCGAGGATGAGCCGGACGTTCGCCGCGCAAGCGCTGCTGGCCGGAATCGCGGAGCGGGGCGCGGACGCCGTCGGCTACGCGCATCGGGCGTCCGGCCGGCTCGAGGTGCACAAGCAGCAGACCGGCGCGAGCGCCTTGCTCGAGACCGTGGTCGTCCCCCCCGCCGCGACGCAGGTGCTCGTTCACGTCCGAGACTTCACGAAGGGCCACCCCACGATCGCCGCGAACAACCATCCGATCCGTCACGGCCACGTGACGGGCGTCCACAACGGGATCATCGTCAACGACGACGAGCTCTTCGCCCGGCACGGCCTCGTGCGCGCGGAACCCGAGATGACGGTCGACTCCGAGGCGATCTTCGCCCTCGTCGACGAGCACGGCGCCCACCGCGAGACCGTCGAGCAGCTGGTCGGCGCGATGGCGGCGGCCTGGGTCGACGATCGCGAGCCGGAGGTGCTCCGCCTCGCGCGCGGCATCGGGCGTCCGCTCTGGCTCGGGCGCGGCAAGGACGTGCTGCTCTTTGCCTCGACGCGCGCCGCGCTCGAGGTCGCCGAGCGCTCGCTGGCGACGACGCTCCGCAAGACCGAGGTCGGCGAGGGCCGCCTGCTGTCGGTGGTCGACGGCAAGCTCGTCGACGAGCAACGATGGCGCCCGGATCGGAGCTATCGGGAGGAGCGCAAGCTTCCCGCGATCCGCGCCCCGCACGAGGGCCGCTTCTGCCTCGAGCGCCTCGCAACGCTCGTGTTGCCTGCGAACTAGAGGCCGAGCGAGCCGTCAGGCGAGATCGAGACGCCCTCCTCACGGAGGCGCTCGCTGACGAGGTACTGGAACGCCGACCACGCGCCGGGCTGCACGTCGACCATGCGATAGACCTGCCATTCGGAGAGCAGCGTCGCGTCGCGCGTGCGCGCCTCCTTCCAGTCGGCCATCTTCGGGAGCCGACCAAGCTCCCGCGCGAGGACGGCGCCGTCGGCGATTGCCCGCTCGAGCCGCTCCTCGCCGATCGGCACGTCGAACCCGGCTTCCTTGAGCGCGGCGGCGAGGGAGCCGAACGTGTGCCAGATCAGGGACTTCGACGCCATCGTCGCGCGTCGCGCCTCGATGTCGCGCACCGTCGGCGTCCGACCGAGCTCCTCCCCCAGCTCGCGCAGCTGCCCCAGGAGCTCGTCGCGGCTGATGTATCGCCGCGGTCGCAGCCCGGCGGCGCGCTTGGCGGCGTTCCAGGTGCCGAAGTGCTCGATCACCGTCTGCGGATGGACGCTCGCCTCGGCGTCGGCCGCGAACTCCCGCATCGTCGGTGAGCGGCCGAGCCTCGAGGCAGAGGCCCGCAGCTCGGCCAGGATCTCCTCGTCCGTGTAGCGGCGGCGTAGCCCGGCTCGAAACTGGGCGAGCGCCTGCTCGTCGATCCCCTGCAGCGCAGGATGCCGGCGTCGCGGCCGTGCCATGCAACAATACTAGAGCATTTGCGACAATCTGCAAGAAAACCCGAGCGCGGTAGGCTCGTGACCCATGGGAACGCGCCTTGCGCTCGAGACGTCCGCCGCGCGCCTCGTGGCGCGGCTCTCACGCGCCGCGGGCCGCGGCGGCGGCACGACGCTCCCGGGGAAGCTCGTCTGGAAGCTCGACCCCGCGGCTCTGGACGAGCTCGCCGCTGCACTCCCCCAGGGTGTGGCCCTCGTCTCGGCGACGAACGGCAAGACGACGACGACCGCCATGGCCAGCTCGATCCTCTCCCCCGCCCGCCGCCTCGCCTGGAACCACTCCGGCGCGAACCTCGCCTCGGGCATCGCCTCGACGCTTCTCACCGCGCGTGACGCGGAGCTGGGGCTCCTCGAGGTGGACGAGTTCGTCCTCCCCGAGGTGATCCGGCGCACGAAGCCTGGCGTCGTCGCCCTCGGCAATCTCTTCCGGGATCAGCTCGACCGCTACGGCGAGCTCGAGCACATCGCCGAGCGGTGGCGGGCGGCGGTGGAGACGCTCGCACCGGACACGATTCTCGCCGTCAACGCCGACGACTCGCTCGTCGCCTCGCTCGCCGACGACCGCGAGTCCGTGATCCGGTTCGGCGTCGACGACCCATCACGAGCGCGAACGACACTCCCGCACGCCGCCGACTCGAAGTACTGCGTCCGTTGCGGCCATCCGTACCGCTACGAGGCCGTCTACGTCGGCCACCTCGGCGCCTACCGCTGCGAGGTCTGCGGACACGAGCGGCCACCGCTCGACGTCGCGGCGCGCGCGATCGAGCCCGAAGGGCTCGACGGAATCGCGTTCACGCTCACGACCCCCTCGGGTAGCGCCCGCGTGCGCCTTGCCGTGCCCGGCCTCTACAACGTCTACAACGCCCTTTCCGCGGCGTCGCTCTGCCTCGGGCTCGGCGTCCCCCTCGACGAGCTCGTGTCCGGCCTCGAGCGGTTCCGCGCGGCCTTCGGCCGGTTCGAGCGCTTCGTCGTCGGCGAGCGAACCGTCCTCTTACTGCTGATCAAGAACCCCGCGGGCGCGAACGAGGCATTGCGGACGCTCGAGGACGGCGGCACCGAGCGAACGCTCGTCGTCGCGCTGAACGACCGCATCGCCGATGGACGCGACGTCTCGTGGATCTGGGACGTCGACTTCGAGCCGCTGCTCTCGCGGGTCGAACGGATCGTCGCGACCGGCGAGCGGGCAGCGGAGCTGGGCCTGCGCTTCACCTACGGCGGTCTCCCGCCCGAACGTCTGGAGGTCGTGCCGGAGCTCGAGGCCGCGCTCGACCGCGGCCTCGCACTGACGGCGCCGGGCGGCGAGCTCGTCGTGCTTCCCACCTACACAGCGATGCTCGGCCTGCGGGCGATCGCGACCGGTCGCGGGCTGACGCGGCCGTACTGGGAGAGCGCGGAATGATCGTCCGCGTCGGTCATCTCTATCCCGAGTACCTCAACATCTACGCGGACCGGGGGAACATCGCGGTCTTCGAGCGCCGCGCTGCGGCGCGCGGCCACGAGCTCCAGGTCGAGCCCGTCTCGATCGGCAGCACGGTGGTGCCTGGGCGGCACGACCTCCTCTACGTCGGCGGCGGTCAGGACCGCGAGCAGGCGATGATCGCGCCTGATCTCGTGAGGCACGGAGCGGCGCTGCGCCAGGCGGTGGGTCGCGGGGTCGCGCTCCTCGCCGTCTGCGGCGGGTACCAGCTTCTCGGCCGGGGCTATCGCGGGCGCGACGGGTCGTGGCTCGAGGGCGCCTCGATCTTCGAGCACGAGACGCTCGCGGGCGAGACCCGGATGATCGGCGACGTGCTGCTCGAGAGCACGCTCCCGGAGGCGCCGGGCAGGACGATCGCGGGCTTCGAGAACCATGCCGGCCGGACGGTCCTCGACGAAGGAGCCGCAACGCTCGGTCGCGTGGTCGCCGGGTACGGCAACGACGGCGCGTCCGGCTTCGAGGGCTGCCGGACCGAGCGTGCGCTCGGGACGTACCTCCACGGCCCGCTCCTGCCGCGGAACCCGTGGCTCGCCGACCTCCTTCTCGCGTGGGCGCTGGCACACGCGTCCGGGAGCGAGCCAGAGCCGCTGGCGCCGCTCGCCGACGAGCTCGAGCGCGAGGCGCATGCCGTCTCCGCCGCCCGTGCCCGCGAGCGCGGCGGCCGCCCGGCTCGTTAGGCGTGACAACGCTGGTGCTGAAGTAACACAAGCGTTGTCTAGCGCTCGCGGGTTTCGAGACGATCTGGGTTCAGAAGCCGTGGCGGCCGGAGGCCGGCTTCGCCGGCCGGGAGGCCACGCCGCGGTCGCCGTGGCGCGCCGCGAAGAAGGGGGCCCGCGGGGGAAACATGGTTTCCCCGCGCCACTACTCGGCCCAGCGGGCGCCGAGATAGACGCAGGGATCGCCGGGCTGCCAGCGACCGAGAAACCGCGCTATCGGGGGGTGCAGGGAGACGCCGTCGAGCTCGTCCGGGCCGAAGAGCCGGTGACCGCGAACCGCCTCGTCGCTCGAGGTGACGTTCTCCAGCGACCCGTCGAGCTCGCCTGCGAACACGACGTGCACGACGTGCTTCGACCAGAGGCTGCGCTCGGGAGAGATCGACTCCACGATTGCGATCGGGCCTTCGACCGGAAGCTCGTCGTGCGGTCCTACGACCCCGGTCTCCTCGGCGAGCTCACGCTGTAGAGCCTCCACGAGCGTCTCACCGCTGCGGACGCCACCACCCGGGAGAAGCCAGTGCTCCCGGCCGCGCTTCTCGTGCCGGCAGAGGAGGATCGAGCCGTTCCAGTGCAGCAGTGCCGAGACCCTGATCCGCGGCTCGGGGCGCATCAGGAGCCGGACGACCCGAGGCCGCCGACCCCTCGCTCGCTCGCCGGGAGCTCGTCGACCTCGTCGAGCTCGATGCGCGGCAGCTCGACGACGACGAGCTGGGCGATCCGCATGCCGGGCTCGACGACGAACCGCTCGCTACGGTCGGTGTTGAGCAGGATCACCTTCACCTCACCTCGATAGCCCTCGTCGATCAGGCCGGGAGCGTTGACCTTGCCGAGGCCGTGCTCGGCCGCGAGGCCGGAGCGTGGCAGCACGAGACCAGCGTGCCCGGGCGGGATGGCGATCGCGATGCCCGTGCCGACGACCGCGCGTGCCCCAGGCTCGAGCTCGACGCGCTCGCGAGCCGTCAGGTCGAACCCCGCATCGCCAGCGTACGCCCGGCCCGGGACGACGGCATCCGGGTGCAGCCGCTTGACGGCGACCCGCGTCACGCGGGCGCCGCGCTCTCCGCCTCGTCGCCGGCCACGAGGTAGCGCGCGAAGCGCCGCACGTCGCGACCGGGAAGCCTGGCCCGGACGAAGACGCCCTCACCCGTGTCACGTCGCTCCTCGATCGGCGCGCCGAGTGCGTAGAGCTCGGAGAGGATCCGCCCCTCGTCGTAGGGGATGAGCAGTCGCACCTCGTCGAACCGGCCCGAGAACCGCTCGGCGATGCGCTCGCGGAGCTCGTCGAGGCCCTCGCCGGTGACGGCCGACACCTGAAGTGCCTCCGGATAGCGGTTCGCGAGGCGACGCCGGGCGGTCGGGCCGAGGCGGTCGACCTTGTTCGCGACGAGCTCGACCGGAAGCTCGCCCGCACCGATCTCGGCGAGGACGGTCTCGACCGCAATGCGCTGCTCGACGAGCTCGTCTTCGGGCAGCGAGCCGTCGACCACGTGCAGGACGAGATCCGCGACGAGCGTCTCCTCGAGCGTCGCCGCAAAGCCCTCGATGAGCTGCGTCGGGAGCCGCCTGATGAAGCCGACCGTGTCGGTGACGAGGTATCGCTTGCCCTCGTGCTCGAAGACCCTCGTCGTCGGGTCGAGGGTCTCGAAGAGGCGGTTCTCGACCGAGACCTCCGCACCGGTGAGGGCGTTCAGCAGCGTCGACTTGCCGACGTTCGTGTAGCCGGCGAGTGCGACCGTCGGAGTCGCGGCCAGCGTGCGTGCCTTGCGACGGGTCGCGCGATGGCCGCTGACGTCGAGGAGGCGGCGCTTGAGCTGCGTGATGCGGCGGTTCGCGAGCCGTCGGTCGGTCTCGAGCTGCGACTCACCCGGCCCTCTCGTGCCGACGCCGCCGCCCACGCTCGCGGTGCCGCCGCCGCCTGCCTGCCGCTCGAGGTGCTTCCACATGCCCCGCATGCGCGGGAGGTTGTACTCGAGCTGCGCGAGCTCGACCTGGAGCTTGCCCTCGGCCGAGACGGCGTGCTGCGCGAAGATGTCGAGGATCAGCTGCGTCCGGTCGACGACCCGCGCTGAGAGCGCGTCCTCGAGCGTGCGCTGCTGGGTCGGCTTCAGCTCGTCGTCGACGAGCAGGACCTCGGCGTGGGCGTCGCCGTACGCCGTCTTCAGCTCCTCGAGCTTGCCCTTGCCGACGTAGCTCCGGGGATCGGCCTGAGTCCGGTGCTGCACGAGGTGCGCGATCGGCGCAACACCGGCGGTGCGCGCGAGCTCGTGCAGCTCGGCGAGCTGCTCGGCGCCGTCGGCGCCCTTCGGGAGAACGGCGAGGAGCAACCCGCGCTCGGGCTCCGCCTCTGCCCGAGTCTCCGTGCCCCCACGCGTCATCTCGCGAAGTATGCCCCCCGGCAGGCCGGTAGTCTCGCCGTCGTGGGCGCGCTCGCGGAACGGCTGGCGGCACGGACGCTCGAGCTCGTCGACATCCCCTCCGAGAGCCGCAACGAAGCCGCGGCCGGCGCGCACTTGCGGTCGCTCGTGCCGGCGCCGTTCGAGCCCGTCTACGAGGGCGACGAGGCGTTCCTCTGGGCTCGGGCCCGGCGACCGGGAGCGCCTCTCCTCGTGCTCGCCGGCCACTACGACACCGTCCCCGCACAGGACAACGTGCCCGGCCACGTCGCGGGCGGCGCCGTTCACGGGTGTGGCGCGAGCGACATGAAGTGCGGCGCCCCCGTCGCGCTCGAGCTCGTACGGGAGCTCGCAGCCTCGGAGCCGGGACGCGTCGACGTTGCGCTCCTCCGCTCCGGGCGCGAGGAGCTTCCACCGGAGCACAACCCCCTCC
>Ga0190270_10001631_pt1 | contig 10544 bp, 6 predicted proteins | sample Popmic320T_FD_133748 | JGI IMG/M metagenome (GOLD analysis project Ga0190270, IMG submission 133748) | Populus adjacent soil microbial communities from riparian zone of Weber River, Utah, USA - 320 T | ecosystem: Environmental > Terrestrial > Soil > Riparian zone | place: USA: Utah | collected... | reverse complement strand
TCAAGGACGGCATCACCTGCAGCGACGGGAGCGAGCTGACGGCCAAGGCGGTGGCCGACAACTTCACCTGGATCAAGGACCCGTCCAATGCGTCGTCGGTGATCGGCAGCGGAATACCCAGCACCGACTACACGGTGAAGTACGACAACGCTGCCGGCACGGTGACGATCACGATGGGATCGCCGTTCGGTTTTCTGCTCGAGGGCGCTGGAACGGGCGTGCGCATCGTCTGTCCCAAAGGGCTCGCCGACCCCGACTCACTCGCGCATGCCACCGACGGCACCGGTCCCTACGTCCTCACCGACTACGCCGCGGACGATCACCTGACCCTCAGCGTCCGGGACGACTACACGTGGGGACCGAACGGCGCGACCACCGACACCCCGGGCGTCCCGGACCAGGTCGAGTTCCGGGTCGTGCAAAACTCGACAACGGCCGTCAACCTGTTCCTGTCCGGCGAGTTGACCGACGTGACGCCGAACAGCTCCGACCAGGCTCGGCTCGAGGGACGCGACGCCTTCACACTCGACACCGAGCAGGGGCCGTCGGAGTTCTTCTTCAACGAGCGCGACGGTTTTCCGACGGCCGACCCCGACGTACGCCAGGCGCTGACCATGGCGCTCGACCGCGAGGCGCTCATGGCGGCGGAGACCGAGGGCGAGGGCACCATGGCCGACGGCCTCGCGGTGATCGCACCTCGACCGTGCCCGAAGGACACGGTCTCGGGTCACCTGCCGGACCATGACGCCGAGGCAGCCGGAGAGCTGCTCGACCAGGCGGGGTGGACGATGGGCTCGGACGGCGTGAGATCGAAGGACGGCGAAGATCTCACGGTGACGCTCTCCTACCCCACCGGCGAGCCCGCCATCGAGGCAGCGATGGAGCTCGTCCGCGGTTGGTGGGAGGACATCGGCGTCAGCGTCGAGCCGAAGGGGCAGAACCAAACCGCCTTCCTGGAAACCCTGTTCGGTGGGACCGACTGGGACGCCGCGTTCCTGAACGTCCAGATCGCCTATCCGTCGGACTTCGTCGCCTTCGCGAGTGGGCCCACACCTCCGAACGGGCAAAACTTCGCCGGGATCACCAACCCGACGTACGACCGGCTGACCGCCGAGGCGGCGGCGACACCCACCGATGAGGGTGGCTGCGATAAGTGGGCCGCCGCCGAGCAGGCGCTCTTCGAAGCGGCCGACGTCGTCCCGATCTCCAACAACGTCACCGTGACGTACGCCGACAACGCCGAGTTCGGCCCGGGAATCTGGAACATCATCGAGCCGACCAGCATCCGGATGTATGAGTAGTGAGGCGGCGGCGGGCGTACCGTCAGCGACCATCGCGGGTTTCGCCGAGCGACACCCCACCGTGGTTTTCTTGGTGCGGCGTACCGCTCGGATGATCGTGGCCCTGGTGGTGCTGCTGGTCCTGTCGTTCTCGATGATCCACCTGGTGCCGGGCGACCCGGTCCGGGCTCAACTCGGGCCGCGCGCACCCGCGAGCCTGGTGGAGCAGCGCCAGGCTGAGCTGGGGCTTGACCAGCCGTTGCCCCAGCAGTTCGCCGACTACGTCAAGGGCCTGTTCACCGGCGACCTCGGCATGTCATCGTCCTCGGACCTGCCGGTCTCCGACGTGATCGGGCAACGGCTACCGCACAGCGCCGCCCTCGCCGGCATCGCCTTCGTCGTCATCATGCTGCTGTCGATAACGATCGGCATGGCAGCCGCCATCTTGACCAGGGACGGCCGCGGTCGCGGCACCGAGCTCACGTTTACAACGACAACCGGGTTCTTCGCCACGATCCCGGAGTTCGTCCTCGGCGTGGGTCTGGTCTACCTGTTCGGCGTCGAGCTGCAGGTGCTTCCGGTCGCGTACGAGCCGGGGGTTGCGGCCTACATCCTTCCGGTGGCTGCCCTGTCGATCGGGTCGATCGCCGCGCTGGCGCGGATCGTCCGCGCGGAGACCCTCGACGCCCTCGGCTCGGACTACATGAGGACCGCTCGGAGCAAACGGCTGCCGGCCCGACTGCTGTACCTGCGGCACGCGCTGCCGAACATGCTGACGTCGACCCTGACACTGGGCGGGCTGCTGCTGTCCGGGTTGATCGGCGGCACGGTTCTCGTCGAAAACGTTTTCGCCTGGCCCGGCCTCGGCACCGCCGTCGTCGACTCGGTCGTCGCGCAGGACTATGCCCTCGCCCAAGCCATCATGCTCCTGCTCGGCGCGACCGTTCTCGTGGTCAACCTCGCGGTCGACCTGATCCTCGGCGTCGTCGATCCGCGGTCGACGATCAAGGAGATGTAGCGATGGCCCGCCGAGGACAGACCCGAGCCGCGTTGCGGACGCCGGTGGGCGTCGTGTCCCTCGTCATCGTTGCCGGCCTCGTGATCTTGGCCATCGTCGCCCCGATCATCTGGGGTGAGGAGGCCCGCACCACCGACGTGCCACACCTCCTCGAAGGCGGATCGGCCGAGCATCCGCTGGGCACCGACAATCTCGGTCGCGACCTCTTGGCCCGCACGCTGGTCGCGACCAGACTCTCACTGGTCCTTGCAATCCTCGCCGTTCTCGTCGGTGCTGTCATCGGAGTCACACTGGGTGCCCTCCCCACGGTCTTAGGCACTCGGGCGTCTCGTGCGACGGCCGCGCTGATCGACTTCACCTTGGCCTACCCAGGGCTGCTGCTCGCGATGTTTCTGGCCGTCGTCCTCGGTGCCGGGCCGCTCGCGGCCATACTCGCGCTCGGCATCGCATCGGCACCGGCCTTCGCTCGGCTGACCCAGACCCTGGCGGCATCGATCGCGGGCTCGGACTTCGTCGCCGCCGCCAGCGTGCTCGGGTTGTCCCGGCGACGCATCCTCCTCCGGCACATCCTGCCCAACATCGCCGAGCCGATCATCCTCAACGTGACGATCGCGGTCGGGTACGCGCTGCTCGCGATGTCGGGCCTCAGCTTCCTCGGGCTAGGCATACAGCCGCCGTCGTACGACTGGGGCCGATTGCTCAATGAGTCGCTCGACCGGATCTATGTCACGCCCGAGGCGGCGCTGGGTCCGTGCGTCGCCATCGTCATCGCGGGGCTGGCGTTCAATGGACTCGGTGAGGCGCTGGCGCGCGCTGCGAGCACCCGCGTCCCGCGGCACCGGCCGCAGCCAGCCATGGCCGAGGATCGACCCGACGACGTCACCACCGAGCCCGACCCGTCCGCGACGTCGGATGCCGCCCTGGTCGTCAAGGGCCTGACCGTCACCTTCCCCGGCGAGGACGGGCCGATCGTCCCGGTGCGCGGCATCTCGTTCTCCGTCGCCGCCGGCGAACGGGTCGCGATCGTCGGTGAGTCGGGCAGCGGCAAGACCCTGATGTCGCTCGCCGTCGCCCAGTTGGTTCCCCATCCCGGCGTGGTGACCGTCGACCGGCTGTCGTTCCTCGGCACCGATCCGAACGACCTGCCCTCGGCGGAGCGCGACCGCCTGCTCGGCACCTCGCTCGCCATGGTCTTCCAAGACACCGCGACCTGCCTGAACCCCGCCCTCCGCCTCGGAGTCCAGCTCTCCGAAGTCGTCGAGGTGCACCAGCGAGCGCGGAGAACGGACGCCGTGCGCCGGGCCGTCGACAGGCTGCGCTCCGTCCGACTGTCGTCACCGGAGCGACGGCTCCGGCAGTTTCCGCACGAGCTGTCGGGCGGCATGCGGCAGCGCGTTGTCATCGCGGTCGGGCTGATGGGCGAGCCGCGCCTGGTGATCGCCGACGAGCCGACCAGCTCTCTCGACGTCACCGTTCAGCGGCAGATCCTGCGCCTACTGCGACAGGTCGGCGACGACACCGGCGCGAGCTGCCTTTTCATCACCCACGACATCGCGGTCGCCACCGACCTGTGCGACCGCGTTCTCGTCATGTACGCCGGCCGCATCGTCGAGGACATCGACGCGGCGAGCCTGTGGGACGGTCCGGCGCATCCGTACACACGGGCGTTGCTCGCCGCCGTACCGGATCTGGAGACCGACCGGACCGTGGCACTCACGAGCATCCCCGGCCGGCCTCCGGACGTGGCAGCGATCCCGCCGGGTTGCGCCTTCGCGGCCCGGTGCTCGTTCGCCACCGATCGCTGTCATGTGGAGATCCCGCCGCTCCAGGTCGACGCGGAGACGTCGCACCGTGTCGCGTGCTGGCACCCGCAGCAGGGCCGGGTCGCGACCATCACCCGGACGAAGGTCGAGGCCACATGACGACGCCAATTGCGCCGAGTAGAGGTGAGGGGGAGGCGTCGTGACGGCTCTGGATGTTGAAGACCTTTCGGTGCGGTTCCAGGCGAATGGCCGACCCTTGGTCGCCGTCGATCGGGTCAGCCTGCGGGTGCCGTCGGGCTCGGTCGTCGGGCTCGTCGGTGAGTCGGGATCCGGCAAGTCGACCCTCGCCCGGGCCGTCGTGGGACTGGTCCCGGCGGCCGGCGGACGTGTGCGGATCGACGACGCCGACCTGGCCGCCATGTCGGCGTCCGAGCGTCGTCGAGCTCGGCGGCAGGTCCAGCTGGTGTTTCAGGATCCGTCCGGCTCGTTGAACCCCCGCATGACGGTCGGCGCGACCCTCGCCGAGGCGGTCGGCGCGCACGAGCGACTCGGGCGAGGCGAGCGTAACGACAAGGTGTCCGAGCTACTCGACCTCGTCTCACTCGACCGCCGGCTCGCCGCGTCGTACCCGCGGGAGTTGTCGGGCGGCCAGCGCCAGCGAGTGGCGATCGCGCGGGCTCTTGCCGTGCGGCCGAGCATCCTGATCTGCGACGAAATCACGTCCGCCCTGGACGCCTCGGTCGCCGGCGCGATCTTGAACCTGCTCCGGGACCTGCGCCGAACGCTCGGCCTTTCCATCCTGTTCATCTCACACAATCTCGCGGTCGTGCGTTATGTCAGCGACGAGATCGGCGTGATGTATGCCGGCCGCGTCGTCGAGTTCGGGTCCGCGGAGTCACTGGTGCGCTCGCCCGAGCATCCCTACACCCAGGTGCTGCTCGACGCCGTCCCGCGGGTGGGCAGGGGCGACCACGAGTCACGAGAGATCGACGAGCAGGAGTCACTCGACGTCCATTCGCTGACCGGATGTCGCTTTCACCCGCGCTGTCCGGTCGGTCCCTTCGCGGATCCGAGCCGGACCCGCTGCGCATCCGAAGATCCCCAAATGGAGGCACCGTCGCACCGCCACCTGGCGGCCTGCCACTACGCCCGACCGGCGGGCTCCGGCACGGATACCAACTCCTCGTCGCCGCCTGTCGACCGGACGCCGTCGCGATGACCCGGCCGGACAAGCGTCCTGCCGTGGGACGATGGTCCCGGCCGTCCGGCCCACGGACGGCAGGCAGCCGGCAGATCGCGGCGGCAGACACGAGCCCACCGCCGTGACAGTCCCCAGGCGGATAGGGGTGACCTTCGTGCAGCCGGATACGGCCGCGTTGGGGTCGGCCCCCGCGGAAGTCCCACTGTCGAGCCTGCTCGACGCACTCGGACAAGGTCTGCTCGAAGTGATCGCTTCGCCCCGCGGTCTCGATCTCCAGGTGACCGATCCGGTCATCTTCGATGCGACCGCCGACCATCCGCTACACGAGGGCGAGGTGGTTCTCGGCGTCGGCATGACCTGCGAATCGGCCGATGTCCGCGACCTCGTGATCGCCGCCGGTCGAGCGAGCGCCGCGGCCGTCGTCGTCCGATCATCCGAGGGCGACCCGCAGCCGCTTCGTACCGTGGCCGAGGCGGCGGGTGTGGCGGTTCTGTACATCCCCGCCTCGACCGGCTGGGAACACGTCTTCACCCTGATCCGCACCGCGCTCGAAGCCAGCCGGGCGGCGACCTGGTCGAGCCAGGCCGGACTCGCGATCGGCGATCTGGTCTCGCTGGCGAACGCGGTCGCGGGTACCGTCGGCGGGGCGACCACGATCGAGGATCCCGAGTCCAAGGTCTTGGCCTTCTCCAGCCTCGGGCATCCGATCGACATCCCGCGTCAGGACACGATCTTGGGACACCGCGTCCCGGGTTCGTGGCGAAAGATGCTCGATGAGCAGGGCATCTTCAAGCGCCTCTACGAGACCGAGGAGGTCGTCCAGTTCACCGACCTCGGCGAGTCCGAGGTCTATCTCGCTCCACGGATGGCGATCGCCGTCCGTGCCGGAGGCGAGTTGCTCGGTTCGATCTGGGTCGCGCAAGCCGACCGACCGTTCGACGAACGGGCCGTCCAGGCGCTGCGGGCCGCCGCTCGGATCGCCGCCCTCCATATGCTCCACCATCGAGCCGCCGGTGACATCGAGCGGCAGCGCGAGGCGGAGGTCGTCCGCGCCCTCCTGGAGGGCAACGACGTGCCAATCCCGGGCGTCGCGTCGCTGCGGATGGCGGGCGCACCAGTCGTCGTGGTCGCCGTCGACCCGGCCTTGAGCGACCTCAGCGGCGGCGAGGCCGAGGTCCGCATGGAGCGGGCGGTGTCCATCGTGACGTTGTACGCGGAGGTCTACCGCCGACGGGCCCGGGTCGTGGCGGTCGACGGGATCATCTACGTCCTGCTGCCGTTTCCCGACGGTACACAGCGGTCGGCGCTGCTGACGTTCGCCGAGAGCCTCGTGCAACGCGCTCAGGTCGCGACCCGGTCGACGGTGCGGATCGGCATCGGTACACCGGCCGCCGAGCTGCACGACGTCCACCGGTCGCGGGCCGAGGTCGACGAGGTGCTCCGCGTACTCCGCAGGTCCGACTCCGGCCCGCCGACCGCGTTCGCCGAGGACGTACGCAGTCAGCTCGCGCTGGTGCACCTCGAGGATCTGGCGGCCCACGATCCGCTGTTGCGCAACGGCAAGATCCAACGTCTCGTCGAACACGACCAGCGCCACAACAGCAGCTATGTGGCGACCTTGCGGGCCTATCTCGACGAGTTCGGTGATGTGCCTGCGGCAGCGACCCGCCTGTCGATCCATCGCAACACGTTCCGCTACCGGCTCGCCCGTCTCCTGGAGCTCTCTGGGCTCGACCTGTCCGATCCCGACGAGCGACTGGTCACCCACCTCCAGCTGCGGCTGTTGGACGACGACGCAGCACGTAGTGACCCGAGCGAGTGAAGGCCTCGATCCGGTAGCCGCGTCGCATCGAGTCGACGATCACCTCGCGCAGCGCATGGCGCCAGCGCAAAGCCGCCCGCGGGTCCTTCTCGCGCAGCGCGACGATGTCGGCCGGCACCTGACATGCGATGAGCTCGGCGCTGCTCTCCGACCGTCTCGGCGCGCCGCCGGGGCCGACCTCCAGCACGTCATCGCAGCCAGGCGGGAGCCCCGGCTCCGTCGGGACCGCGAGTGGCGGCGGACCGGCGCTTGGATTCACCGGCCACACCATCAGCAGTCGGTCGCTCTCGTCGCCGCTGTTGAGGCCGTCGCCCATCGGCCCATAGAAGTCCGCGACGTACTCGACGGCCTCGGCGCCCAGCTTGGCCAGGTTGAAGTACGCGTTGCGGCGCACCAGTGGGTCGAAGGTCCACGTCACGGCGGCAAGTCCGGCCCGAGCTGCCCAGGTGTGCTGGTAGAGCTTCAGGGCATAGCCGAGTCCGCGGTCCCGCCGGTCGGGAGCCGTGCCGGTCATGTGCGAGTGCAGGCCCAGGACGGGATGCAGCGTGACGAAACCGACCGAAAGGCCGACCAGGCGGTCTTCCCGCTCGGGTCCACAGTCCTCGAACGCGCCGACGACGAAGTTGCCGGTGTGGCTGAGAGCACGGAGCAGGGTCACGTCCAGCTGCGAAGTCGTGTTGGTCTTCCACACGGTCGCCGCCAGCTCCGCGGCGGTCGTGAGGTCGGCAGGGGCCTCGAGCTCCCGCACGGACACGCCGGCTCGGCGCGCGGCGGCGAGTGCGGCCGAGCCGATCGCGCCGTCGACATCGTCCGGCGCCGCGATCGACGCGTCGTCACAAGACCTCGTGGACATGCGTCCAATGTCGCGATCGGAGCACCCGTCCGGCATCGTCACGCCGCCCGAAACTTCGGGCCGATGTTGGTCCGAGGTGACCAGGAGAAACCGTCAGCCGCTGGGGCAGACTCGGGCCATCGGCGTGTGCCGCAGCCGACCAGAGACTGGAGGCAGAGCCATGACCTCGACGATGCCCGACCCGATCGAGCTGCAACGACGCCTCGACGAGCTCGCGGTCAAGCACGGCGTTCCGGGGGCGACCGCCGGCGTACTCAGCGGCGACGAGCTCGAGGTAGTCGCGACCGGAGTCACTCGGCTCGGTAGCCAGAACCCGGTCACACCGGACACGCTCTTCCTCATCGCGTCCATCACCAAGGTGTGGACCGCCACGCTCGTGATGGGACTCGTCGACGAAGGACGGGTCGACGTCGACGCGCCGGTCACGGACTATCTGGACCCGCCCTTGCGGCTGGGCGACTCGCAGGTGGCCAAAACGGTGACCGTCGGACAGTTGCTCTGCCACACGGGAGGCTTCTTCGGCGACGCCGACGAGCCCAGCGGCCGCGAGGACGACGCGGTTCGGCGCACGGTCGACAGCTACGACTCCCTCGCCCAGCTGCACCGGCCGGGAGCGTTGTTCTCGTACTCCAACGCCGGATTCAACGTGCTCGGGCGCGTGGTGGAGTGCGTCACGGACTCGACTTGGGACGATGCGCTCCGCACCCGGCTCATCGAGTCGCTCGGGTTGGAACACACGTCCACGCTGCCGGAGGAGACGATGACCCGGCTCCACGCCGTCGGCCACGAGCCGTCAGGTCCGGACACCCTCGAACTGGAGCCGGTGACGCCATGGCTCGATCCGCGCGGCTCCGGGCCGTGTGGAGGGACACTTGCCACTACGGCCGGCGACCTGCTCGCCTTCGCTCGGCTCCACCTTCGCGACGGATTCGCGCCGTCTGGAAAGCGGCTGCTCGAAGCGGCGACCGCCCGTGCCATGCGGGAGCCGCGAATCGCGCAGCCCGACCCCAGCACGAGCCCGGCATGGGGATGGGGCTGGGGGATCGAGCGGATCGATGCGCCTCTGGTCGTCGAGCACGGCGGCAACACCTGCGGGCAGGAGAGTCTGCTCGTGGTCGTGCCGGAGCGAGACCTGGCCGTCTGCGCACTCACCAACGGGGATGCTCAGGGCCTGCTGCGCGACCAGTTCGCAGCCGGAGTGTTGGAGGATCTCGTCGGCATCTCACGGCCTCGGCTTCCCGACCCGGTGGACGACGACATCGACACCGCGCCGTACATCGGCAGCTACCGGCGCAGCGAGGAGCTCACCATCGAAGTGACGGCCGGCGAGTCGGGTCTGGAGGCGGCGTTCGTGACCGGCGGCAAGATCGCGGAACGGGTTCCGAGCTTCACGACGCCGATGACCTACGCCGGCGGGACGACCTTCCGGGTGACGATCCCGCCCATGACCGAGCCGATCGCGGCGACGTTCGTCTACGAGGGCGAGGCGACCGGGCCAGCAACGCACCTAGCGCTGGGCCTCCGCGTCGCACCGCGAGTGTGAGGCGCCGATGAGACTGGTCGCGGTCGAGTTGCGACGGATTCGGCTGCCCTTGGTGCGACCCTTTCGGACGTCGTTCGGCACCGAGCTGGATCGAGACATCCTGCTGATCCGGGTGCACACCGACGACGGCGGGGACGGCTGGGGCGAATGCGTCGCGGGCCACGCGCCGCTGTACTCGAGCGAGTACGTCGACGGGGCCGAGCAGGTCATCCGGCGCCACATCCTCGACCGGCTGGCGGTCCTCCCCGACGTCTCGGGGGCGACGGTGGGACCGGCGCTGGTGGCGATCAAGGGCCATCGGATGGCGAAGGCAGCCGTCGAGATGGCGGTCCTCGACGCCGAGCTGCGGACCCGTCGGGTGTCGCTGGCCGAGCACCTCGGGGCGACCCGACAGCAGGTCGACGTCGGCGTCTCGGTCGGCATCGCGCCGTCGATCCCCCAGCTCCTCGACGAGGTCGAGCTGTATCTGCACCAGGGCTACCGACGGATCAAGCTGAAGGTGGAGCCGGGTTGGGATCTCGAACCCGTCGCGGCGGTACGGTCCCGGTTCGGCGACGTCACGCTTCAGGTCGACGCGAACGCCGCGTACTCCCGCACCGACATCGACCACCTCGCCGAGCTCGATGCCTTCGATCTCCTGCTCGTCGAGCAGCCGCTGCCCGAGGAGGATCTGCTCGGGCACTCCCAGCTGGTTCGCCGGCTGCGTACGCCCGTCTGCCTGGACGAGTCGATCGTCTCCGCCGATGCCGCCGCGGACGCCATCGCCCTCGGGGCCTGCGACATCGTGAACATCAAGCCGGGCCGCGTGGGTGGCTATCTGGAGGCGCGACGCATCCATGACGTCTGCGTCGCGCAGGGCGTGCCGGTGTGGTGTGGAGGCATGCTCGAGACCGGCATCGGTCGCGCGGCGAACCTCGCCCTGGCCGCGCTTCCCGGCTTTACCCTCCCCAGCGACATCTCGGGATTCGACCGCTACTGGAAGCGCGACATCGTGACGACGCCGCAGGTCGCCCGGGACGGACGCATGGACGTCCCGGGCGGCATCGGCATCGGAGTCGAGCCGG
>Ga0190270_10001630_pt1 | contig 10553 bp, 14 predicted proteins | sample Popmic320T_FD_133748 | JGI IMG/M metagenome (GOLD analysis project Ga0190270, IMG submission 133748) | Populus adjacent soil microbial communities from riparian zone of Weber River, Utah, USA - 320 T | ecosystem: Environmental > Terrestrial > Soil > Riparian zone | place: USA: Utah | collected... | reverse complement strand
TCGGTCGTGGAGGTCTGCTCCCCCTCAGCCTGCGTGGGGAGCGCATCTCGGATACGTCGCAGCCACCAAACCGCATCGCCCAGCTTGCCGGGGTCACGTGTCGCCGCTTCGGCTTGGTCGATCAGTTCACGTACCCGGTCGAGCGTGCCGGTCGTGGAGATGATCTGCTCCCCCTCAGCCACGTTCCATCTCTCCTATCCCGCGACAGACGGCCCGGTAGAGCCCCCGACGTGTCCATGCGTGCTCCCAGAACAGGCCATAGCCGGAGTGGTAAACCTCGGCGTGGTAGCGAAGCCGACGCCAGGGGCTCACTCTCCAGGAGCCTTGCCTGTAGGCGGTCGGTGTATCGGCCATCACTCGCCCCTGACGATCTGACCGATCCGGCCGAACGTCAACCCGGTTTCCTTCGCGAGGTCTCGCAACGTCCTCGTGTTCCTGGGGTGCAGGTACTCCGCTCGAACCGAATCCTGGAACTCCGAACGGATCTGCTCGATCTTCTCGAAACGGCGCTGCTTCCTCTGCCGAGCCATGACGAGCGCTCGGTACTCGCTGTCCAACCTGTCCATCTGCTTACCCCCTTGTCTGTGCAGCGAAGTGTATCGGCCTGCACAGCCGCTCACAAACACCCTGCACGAGGAGGTCCGGTTTGCCCGAACGGAAGTCCTGGTGGAAACGTCGGATCGAGAGGAAGGACGCCTCGTTCGAGGCATGGGTGGCCCAGCAGGGCACCCAGTTCCTGCCGACGAACTCCTCGGGCTGGCCCATCGCCGAGGTCTCGCAGAACCTCGCGATGGCGGTGTCCCTGTACGACGCGGGTCCTGCCTCCTACGCCGCGATCTACCGGACGCAGCCGTCGGTGTTCACCGTCGTGGACTTCCTGTCCCGGCAGATGTCCCAGCTCGGGCTCAAGGTCTACGAGCGGGTCTCGGACACCGACCGGCAGCACCTGTCCGACTCACCGATCACGCGCCTGCTGGCCGATCCCGCTCCGGGGCTCACCTACACGCGCCTGATCCACCGCACCGTCGCGGATCTGTGCATCTACGGCAACTGCTTCTGGCTCAAGCTCGATCCTCCGGTCTCCGTGACGAACGGACGTCGGAGCGTCGTGCCTCTGCCGGTCGAGTTCGTCACGGCGCGCGGCGGCAACCTCGTTTCCGCCGAGACCTACGAACTGACGATGAACGGGCAACGCCGCACGTTCTCCTCCGAACAGATCCTGCACTTCCGCTCCTACTCCCCGCAGGAGTTGCGGATGGGCGTCTCCCCGCTGGAGCCGCTGCGTCGGATCATCGCGGAGGAAGCGTCCTCGCAAGCATGGCGCGAGGTCTTCTGGCGCAAGTCCGCCCGCATGGACGGCATCCTCGAACGCCCCGAGACCACGACCCCGTGGGACGAGGCCGCGATGAAGCGGTTCGTCGAGTCCTGGCGACGCTTCCGGTCCGGCGGCGATCGCGAGGGCGAGACCCCGATCCTCGAAGACGGGATGACGTATCGGCCCACGACGTTCTCCCCGAAGGAAGCGGAGTTCATCGAGGGGCGCAAACTCACCCTGGAAACGGTCGCGCGTGCGTTCCACATCCCGCTTCCTGTCCTCGGTCTGACCCAGACCGCGACGTTCGCGTCGCAGCGCGAGTTCCACAAGATGCTCTACCAGGACACGTTGGGTCAATGGACCCGCTCTCTCGAAGACGAGATCGAAGCGGGTCTCGTCACCTGGTTCACCGATGACCCCGACGTCTACGTCGAGTTCAACATCGAGGAGAAGCTGCGCGGCTCCTTCGAGGAGCAGGCCGACATGCTCCTCGCGGCCGGTGGGGGACCGTACCTCACCCGCAACGAAGTCCGTGCCCGCCTGAACCTCTCGCGGATCGACGACCCGCAGGCGGACGAACTCGTCATCACCAACAACATGAGCGGCACCGAACAGGACGCCGCCTCAGCTCCCGTTGTCCAACTCGCTCCCGAGGCCGAGGAGGCTGTCCGATGAATCAGGCATCGCACGAGATCGCTGAGTTCAAAGCGGTCGAAGACGACCCGCAAGGGCTCTTCGCCGCTCGTGTCTCCGTCATCGGCAACGTCGATCGCAACGGGGACCGCATCATGGAGGGGGCCTTCGACAACACGAGGGCCGCATGGATCGCCTCCGGCAAGCGAATCCCGGTCATCTGGTCCCACGAACACAAGGACCCGAACGCCTACATCGGGTCGGTCGATCCCAACGACATCAGGATCGACGGCAACGACATCATCGTCGCCGGGAAGCTCGACGTGAAGGGCAACCCGCTCGCACTGCGTGCGTTCAACCTCTTGCAGCAGGGCCTCGTCAACGACTGGTCCTTCGCCTACAAGGTCAACACCGAGAAGGTCGGCAAGGACGGCGCTCGGGAGATCTTCGACCTGGACCTGTTCGAGGTCGGCCCCACGCTGATCGGCGCGAACAGTCTCACAGCGACCCTCGCCGTGGCATCCGCGACGGAACCCGTCAACGTCACCGTCGGCGACACCGTGGCCGTTCCGGTCACGATCAGCTACCCCAACGGGAACACCTCGACGTCGACGAACGTCACCATCGAGAACGTCGAGGCGAAGCAGGTCGACAACTCCGCGTGGGACGGCGCTGCCGCGATGGCCGCGTGCGATTCCGCAGCCGACTACCGCGCGATCTGTGCGGGGGAGCGGTCGACCGGAGAGCCCGACGAGCGTCAGCACTGGGCACTCCCGCATCACAAGCGTCCCGGCGCTGCTCCGAACGCGGGCGGGGTTCGCAACGCCCTGACGCGTCTGTCCCAGACGGAGGGCTTGAAGAACAAGGGCGCGGCTCAGTCCCACCTCGAAGCGCACATGGCCTCCGTCCGGTCCGAGGCCGCGGAAACCGACGACGGTGCCCTCGGCGCGGCCGTCGATGACGCCGTCGCTGCCCTCGATAAGGAACTGGAGACCCTGATCGAGACCAAGATCGGTCGGGTCATCTCACGGCGGACCGAGACGAAGATCCGCGACGCCGTCGCTCAGCTCACCCAGATCCTCTCCTCGCTCGATGAGGAGACCCCGATCGCCAACTCATCCTCGGAGCCGGTCGCAGCAGAAGAGCCCACCGCTCCGAGTGAGGCCGAGTTGGCGCGTCGGCGCATCAGGCAGACCGGGCTCTTCCTCAGTGAAAGGAACCGCTGATGGGCGATTCTGAGAACGCCCTCCGCGACCACCACCTCGCGGAGATCAAGAAGCGACACGAACTGGCACAGGCGATCCTCGACAAGGCGGAGAAGGAGAACCGCGACAACACCGAGGAGGAGCTGGCCGAGTTCAAGGCCCACGCGGGCCGCATCGAGGAGCACAAGGTCGAGGTCGCTCGCATCGAGGAGCGTTCTTCCCGACGCAAGCAGTTGGAAGACCTCGGCACCGTGACCCAGATCGCGACCGCCGAAGCAGAGGTGGTCCCGGCGAAGACCGCGGGGCACGCCTTCACGGGTTCCAAGGAATACAAGGCCATCGTCACGACGGCGGCGGGCGAGGGCTTCCCTCGCTTCACGAACTTCTCCGTCGAGATGAAGGCTCCCGGTGATCCGGTGCTGGAAGGCACGGCGAACAACCAGGACGCGATCCAGCCGACCTGGTACGGCCTGGAGACGCCGGGCCTCGTGCAGTACCCGCTCCGGCTCGTCGACGTGTTGAACGTGGTGCAGCTCACCACGGGGAACATGGCGCACTACCCGGTCGTGACGACCCGCTCGATCACCGACCTGACCTCCACCGCGGAGGCCGAGAACAAGGCCGGTGCCGAGTTCGCGTTCAACTTCGTGGACGAGGCGCTCCAGAAGTGGACCGCGTTCGGCGGCGCTTCGGAGGAGATGTTCCAGGACGCTCCGACGCTCACGAACTACATCAACACCGAGCTGGGCCAGATGGCGTTGCAGAAGGAAGAGCGCTACATCGCCTCGACCCTCTACACCGGTTCCACGACCGCAGCGGACGGTTCGGGGATCGGCGGGCTCGCGGGATACGACGCCGTGCTGGAGGCGATCGTAATGGTGCGCGTCGCGGGCGGGAACCCGAACGCGGTGCTCATCAACCCGATGGACTGGGGACGTCTCGCCGCCACGCGCGCGATCGCGGGGACCGGCGACTACTTCTCCGGTGGCCCGTACCAGAGCCCGAACACGGGGCTGTGGGGTGCGGTGCGCGAGGTCCAGACCACTGCGGTGCCCGAGGGCACGGCGCTGGTCGGCGACTTCGCCCGCGGCGCTCGTCTGTTCCGCAAGGGCGGGCTCCGGGTCGACTCCACGAACAGCCACGACGACTGGTTCCGGAAGAACCTGGTGGCGATCCGTGCCGAGATCCGTTCGGTACTGGGCGTGACCTACCCGGAGTTCTTCGTCGAGGTTGAGATCGGCAGCTAGAACGGGGATGGGCAGGGGAACCGTTCTGCTGGTTCCCCGCCGTCCTGATGGGGGACACCGGGACAGACTCTGGAACTGGTGCCGCAGCCACTGGCGAAGGGTCTGTCCCGGACTCCCCATCCTCGAAGGTGCATCTCCCGATGGTCCGTTCAACCGATCGGCAGCGATCAACGTCGCGGCGGCGGGGGACTGGGACATCGCCGTCATCCTCGATGCCGATGTGTTCGCACCGGGAGAGCAGGTCTTCGCAGCGGAGGAGATCGCTCGTTCATCCGGCCGCATGGCGTTGGGCTTCACCACCTACGTCGGACTCAACGCTCTGGTGACCCGTGAACTCCTCGAAGGCAAGAACCTCGATGAGGTTCGTGGCGCACAGATCCGACGGCACTCCCACGAGTCCTCGATCGTCGTCGTGACCCGCGAGTTGTTCACCGAACTCGGTGGGTTCGATGAGCGGTTCGTCGGATGGGGACAGGAAGACGTCGCGTTCTCTCAGGCCGCTCGGGTGTTGAACGGTGAACCCGTCCGGGTGGCGGGCAACGTGTACCACCTGCACCACGGCAAGTCTCTGGAACGCTCGATGCGTCACCCCGAGTGGCGTGCGAACCAGGCACTCGGCAAGCGGTATCGCGCGACGAAGGAGCCCGAAGCGATGCGTGACCTTCTCGCCGAGCGGTTCACCGACATCTACCGCAAGAACGCCTGGAACGGGACGGAGACGAAAGCGGGACCCGGATCGACACGCGCCGCGACCGAGCACCTGACGCAGGAGTTGCCGCGGATCGTCGCTGAGATGTCGATCGGCTCTGTCCTCGATGCCGGTTGCTCCGAGAGCTGGTGGATGCCGGATCTTCCCGGCTACGTCGGTGTCGACATCGTTCCGGCTGCGATCGAGCGAGCACGGGAGTTGCACCCGGACCGGGATCTCCGTGTCGCAGACATCTGCGCCGACGACCTCCCTCGATGCGAGGCCGTGATCGTGCGCGATGCGCTCCAGCACCTGAGCTTGAAAGACGGTCTCACGGCGCTCCAGAACTTCCGCCGCTCTGGGGCGAAGTGGTTGCTCGCCTCTTCCCACGAGGGGGAGACGAACACCGACGTTGCATCCGGCAGCTACTTCCCTTGCAACCTGGAGGCCGCACCGTTCTGGCTCGGACCTCCTCGGTGGAAGGTCGCCGACGGCATCTGGGAGACCGGCGTGCGCTTTCCGAAGAAGGTCTTCGGGCTGTGGGAGTTGTGAACGGCCCGCCGAGCGAGCGCGAGCACAAGGATCTCGTCAGACGTGTCTACGAGGTGGAGAAGCAGGTCGAATCGCTCAGGGAGTGGAGGGCGCGGGCGCATGGGATCGCGTCGGTCCTTGGCTTCATCGCAGGGATCATCTCGGCCGCTGTCGTGACCGCCGTCGTGAAAGCCATCGACCTATGAAGGTCGTCGTCCTCGTTCCGTGGCGCGGTGGCGATCACATCCGCGAGCGCAACTGGGAGTGGACCCGACCGCACCTGGAGGAACTCGGCTACGAGATCGTCCTCGGTGACCGTCCGGGACCGTGGGCCAGAGCTGCTGCTTGCAACGAAGCTGCTCGACAGGCGGGGGACTGGGACATCGCCGTCGTCGCTGATGCGGACACGATCCCTGAGCCCGACGCCGTCAAGCGTGCGGTCGGGCTCGTGCGAACCACCCCCGGCGCGGTCCGGCCGCACGATCGTCTGTGGAACCTGAGCAAGGCCCAGTCGGTCGTCGCGGGGCAGAGGGGACCGGAGCAGGTCCGGCTCACTCCTCGCGCCGCCCAGCTCCTCGGCGGCGGCTTGCTCGTGGTCTCGCGTGTGGCTTGGGAGAAGGTCGGGGGATACGACGAACGGTTCATCGGCTGGGGACATGAGGACTCCGCTCTCCACACGACGTTGCTCGCCGAAGCGCAGTGGGACCGCATCTCCGGACAGGCGTGGCACCTGTGGCATCGGCGCGACCGGACCGACACGCCGGAGCGCATGGCGAACCGGAAGATGATGCACGAGGTCCAGGAGCGGTATCGAGACGTGATCGAGGCCGAGTCGGAGAGGCGGGGATGGGACGTCGGCGCGGTGCTCTAGACGAAACCACGATGGCGTGGCTCGACAACACGCAGGGCCTCATCGAACCCGATGAGGGTCGGCAACTCGCCCATCTCGCGGCGCGTGTGCATCCGAGCACCGCGATCGTGGAGGTCGGTTCCCACACCGGACTGTCCTCGTGTTGGCTCGCCGCTGGTTCCCGGTCGGGGTGGGGGGCTTCGGTGTTCTGCATCGACCCGTGGGGTCCACCCCGGCCGGGTTCACTCGATGACCCGTGGGAACTCGGAGCAGACGGAGTGCTGGAGCGGTTCAAGAACAACATCGCGGGCGTGACGCAGGAAGTCGAGAACGAGTCCTACTGGGATCTGGTGACACCGCTCCGGATGACATCCGTCGACGCGGCGTGGATCTGGGTGAAACCTGTCGGGTTGCTGTTCGTCGATGCCATCCACGAAGAGGACGCGGTTCTCGAAGACTGGGCCGTCTGGAAGCAGCACGCCGCGCCCGGCTCGTGGGTCGCGTTCCACGACTTCGGTGACAGCTACCCCGGATGCCGCCGAGCGATCGAGAAGATCGCCGTGTCCGAGGACTGGCGCGACATCTCGCTCACCGGATCGCTCTGGACAGCACGTCGGCCGTGAGCGTCGCCTGGGGACCGGACTCGGTCCTGTTCTCGATCGGCGACGACATACATCTCATCGCACCGATCGAGGATCTGTCCCTGGTTCCGATCCTCGCTCTGTACGGGAGCTACGAGGATGCGTTCACCGAGTACCTGCGGACGACGTTGCAACCGGGGATGACCTTCGTCGATGTCGGAGCCAACGTGGGTCTGTTCACGGTCATCGCGGGTGCGGTGGTCGGGCCATCGGGGAAGGTCATCGCCTACGAACCGAACCCGGAGCTGTTCCAGTACCTCGCTCGCAACGTGGCGATGAACTACTTCGCCGAGCGCACGAGGATCGTGGACAAGGCTGCCCACCGGGACACGACGCTCCGCAGGCTCTCGACGCTGCGGGAGTTCAAGGGTGGCGGTTCCCTGGAGCACTCGAACATCGTCCAACAGGTGCTCGACCTGACGCTGCGTCGCTGGCACACCGAGGTCGAATGGCAGCGGTTCGACGTGATGTGCGAACGCCTCGACGTGACGCTCGTCGGCGAAGGGTTCATCGACCTCGTGAAGATCGACACCGAGGGTTCGGAAGCGGCGGTGATCGACGGCATGGCCGGACTGATCGCTGACCGGCAGATCCGCACGATCGCGCTGGAGTTCCGCGACGACCTGATGGATGCGGACCTCCGGGCTGATATCCGCCGGGTGCTGACATCTCTCGACGAGCGTGGTGTCCGGTTCTCCGTCCCCGAGGAACCCGAGACCCACATCCCACTCGACGCCGTGCTGTTGAAGGCCCACTACTCCCAACTCCTCGTGACCTTCCCGTGATCCCGAAGACGTTGCACCGGATCTGGCTCGATGAACCGGTGCCCGATCCCTTCGAGGAGTTCTGGGCACGCTTCGCCGACCTGCATCCGGACTGGGAGTTGCGAACTTGGAACGACTCCGCCGCGCTGGATTGGCTCCGATGCCCGATGGAGTTCCACTCAGCGACGACGTGGGCCGGGAAGTCCGACGTATTGCGCTACGAGCTGCTCTACGAGTTCGGGGGCGTCTACGTCGACACCGACGTTGAACCGCTGCGGCCGTTCGACGACCTGCTCGATGATCCTCGTCCGTTCATCGGATGGGAGGACGGGAACCTCCTGTGCCCGACCGTGATGGGCTCCCCGCCGGGACACCCCGCGATCGGGGTGCTTCTCCGCGCGTTGCCGGACTGGTTCCACAAGTACCGCAACGCGGCACCGAACCGGCAGACCGGGCCGTACTTCACGACCCGCTACCTCCGAGGCCGGTCCGACATCCGACTGCTTCCTCCGGCGGCTTTCTATCCGGTGGGGTGGTGGGAGAAGGCGAGGCTCGGTGGCCCATACCCAGACGAAAGCTACGCGGTTCATCACTGGGCCGCGGGATGGCTCCCGAACGGCCCTCCGCAACGGACCGATTGACGCCCTCGCGACCCTTCCGCACTACCACGCCCACATCCAGGCCGTGTGGAACGAGATGTATCCGCTCCGTCGAGGGATCTTCGCCACCGACCCGAGGGAGTTGGGTGGTCGCTACAACCCGGTCATCGTCGCGGGATATCGAGACCTGCTGAGGGTCAGGCCGCGTGAGGTCGTCTTCCTGGAACACGGAACGGGACAGACCTACGGGGGAGCGACCCCGGCGCATCCAGGGGGACGCAACCGCGAGGCCGTTTCGCTGTTCATCTGTCCATCCGATCGCGTCGCGGAGAAGAACCTCGCTCGCTACCCGGACACACCGACGGTCGTCGTCGGCTCGCCGGTCATGGACTACCACCACCGGAACCCGTCGCGCCCTGAGTCCGGCCTCGTGGCCGTGGCGTTCCACTGGAACGCGCTGACGGCACCGGAGGCTCGCAGTGCGTTCCGGCACTACGCCGCAGCGATCGTGGAACTGGCGAAGGAACGCACCGTGATCGGTCACGGTCACCCGCGGGTCGAGAACGTCCTGCGACGTTTCTACGCGAACAACGGCATCACCTGGGTTTCCCTCGATGAGGTGTATCGACGTGCCGAAGTCCTGGTGGTCGACAACTCATCGGTCGGGTGGGAGTTCCTCTCGCTCGATCGCCCCGTCGTGTGGCTGAACGCCCCCTGGTACCGGAAGTCCGTCGACTACGGGATGCGGTTCTGGGAGTTCGCCGACTCCGGTGTCCAGGTCGACGATCCCGCTGACCTCCCGTTCTCCGTCGCCGAGGCGCTGATGGACACACACCGGGCCCGACGACGTGAGGTCGTCCACGAGATCTACGCCTACACCGACGGCCGCGCGTCCGAGCGTGCCGCACGAGCGATCGAGGAGTGGCATGACGCTTCGGTTCCGCAGATACGAGAACGGGTTGTCCCTCGAAACTGAGGCCCCGTCCACACACGAGTTCTCCGAGTTCTGGGTCGCCAACGCACGCGACGACGGGGTTCTGGAGATGAAGGAAGGGCTCCTCGTCTTGCATCTGCGGGAGGGGAACCTCATCTATCGCGTCCTCGAAGAGCCCGGCGTTCACGAGGACGAAACCGATCCCGCCGGGTACCGCATCACGCACCACTACGCCTGCGAGCTGGTCGAGCAACCGCCGACACACGCCGCATAACCCTGGAAGGAGCCAGCGATGGCTGACGTCGTGTTCAACATCTCGCTCGGTGAGGTCAAGAAGTACGCGAAGCTCGACGGGGGCGCGAACGATGCGCTCATCGTCGTGCTTCTCAAGTCGGCCGGTATCGAGGCCGACGCCACGATCCGGGACCACGATGACCTCGCGGCGTTGCTCGCCGCGGCGAACGACGAGGCGGACTTCACCAACTACGCCCGCAAGACGATCACGTCCGCGACGATCACCGTGGACGACACGAACAACCGGGTCGATATCGACATCGCCGATCAGACCTGGACGGCGGCTGGCGGCGGGACCAACAACACGCTGGCGGCGCTGTTGGTCAACTACGACCCGGATACCACGGCTGGTACCGACTCGACCGTGGTGCCGCTCACGAAGCATGACTTCTCGGTGACCACGGACGGATCAGACCTCACCGCCCAGATCGCGGCCGCGGGCTTCTTCCGAGCGTCGTGATGGGGGACACCGAGTTCAAGGAGAAGATCCGCAGCCTCTCCTTCCCTCGGAAGCTCGGCAACGCCGAGACCAAGAAGGAGGTCGCCGACGGCCGCGTCGTGGCGACGACGACTGAGCACTGGAACGGCAAGCAGGACGCGACCGTGTTCCCGGACGTGATCCGACGCGGAGCACGCACCCACGGGACGGGCAAGAAGAAGGGCCAGGTCGCGGAGATCCGAACGATGGACCGCAAGGAGAGGAAAGAGAGGTATGGCGATGGCAACCGCTGAGGAACTCGAAGCCGAGTTGGAGGTCGTTCGGCTCGAAGACGAGCTGCGAGCGGCCAAGGAAGCCGGAACGGTGACGATGGAGCAGAAGGTCGCGCTCCGCGAGGCGCGAGCCAGGCACCG